>Ga0207691_10007258_pt1 | contig 10686 bp, 12 predicted proteins | sample KBSM13metaG_FD_184327 | JGI IMG/M metagenome (GOLD analysis project Ga0207691, IMG submission 184327) | Miscanthus rhizosphere microbial communities from Kellogg Biological Station, Michigan, USA - KBS M1-3 metaG (SPAdes) (version 2) | ecosystem: Host-associated > Plants > Roots > Rhizosphere >... | reverse complement strand
GGGCTTCGACGCGCACCTCACCAAGCCGGTGGAGTATCCGACGCTCGCTGCGTTGATCTCGGCGGCGGACCAGCCGATCGCCGACTCGAAATTGTCTTAACTCCGGCGCTCAAGTGCCTGAATAGACAACGGAATGGCCCTTCGATAGAATGGCCGGTTCCGGCTGTGAAAGGGGAGGCTCCATGGCAGCGCGTTCGATTGCGTCGTTGACCGTCTCGTTCGGGCTCGTGTCGATCCCGGTGCGCCTCTTCTCGGCCACCGAGGCGAGCAAGACGATCTCCTTCAACATGCTTCACAAGGCGTGCGGCTCGCGCCTGAAGCAGCAGTACATCTGCGTGAAGGAGGAGGTCATCGTGCCGCGCGAGGACACGGTGAAGGGCTACGAATTCTCCAAGGACCAGTACGTCATCTTCACGCCGGATGAGCTGAAGGCGATGGAGGAGGCCGGCACGCACATGGCGGAGATCGTGGAGTTCGTGCCGCTCGCCACCGTCGACCCGGTCTATTTCGACAAGGCCTACTACCTCGCGCCCGACAAGGGCGGCGCCAAGCCGTACGCGCTGCTCACCAGCGCGCTGCGGGAATCGGGCCGCTGCGCCGTGGGCCGCTGGGCCGCGCGCGGCAAGCAGTACATCGTGATGATCCGCGCGGTGGAAGAGGGCCTGGTCATGCAGCAGCTCATGTACTCGGGCGAGGTGCGCTCCATCAGCGACATCGACATCGAGCGAAGCGAGGTGAAGCCCGCGGAGCTGAAGCTCGCCAAGCAGCTCATCGACGCGCAGTCCTCGGAGAAATTCGATCCCACGCAGTACCGCGACGAAGTGTCCGCGCGCATCGAGGCGGCCATCGCGAAGAAGGTCGAAGGCCAGGAGATCACCATGTCCGACGCGCCCAGCGCCGGCGCCCAGGTGATCGACCTCATGGAGGCGCTGCGCGCGAGCCTGGATCGCAAGCCGCCGAAGAAGGGCGCCTCGGCGCCGAAGGCGGACGACGCGCGCAAGCCCGCGAAGCGCGCGGCCGCGGCGGCGGAGCCGGCTCCGGCCACCCGCAAGAAGGCCAAGTCCGCCTAGACGCTTTGGCAGCACCACGATGCATCCCTACGGCGCGGGCGACGTCGAGCGCCTGCTTCACCTTTCCAAGGGCACGTTGCGCGCGCTGGTGAACGCGGGCTTCGTCTCGCCCTCGCGCGGGCCGCGCAACACGTGGCGCTTCACCTTCCAGGACCTGATCGTGCTGCGCACGGCGCAGGCGCTGGTGGAAGCCAACGTGCCGCGGCGGCGCATCACGCGCTCTTTGAAGCAGCTGCGCGAATACCTGCCCGACTCGATGCCGCTATCGGGACTTTCCATCGGCGCGGTGGGCGAGCGCGTCGTGGTGAAGGAGGGCGCGGCGCGCTGGCAGGCCGACACCGGACAGTATCTGCTGGCATTCGAGGGCGATCCGGCGTCGGGGTCGTTGAGCGTCGTGGACCAGCCCACGCCGGCCGAGCTCGACGAGACCGAGCTGCCCACGCCGTTCGAGAAGGCGGTCTTCATGGAGCAGATCGACGAGGACGCGGCGATCCGCGCCTACCAGTCGATCATCGCCGACGATCCGTCGCACATCGACGCGCGCGTGAACCTCGGGCGGCTGCTGCACGAGTCCGGCGACTACGAGCGCGGCGAGCGCGCCTATCGCGAAGCCCTCGACGTGTGCGGCGACGACGCGGTGCTGTACTTCAACCTGGCCGTGCTGCTCGAGGAGCGCGCGCGGGTGAGGGAGTCGATGCAGGCGTACGAGGCGGCGCTGCGCGTCGATCCGCAGATGGCCGACGCCCACTACAACCTCTCGCTCCTCTACAAGAGGATCGGGCGCGCGCGCGACGCGCTGAGGCACATGGGTGAATACCGGCGGCTCGCCGGATGAAGGACGCTAGTGAAGGTCGGTGGGGCGCTCGTCGGGCATCTCGTCGTCCGACGGCCAGTGCAGGAGCGCCGCGGTGACCGCGAACGCCGCGAATGCGAACGACACGACCATGAGGGTCGCCGTGCCCACGGTGCCGGTGACGAAGAAGTACAGCAGCGACAACCCGGCAACGGCCGAGATCCCGAAGGCGATCACTGGAAACAACCCGCGAACCATGGGCAACTCTCCGCTAATTGCCGCCAGCATCGCGCTCCGTACCGAAGTACTGTCTAGCGGCATTCGCCTACAGGGTGTAGGAGGCCGCCTACAGCCGTGAAATTGACGCATTTCCTGCTGGCGCTCGCGGTGATGGCGATCTGGGGCACCAACTTCGTCGTCATCGCGTGGGGGCTGGAGTCATTCCCGCCGCTGATGTTCGCGGCCCTTCGCTTCTTCTTTTCCGCCGTCCCGGCGCTCTTCTTCATCAAGCGCCCGGCGACACCTTGGCGCTACCTCGCCGCTTACGGCGTGCTGCTGGGCGCGGGCCAGTTCGGGCTCCTCTTCCTCGCGATGCACGGCCACATCACGCCGGGCCTCGCGTCGCTCATCGTGCAGATGCAGGTGATCTTCACCATCGCGCTCTCGGTCGCGATGTTCGGCGAGCGCGTGCCGGCCGCGGCGCTCGTGGGCACGACCATCGCCGTCGCGGGCCTTGCGACCGTCGGCGCCCACCTGGACGCCACGGTCACGCCGCTGGGACTGGTGCTCATCCTGTGCGCCGCTTTCTGCTGGGCGGGCGCGAACGTGACGGTGAAGCTCGCGGCACGCCGCGGCGCGCGCTTCAACATGCTCGCCTTCATCGTGTGGTCGAGCATCTTCGCGGTGCCGGCGCTGGTGCTCCTGTCGCTCGCGTTCGAAGGCCCGCGCGCGTTCGCGTCGATCCCCGCGGCGTCCATGGGCGCATGGGCGGCGGTGGCGTGGCAGGCGGTGGGCAACACGCTCTTCTGCTTCGCCGCGTGGAGCTGGCTGCTGGCGAAGTACGACGCGGCGATCGTCACGCCCTATGCGCTCCTCATTCCCGTCTTCGGCATGGGCGCCTCGGCGCTGATGCTGGGAGAGCCGATGCCGCCGTGGAAGCTCGTGGCGGGGGCGATGGTGATGGGCGGCATCGCCGTCATCACGCTGGCGCCGCTGCTGCGGCGCCGCTGAATCGGACATTTGGCATATAATGGGAGGACATCTGTCCCGCGGAGCTCCCATGCACGCCCGCAACATGCGCGAATCCGTCGCCCGCATCCACGAGGGACTGCCGGTGGCGGCGGCGCTCGCCTTCAAGGACACGCTCGGCCTCACCAATTCCGACCTCGCGCAGCTCCTGGGCGTGAGTGTCCGCACGCTGGCGCGCTGGACGCAGGCGAGCCGGCTCGATCCGGTGGCCGGCGACCGGCTGGACCGCGCGAGCCGCCTCCTGGATACCGCCGTGGAGGTGCTGGAGGACCAGGGCGCGGCGGTCACGTGGCTGCGCACGCCGCAGCGCGCGCTGGGCGGCTCGGTGCCCATCGAGCTCGCCTCGACCGACATCGGCACGCGCGCGGTCGAGGCGCTTCTGGGCAGGATGGAGTTCGGCGTCTACACCTGATGCAGGCGTTTCGCATCGTCAAGCGCCGGCATGCGGCAGAGGCGTTCAACGGGGAGGGCGCGCGCATCCACGGCGGGCGCTGGAATCGCCCCGGCACGCCCGTCGTCTACGCCGCGCACACGCGAGCGCTCGCGGCGCTCGAATCCCTCGCCCACTTCGGCGGCGCCGAGCGGCGGCTCGAGTTCGTGACCTTCGAGATCGAGGTGCCCGACGAGCTCGTGCTGCAGGTGGATGGCGCGGCGCTGCCGAAGGGCTGGCGCTCGCCCGAGCCCAGCCCCGGCACGCAGGAGCTGGGCTCGCGCTGGCAACGCGAGGGCAATTCCGTCGCGCTCGCGGTCCCCTCGGTGCTGATCCCGGAGGAATTCTGCTTGCTTCTCAATCCTCATCATCCGGATACTTCGCAGGTGATGGTCTCGTACCCCGCCGCCTTCCGCTTCGATGAGCGCCTCTGACTTCGGCTCCTACGACTACGTGATCGTCGGCGCGGGCAGCGCCGGCTGCGTGCTCGCCAACCGCCTCACGAAGGACGGCCGGCACAAGGTGCTGCTAGTGGAAGCGGGCGGCAAGGACGACTGGTTCTGGATCGACATCCCGGTCGGCTATCTCTACACGATCGGCAACCCGCGCACGGACTGGTGCTTCCGCACGGAAGCCGACGAGGGGCTCAACGGCCGCTCGCTCGGCTATGCGCGCGGCAAGGTGCTGGGCGGCTGCTCGTCGATCAACGCGATGGTCTACATGCGCGGCCAGGCGGTGGACTACGACCATTGGGCGGCGCTCGGCAACCGCGGCTGGTCGTGGAAGGAGGTCCTGCCGTACTTCAAGCGCGCGGAAAAGCATTTCGGTGGCGCGACCGAGCATCACGGCTGCGACGGCGAGCTCTGCGTCGAGGAGCCGCGCGTGCGCTGGGAGATCCTCGATGCGTGGCGCGATGCGGCCGAGCAGTGCGGCATCCCGAAGGTCGAGGAATTCAACCGCGGCGACAACTTCGGCAACGCCTACTTCCACATGAACCAGAAGGGCGGCGTGCGCTGGAGCGCGACGAAGGCGTTCCTGCGTCCCGCGTTGTCGCGCCCCAACCTCACGCTCATCACCAAGGCACACGTGCGCCGCGTCGTCCTGGAGGGAAAGCGCGCCACGGGCATCGAGATGGTCGTGGAAGGGCGCGGCGAGGGCATCGCGAAGGCGTCCAAAGCCGTCATCCTCGCCGCCGGCTCCATCGGCTCGCCGCAGATACTGCAGCTCTCCGGGATCGGGCCGGGGAATCTGTTACAAAAATTCGGCATCCCGGTCGCGCATGAGCTGCCGGGCGTGGGCGAGAATCTCCATGACCACCTCCAGATCCGCATGGTCTGGAAGGTGAAGGGACCGACGCTCAACGAGCGCGCCAACCGCTGGCTAGGCAAGGCCGCCATGGGACTGGAATATCTCTTGTTCAAGACGGGACCCCTCACGATGCCGCCCTCCCAGCTGGGCGCCTTCGCGAAGAGCGATCCTGCCGAAGCCACGCCGAACATCGAGTGGCACGTGCAGCCGTTGTCGCTGGAGAAGTTCGGCGACCCGCTGCATCCGTTCCCCGCCATCACGCCCTCGGTCTGCAACCTGCGGCCCACTTCGCGAGGGCATGTGCGCCTGAAGTCCGCGGACGCGATGGCCGCTCCGGAGATCCGGCTGAACTATCTCTCGACGCCCGAAGACCGGCGCGTCGCCGCCGAGGGCATGCGCTTCACGCGCCGCATCATGGCCGCACCGGCGCTCGCGAAATACGCGCCCGAGGAGTGGCGCCCGGGTCCGGCCGCCGAGGACGATCGCGCGCTGGTGAAGGCCGCGGGCGACCTTGGAACGACGATCTTCCACCCCGTGGGAACGTGCCGCATGGGCGGCGACCGCGATGCGGTCGTGGACGACCGGCTGCGTGTGCACGGCATCGAGGGGCTACGCGTTATCGATGCATCGGTCATGCCGCGCATCACGTCCGGCAACACGAACGCTCCGACCTATATGATTGCTGAACGGGGCGCGGAATTCGTCCTGGAAGGAACATGAAAGTCCGCTACGCCGCCTGGGGTCTCGTTTTCTTCGCGCTGGTCGCGGGGGCCTGGTACGCATTGCAGCCGCCCCAACTGGCGGATGCGCCGGCGGCCAACGTGGCCTCGGGCGCGCCCAGCGTCGAAGCGCGTGCCGCCGCGATGCCCACCAGCTCCAAGCTCGGCACCTCGGCCGTGCTCTCCATCGATCCGCGCGGCGCCGGCGCCCGCGGCGGGGCAAGCAACCACCCGCCGCGCAGCGGCTTGTGGAACGACTACCTCGGCGCCAAGAGCTACAAGGCGATCTACGACCGGCTGAGCGGCAGCGCGGAGGGCGAGTCGCCGGAAGGCAAGTACGTCCTCTACGACATCCTGCGCAAGTGCGCGACGGTCACGGAGCGCACCACGCGCCAGCCGATCATCCGCACCGCCGAGCAGCGCCGCGACCAGTTCGTGGCGTCGATCCCCGCCAACGATCCGCAGCGCGACAAGCGCATCGCCGCGTTCGAGGAAGTGGCGCTGAACCGCTGCGCGGGCCTCGAGGGCGTGCAGATCACGCAGGCATCGCTGAACGCGATGCTCGCCTCCGCCGCCGCGGGCGGCGATGCCAAGGCGCAGGCGCTCACGCTCGAGCAGTCGCTCTGGAGCGCGCGCCGCGCGGAAGGCCGCTGGCGCAGCGACGTGGCGCCCACGGACGACCAGGTCACGCAGCTTCGCACCGCGATCATGTCGCGCGACCCGGAGGCGATGCTCATCGCCGGGCGCGTGCTGTCCACGTCGTGGCACGATTTCTCGCTTCGCATCGGCGACAACCAGGTGGTGGAGCAGCGCTCCTTCCAGCAGGCGTGGGCGCTGCTCGCCTGCGACTACGGCTATCCGTGCGGGGAGAACAACCAGCGCCTGCTCTCGGCCTGCGCGTACCAGGGGCATTGCAACGCGCAAAGCCTGCCGGACTACATCTATTACTACGGCGCCTCGCCGTACGACTCGCAGCTGCTCTCGCAGTATCGCGAGGTGCTGCGCACCGCCATCGAGACCAACAACTGGTCGATGCTGAACGTGGTGCGCGGTCCCGTGCCGGCCCAGGCGCGCGCGACCAACAACCCGCCCGGCCCCGGACGGTAGTAAAGCTGAAACGCAGAGAACGCAGAGGGCCGCAGAGAATTCGCGTCAATTTCGCACGGTCCTTCGTGGCCGCGAAATAAAACCATCGTATTTGGTGTTCTCTGAGTTCCCTGCGTTCTCTGCGTTTCAGCTTGAGTACAATGCGCAGCATGAGAAGGACCTATGCAGTAGTCGCCGCGTTCGCCGTTGCCTTCGGCGCGCTGTGGCCGCTCGTGTCCGCGGCGATGCCGCGCGCGCCGCAGATCCCGGTGTTCATGTGCACGCAGGCGGGCGGCGTACAGCACGTGCCGGATGCGCCGGCGGATGCGGGCGACAATTTCCATTGCCCGCTGTGCATCGCCACCGGCGACTTCGTCGCGCCAGCGATCGTGCCCGCATCGAGCATCGGGCTCGCCTTGACGGCTCGCGCCCCGGCGCCCGGCCATGCCACTCCCGAGCACGTCTTCTACGCGCGGCCGCCGCCCAGCCGCGCGCCCCCGGTCCTTTCCTGACGCATTGACGCCAACGCGCGCCGCGTGAGCGGACGCGCGCCGTTGTCCTCGCAGGGAAGGAAAACATGAAAAGAACGACCCTCGCCGCGGCGATTGCCGCCGCGGCCTTCACGAACATGGCGCACGCCAGTTGCGGCGCCGCGTTCTGCCTCGTCAACACCGACTGGTCGGCGCAGGGCTGGTGGCTCGAGCCCGGCGTGCTGCTCGACCTCAAGTACGAGTTCGTCACGCTCGACCAGCCGCGCAGCGGCACCGACCGCATCGGCGTGGGGCAGATCCCGCGCCACCACGACGAGGTGGAGACGAAGAACCGCAACTTCGTGCTCGCCGCCGACTGGAGTCCCGCACCTGCGTGGGGGCTCGCGGTCACCATCCCGTACGTCGACCGCGAGCACGTGCACATCCACAACCATCACGGCGAGAAGCTTCCGCAGACGTGGAAGTTCGACGAGCCGGGCGACATGCGCGTGGTGGGCCGCTACGAGGCCGTCGGCATGCGCGAGACGGTCGAGCGGCAGGCATCGGTGGGCGTGACTTTCGGCGTGAAGCTGCCCACGGGCCGCTACGACGTGGCGAACGGCGAGGGTTCGCTCGCCGAGCGCACGCTGCAGCCGGGCACCGGCACGACGGATCTCCTGCTCGGCGTGTACTGGCATGGCATGGCGCCGCTCGCCGGGGTCTCGTGGTTCGCGCGCGCGCAGGGCACGCTGCCGATGAACGAACGCGAGGGCTTCAAGCCCGGCCACGCGGCGTATCTCGACGGCGGCGTGCGCTACGCCGCGGGCAACGACGTGGGCCTCATGCTGCAGCTGAACTACGTCTACAAGGGCGAGGACAAGGGCGCCGAGGCGGAGCCGGAGGACAGCGGCCAGCAGCAGCTCTTCCTGAGCCCCGGCATCTCGTGGAATTTCGCGAAGAACGGGCAGGTGTACGCGTTCGCGCAGTTCCCGCTCTACCAGAAGGTGAACGGCGTGCAGCTCACCGCCGACTGGTCGGCGGTCGCGGGAGTGAGCTGGAGGTTCTAGGAAGCGGCGGTTCCGCGGGGCGGATGAGATAATCCCGCCCCATGGAAATCACGCTGCTTTTCTTCCTCATCCTCGTGAACGGCGCGTTCGCGATGTCCGAGATCGCGCTCGTGGCCGCGCGCAAGGGACGCCTGCAGAAGCTCGCCGACGAGGGCGACCACGGCGCGGCGCGCGCGCTGGAGCTGAACCAGGAGCCCACGCGGTTCCTCTCCACGGTGCAGATCGGCATCACGTCCATCGCGATCCTGAACGGCATCGTGGGCGAGGCGGTGCTCGCCGAGCCGCTCGCGCGCTGGCTGGAGAAGCACGGCGTGCAGCCGCAGAACTCCGGCTGGCTCTCCACGGGCGTCGTCGTCGTGGCGATCACCTACTTCTCCATCGTGCTGGGCGAGCTGGTGCCCAAGCGCATCGGGCAGATGAACCCGGAGGGGATCGCGCGCGTCGTGGCCAAGCCGCTGGATTGGCTGTCGATGCTCGCCAAGCCCTTCGTGAAGCTGCTGTCGGGCTCGACCCATCTCATCATCAGGATGCTCGGCATCAAGGAGCGCGAGGGCGCGAGCCTCGTCGAGGAGGACATCCACGCCCTTCTCGTGGAAGGCTCCGAGACCGGCGCCATCGAGGACACCGAGCACGAGCTGGTGCGCAACGTGTTTCGCCTCGACGACCGCCTGCTGGGCTCGCTCATGGTGCCGCGCTCGCAGATCGTGGTCCTCGACGCGAGCCTGCCATGGACGGAGAACGCGAAGCGCATCGAGGAAAGCGACCACTCGCGCTATCCGGTGGTGCGCCGCACCCTCCACGAAATCCTCGGCACCATCCACGCGCGCCAGTTGCTGGTGAAGACGCTGAAGGGCGAGAAGCCGGACCTCACGGCGGAGCTGCAGCAGCCGGTCTTCGTCCCGGAGAGCCTCACCGGCATGGAGCTCCTGGACAACTTCCGCGCGTCGGGGACCCACCTCGCGTTCGTCGTGGACGAGTACGGCGAGGTGCTCGGCATGGTGACGCTCGCCGACCTGATCGAGGCGATCACCGGCGAATTCAAGCCGCACGGCGCCGAGGATGCGTGGGCGCTGCAGCGCGATGACGGCTCGTGGCTCCTCGACGGCCTCATTCCCGTGCCGGAGCTTAAGGACCGGCTGGAGCTGAAGACGGTCCCGGAGGAAGGCACCGAGAAGTACCACACGCTCTCGGGAATGATGATGCTGCTCCTCGGGCGCCTGCCCCACCTCGGCGACAAGGTCTACTGGGAAGACTGGTGCCTCGAGATCGTGGACATGGACGGCCGGCGCATCGACAAGGTGCTGGCGGCGCGCAAGGCGCCGCCCGCTCCCGCAGGGAATACAATCGCGCCATCGTGAGACAGATCGCCCGCGTCCTCGTCGCCTTGTGGATGGCCTTCGCCATCCTCGCGGCACAGCACGCGGTCGCGATGCACGATCTCGCGCACGCCTCCGGCCACAAGGAAGGCGTCCCGGGCAAGACCACGTGCGACAAATGCTTCGCTTGCGCGGAGCTGTCGAGCGCGGTGGGCGCGACGATTCCGCCGGTGGTGCTGCCCGAGGGCGCGCCGCTTCCTTCCGCGCGCGAGTGCGAGGCCGCCATCGGCGCGGCGCCGCGGCTCGCCTTCCGCTCCAGGGCCCCTCCCGCGCTCTCCTGACGTTCGCTGAAGGTCCACCGCGCGCTCGCGCGGTGCGTTCTCATCCGAATCCAGGAGCAGCACCATGTCGAGGAAATTGTTCGTCGCCGGCGCGTTCGCGCTCGCGACACTGGCGCCGACGGCGCGGGCCGCGAGCGACGCGGACCTCGCGGAGATCCGAAGGCAGATCCAGTCGCTGAAGGACGATTACGAAGCGCGCATCCGCGCGCTCGAGGAGCGCCTGAAGGAAGCGCAGGGCCGCGCAGCGGCTCCCGTGCCCGCGGCCGCGCCATCATCCGGCGGCGCGGGTCTCGCCGCATTCAATCCCGCGATCTCGCTCATCCTCGCGGGCACCTACGCCAACCTCTCGCAGGATCCGGCCCATTTCGCGATCGCCGGTTTTCCCACGGGAGGTGACGCCGGCCCCGGAAAACGCGGCTTCAGCCTCGGCGAGTCGGAGCTGATGCTGTCCGCGAACGTGGACCAGCTCTTCGCCGCGCAGGCGACCTTCGCGGTGACGCCGCAGAACGAGGTATCAGTCGAGGAGGCGTACGCGATCTACATGGGCGCGCCGTTGGGCCTCGTCCCGAAATTCGGCCGATTCCTTTCCGGCATCGGCTACCTCAACGAGCAGCATTCGCACGCGTGGGACTTCGTCGATGCGCCCCTCGCCTACCAGGCCTTCCTCGGCGGCCAATATCGCAATGACGGCCTGCAGCTGAAGTGGGTCGCACCCATCGACCATTTCCTCGAGCTGGGCGGCGAAGTAGGCAACGGGGAGGGCTTGCCGGGCGCGCCGCGCAACAAGAATGGCGTCGGCTCGGGCGCGCTCTACGCCCACACGGGCGGCGACGTCGGC
>Ga0207691_10007257_pt1 | contig 10689 bp, 10 predicted proteins | sample KBSM13metaG_FD_184327 | JGI IMG/M metagenome (GOLD analysis project Ga0207691, IMG submission 184327) | Miscanthus rhizosphere microbial communities from Kellogg Biological Station, Michigan, USA - KBS M1-3 metaG (SPAdes) (version 2) | ecosystem: Host-associated > Plants > Roots > Rhizosphere >... | reverse complement strand
TCGCTGGCTGACGATGAGGTCGCCGCCGTAGCAGCTCATCTCGCCACCGCCGCATGAACGAGCACCTCGAGTCAGAGCCCGCCGCGCGAGCTGCAGTCGACCGCTTCGCGCGCGACGCGCGCGAGCGCCGCGGCTGGCTGAGGCGCGTGGTCGCCTTCAAGGACCAGGGCGACGCGCGCATGCGCCGCCAGATCGTCCGCTGGCTGGGACGGGAGTATCACGAGCCGACTCCCGGCATCGTCGAGACGCTGCGTTCCGCGCTCCAGGATCCGGATTGGGAGGTCCGGGTGAGCGCGATCATCGTCACGGCGAGGATTCGCGCCCAGACGCTGCACGCCGCCGTTCGCGCGACCGTCCTGCCGTCGCAGAACGAGCACGGCCTCTCCGAGCGCGACATCCGCGTGCTCGTCGCATCGCGCATCATCGCCGCCGAGTCGCTCGCGTCGGCCAATCCCGACGACATGGACCGCGCGCAGGTGATCCTGCGCCAGCTCTCCGACGCGCCGCGCCACCTCGTGCGCAGCGTGCTCGGGCTCTCCGTCGAACAGCACGACAACGCGTGGCTCCTGCTGCACGCGCTGGCCACGCCCAACGAGCTCGCCGACCCGTTCCCCGATCCGCTTCCTCCCGGGGTCACGGTGTTCGACCGGCGCGCGTGGCTGTCCGGAGTCGTCGAGCTGTGCTGGGTGTCGCCGCAGCCACACCTGGTGGGCGGCGATCATCTGCCGTGGGAGCGTCCTCCCAGGACGTTCGACGTGCGCGAGCACACGCCGGACAGGGGGTTCTTCATCACGCGCCGCCCCCTCACCGCCGGCGCGGCGCTGCAGCTCGGGATCGGCCCTTTCCCGGCACGGCAGCCGGCCGATGCGACGCTCGCGGCGAGACTCGCCGACACCCCGGATGCGCCGTTGGCGCTCATGCACGACGAGGCGCTCTCGCTCTGCGAGCAGATCTCGGCGCGGATGAGCACCGTGGTGACGCTGCCGACGGCGGACGAGCTCGAGTGCGCGGCGCGCGGCACGGACGGTCGCCGGTACCCGTGGGGGAATGGGCTCGAGAAGGTGGACGCCGAGGTGCGATCGCCGCACGGCGTCGAGCGATTCGCCACGCCGATCGCGCAGTGGACGGACACGCGCGCCTCCAATGGCGTACCGCTCGTGCTCGGCGGTCCACTCTCGCCGCATTGCGCCGGACGGGCGCCTTCGGGCGCGGCCAACGGCGTTCGACCCATCGTGCGCGTTCGCTGAGACCGTGAGTCGGTGAACCGGCCGGCGATCGAGCCTCACCAACTCACCAACTCAGCAACTCGCCCATATTTTTCCGCCATGCCCCTTCGCGCCCTCCTCGCGATCATCGTCCTTGCCCTCGGGTTCCGCGCGCCGCCGATCACCGTCTGGCTCGCCGGGGATTCGACGATGGCGCCGAAGCAGCCCGACAAGCGCCCGGAGACCGGATGGGGCGAGGCGCTCCAGCCGTGCTTCGACTCGACGGTGGTGCGCATCGCGAATCGCGCCGTGAACGGACGCAGCACGCGATCGTTCGTCGCCGAGGGGCGGTGGAAGGCGATCGTCGACAGCCTGCAAGCGGGCGACTACGTGTTCATCCAGTTCGGCCACAACGACGAGAAGGTCGGCACCGCGAACTACTCGTCCCCCGACGACTATCGCCACAACCTCGTCCGCTTCGTCGACGACGTGCGCTCGCGTGGCGGTCATCCCGTGCTGTTCACTCCCGTCGTGCGCCGGCGATTCGACGGCGAGCGTCTCGTCGACACGCACGGCGCATATCCGGACGCGGCGCGCGCGGCAGCGAACGAGGCGCACGTTCCGCTCGTCGACATGACGCGCGCCAGCGCCGCGCTCGTCGAGCCGCTGGGCCCCGACTCGTCGCGCACGCTGTGGCTGCATCTCGAGCCGGGCGCGAACGCGAACTATCCCGCCGGCGTGCACGACGACACGCACTTCAATCCGCTCGGCGCACGACGCATGGCCGGTCTCGCCATCGACGCGCTTCGTGCGCTGCACCTGGACCTCGCGACGCAGCTGCGGAGCTGCCCGGCGAAGCCATGACCGACCCCCCGGCGTGGGTGCGAGAGCGCCGCCGCCCACGCGTCGTGATCGTGGGCGGCGGCTTCGGAGGGCTGTACGCGGCGCGCGCGCTCAAGCGCGACGACGTGGACGTCCTCCTGCTCGACCGCACGAACCATCATCTCTTCCAGCCGCTGCTCTACCAGGTGGCGACCGCGACGCTCGCGCCGACCGACATCACCGCGCCGATCCGCTGGCTGCTGCGCAAGCAGCGCAACGCGACCGTGCTGATGGAGGAGGTCGGGCACATCGACACGGCGCGGCGCGTCGTCCTCACCACCGATGGACGCGAGCACGCGTACGACTATCTGATCGTCGCCACGGGCGCTCGGCACGCGTACTTCGCTCATCCGGAGTGGGAGACGCTCGCGCCGGGGCTCAAGAGCGTCGACGACGCGATCGAGCTGCGCCGGCGCATCCTCACGGCGTTCGAGCGCGCCGAGCTGATCGAGGATCCCGAGGAGCGCGCGGCGTGGCTCACCTTCATCGTCGTCGGCGGCGGTCCGACGGGGACGGAGCTCGCCGGCATGCTGCCGACGATCGCGCGGCACGCGCTCGGTCGCGACTTCCGGCGCATCGATCCCACGAGTGCGCGCGTGATCCTCGTCGAAGGAGGGCCGAAGATCCTGCCCTCGTATCCCGACGAGCTGAGCGAGCACGCGCGGCGCGATCTCACCAACCTCGGCGTCGACGTGCGCACCGGGACGCTCGTCTCGGAGATCGGCGAGCATCACGTGGTGGCCGGCGGCGAACGCATCCACGCACACACGATCCTCTGGGCGGCGGGGAATGCGGCCTCCCCGCTCGGTCGCGATCTGCACGCCAACCTGGATCGCGCGGGACGCGTGGTGGTGGAATCCGATCTCAGCGTGCCCGGACGACGGGAGGTGTTCGCGATCGGCGATCTCGCCGCGACGACGACGAACGGGAAGCCCGTGCCCGGCGTCGCCCCCGCCGCGATGCAGATGGGCGCGCTCGCGGCGAAGAACATTCGCCGAGACCTCGAGCAGCGAGAGCGCGTGCCGTTCCGCTATCGCAACAAGGGCGACCTGGCGACGATCGGCCGCTATCGAGCCATTGCGGACTTCGGCCGGCTGCGAGTCACCGGCAGCCTCGCATGGTGGTTCTGGCTGTTCCTCCACATCCTCTACCTCGCCGGCTTCCGCAACCGCATCAGCGTGCTCGTCGAGTGGGCGTACAGCTATTTCACGTACGAGCGTGGGGCGAGGCTGATCACCGGGACGGGCAACGTCGCGGCATCGGGGCCATCCGCACCGGTGCCGGGCAAGTGGTAGCGCGCTAGTACTGGAACTTGTCCTTGGAGAACTCGGACACCCGAAGCGCCGCATGCTGCTCGATCGCGACCTGGATGGCCGATGATACGGCGAGCGCCCTGTCGTTCAGATCGCTCTCGGCGCATTTCTCCGTTCCGTCGAGGCAGTGGCCGAAAGCGACCATCGCGGCGCTCAGCGCCTTCGTCTCGAAGATGACGAGCGGGCCCCGGTAGAGCATCCAGAACTTCTCGATCGCTTCCTGACGCTTCGGACCCTGCACCATCGCGATGGTCGAGACAGTCTCGGAGGCGAGGAGATAGGTCGCGAGCTCGCGCTCCCAGAGCGGCTTCATGAAATCCTGATCGCGCGCCGCGGACTGCTTCCGCATCTCGTTGTCCCGCGCAGCGAGCTCCTTGTTCTGCTGCTGCACGTACTGCCAGACGCCGAACAGGAACGCGGCGATGGCGATCAGGCCGGCGAACGAGGAGGAGATGCGCTGCAGTCGATCCCAGAACGACGGACGCCGCTCGAGCTCCGCGCGCAGCTTCTGGTTCTCGAGCGCGAGTCGTTCGAGCTCCAGGGACTCCCGGCTGCGCGGCTGCTCGGCGTGAGGATCGGTCATCGCATCGGCTCGGATGGCGCGGTGATCGTGTGTTTCCGGCAAGATGCGGTCGCCGGCCGAGGACGGCAACTCGCGCGTCATTGACATCGCTCGTCCCGTCGAGAGCTTCCTCTGCGCGCCGACGCCGGCCGCTCTCGCCGAAAGAACCGCCGATGCCCGTCGATCCCGTCCTCGCCACCGCCGACCAGGAATACGCCCGCCTCGATGCGTTGCTCGAGGCGGTGCCGCTGGCGGTCGCGGTGTTCGACGGGGCGCTGCTGCTCGCGGCAACGAACGCGCGATACCGCGATCTCACCGGCGTCGACGTCACGCAGGCGGTCGGCCGGTCGGTGTACGACGCGTTCCCCAACGCGCTGGCCGATCTGACGGAGCAGGTCGACATCGCGGCCGGCGGCGTGCCCGTGGTGTCGGTGCGCGTGCCGTTCCAGTACCGGGGTGGGCGCCGGCTCGTGGAGGCGACGTTCTCGCCGCTCCTCGACGCGCGTGGCGGGCGCGGGCTGCTCTTCGCCGGCAACGACATCACCGAGCGCGAAGGGTTGCGTGAGGATCTCGCGCGCAGCGTCGCCCAGCTCGAGTCGATCTTCGACGTGCTCCCCGATTCGGTGCGCGTGGTGGACGCCGAGGGCGGCACGGTGCGCACGAACGCGCAGGCCCAGCAGGAGCACTCGCCCGGCAACCCGCAGACGCTGCGCGAGCTGTGGCGGCTCGACCGTCCCCGCACGCTCACCGGTACGACGCTGTTCGTGCACGAGCACCCCACGGCGCGCGCGCTGCGCGGCGAGCGCGTGCGCGGTGAGACCCTCGAGGTGCGTCGCGGCGGCGAGCCGGCGGTGATCGAGGTGAACTCCAACCCGCTGTACGATCCGCACAAGCGCGTCCGCGGTGCCGTCACCGTCGAGCGCGACGTCACCGAGCGCACGCGGCTCCAGCAGCGCGTGCAGACGGAAGCGGAACGGCTGGAGCGCATGGTGCAGGAGCGCACCCGCGAACTGCTCGCGCTGCAGGAGGCCGCCGCGCGCGACCGACGGCTCGCCGCCGTGGGGCAGCTCGCCGCCGGCGTGATGCACGACGTGAACAACGCGCTCAACCCGATCATGGCGGCGGCGTACCTGCTCGAGATGAACGCCGAGAACCCGACCGCCGTGCGGGACTACGCGGTGCGGATCGCGCGCGCGGCGGAGACCGGCGCCGCCACCGCCGCGCGCGTCGGGCGGTTCATCCGGCAGGAGCCGCTGCTCGGCACGCGCGAGGACGTCGTCGATCTCTCGGTGATGGTCGACGAGGTCGTCGCCATGACGCGCCCCCTCTGGCAGGAGCGCGCGAAGGGCGGCGTCATCAAGCTCGAGGAGAGCCTCGCCGCCGACGTCATGGTGCGCGGCATCGCCGGCGAGCTGCGCGAGGCGCTGCTCAACCTCGTCCAGAACGCGCTCGACGCGATGGCCGGCGGCGGAACGCTTCGCATTGTGACTCAGATCACACCGACGGAGGCGAGCGTCGCCGTGAGCGACACCGGCACCGGCATGTCGGCCGAAGTGCACGAGCGCGCGTTCGAGCCATTCTTCACCACCAAGGGCGTGAACGGCACCGGCCTCGGCCTCGCCGAGGTGTACGGCATCGCGCGACGGCATCGGGGTCGCGCCGAGATCGAGTCCGTGCTCGGCGTGGGCACGACCGTGCGACTGATGTTTCCGCCCGCGACGCCCGGCGCGGCGCCGGCGACCAGCACGCGCAACGCGCGGCCGGGTCGGCACGTTCTTCTCGTGGAAGATCACCTCGACAGCCGCGAGTTCATGCAATCTCTCCTCGAGAGCGACGGACATACGGTAGAGGCGGTCCGAACGGTCGGGGAAGCTCGGAAACGTCTGGCCGACGTATCGCGATCGATCGACGTGCTCGTGACCGACATCGGTCTCCCCGACGGAAGCGGCTGGGATCTCGTCGCGTTCGCTCGCGAGATCCGCCCGTCGCTCCGCATCGGGGTCGTCACCGGATGGGAGCCGCGCAACGAGCAGGATCCCGCGTGCGACTTCACGCTCCGCAAACCGGTTGGTGCAACCGAATTGCTCGGGCAGATTGCGGGAGAGGGGTGAAGCGTCCCAGATTGCCCCACTCCGCATCTCACTCATCTCGAACGTGCAATGCCTGACACGGGCTCGATCCGCATCCTCATCGCCGAAGACGACGACAACTCGCGCGCCCTCCTCGTGGACCTGCTCAATTCCATGGGGCACGTCGTCGTCGCCGAGGTGACTGGCGGACGCGAGGCGATCGAGCGCGCCAAGGACGTCGTGCCCGACGTGGTGCTGCTCGACGTGCACATGCCCGACGGCTCCGGGATCGAGGCAGCGGAGGAGATCGCCAAGGAAGTGCCCGGCGTCGCCGTGGTGCTGTTCAGCGGCGACCAGACGATCACGCTGAGCGAGCGAGAGGTCGCCGCCACGGCGGCGATCGCGTTCCTGCCGAAGCCGACTCCGCCGCGCGTGCTCGACTCGACGCTCCGGCTCGCCGTGAGCCGCGCGCGCGAGTTCAACTCGGCGAAGAAGGACGCGGCCGCGGCGCGCGGCGCGCTCGAGAACCGGAAGACGATCGAGCGTGCGAAGGGGATCCTCATGCGCCGCACGGGATCGTCGGAGCAGGAGGCGTATCGCATCCTGCAGCGCACGAGCCAGGACCGCTCGGTGCCGATGGTCGAGATCGCGCGCGCCGTCCTGGCGAGCGAGCCCGGACTCCAGGAGAACGCGAAGGACAAGTGAGAGCCGCGCGGCCGGTCATCGTCGCGCTCCTCGCCCTGACAGCCGGCGCCCGCGGCTACGCGCAATCGTCGGCACCGGCCCCCGCCGCGACGCCGGCCGCGGCACCACCGCGTGTCGACGCGCGACCGGCGATCTTCGTCGCCGGCAACTCCACCGCCGCACGCGGGGCGGGGGAGCGCCAGCAGGGGTGGGCCGTCCCCTTCGCCGACTACTTCGACACGACGAAGGTGAGCGTCGTGAATCGCGCGCGCGGCGGGCGCAGCAGCCGCACCTTCGTGAGCGAGGGATTGTGGGAGCGGCTGATCGCCGACGTGAGGCCGGGCGACGTCGTGCTCATCGAGTTCGGCCACAACGACGGCGGCGCGGTCAACGACACGCTGCGCGCACGCGGCTCACTGCCCGGCCTCGGCGACGACTCCGTCGCGATCGACAACCTCATCACCAAACGGCACGAGGTCGTCCATAGCTTCGGCTGGTACATGCGGAAGATGATCGCCGAGACGAAGGCGAAGGGTGCGACGCCGATCGTGCTCTCGCTCTCGGTGCGCAACCTGTGGAAGGACGGCCAGATCGAGCGCGGCTCCGGGCGCTACGGCACGTGGTCGGCGCAGCTCGCGCGCGAGGCAGGGGTGAAGTTCATCGACCTCACGAACCTCGTCGCGGATTCGCTGCAGCGCCTGGGGCCGGAGCGCACGAAGGCGATGTACGTGCAGGACTACGTGCACTTCAACGCCGTGGGCGCCGACCTGCATGCGCGCACGGTCGTCTCGGCGCTCAAGGCGCTCCGGCCGAGCCCCGTGCGCGGATGGCTCTCCGCGAAGGGCGACTCCGTGCGACCGGACCCGCTCGTCGGGCTCGGGCTGTCGTGGCCAGCCGACCGCACGCATCCGACGCTGTACCTCGTCGGAAACTCGACGGTGCGCAATGGACGCGGCGACGGCGCGCTCGGCCAGTGGGGCTGGGGAGACTTCGTCGCCCCGCTGTTCGACACGACGAAGATCAACGTGGTGAACCGCGCCGTGGGCGGATTGAGCGCGCGGACGTTCATCTCGCAGGGCTACTGGGATCGCGTGCTGACCCTCGTGAAGCCGGGCGACTTCGTGATGGTGGAGTTCGGCCACAACGACGCGAGCCCGGTGAACGACACGCTGCGCGCGCGCGGCGTGCTGCGCGGCATCGGCCACGACTCGGTCGTGATCGACAACCTGATCACGAAGCAGAAGGGCGAGGTGGTGTACAGCTTCGGCGAGTACCTGCGGAAGTTCGTGCGCGAGACGCGCGCGCGAGGCGCGACACCGATCATCAACTCGCTCACGCCGCGCAAGTTCTGGGAGAACGGACGGATCCGTCGCACGCGCGACAGCTTCGCCGACTGGGCGGAGCAGGCGGCGCGCGAGCAGCAGGTGCCGTTCGTGAACCTCACCGAGCTCGCGTCGCGGATGATGGACACGATGCCGCCGGCGCGCGTCGACTCCCTGTTCGGCGACGCGAACCTGCATTCGAGCGCGCGCGGGGCGGAGCTGAACGCCCGTGCGGTGGTGGACGGCCTGCGCGCGCTCGGCGCCGCGAACCCGCTGCGGGAGTATCTGCGGCCGTAGGTCCGCGCTCGGTCCATACGTCCTTTCGCGCAGCGGGTATCACGCAGCATGGATGGTCGCGGGACGTGTTTCACGCGGAGGCCGCTGAGGCGCGGAGGACTGCTCTCGGCGATGAAGGGGTCAGCCACCTCCGATCAAGGGGTCAGACTCCCTGAAAGGTTCGAGCGGCGGAGTTTTGAACCGATCAAGATCTCTGACTTCTCGATCGGCTCGATCACTCAAAAGCAACCGATCGACACGGAGAGCGCGGGGCCTGGCGGAGGACGCGGAGCACGGCTCTCGGGGTCGAGTCCCCCGGCGCTGGTGCATCGCTCCTCTCCATCCACGCCTTCAAAGTCTTTGAGGGTCCGGCGGAGAGATCGCTGCGCCCTGCTCCGCGCCCTCGTGGTTGCCCCCGCGCCCTCCGCGTCAATCGGTTGCCGTTGAGTTTGAAGGGGTCAGACTCCTTGGTCCCCATCGCTCTTCAACGACTCTGACCCCTTGATCGCGGAAGGCCGTTCTCCGCGCCTCCGCGCACCTCCGCGTGAAACTCCGCTGCGAGAGGCGCACTCGCCCCAAGCGTGAAGCTCCGACGCGAGTAGCGGCCCACGTGCACCCACCGCCATTGACTTCCGCCCCACCCGACGTATAGTTAAGTAGATGCTTAACCATCCCGCGCTCGATCTCGTGTTCGCCGCGCTCGCCGATCCGTCCCGCCGCACGATGGTGGAGCGGCTCAGCCGAGGGCCGGCGTCGGTGAGCGATCTCGCGCAGCCGCTCGACATGTCGCTTCCGGCCGTGATGCAGCACCTGCAGGTGCTGGAGACGAGTGGGCTCGTGCGGTCGGAGAAGACGGGTCGGGTGCGGATGTGCCGCATCGAGCCGAAGGCGTTCGCCACGGCGGAGGGGTGGTTCACGAAGCGCCGCGCGAGCTGGGAGGGGCGGTTCGACCGGCTCGAGGCGTTCCTGGCCGAGGAGGATGCGGAGGACGCTCGATCCATCGGGACAACGAAGCCACGGAGACGATCATGAACACGACGTCCGCGCAGCACGACACCTTCGTCATCGAGCGCCGGCTGGCGTCGTCACCGGCACGCGTCTTCGCGGCGTTCGCCGACCAGAAGAAGAAGGCACGCTGGTTCGGCTGCGTCGACGGATGGGAGGTGGCCGAGCACACGCTCGACTTCCGCGTCGGCGGGCGCGAGGTGTGGCGCGGCGGACCGCCCGGCGACACGCCGCACCGCAACGACACCTACTATCACGACATCGTCCCCGACGAGCGGATCGTCTGGAGCTACGCGATGCAGGTCGGTGGACGCCGCATCTCGGTATCGCTCGCCACGCTCGAGCTCTCCCCCGACGGCACCGGCACGCAGATGCGCTTCATCGAGCAGGGCGTCTACCTCGATGGCCACGACGGATTCGCCGAGCGCGAGCGCGGCACGAAGGACCTGCTCGACAACCTCGAGCGCGCGCTGCGCGAGGAGGGCTGAGATGCGCAACCTTCTGATGCTGCTCTCGGGCATCGCACTCGGCACCGGCGCGCCGGTGCTCGCGAAGGGACAACCCCGAGCGAACCCGCGGCCCGCCGGCCCCGTGAAGTCCGGCTTCGCCCGCGTCAACGGGCTCCGCATGTACTACGAGCTTCACGGCGCGGGCGGCACGCCGCTGGTCCTCATCCACGGCGGCGGCTCGACGATCGGCACGAACTTCGGCCGCGTCCTGCCGCTGCTGTCACGGAGCCGCCGCGTGATCGCGGTGGAGGTGCAGGCCCACGGCCACACGCGCGACATCGACCGGCCGTTCACCTTCGAGCAGGACGCCGACGACGTCGACGCGCTGCTCGACTCGCTCCATGTCGCCAGGGCGGACATCCTCGGCTTCAGCAACGGGGGAACGACGGCGTTGCAGGTCGCGATCCGCCATCCCGGCAAGGTAAACCGCCTCGTGATCGCCTCGTCGAACTACAGGCGCGACGGGATGATCGACGGATTCTGGGACTCGATGCAGAAGAGCACCTACGCCGACATGCCGCAGGTGTACAAGGACGAATATCTGCGGATCAATCCGAACGACCAGACCGGCGTGCACGCCTTGTTCGAGCGGGACAGTAGACGGATGCGTGCGTTCAAGGACATCCCCGACGTGTCCGTCCAGGCGATCCAGGCGCCGGGGCTCGTCGTCGTGGGTGATCGGGACGTCATCCGCGTCGAGCACGCGCTGGCGCTGTCGAAGCGGCTCCCGCACGGGCGGCTGGCCGTCCTGCCGGGCACGCACGGCGAGTATCTCGGCGAGATCATGACGCCGAAGGTGAGCGACCGGGTCGTCGGGGTGTTCGCCGAGCTCGTGGCGGAGTTTCTCGACGGGCGAGAGTAG
>Ga0207691_10007255_pt1 | contig 10690 bp, 8 predicted proteins | sample KBSM13metaG_FD_184327 | JGI IMG/M metagenome (GOLD analysis project Ga0207691, IMG submission 184327) | Miscanthus rhizosphere microbial communities from Kellogg Biological Station, Michigan, USA - KBS M1-3 metaG (SPAdes) (version 2) | ecosystem: Host-associated > Plants > Roots > Rhizosphere >... | reverse complement strand
ACCTGCTCGGGCGCCTGAAAGGTGACAGCGCGCATGGCGCGCAACGCTACCGAACGCATTTGTCCCCGGTATGCGGGGACAACTGCACATGGTCAGGGTTCAGTTGACGCCGGCGACCTGGAAGCGGCTTTTTTCGCCGCCGGGGCTGGCGGTCTCTTCGATCCGCGCCTCCAGCGCCAGCTCCTTCTCGAAATCGGCCGCCTCGCCGTGCTGGAAGGAGACGTCCTTGCCCTCGAGCAGCTCAACGAAGATCTCGACGAAGCGGGCGTCGAGCTGCTTGCCGGCGACCCGCCGCAGCTCGACGATCGCGTCGTAGCTGGACATCGGCGTCCGGTAGGAGTCGCGCGCGGTCATCACGTCATAGGTGTCGGCGACGGAGATGATCCGGGCCAGCTCGGGGATTTCGTCCCCGGCCAGGCCCCGCGGATAACCCTTGCCGTCGATCCGCTCGTGGTGGGCGAGGATGATCTCCGCCACCGGTCCGTAGCCGTCGAGCGAGGAGACGACCCGGGCTCCCTGCTGCGGGTGGCGCTTGATCAGCATCCAGTCCTCGTCCGTCAGCGGCACATTGGCCTTGAGGATGCGGTCGGGAAGGATGAACTTGCCGATGTCGTGGAGCAGGGCGGCGATGTGGACGAGCTCCTCCTCGCGGCGGGAGTAGCCGGCGCGCTGGGCGATCGCGCGCGAGTAACGAGCGACGGCGGCGCTGTGGCGGGCGGTCATCTGGTCCCGCAGGTCGAGGGTGCGCAGCATCGCGCTCAACATCCCGACCTGGAAGCTGGCCAGCTGCTTGCTGCGCAGCTCCAGCTCGCCGGCCCGCTGCTGTGAGAGCAGCAACTGGCCGAGCAGGTACTGGAAGGTGACGAGGACGACGCCGAAGAGGGCGATCGAGGCGAGTCCGATCTCGTAGTAGATGTAGGCGACCGCGACCGCCAGCATCGCGCTCGCGAACTCCGAGGGCAGCACCGGCGGCAGCACCCGCAGCTTGGTCGAGAAGGAAGAGCGCTCGACGTAGCAGCCGTAGCTGGCGATCATCACGAAGTTGATCGCCAGGGCGAGCTGGAAGAGGCCGAAGACGCAGAGGTAGAACCAGGAGTCCGACGGCGTCAGGCCGAGGGCGACGACCCCCTCGTGGAAGGCGATACCGCCGACCAGGGGGAAGAGTGCGTAGGTGAGCAGGTTGTTGAGCAGGTAATGCCACTCGTCGCGCCAGCGCAGCCAGCCGGTGAGGATCGTGGCGACGCCGATCAGCGCGGCCGGCGTGCCGCCGAGAAAGACCATCGCGATCACCAGCGCCAGGAAGCTGCCCGAGATCTTCAGCTTCGACTCGGTGGAGACGGCCGTCAGGTCGCTGAAGATCGAGAAGGCGAGGAGGACGGTGAAGAAGGCGATGTCCCAGTTGCACTGGGACGCCCGCCAGACGCCGACGGCGACCGTGAACAGCAGGCCGATCACCATCGCGGCGGTCGCGGTGCGAGAGGGACGAGTTCGGGTCATCTTGATTTGGAAGTCGTCGACGGGGAACCGTGCCGGAGACCCGGCTACTTCTTCACGGGGGCGTTCCGTTTCCCTTTTGCGGCCGCTTCAGATCGCGATCCGCTCTTTGGGAACTACAAAGTTAGACCGGTAAACAGAGGATCGGCAAGACCTTTAGCCAGATGGCCAAATTCGCCCAAAATCGGCTCGGCGTCGAAGCCGGCGACCGGAACTCGAGCAGGAGGGAGGAATTGTGCCCGAAAATGCAGAAGGGCGCCCCCATCCAGGGCGCCCTTCAAAAGCTTTGTGCAGACCTCACGATCAGTTGGTCTGCGAAGAGGTGCTTAGTGACGAAAGCCCATGTTCATTGCCCCTTCCGTAGTCGTTGAAGCCCGCAACGTTGTGCGCTGCATCGTGGAAACTTCTCAATTGCTGGTCAATTTGTAGCACAGCTTGGCGGAAACTTGTGCATCTGCAGGAAAAGTTGTGCAGAAATGCAGTAATACGCATGGCCACCCATGCCTGACCCACGCCTGACCGCCCCCCTGCGCCGGCCCCTCTTCCGGCGGCTTGCCGCGTCCTACGCGCTCAACGAGCTGGGGGACTGGATGGGGATCATCGCCCTCTCGGTCCTCGTCTTCGACCGCACCGAGAGCGTCCTGGCGACGACGGCGCTCTTCCTCGGGACCCGCTTCCTGCCGGCGCTGTTCGCACCGCTCCTGGTCGCCCACGCGGAGAAGCCGCCGCCCCGCTTCGCGCTGCCGGTCATCTACTGCGGCGAGGCCGCGGCCTTCGGCGGGCTCGCTCTGCTCGCCGACCATTTCTCCCTGGCCGCGGTCGTCGCCCTGGCCGCGGTCGACGGCGCCCTCGCCCTCGCCGGCCGTGCCCTGACCCGGGCGGTAGTCGCCACCGCGCTAGAGCCGAGCGGCGAGCTGCGAGCCGGCAACGCGATCCTCAACGTCTTCTTCACCGGCGGGGCGGCGGTGGGACCAGCCCTCGCCGGCCTCGTCGTCGCCGGCTTCGGGGTCCAATCCGCGCTGCTGCTGGACGCCGTGTCTTTCTACGCGATCGCCTGGATCCTCTTCACCGCCGGCGCGATGCCCCGGCCCGAGCCGGAACCGGGCCGGATGCGCGACCGGGTCCGTGCCGGCCTCTCATACATCCGCGAGCAGACGACCCTGCGTCGACTCCTCCTCGCCCAGGGGCTGGCCTTCGTCTTCTTCGCCGCCGTGCTGCCGGTCGAGGTCGTCTACGTGAAGGAGACGCTGGGGTCGAACGACACCGGCTACGGCGTCCTGCTCGCCAGCTGGGGGGCGGGGATGGTCCTCGGCGGCCTCCTCTTCGCCCGCCTCCGCCAGGCCTCGCTGGCGCTGCTCCTGCTCTTCAGCACCCTCGCCGTCGGCGCCGGCTATCTCGGACTCGCCGCCGCGCCGACCCTGGCGCTGGCCTGCGCGGCCTCGCTGCTCGGCGGTGCCGGCAACGGGATTCAGTGGGTGGCGGCAATCAGCGCGGTGCAGGAGCTGACGGCGGACGCGATGCAGGCGCGGGTGATGAGCGTGCTCGAGTCGATCGGGGCGGCGATGCCGGGGGTCGGCTTTGCTTTGGGCGGCATCATCGCGGCGCTCGTCAGCCCACGGATGACGTTTCTCGTCGCGGGCGCCGGTGTTTGGGCCATCGTTCTCGTCATGGGGCCGCTGTTGAGGGGGAAATGGCTGGAAAGCCCCGAAATATCCGTAAAGCCGCCGCTTGACGGGCGCGACGACATTGTGTTGGAGTTGATCCCCGGGTCTACCGGCAATCCGAAATCGAAGGAGATGCGTTGAAGAAGCTAGGGGCACTCATCGCGGTTCTGGTCCTTGCAGCGGTTGCATCAATTGGATTGGCCTCGTGCGGGGGTGGCGACAGCGCCGACGGGGGCGACGGCCAGAAAGGCGGAATCCTCAACGGGACGTACGCCTCCTTCCCGGACTTCATGGACCCGGCCCTCTCCTACACGGCCGAAGGATGGTCCGCGATGGCAGAGGTCTACCTCTCCCTGCTGATCTACAAGCACGCCGGCGGCGAGGAAGGCAGCGAAGTCGTCCCGGGGCTGGCGAAAGAAATGCCGAAAATCAGCAACGGCGGCAAGACCTACACCCTCTTCCTCCGCCCGGGCCTCAAATACTCCGACGGCACGCCCGTCAAAGCCTCCGATTTCCCTTACTCGCTGGAACGGATGATCCAACTCAATTCGCCCGGCGCGCCGTTCTACTTGTCGATCGAAGGCGCGGAAGAGTTCGCTAAAACGAAACAGGGACCGATCCCCGGGATCAAGACCGACGACAAGACCGGCGAGATCGTCATCAACCTGGAAGGTCCCAGAGGGACCTTCGTCAACGAGCTGGGCCTGATGTTCGTCGCGTTGCTGCCGAAAGGCACGCCGATCGAAGACCTCTCTGCGAATCCGCCCCCGGCCACCGGGCCGTACATGATCACCAAATCGCAGCCGGGCAAGGGCTGGGAATACAAACGCAACCCCTACTGGGCGAAAGCCAATGGGAAAGCGATGCCGGAGCTGCCCGCTGGCGTGATCGACGGCGCCAAGATCACCGTCGTCCGCAACGACCAGGCGCAGGTCGACGATGTCGAACGGGGCATTTACGACTGGATGCAGAACCCGCCGCCGTCCTCTCGCTATGCCGAAGTCAAAGAAAACTACGAAGGCAGCCAGTTCCGGGTCGAGCCGGCGATCAGCACCTATTTCTTCTGGATGAACACCCAGGAGCCGCCGTTCGACGACGTCAAAGTCCGGCAGGCCGTCAACTACGCGGTCGACTCGCGGGCGCTGGAACGGATCTACGCCGGGCAGCTCGTCGGCTCGCATCAGATCCTGCCGCCGGGGATGCCGGGCCACCAAGAGTTTGACCTCTACCCGTACGACATCGCCAAAGCCCAGGAACTGATCAAAGAGGCGAATCCGTCGGACATGGACATCACCGTTTGGACCGACAGCGAAAGCCCGAACAACGAAGCCGGCGAATACTTCAACGAGGTGCTCAAGGATCTCGGCTTCAACACGACGTTCAAAGCCCTGAATGCAGACAACTTCGCGACGGTGATCGGCAACCTGTCGACGCCCGACCTCGACGCCGGCTGGGCGAACTGGTTCCAGGACTATCCGCACCCGAACGACTTCTTCCAGCTGCTGCTGGCGGGAGAAAGCATCCAACCGACCAACAACTACAACTTCTCCCAGTTCGACGATCCGGCGATCAACAAACGGATCACCGAACTCGGCAGGGAACAGCTCGGGCCCGAGCAGGAAGAGGCTTACCACCTGCTGGACGAAGAAATCATGGAGCTGGCTCCATGGGCGCCCTTCGGGACGCGGACCCTGTCGACCTTCGTCTCTGACGAGATCGACCTCGACAGCGTCGTCTTCAATCCCACCTTCGGCCACTACCTGAGCAGCTTCGAATTCAAGTAGTGGAGGGACGGGGATCTGACGCAGGGCGAGGGCCGTGGGCCCTGGCCCTGCGTCGCCTCCTGCGCAATCGCCTCGCGGTCGTCTTCCTCGGCGTCTTCCTGCTGATCGTCGTCTTCGTCCTGGCGGCGCCGCTGTGGGCGGACGAGGTGGCCGAAACCGGGCCGAACCAGGAGCACACGGTCGAACAGATCACCGTCGACGGCGAGAAGAAGGACGTCGTCACTCCGGAAGGGAAACCGATCGGGCCGCAGTGGTTCGGCGCCGGCGGCAAGTTCTTCCTCGGCGCCGACGGCCGCCTTGGGCGCGACGAGATGGTGCGACTGATGTACGGCGGGCGCACCTCATTGCTGGTCGGGATCAGCGCCGCCCTGATCGCCACGCTCGTCGCGATCGTCCTCGGGTTGCTCGCCGGCTACTTCCGCGGCTGGGTCGACAGCGTCATCGCCCGCACCCTCGACACGATCTGGTCGCTGCCCGTGTTCCTGATCGGGCTCTCGGTCGGGATCGCGCTCGCGGTCGGAGGGCTGAAGATCGGCCCCCTCGAACTCTCCAGCGGCTCTCTCTGGAACCCGATCCTGATCATCAGCGTCTTCACCGTCCCCTACATCGCGCGGCCGATCCGCGGCGAGGTCCTGGCCCTGAGCGAGAAAGAGTTCGTCGAAGCGGCGGTCGCCCAGGGAGCGGGGCCATCGCGGGTGATGTTCGGCGAGATCCTTCCCAACCTCGCCTCGACGGTGATCGTCTTCTTCACCCTGATGATCGCCAACAGCATGCTCTTCGAGGCGGGACTCTCCTTCCTCGGCGCCGGCGTGCAGCCGCCGAACTCCTCTTGGGGGACGATGATCACGGTCGGCGTCGAGCTGCTGCGGATCCAGCCACTGCTGGCGATCCTCCCGGGCATGATGATCATGCTGACGGTGCTGTCGCTGAACATCGTCGGCGACGCCCTGCGCGACGCCCTCGACCCGCGCGGCAAGGCGCGGCTGGACGCGGCGCTGCAGTTCGAGGCGCAGTCGGGCGCCACCCGCCCGGTCGGTGAGGCGAGCCTCTCGTGACCCGCTTCATCGCCAGGCGCCTGGTCGGGATGGTCGCCGTCCTCTTCGCGGTCTCGGTGATCGTCTTCGTCGTCTTCATGGTCCTGCCGAAGCAGAACCCGGCGCAGAGCCTCGCCGGCAAGAACGCGACGCCGCTCCTGGTCAAGAACATCGAAGAGGAATGGGGCTTCGACGATCCGCTGCCCCAGCAGTACCTGACGATGATGAAGAAGGTCTTCACCGGCGAGCTGATCCAGTACGAACCGCGGATCCCGGTCTCCGACCGGATCGTCGAAGGCATCCCCGCGACCTTCTCGCTGACGATCGGGGCCGCCCTGATCTGGCTCTTCTTCGGCCTCCTGCTCGGCTACCTCTCGGCGATCCGAGCTGGCGGCTGGCTCGACCGCATCCTCACCGGCGTCTCGATCGCCGGGATCTCGATCCCGGTCTTCCTGCTGGGGCCGGTGCTCATCTACGTCTTCGCCAACGAGCTCGAAATCTTCCCCAACGGCCAGTACGTCGCCTTCGGCGAAGACCCAGGCGAGTGGCTCAACCACCTGATCCTGCCCTGGATCACCCTCGCTCTCCTCTCGATCGGGTTCTACAGCCGCGTCGTGCGCTCGAACATGCTCGACGTGATGAACGAGGACTACGTCCGCACCGCCCGCGCCAAGGGCCTGAGCGAGCGGCAGGTGATGACGCGACACGTGCTGCGCAACTCGCTGATCCCGGTCATCACCCTCTTCGGGCTCGACTTCGGCGCCACCATCGCCGGCACCGCGATCATCACCGAATCGATCTACTCGATCGACGGCATCGGCCTCTACGCGGCCGAAGCGGTGGCGAAGTTCGAACTGCCGCCGATCATGGGCGTGGCTCTGTATGGGGCCTTTTTCGTCGTCCTCATGAACATGATCGTCGACGTCGTCTACGCCTATCTCGACCCGCGGGTGCGGCTGGGAGAGAGCGCATCGGCATGAGCGCGCCGCTGCTCTCCGTCCAGGGCCTCCGCGTCGGCTTCGCCACCGAAGAGGGCGTCCTGCAGGCGGTCGACGGCGTCAGCTTCGACCTGCGGCCGGGAGAGGTGGTGGCGATCGTCGGCGAGTCGGGCTCCGGCAAGAGCGTCACCGCGCAGACGATCATCGGCCTCACCCGCGCCAACAACGCCCGCATCGAGGGCTCGGTCAAGCTCGGCGGTAAGGAGCTGACGAGCGCCGCCGACGCCGAGATGCAGCGGCTGCGGGGCGAGCGGATCGCGATGGTCTTCCAGGACCCGATGACCTCCTTCAACCCCGTCTATCGGCTCGGCGACCAGATTGTCGAAGCGATCCGCGCCCACCGGCCCGACACCTCGAAGCGATCCGCGCGGGAGCGGGTGGTGGAGCTGTTCGAAGCCGTCGGCATCCCCGCTGCCGAGCGGCGGGTCGACGACTACCCGCACGAGTTCTCGGGCGGGATGCGCCAGCGGGCGATGATCGCGATGGCACTGGCGCTCGAGCCGGAGGTGCTGATCGCCGACGAGCCGACGACGGCTCTCGACGTGACGATCCAGGCGCAGATCCTCAGCCTGCTCGAGCAGCTGAACCGGGAGCGAAACCTGGCGACGATCCTGATCACCCACGACCTCGGCGTCGTCGCCGAGGTTGCCGACCGGGTGCTGGTCATGTACGCCGGCAAAGTCGTCGAGGAGGGAACGCTCGATGAGATCTTCTACGACCCCCAGCACCCCTACACCTGGGGTCTCCTCGGCTCGTTGACCAGGCTCGACCTGCCGCGGCCGCACCGGCTGCCGCAGATCGCCGGCTCGCCGCCCTCGCTGCTGGACCTGCCGCAAGGCTGCCCGTTCCGGCCGCGCTGCCCGCACGAGTTTTCCAAGTGCCCGCAGTACCCGGGCCTGGAGGCGGGGCTGCCGGATTCGCCCAACCACCGTGACCGCTGCTGGCTGACCCCGGAGGAGAAGCGCGAGAAGCGGATGGTCGAGGGGCAGATCGGGCTGGAAGCGCCGCGTCAGGTGGGGCCGGCGTGAACGAGGCGAGCGCGCGCGACGGCAGGTCCCTGCTCGAGGTGAACGACCTCGTCAAGCACTTCCCGGTCAAGCGCGGGATCCTGATCGACCGTGAGGTCGACCAGGTGCGGGCGGTCGACGGCGTCAGCTTCGAGGTCGGGCGGGGAGAAACGCTGGGCCTGGTCGGCGAGTCGGGCAGCGGCAAGTCGACCGCCTGCCGGGCGGTCCTGCAGCTGATCAAGCCGACCTCGGGCTCGGTCGAGTTCGAGGGGCGGGAGATCGCCGGCCTGGGGCGTCGGCAGATGCGGCCGCTGCGGCGGCAGATGCAGATGATCTTCCAGGACCCCTACGCCTCGCTGAACCCGCGCAAACGGGTCGGCCAGATCGTCGGCGATCCGCTGAAGCGCCAGGGCGTCGCCTCGGGCTCGGATCTGCGCCGGCAGGTGCAGGAGCTGCTGGAGCGGGTCGGCCTCTCCAGCGAGCATTTCTATCGATACCCGCACGAGTTCTCCGGTGGCCAGCGGCAGCGGATCGGGATCGCCCGGGCGCTCTCGCTGAAGCCGAAGCTGGTGATCTGCGACGAGCCGGTCTCCGCCCTCGACGTCTCGATCCAGGCGCAGATCGTCAACCTGCTCGACGACCTCCAGGACGAGTTCGGGCTCGCCTACCTCTTCGTCGCCCACGACATCGGCATCGTCCGCCACATCTCCGACCGGATCGCGGTGATGAACGAGGGCAAGATCGTCGAGCAGGGGACGGCGGATCAGGTCTGCGAGCAGCCTAGGGACGACTACACGAAGAAGCTGCTGGCGGCGGTGCCGATCGCGGATCCGCGAGAGAGTCGGGAACGGCGGCAGACCAGGGGCTAGGCCGGCGGGTCCTGTCACGGCAGGGACCCACCACCCCCTGCAACCGCGCAGGGGGTGGTCCCCCCTACCGCGCCACCCGCCGGACGTATGCTCGCCGAATGACGCTTCCTCTTTCGCCGCCGATCAAGCCTCAGTTGGCGCTGACGCGGAAGGAGTTGCCGGAGGGTGAGGATTGGGGTTATGAGCCGAAGCTGGACGGGTTTCGGGCGATCGTCTTTGTTGACGGTGATGAGTTCTATGTCCAGTCGCGGGGCGGCAAACCCTTCAACCGCTACTTCCCGGAGCTGGAGTTCGCGCCGGGGCGCTGGGTGCTCGATGGCGAGCTGGTGATTCGCGACGCAGAGGGCAACCTCGAATTCGACTCGCTGCAGGAACGGATCCACCCGGCCCAGTCGCGGGTCGAGCTGCTCTCCAAAGAGATCCCTGCCAGCTACATCGTCTTCGACCTGCTGGCCGAGGGGGGCGAGGTACTCTGCGAGCGGCCGCTGCGCCAGCGGCGCGAGCGGCTGGAGGCGATCGCGGAAAAGGCGGGGCTGGAGCTGACCACGCTCAGCCCCGACGCCGAGCAAGCGGAGCGGTGGCTGGCCAGCATCGAGGGCGTGATGGCGAAGGACCTGACCGCCCCCTACGTCCCCGGCAAACGCAAAGGGATGGCGAAGGTTAAGCGCGAGCGGACGATCGACTGCGTGGTGATGGGCTGGCGCCCCGGCAAAGAGGAGGGCACCGTCGGCTCGCTGATCCTCGGGCTCTACGACAGCGGCGAGCTGCGCACGGTCGGTCACATCTCCGGCTTCTCCAAAGCGGCGAAACTGAGCATGCGGGCGATGCTGGCGCCGCTGGAGACGGGCAAGAGCGGCAGCGCCGAGCCGAGTCGCTGGACGGGCGGGCGCGAGCTGGAGTGGGTGGAGCTGCGGCCGGAGCTGGTGATCGAGGTGGGGTACGACCACGCGGCGTCCGGAAGGATCCGGCACGGGGCGCGGTTCCATCGGTTTCGGGATGACAAAGACCCGCGCGAGTGTCGCTACGAGCAGCTGGACGAAGGCGGGTAGCGACGGCGGATCCTGCCTGCCATAACTACAGCTAGGACTCCTGCGGCTGGCTGGCTGGGCCAGCACGAGCGGTCAGCTCGCTGAGGACGCTGCTGGAGCGGTCCTCGCTGGGCGGTTCCTGACGGAGAAAGGCTTCAAGAACAAGGCGGCCCATATCGTGCTTGAAGCGCTCCTTCTCCTGCTCGTTCGCGATCTGCTCGCTGTACGCGAACATGGTTATCAGAGCCACGGAAAGGTCCCGGTTGCGCTGACGGTTGCGATCCCTGTTGCGAGCGCGCGCGAGAAAAACGCCTGACACTGCCGCAAAAGCAAGGGCAACGCCAAGATGGGCCGAGACGTTGCTTTGGCCCTCCAAGCCATGGTGCCGGGGATTGGCGTAGTTGAGGATGAGGGGCAAGATGGCCACGCAGGCAGCCGTGACGAGCGTGATGAGACCAGCGGTCCAGAAGAACCGGCTTTCTCTCTCATATCCTTCGGCTTGTTTTTGGAACTCGACCTCGGCGGCGACATTGGTGAGATCGTCGATGAATTTGGTGAGGGTGCTCTCCCTCGTCTTGAAGCCCTCCTGGGCCCGCTCGAGATCTCGAGAGGCAGCCTCCAGATCCTGCTGAATCTCATTCAGTCGCTCCACCGTCGAGGAAGCGGCGGCCTCTGCCGCCTCCGGTGAGAGCTGCCCTGGTTTGAGTTGCGCGGTTGCGTTCAGAAGCCGGTCCGCCGAGCCGATGAGATCACCGCCACCCGAGTCCACGGCCGCGCGAATTGCATCCCGCGCTTGCGTCGCCGAGGCAACG
>Ga0207691_10007248_pt1 | contig 10697 bp, 7 predicted proteins | sample KBSM13metaG_FD_184327 | JGI IMG/M metagenome (GOLD analysis project Ga0207691, IMG submission 184327) | Miscanthus rhizosphere microbial communities from Kellogg Biological Station, Michigan, USA - KBS M1-3 metaG (SPAdes) (version 2) | ecosystem: Host-associated > Plants > Roots > Rhizosphere >... | reverse complement strand
CGCCGGCTACACCATCCTGCGCCTGCCATGGGAGGTGAAGGACCTGTTCCGCGAGTGGCTGGCGGAACACTTTCCCGAGCGCGCAGCGCACGTGATGTCGCTGGTGCGCGCGATGCGCGGCGAGCGCGACAACGACCCCGATTTCGGGACTCGCATGCACGCCACGGGGCCGGTTGCGCAGCTCATCCGCCAGCGTTTTCAGCTTGCGAGCCGCCGGCTGGGCTACGCACGTGAACGCGTGAGAAACCTGCCCACGAATCTGTTCCAGCCCCCTCTACGTACTCACCCACAGTTGAACCTGGATTTGCCCATGTAAATGGGAACCACGACGTATTGCCTACGGTCAGAAAGGGGTGATGCTGCAACGTGGCATACTTGTCGCGCCCATCGACAATCTTCTGCATTCTTGGGGGCAGCTCACTCCGGGGAGAACGTCAATGAAGAGCGCAATTCGCATGACGTACGCGTGCCTGGGAGCAGTTCTGGTCACCGGCTGCATGCAGGCGCGCATCGAAGAGTCGCGTGAGATGGCTACCCCGATCGCCAAGGGCGAACGGGTCGTCATCCTCGCGAAGCCTCAGATCGAAGGCGCCGGCGCCGAGGATGACTTCATGGACTGCGTGGGTCACAGCCTCAACGGCGGCCGTAACGGCGTCGCTGTCCACGACAACAACGACTTCGTTGACAAGATGTTCCCCTGGTTCGAGCCGAGCACGGCCCCAGGCAAGCCCGAAGCCATGGCCGCGCTGCTTGCCCGTCCGGGTGTTGCCGAGAAGGTGACCGAGAGCGGCGTGCGTTATGTAGTCTGGCTGGACGGCAATACCCGTAAGACCGACGGCGGCGGCAGCCTGGCCTGCGGCGCCGCGCCCGGTGGAGCCGGTTGCATTGGATTCGGATGGTGGCAGAAGGAATCCGCCTACGAGGCGACCATTTGGGATTTGAAACAGGGCAAGTCCGCGGGTAGCGTCGGCACCAACGTCACTGGAACTTCCGCCATCGTGGGCGCTGTGGTTCCCTTGCCGTTCATCGCTCGCGTACAGGCGACGGCGTGCAATCGCATGTCCAACCAGTTGCGCAGCTTTTTCTCGGGAACCGACGGACAACCCGCCGGGACTCATTGAGGCAGGAGGTCCGCATGCGCACTCCACAGATGATCATTGCCGCCTTGGCGGCAATTGCGCTTGCGGGTTGCGCCTCCTCGAGCGGCGGCGGCGGAGGTGGCGGCGGAATGCCCAGCCCGTCGGGCGGCGGCGGTGGCGGTGGCGGAATGCCAGGCGGCTCGAGCGGCGGCGGTGGTGGCGGCGGCGGCGGAATGCCAGGCGGTTCGAGCGGCGGCGGTGGCGGAATGCCAGGCGGCTCGAGCGGCGGTGGCGGTATGCCCGGCGGTTCCAGTGGATTGCCCGGCGGCATGCCTGGCGGCGACAGCGGCAGTTCGCCTTCTTCGTCTCCCGGGCTTCCCGGTGGTGAATCCGGAAGCGGCGATTCCAGCAGCGGATCGAGCGGCGACGGCAAAAGCGGTGACGGCAAGAGCGGCGACGGCAAAAGCGGCAAAAGCGGTAGTTCTTCTGGCGGCGGTAGTTCGGGCAGCGGCTCGGCGGATGGCGCCGGCGGCACCAGCGGCGGCGCGCAGACATCCGAAGAGCGCCGCCAGGCCGGCGAGAAAAGTCTCGATGACTCGCTCGGTGATTTCGACAAGACCCTGAAGAAGGAACAGGAGCGCGTGGCGAAAGAGCGCGACGCGAAGGGTACCGGCAGCGCCGAAGGCGAAGGCGCCGGCGGCGATGCCTCTGGAGATGGTCAAGGCAGCGACGGTTCGGGCGCGTCCGGCGGACGCGAAGGCGATTTGAAATCTGAGGGGAACGCCGGCGGCAACACCGGGGCTGCCGGCAACGCCAGCGGCTCACCCGGGGCGTCGGGTGGCGATCAAAGTGCCGGCGGCAACAACGGCGGCAAGAGTAGTGCCGGTGGTGGTGGCGGCAGCGGTGGCGGCCCGCAGACCAGCGGCAACGACGATGACATCGTGGCGCGGCGCCTGCGCAAGGCAGCCGAAGAAGAGACGGATCCCGAGCTCAAGGAGCGTCTCTGGAAGGAATACAACGACTACAAGAAGTCGGCGAAGTAATTGGAGCGTGAGGTGACGTCATGAACTTCAAACTACTTGCGGCAGGCGTCCTCGCGACGGCGCTGTCTCTCGCCGGGTGCGTCACCAGCGAGACCAAGCCCATTCCGAAAGTCGAGGCCAAGCAGGCCGTGGTCCACATTCCCGAGGCCGAGCTGCTCGATATCGGCATTCGCGTGTTCGATCCCGGTATTCCCGAGAACATCAAGGACGATGAAGAGGCGCTGGCCAAGAAGCGCATCTATCCCGACCTGCGCAAGGCCGAGGCGCGCTACATCCCGACACTGCTGCGTGAGACGCTCGAAGCCACCGCCCAGTGGGGCGCGGTGCGCGTGATTCCCACCTCCGCGGAATTCGTCGACATCATCGTGACCGGCAAGCTGGTCGATTCCAATGGCGGCTTCCTCTCGGTCGATGTCACGGTCACCGACGCGGCGGGCCGCGTCTGGATCAAGGACAAGCGCTACCAGAGCATGGTCGACCTCGGTGCGTACAAGACCAGCGCCGCCATCAAGGCGCGCGATCCTTTCCAGAACGTCTATTCCGAAATCGCCAACGACATGGTGCTCGCGCGTGACAAGCTCACCGCGCTCGACCGCGAGAACATCCGCAAGGTGGCGAGCCTGCGCTTCGCCGAGGACCTCGCGCCAGACGCCATGGCGGGCATGACTGCCAAGGACAAGAACGGCGTCACGCAGGTGGTGCGATTGCCGGCCGAGGGCGATCCCACGCTCACGCGCATCGAAAAGATCCGCGAACGCGACACGGCGGTGGTCGACACCGTCAACGACTACTACGCGAGCTTCCACGACTCGATGGAAGATTCGTACGGGAGCTGGCGCCAGACCAGCTTCACCGAGCTCGAGAAGGAAATGCGCGCGCGCTCCGCGGCCCGTACGCGTACGGTGCTCGGCGCCGCCGCACTCATCGCCAGCATCTTCGCGCCCAACTCCTGCAGCTCCTACGACAGCTGCCGCATCGCGGACGCGGCGCGCAATGCCGGCACCATGGGCGGCATCGCCGCCATCCTCTCGGGTGTCAAGAAATACGCCGACGCACGCGTGCACGCCGAAGCGCTGAAGGAGCTCACGAACAGCTTCCAGGCCGAGGTCGCGCCGCAGGTCGTCGAGGTCGAAGGCCACACGTTGCGCCTCACCGGCACCGCCGAAGATCAGTACCGCGAGTGGCGCAAGCTGCTCAAGCAGCTCTACGAAGAAGAGACGGGTTCCGCGGCCGCACCGCCGCCGGCAGCACCGGCTCCGGCCGCGACCACCACGGCATCCGGCAGTGCGACGCCACCGTCGGGCTGAGCCGCAGAATTAGTTAGACACCACAAAACGATACGTGACAAACCAGAACCAGGCCGGCACCAAGCTGTGCGGCCGCTTCGTGCTCATTGAAAAACTCGGTGCCGGCGGGTACGGCGAGGTTTGGCGCGCGCACGACGAGCTGCGCGACACCGACATCGCGTTGAAGGTGCTGTATTCGCAGTTCGCGAACTCCGAGGCCGCCTGGGAGGTGTTCCAGCGCGAGTTCACGCTGACGGCGCGCCTCAATCACCCGGGCGTGTTGCGCGTGTTCGAACCGGTGCGCGACGCCGACGCCACGGTGCTGCCCATGGTGCTGGCGCCCGGCGGCGACCTGCGCCAGATGCGCGGCGCTGCGTATACCAAGATCCTGCCGATGCTGATCGACATCGCGGCTGCGCTCGAACACGCGCACGCCCGCCGCATCGTGCATCGCGACCTCAAGCCGTCGAATGTGCTGCTCGACAACGCGGGTCGCCCGCTGCTCGCGGACTTCGGCGCGGGTGCGTCGGAAGGCGACAACACCTCCGGCCCGCCGGGCTCGCCATTCTCGGCCAGTCCGCAGCAGCTCGCCGGCGAGCCGGCGCGGCCCGCCGACGACATCTACGGCCTCGGTGCGCTGGCCTACGAACTGCTGTCGGGATATCCGCCGTTCTACCCGGCATTTGACGCGCGCAAGATTGCCACCGAACCGGTGCCGCGCCTCAAGCCGGTCAAGCCCATCCCGCCGCGACTCGAACTGCTGGTCTCGTGGCTGCTCGCCAAGCAGGGTCGCGAGCGTCCGCCCTCCATGCGCCACGTGGCGGACGAGATGAATGCGGTGTTGCAGGACACGCTGGGCCTGGAACACGGCGGCGCCGAAGCCGCCGCGGACACCGAGGCGGCCATCCTCGGCGCCGACGCAGAAAACATTACGCCGGCCGTGTTGCTCTCCGACGAGGAGACAACGCCCGTCGCCCCGGTGCGCGAGCTCGATGAAATCGATCCGGGCATGTTGCCGCAGGTCGATGAGCTGCGCGCCCAGGTCATCCGGGAACAACGCGCGAGCAATCGCCGCCGCGGCTGGATCATTGCCGCCGTCCTGGTGGTGGTCGCCTCGGCTGTGGGATTGCTGCTGCCGAAGATCGCCAGCAAGCAGAAAGTCGACGTCACCACGCTCAATGTCCCCGCCGGACCCACCGACGCGGAAGTCGACGCCGAGAAAAAGGCCGAGGAACTCACCGCGAAGCATGCCGAGCTCGGCAAACGCGTCGCCGACCTCGATTCACGCGCGGCGGCACAATGGGGCGGCGCGGATTTCGCCGCCGCCCGCAAGTCCTTCGACGATGTTGGCGGCATGCTCGAGCGCCACGAGTATCAAGCCGCCCAGGCGCCCGCTGCGGCGCTGGAGAAGTCGCTCACCGAAATCGAAACGCGCGTGCCGGCGGCCCTGGCGGCGCAGCTTTCGGAGGGCAAGCGCGCGCTCAGCGCCGGTGAGTTCGAGAATTCACGGCAGGCTTTCCAGACCGCGCTCAAGATCGAGCCCGGCAACAACGAGGCCACCGAGGGCCTCAACAAGGTGGCGGCCGCGAGCGGCGTGGTCCCCACGCTGGCCGACGCCGAAAACGCCGAGAACGCCAGGGATCTGCCCAAGGCGCAGGTGCTGTTTGCCGACGTACTCAAGCGCAATCCGGGCAACTTGGCGGCGACGCAGGGCCTGGCGCGCGTCCGCCAGGCCATCGCTGACAATGAATTCAACGCCACGATGGGTGCGGGTCTTGCCGCGCTGAACGCCGGCCGTCTTTCCGAAGCCCGCACGCACCTGGAGAAAGCCCAGCGCATGCGCCCGGGCAATGCCGAAGTGGCGGCCGCGCTTCAGCGAGCCGCGGACACCGGTTCGGGGCGCAGCCTGGCCGAGCTCGAGCAACGTGCGGCGCGCCTGGCCAGCGAGGAACGCTGGGCCGAGGCGCTGGCCATCTATGACGAGGCTCTGGCGCGCGATTCTTCGCTGCAATTTGCCATCGACGGGCGGGCGGCGGTGGCTCCCCGGGCAGAACTCGGCAAGCGGCTGCAAACCCTCATCGACAGGCCGGAACGGCTCGCCGAGGAATCGGTGCGGGGCGAAGCCGAGCGGCTGCTGGCCCGCGCGAAGGCGCTGCCCAACCAGGGGCCGGTGATCCGCTCGCAGGTGTCCCGGCTGGAACTGCTGTTGCCGACCTTCAATCAGCCCGTAATGCTGGCGCTGGAATCTGATAACGCCACGGAAGTAGCCATTCAGAGGGTGGGCTTCTTTGGCGCATTCGAACGGCGCGAGGTGACCCTGAAACCGGGCAAATACACCGTCACCGGCAAGCGCTCCGGCTTCCGCGACGTGCGCCGGGAGATCACCGTGGCCCCCGGCCAGACAGAGCAGACCATCGTGATCCGTTGTCTGGAACCGATTTAGCAGAAAACCCTTCTAATTCCTCTTGATGGAACCATCGCCCTCACTGGACGCCACCATCGTGCTGCGCACCGCGCAGGGCGAGTCGCATTTTGGCGCACGTGTGGTCATCGATCCGGGCTCCGGGGCAATGCGGGCGGACCATACCGATACCCCCTCCGGGGTGGATGCCCCGCCGGCGGCGGTGCTGCGCTCCGTCTCGGGCCGCTGGCTGTTCGATGCTTCTCCCGATGGCCGCATCCGCATCAACGGCGTGCCGGTGGCCGGCGCCCGCCTGATCATCGCCGGCGACGTCATCACCATCGCCGGCACCCAGCTGCTGGTCGAGGAGTCCCAGCCGCGGACGCTGGCCCTGCGGCGTTTCGAGCTCGAAGGCAACGAGACGCTGCCGCCGGTGGGCGACAGCGTGCGCAGCCTGCAGGCGCCCGCCGAAGAGCTGACCGTCGAGCTCGGGGACGTCCCCAGCGTCGAGGGCGCGGTGGCGGCACTGGTGCCCGAGAAGCGGCGCAGCACGCTGAACTACCTGGCCTGGGCCATGGGCCTGGTGCTGGTGGTGGTGCTCGGACTGTTCGCGCTGCTCAAGCCCATAGCGCTCGACCTCAAGCCGGGCGACGCCGACGTGCGCTCGGTCGGCAGCTTCTCCTGGCAGTCGGCGGCGAGCGTATTCGTATTCCCGGGCGAGCACACCCTGCGCGCCGAGCGCCCGGGCTACATGCCGACGGAAGTGCGTGTCATGGTCGGCGGATCCGACACGGCACACGCGCTGATTCACCTCGTCAAACTACCCGGCAAGCTGCAAGTCGATACGGGAGGCGTCAAGGCCGAGATTTCCGCCGACGGCGCCCGCATCGGGCGCGTGCCGGGCATCGTCGATGTTCCAGCCGGCGATCGCACGCTCACCTTCAGGGCGCCGCACTATCTCGATCACGTCGAGCGCCTGGCGATCGCGGGCGGCGGTGAGAAACAGCAGCTCAAGGTTTCACTCAAGCCAAACTTCGGCGTGATCACCCTCAGCTCCGAGCCCGCCGGCGCGCAGATCGAGGTGGATGGCAAACCTGCCGGCGTCACGCCGGCAAAGGTCGAGATGGACTCGGGGATTCGCCGCGTGCAACTGTCCGCGCCGGGGCTGCGCGTGTGGATCTCGAGCGTCGTGGTCAGCGCGGGCGTGCCGCAGACCATCGGCCCCATCACGCTTGGCGCCGCCGATGCCCGCATCACGGTGCGTTCGGTGCCGTCGGGCGCGCAGGTGCTCGCCGGCGGCAGTTTCCGCGGCGTTACGCCCGTCACGCTGGATCTCGCACCCGGGGTGACGCATTCCATCAGCGTGGCGCGCGCCGGCTATGCGCCGTGGAACCGGGAAGTCTTCGCCGAATCTGGCAAGGAATCGCAGCTCGACGCGCGCCTCTCGGCGTTGCTCGTCGACGTACGCATCCAGGGTCAGCCGGCCGACGCCGAGGTGTTCGTCAACGGCGTGTCACGGGGACCGGCGCCGGCGTCGCTGCAGTTGCCGGCCAGCCGCCATCACATCGAGGTGCGCAAGGAGGGTTACAAACCTTTCGTCAGCGACCTGGTGCTCGCGCCGGGCATCGCACGCACGTTCGACTTCAAGCTGGTCGATCCAAAGGACGTGGTCGGCAACTCGCCGCCGCGCATCGCCACGAAGAACGACATCAAACTACTGATCGTCGCCGGCGGCAGCTACCAGGCGGGCACCGACCGCCGCGAGCAGGGCCGGCGGCCCAATGAGGGTTCGCACAAGGTGACGCTGGCGCGGCCGTTCTACATGGGCGAGCGCGAGATCACCAACGCCCAGTTCCGCCAGTTCCAGCCGGCGCACAACTCGGGCGCGATCGGCAATGTCTCGCTGGATCTCGACAAACAGCCGGTGGTGCGCGTCACCTGGGACGAGGCCGCGGAGTTCTGCAACTGGCTGTCCGCCCAGGAAGGCCTGCCGCCGGCGTATTCGGGTGGTGGAGAGGCGGGCTTCCAGCTCATCGTGCCGGTGTCGAACGGCTACCGGTTGCCCACCGAGGCGGAGTGGGAATTCGTTGCGCGCGCCGCCGGCACCGGCAAGCTGCTCAAGTACCCCTGGGGCCAGGACCTGCCCGTGGTGTCAGGCACGGGAAACTTCGCCGGCAGCGAGGCTTTCAGCCTGCTGGGCATGGCGCTGGACGGGCACAAGGATGAATTCCCGGCGGCGGCTGCGCCGGCGCTGTTCCCGCCCAATGCGCTTGGCTTCTACGATCTCGCTGGCAACGTGTCAGAGTGGGTCACTGATCGTTACCTTTCTTTCGTCGCCTCGGCACCAGTGACCGATCCGCTTGGTCCAAGCGATAGCAAGGGCCACACGTATCGTGGTTCCAACTGGCGTTCGGTGCATACCTCGGAGCTGCGCTTCCCGTGGCGCGAAGGCGGCACCGAGGCGACCGACGTCATCGGTTTTCGCGTTGCGCGGTACGTGGCGCCGGAATAGGAGAGAGTCATGCGTAATCTGCTCTTCAGTGTATTTGCAATCGGCGTGGCCGCGGTGGCCGCCATGACCGCGACCACGGCCTTGCTCAATGCGCCACAGCGCAACGCGCCGGCGACCGTGGCCACCGCCAGCAGCGAAACGCCGCCCACCCAGCCGTCGCAACTCGCGGTCGAGGGCCAGGCCACCCCCCCGCCGGCGGGCAATACCTCGACACCGACCGCCCCGTCCGATGGTGCAAAGCCGGCCGCCGGCACTGCCAACGGCGAGCCCGCCGCGGACGGGGAAGAAGAGGTCGACAAGGATCCCTACGAAGGCATCCCCCAGGAAGAGCTGCCGCCCGACCTGCAGTACAGCGCCGACTCGAGCGTGAGTTTCCCCACCAACATCTGATATCGACAGTTCCATGTACGGCATCCATTTCGACCACCACACGCTCTCCATCGCACGCGATGGCGAGTTGCTCGCGAGCGAGCCGCTGGCGGTCGAAACCACCGCGGGTGAACCGCGCGCCGGCGCAGCCGCGCTGGCCGCTGCGCGCGGCCGGCCGGACGAGGTGTCGCTGAATCACTGGCGCGAGCTCGGCAGCAACGAGGCGGCGTCGCGCAACGTGGCCCGCGAGATGCTCGTGCACCTGCATGCGCTGGGTGTCGGCGAGCGCATCGACGCGGTCGTGGCGGTGCCCGCCGATCTCGATCCCGGCGCGCTCGCCGCGCTGCGTGGCGCCTTGCACGCGGCTGGCGTAGATGCGCGGGATTTCGTTGACGCGGCGGCGCTGAGCGCCGCGGCGGTGGTCGAACGCGGCCACTACGTGCTGCTCGAGGCCGGCTGGCGTTCGGCCACGGCCACGCGTGTGGCCGGCGGCCCGGAATGCGCCATCGAAGAAGCCTTCGTGAGCGAGCGCGCCAATCTCCTGGACGTCTATGACCTCTGGCTGATGGCGGTGGCGGCGGCCATGGTCAAGAACACGCGCTTTGATCCTCTGATGAACCTTGAGCTCGAACAACGGCTGTTCGCCAGTCTGCCGCAGGTGGCGGCGCGCGCCGCGACCGAAGGGCGTGCCGAAGCCGCGATCGAGGACGGCGCCACCCGATTCGCGATCGAAGTGGATGCGCAGCTGTTCGCCGATGCGGCGCAGTCTTTCTATCGTGAGCTCGCGCGCCTGGCGCGCTCCGCGCGGATCGCCGGACAGAGCGCATCACTGGTGATGCCGGCCGAGTCGCGCCGCTGGCCGGGGTTTCTCGCGCGCGTGCTGGAGCATGAACAGGACGGCCTGGTGATCGCGCCCGCCGGACTCGCCGCGGTGGCTGCGTCGCTGCAGGTGGCCGACCCGTCCGCGGCGCCGCGCCTGCGCCGGCGCGTCGCGCGGCTCACCGACCACTCGCTCGCGGCCAGCATCGAATATGTGTCATCGGTCACCTCTTCTCCGGGCCGTGCGCTGCCGGTCACGCACATCCTCTACGGTGGCGATTCGATGCGCTTTCCGGACAGCGGGCTGTCGATCGGCACCGAGGAAATCGCCAACACGCCGCACATCGCGCTGCCGCGCGTGGCGGCGGGTGTGTCGCGCCGGCACTGTTCGCTGCGCCGCGAAGGCGAGGGCACCGTGCTCATCGACCACAGTCGCTACGGCACCTGGATCAATGGTGCGCGCGTGCGCGAGCGCGCCACGGTGCGACCGGGCGATCGCGTGCGCGTGGGCACGCCCGGCGTCGAATTCACGCTGATCTCGGCGGCGGCCTTCTCGCGGGAAGAATCAGCATGAGGAAGCGGCGCGCCTTCGAAGTTTTCACGCTGTCGTTCCTCGACTGCATCTGCTGCGGCTTCGGTGCAGTGGTGCTGTTCTACACCATCGTGCAGGCGCAGGCCGGTGCCCAGGAAGTCCTGCGCATCGATCAGCTCACCGGTGAAGTGACCAAGCTCGATGAAGAGGTAAAGGTCGGCATGCGCAACCTGGTGTTGTTGCGCAATACGCTCGAGAAGACTGACGAGGATGCGGCCGCCGCCAAGGCGCGCGCCATACGCGTCGCCGCGGAGCTCAAGCAGCGCAAGGAGCAGACTTCGGTGGACGAGGGCGACACCATCGCCAAGCGCGAGCACATCAACAAGCTCATCGCAGACATCAAGTCGATGGAAGAGGGCAACAAGCGCCTGCAGGGTGGCGCGCTCGACAAGGGACCCGCAGGCGACCGCATCAAGGCATTTCGCGGGCGCGGCGACCGGCGTTACATCAGCGCGCTGCGCATCAAGGGCAAACGTGTACTCGTGTTGCTCGACACTTCGGCGAGCATGATGGACGACGATGTCGTCAAGGTGATCCGCCTGCGCAACGAGCCCGAGGCGGCGCGCAAGCTCGCGCCCAAGTGGCGCCGTGCGATC
>Ga0207691_10007247_pt1 | contig 10698 bp, 7 predicted proteins | sample KBSM13metaG_FD_184327 | JGI IMG/M metagenome (GOLD analysis project Ga0207691, IMG submission 184327) | Miscanthus rhizosphere microbial communities from Kellogg Biological Station, Michigan, USA - KBS M1-3 metaG (SPAdes) (version 2) | ecosystem: Host-associated > Plants > Roots > Rhizosphere >... | reverse complement strand
GCTCGGTGCGTGGTCCAGCCTTCTCGCCCGGCTTCAGCTTGCTGACTCGACGACCGCCCTCGGTCTCCAGCCCGGTGACGTCGTCCATGATCCGCTCGCCCTCGGGACCACGGATCGTTGCCTCCGAGCGTGTCGCGATGTTCTGTCTGATCTGCTCGACTGACGCCCGCTCGCGCGCCGTCGCTGCCTTGACCGCCTGCTCGTGCTCCAGCTGCTGAGCCATGACCGAGCGGGCCTTGAACTCCTCGAAGTGCTTGCCGCCCGGCGCGAACTCCTTGTTGATCTCAGCCAATTCCCTGCGCAACCGCGCAGCCTGCGTGGGGGGCGCGTCGGGGATCATGTTCTCCAGCGCGGTGGCTCGACCCTGGGCCTCGATGTACGGGGTGACCTCACCGCCGGTCGCTCGGTAGGCGGCCATGTCTAGGGCGCGCTGCTCGGTGACGGCGACCCGCCCTGCCTTGGTGGTCAGCCTGGTGTTGGTCGGGCGAGCGGCGAGGGCCTCGCCGTATGCCTGCCAGTGCTCGTCGGTCAGCCCGGCGCGCTCCAGCACGTCGGCCGCATCGTCGAGTGCCTTCTGCTTGAACGGGGCGACGACCTCGGCGGTCTTGGCCACCAGTCGTTCCTCGGCGGCGCGCAGCGGGGCGAGCAGGGTCTCGGTGCGCTTGGTCACCTCGGCGGAGATGCGTTCGCCGGTTGTCTCGGACAGGTGCTGCGTCGCCTCGTCACGGATCTGCTTCAGCTGCTCGAACTGATCCTTCAACCGACGCTCGGCCTTGTTCGCTGCCCTGGTGCCGAGGCCCTTCCACGTCGCCGTCTTCTGCTTCAGTTCGGCTTCGAGGTCGACCACGTTCTTCGAGACGGCCTCGATCATCCGCTCGATCTCCGCCGGGTTGTTCGAGCGGATCGAACGGAAGCCCTCTAGCTGACGCTTGTACTTCTGCAGGCTGGTGTCGATCCGGTCGAGCAGCCTGCCGACCGTCTTGCCTTCCTTGCGGATGTCCTTGAACATGTTCGTCCGCAGATCACCGAGGGTCTGCTGTGCCGCCTCGGCGGTGGCCACGGCCTCGGTGCGCAGGGCTGCTTCGGTGGCCTGCGCCTCGGGCGACAGCAGCTGCTCGGCCAGTCGCTCCTGGGCAACTGGGCTCTCGACGTTGCGGAACATGTCCGACGGCGGCGGTGTGGTGGGGGCCGGGTAGCGATCAGCCAACTCGGCCACCTGGGCCTGCTGCTCAGGCGTGACAGCGCGGGCCTGCAACTCGGGCAGCTGCTCGTTGAACGCGCGGTTCAACTGGTCGCGCGGCGAGCCGGGGACGATCGGTTGGTCGGGGACGGCCGGGGCGCGCTGGCCCTCGACCCTCGGCAGGTTGGCTCCCTCGGCCAGACGGGCCTCGCGCGACTGACTGGCCAGCGCCTCGTTGCGGGCGATGCGTTCGGCGTCGAGCGCGCCGGTCATCGTCGTCGCCAGCGACGTGCCCCTGCCGCCCAGCTGATTCAACGACCACACCCCGGCGTCCTGCGACACCGACTTGATGTAGCCGTCGATGATCTTCAGCGGGTCGGTCTCGTAGACCGTGCCCTTGAACTCGGGGAACGCTTCAGCGAACGCCCTGTTCTTACCGTCGATGGTGTCCTCGGTGACGGTCACCATCCGGTCACCGATCTTGAACGACCTGGGTTCGCCGTTGGGTCCGAGGGTCAGCACCCGCTTGTCCATGTGGCCGCTGGTCTGCAGCATGTCCTTGGTGGTGAACCCGGTGGCGTTGCGCAGGTCGTCCTGCGCGTCGGGGCTCAGCGTCTTGACGAAGTCGAACCACTCACCGGTCTGGATGTGCGGGACGTGAGTCGCCGGGTCGCGCATCACCACCTCGGAGATCGGACGCCCGGTCATCTCGGCGTAGACCGCGGCGACCTTCTGCACCGCGTCGTTCAGCGGAGTGAACTCGTCGGGGTTCACCTCGCTGGCGACACGCATCGCCTGGCGCCCGGCCTCGTTCATCTTGAGGATCGGCTTGGCCGCCCTGTTCGCTGCCGTCTTGGCCCCACCCTCGACCATGTTCGTCGTGGTGTGCCTCAACGTCTCGCCGTGGATCTTGGCCAGGGCGAAGAACTTCTCGTCGGCGGTCGCTGACTTCGAGCGCACCGTCTTGTAGAACTCGCCCAGCCCCAGCGGCGTGCGTCCCTCGCCCAGCTTCTGCAACGACGCCAGCGACGACTCGGACAGGGTGTCGCCCAGCTTGCCGAAGCCAGCGCGGGCCGCCTTGCCCGGCAGGTTCATCACTTCGGCCAGCTTCTCCGTGCCGGGGATCACCTTGCTCGTGCCGCGGACGCGCAGCCCGGACTTGGTGATGCCGAGCGCGTCGCGGGCCTCCCTGTTCATCTGCGTGAAGCCCTGGTCGATGCCCTTGGAGAACTCGTTGGCGAACTGCTTGGTGATCGCCTCGCCCTCCGGTCCGCTCAACGCCAGTTCGGAGACCATCCCCATCCGTCCCTGCCGGGAGTGAGGGATGTCCTTGATCTTGACCTTGTCCCCGAGCTTCGCCGCCTTCCTCTCAGCCCTGGCCAGCGTGGCCTCCAGGTCCCTGATCGCTGGGTTGACGACGTCGCCCGCTTCGTCGAGGAACTTGGGTGCCGCCTCCAGGGCAGTGCGTGCAACAGAGGCTTCCTTGGCTGCCTGCGCCCCGAGCTCGACGCCCTTTCCTGCACCAGCGGTGAGGTAGGTCAGCGGGTCGTGGAGGATGTCCAGGCCCAGGTTGCGCAGCCCCGTCAACCCAGGGACCTTGATGTCGTTGCCGTAGATCTCCCCGGCCCCGTAGGTTGACCGCGGTGCCAACCGTTCCAGCACACCCTGGTCATCGTGGGTCTTGGCCGGGTCCATGCCGAACACACCACCAAGCAGTGGTGCCAGCGAGTTCAGCGTGTCGTTGTCCCCGAAGGGCTTGTACATCCACTTCTCGACCGAGTCGGGCAGCAGCTTGACGCCCTCCTCCAAGCCGACGTTGACCAGCTTGGCGGGCACGCTGAGCGGGGAGAGGACATCCCCGGCGACACCGAGGACGTCCTGCCACCACGGCTTGTTCTGGGCGGCCTTGACCTGCTGGCGCTGGGCAACCTCGTTCGGGCTGGCCAGGAAGCGAGCGTCGACGCTGTCGGGGACGGCGGGGCGTTCGCCCTTCTTCACTGGCTTCTTGGTGAACCGCTGCGCGTCGACCGCCCGCGCGATCGGAGAGTTCCTCGACGGGGAGTAGACCGTGACGCCGCGCTGGGGCTGCGACCCGACTAGTCCCCCGAGCGTGGTCATCGGTCAGTAGCCCAGCATGTTGCGAACGGTCTGGCTACGAGCAGCCAGCTGATCGTTCAGCGGGGTGCGTCCCTGCGACGCGAGGTAGCTCATCGAGGCGGCCAGCTTGGCCCGGTCCAACTCGTTGGTGTTCAGCCACTTGCGCTGGACCGGTGCGTACTTGGCGTCGATCGCCGCCTTGCGCTTCTTGTCGGCAGCGGTCTTGGCCGTGCGCACATCCTCTGCCTTCAACTCGCGCGTCTTGGAGCCGAGGAAGTCTTGGTTCCACAGCTTGGAGAAGTCGACCGGCCCAGCCAACTCGACGTCGCCGCCCATGCTGACGCGCACCTTCGGCTTGGTCGACTGCGTCTTGGTGGCCGACCCCTTCGGCTCCCACTCGGCCGTGGCCACCTTGGAGAGGATCTCGGGATCGTTGACTGCTCCGACGCCCTGGGCTGTGACGACCGAGCCGAGCCCGGTGTCGTACAGCAGTGGCTGTCCTTGCGCGTCGCGCGCCACCACCTTCCAGTCCTTGGGGAACGACGTCGGTGCCAGCGCGGCTTGACCTTCGACGGAGACGTCGGGGCGCACCGTGTGGGTGCCGACGTACGGGGCAGCGCTGGACGCTGCAGTGAACGGTGTGCCCGGTCGGCCGCCGCCTAGTGCAGGTGCACTAGGAGCGCCGGGCAGTGGAGCCTGCAGGTCTGCGAAGTTCTGGAACGGCTTCGGCCCGGCACCCATCATCGGCTGGGCCGGTGCGGTGAAGTTGTCGTTCCACGCCTTCATCAGCGCTTCCTGGTTGGAGCGCGCCTTGTCCGCTGCCTGCTGGGCCGGGGCGATCTGTCCGGTCAGTCGGTCGATGTCATCCTGGCGCCGACCAGCCTCGTAGTCGGCCTGACCCGGAGCGAGGCCGAACGCCTGCTGCTGCATCATGTCGACGTAGTCCTTGTCGCTGTACTGCGTCGTCGGATAGGCCAGGCCCAACTTGTCGGCTGCCTGCATCTGCTCGGTCTTGTCCTCGTTGTACCCGGTGTAGAACTGCCCGGTCGTCGGGTCCTGGTACGCCGCCTTCTGCAGGGCGCGGTCCTTGGCCATGCCCCGGTGCATGTCGTTGGCGTCACTGAGCAGCGTCTTCGTGTCGAACGCCTGGGTGAAGCCCTGGTCGCTGGTCAGGTCCGGTGCCTTGCCGCCGAAGATCGCCGGGTCCTGCTGGGTGTTCCCCGGCATCGAGTCGAGCAGTTCTTGGCTGGCCTGGCCGGAGCGGATCGTCGACTTCAACGCAGCGAGCGCTCCAGCCGGGGTGGCGCCCTTGAGCATCTGGTCAGCGAGGAACGACTGGTAGTCGCTGCCGCCCGACCCGGCCATCGCTTCCATCGAGGCGAGGTTCTCGAACGTCAGCGGGGACCCGGTGCCCTTCTTGATCGGCTTCCAGGCCGAGGGGTCGCTGGCCTGCGGGCCGGTGATCCACGACAGCATGTTGTTGCCCAAGCCGCCGGTGCCGGTCAGGTCTTGGGCGAAGTTAAGTCGCTTGGCTTGAGTCTCGACGTTGTACGGGTTCGGCACGCCCTTCGAGTTGGTCGACAGCGGGATGCCACCGACCATCGAGGGCAGGTCGTAGGCCATGTCGGTCATCTCCGGGGCGTACAGGCCCTGGGCGGAGACCGGGTTGCCGCTGGCCTGATCCATCCCGAGGGCGCGCATCACCGCCTGCTGCGTCATCGGGTCCTGCGCCTGGAGCCAGGGCATGAACTGTGGGCTACCGATGTCAGGCATCGAGCCGTTGGGCATCAAGCACCTCCTAGGTCAGGCCGACAGCGGCGTAGTCAGGCAGGTTGAGGCCGCTGCCGATGAGCAGCGGCAGCAGGTTGGTCAGCTGCGACAGGACGTTGTTGTAGTACGCCGTCTGCGCTGCGTTGTTCGTGTCACCGACCTCGTTCTGGCGCTGCCAGTTGGCCAGCGCTCCCTGGGTGTCACCCTGGTAGCGGGTCTGGGCGTTGAGCAGGGCGCGGTCGTCGGCTCGTCCCTGCCATGCCTGCTTGGCCTGGCCCTCCTGCAGCCCGATCCCCGTCTGACCCTGCAGCTGGGCCATGTTCAGCATGTTGTTGGTCCAGTTGCGATCGGTCTGCACCGCGCCGAGCCGGTTGCGCTGAGCCGTGTCCTCGTTGGTCCCGAGCAGGGCCAGCAGGTTGCCGAACGCCTGGTCGCCGTTCTGTCCCTGGCGGTAGCTCTCGTTGGCCATCTGCGGACTCTGCCCCTGGGCCTGGAGCATCCGCTGCATCGCCAGCTGCGTCTGGCCGGGGACGTTCTGCGACGTGGCGTAGGTCGCGTTGGAGTACGGGTTCGAGTAGTTCGACTGCAGGTAGTTGGCCAGGCTGTCGTAGGCCCCGCTGGCCGTGGCCCGGTCCGACGACACCGCCTGACCCAGCGAGTTGCGCAGCATGTCGTACTGGCTGTTGTCGAACGGGGAGATGTTGACGTCGTTCCACTGCGGCATCGTCAGCGCGTTGAACTGATTGCCGTACGGCTTGGCGTTGCGCAGCATCGACGTGTACCAGTCCAGCTGACCCTGGTCCAAGCCAGCCGGGCCACCACCACCACCGCCACCACCACCGCCGCCGCCACCGCCGCTACTGGTGGAGCGCGGGCGCACCGGAGCGACCGGGTTGTTGTTCGCCCCGACCGTCGGGTTGACCGACTGGTAGATCTTCCACTGGTCGGCCTTGTTGTACTGCTGGTACGGGGTGAACCAGTTGTTCGGTTCGTGCGACACCTTCAAGAAGTCAGCGGTCTGGGGCGTATCCCAGGGATCGCCGTAGGTGTTTCCACTCGTCGGCATGGTTCAGCTACTCCCGAAATAGGGCCGCAGCATCGAGATGCCGAGCGCGGCGTTGGCGATGTCTCGCTGCTTCTGTGTCTCCAGCGAGGACAGCTGAGTGCGGTAGTCCGCCTGCTGCTGCATCCCCGTCAGATCGTATTGCTGCAGCCCCTGAGCCAAGTCCTGCTGACCGCGGGCGTAGTTCTGGGTGTAGTCACCGAGGTAGTTGCCCATCGCCCGGTGCTGCGTCCCCGACCTGATCCCCGCCCCCGACAGACCGCGCTGGTTGTACTGCGCGTAGGCGTTGGGCAGCTGCCGGTTGAACTGCTGGGTCATGTCGCCCAGGCCGCGCTCGCCGCGTTGCTGGGACAGGAAGCGACCGTAGGCGTTGGTCGCCTGGTCGGTGTTGAACCGGTACTGGAGGTCGTTGGCCTGGCGCTGGTACGCGCCGGTGTCGACCCCGTAGCCGTAGTCGGTCAGTGCCATGACTACTTGGCCCTGATGATGAACGCGAGGGCGAAGTATGGCGGCAGGTTGCCGAGCGCCGGGTCGATGCCTGCTTGACCACTGCTCCCAGCCATCGCTGGAACAGTGTGGGTGTGGTTGGCGGAGATGCCGCCGGTGTTGCCGTTGACCCCGTGGAGGTGGTCGGTCACCGTGTGGGTGTGCGCCCCGTTGATGGAGGTCGTCGCGTAGTAACCGATCGATGGCCCGCCATCGCCCGTCTGCAGAGGCGCCCCGCCAGCGACAGCACCGAGCACATTGACTGCCGGATCGCCCGATGCGTAGTGGTTGTGATCCCCATTGCTGCTCGTCCCCAGGGCGCGATCAGCAGCCCCGGACACGATGTTGACCGAGTGACTGTGGTCGTTGCTGACGGTTCCGGTGCTGGCATGACCGTGATCAATCGTGTGGGCGTGCAACGGAACGACCGCATCAGGGCGACCGCCGATCGACTTGTGGGCGTAGGCGCCACCACCACCGACAGGGAAGCGGTCCATCAGGTTGGGGACGTTGAACCTGCCGTTGGCCGCCCCGATGACCGCAGCCAACTCGGGGTAGGTGGCCTGCTGGTACTCGGTGTTGTCGCACAGCAGCCAGATGCCACCGACCGGAGCGACGCTCCCGGCATAGAGCAGGATGCCGCCGATCGGCACCATCGTGTCGACGTACTGCTTGGGTGCGGCGTCGAGTGCGGCGACGGGGTTGCCGACCAGCTTCAGCTGCGCGGTCATCGCCACCGTGCCGCCGCGCTCGATCAACTCCTGGTTCGAGTACGCCTCGATCGTCTGGTAGTTCGACTGCACCGGTCCAGCGTCGACGGGGTCACCATTAATGATGGTGTATGGCAGCGCGATCTTCGCCACAGATACCTCCTACGTTCCGAGCCAAGCGGCTGTCATCTTGACGACTACGGTGGAACGAGGACAGCCCAGCCGTCGAGGGCCGGGCTGTCGTGATCACCAAGAGATGAGGCTCCTGATGAACGACTCCACCGTACTCAGCACTCCGTGCATCGAATGGACCGGCTGCTGCGACCGCGATGGCTACGGGGTCAGAACGATCAACCGCCGACAAGTACGCGTCCACCGACACGCCTGGATCGAAGCCAACGGCGAGATCGCTGATGGGTTGTGCGTCCTGCACCGCTGCGACAACCCTCCGTGCATCAACGTCGAGCACCTGTTCCTCGGGTCGCACGGCGACAACGCTCGGGACAGGAAGATCAAGGGACGAGGAAGCAACCCCGCTGGCGAGGCCAGTCCCAGGGCCAAGTTGACCAACGAGCAGGTCGCCGCCATCCGCAACGACACGCGCGCGCAGCACGTCATCGCTGCTGAATACGGGGTCGCTCAGTCCACGATCTGCAAGATCAAGCTGCGACATCGCTACCCCTGATCATGTTCTGAACCGTTGCACATTGAACTTGACGATGATCCCGTCGCAGCCCCACTTGCGCAGCGGAGTGTTCGCCGCGGGCGTGACCCGCAACTGCAGGGCAGCGGCGTGACCCATCGGTCCGCCGCGGATCAACGAGGCACCTTGGACCTGCGCGCCCCACGTCATCCCCGCCTCGCCCCAGTCCATGCCGCCAGGGTCAGCCGCGCCGCCAGCCGCCCAGACGTTGCCTTCGACCACGTCGCCGGGGACCAGGCCAGTGCGCCGGATCGTCGTCTCGTCGTAGTCGCGGAACTGCTCGACGAGCAGGTCGACCTGGCGGGGGACACGACGACAGATGAACATCGGGCGGCGCCATGACTTGCGCACGTCTGGCCAACCACCGTGCATCCACCGGGTGCGGTAGTAGGCGGGGAAGTCCTGCTTGGTCAGCACTCCACCAGAGGTGAGGATCTCGTCGTAGGCGTCGTCGATCGAATCGAGGACGAGCATCGCCGCCGTGTGTGTCGACCAGAAGGCGGCGAGGGGGAACTTCGAGTTGATGTCGCTGCCGTCGACCACCGAGGCCACCGCGCCGTACGGCGACGAGTACATCGTCCACGCGCCCTGACCGATGTCCGGGTCGAAGATGAACAGCGACGAGGGTTCGGGCTGGGCGAAGATCGGCTTCCACGGCACGGCGACGTACAGCTTGCGGTTGGCCCACGAGACGAACACGTTGGTGAACGCGGTGATCTGCGACATCGCCGGGCGCAGCTTCTCGGAGATGTAAGTCGGCTCGCCCCCGCTGTAGGCGTAGATCCCGTTCTTGTTCGACGCCGAGAAGAAGAACGCCGTCGTCTCCGACTTGGTCACCGCTGTGATGGCTGGGCAGCCGATCGACGAGGAGATCAGCGACAGCTGCCACGAGTCGTCGCTGTAGCCGTACAGCGCCCACATGCTCGTCGTCTTGAAGATCAGCAGGTGGTCGCGGAACGAGATGATCGCGGTGATCTTGCCGCCGTAGGCGTCGATGTCGAGGAAGTCGTCTTCGCGCCAGGCGTCGGGGCGGTTGGGGTGCGACCAGCGGATCCTGGTGTTGTACGAGACGGTGCCTTCGCGGATGCGGGCGGTGAACATGTAGCCCGCGTGGGCTTCGCACAGCCCGGCGCGCGGCATCGTGTCGAGGGCCGGGCTGTCGACTTCGGACCACACGTCAGGGGTCATCGCCGTCAGCGTCCCGTCGATGCGGCGGCGGTACGCGGTCTGACCCATGCCGCAGGTGAAGTAGACGTCCTCGCCCCACGAGACGAAGTCAGCACCGTGCGGCGTGCCCTGGGCCACCGGGCCGGTGAGTGGGGCGAACACCCCCGACTCGGGGGCTGCGTAGATCACCTCGTTGTTGACCACGAAGATCGTCTGCTCACCGGTCGCCACGGTGTGCACGACAGCGTTGCGCGGCTGCCACGGTGTGACCGCCGCGATCTCGGCCAGGTTCCGCCGCCGCCAGCCGCGTCGGGTGGTGAACCCGCTGCGTGGGTCGAGGTCGATGTTCATCAGGTCGGGCGACTCGTTCTCCGCCAGGGAGAACTGATCACTGCTGTAGTTCAGCCCGCCGGTGAAGTCGGTCAGGTTCTCTGGCGTCAAGCGGTTCCCGGCCATCTACGGCACCGACGGCGGGATGACCACGAACGAGGGCACGCCCCCGATCGGCGAACCTCCGTGCATCACCAGCGGACGCTGATGGGACGGTTCGAGGATCGCCTTGAGTTGCTGGGTCAGGTCACGGTTCCACCGACCCATGTAGATCCCCTCCATCACCTCGTCCTCTTCCTTGGCGTAGGCCAGGCCGAGGGCGAAGTACGCCAAGGTGACGTGCAGGCGCGGATCGAGGTCGGGGATGGTCGAGGCGGCGTTGGACCACACCGGCTGACGGAAGCCGCGCATCCTCAGGTCGAACACCGTGTTGGCCATCGGCCGCGGCCACAGGTACAGCTGGTCGCCCCAGATCGAGAAGTACACGGGGGTGCCCTGGCTGACGACGTTCAGCGGCGAGAAGTTCTGCTCGGCGAGATGCTGGTCGATCTGCACCAGGGCGTAGCCGTTGTCCACGGCGATCACCGACGTGATCGAGGGGATGTTCACGTCGGCGGGGATGGTCGCGCTCGGGTCGTCGGCCAGGACCGACAGACCCCACACCGTCTCGTTGCGCGGCCACTTGTTGGTGAACGCCATCGTCCGGTCGAACGCCTCTTGGAGGTACACGTTGAGCACGCTGTCGGGCAGGTCGCGGTCATCGACGTCCATCTGCGCTCGGGCGTAGTTGCGTAGCTCTTGGACGTCCATCAGCCACCCTTCGGTGAGTAGGCCGACAAGCCGAGGGCGATCCGGCCGTGGGCGTTGCACAGTCCGTTGTACTTCTGTGTGCCCCACGCCGTGCAGGTGTCGTCGTTGCCGAAGCACTTGCCGTAGCGGGCGTCGCGTTCGACGTCTTCGCGGATCGCTTCGATCTTGATCAGGCTGACCGACCCGCCCGCCTTGGCCGGTCCACGGTACGGAGCAGTGGAGAACAGCCCAGCAGGCTGCACCGCGCCCTCCGGTGACGCGGCGTTGGACCGGGCGACGCAGACAGGCACCAGCGCCGCGACGACCGCCGTATCGGCGCGCGTCTTGGCCATCTTCTCGGCGGTGCCGGGGCCGACCCAGCCCATCGACATGAAGCCGACGG
>Ga0207691_10007244_pt1 | contig 10701 bp, 5 predicted proteins | sample KBSM13metaG_FD_184327 | JGI IMG/M metagenome (GOLD analysis project Ga0207691, IMG submission 184327) | Miscanthus rhizosphere microbial communities from Kellogg Biological Station, Michigan, USA - KBS M1-3 metaG (SPAdes) (version 2) | ecosystem: Host-associated > Plants > Roots > Rhizosphere >... | reverse complement strand
GCCATCAACAAAATGCCGGACGCGGACATCGTTGAGCGGCTCACAGCAGTGCGTGGCATCGGCCCGTGGACGGTGGAGATGCTGTTGATCTTCCGCATGGGACGCCCAGATGTGCTACCCGTGACCGACTACGGAGTGCGCAAAGGATTCGCGCTGACTTTTCAACGGCTCCCGAAATCGCGCGCGATTGAGGCATCCGATCTGCCGAAGCCTGACGTGGTCTTCAAGCGCGGGATGAAGTGGGCTCCATTTCGTTCGGTTGCGAGCTGGTATTTGTGGCGGGCCTGCGATCTGGCAAAGACAACCGCGCCCGCCGGGCGAGCGGGCCTGCAATAATCAGGCACAGTCGTGTGCCGCATCGAGATCGAGAAATCCATGTCATCAGCTAAGCGTTTTGTCTGCATTCACGGTCATTTTTACCAACCGCCACGCGAGAATCCCTGGCTGGAGACGGTGGAGACGCAGGACTCTGCCGCACCTTATCACGACTGGAATGAGCGTGTGTGCGCGGAGTGCTACGCACCAAACGGCGCGGCGCGCACCGTGAACAACAAGAATCAGATCATTCGCATCGTAAACAACTACTCCCGAATGAGCTTTAACTTTGGCCCGACGCTGATGAGCTGGCTCAAGGAGAATGCTCCGCGCACGTACCGGATGATCCTGGACGGCGATGCGCGAAGCCGCAAGAGCTTCAAGGGTCATAGTTCGGCGATGGCGCAGGTGTACAACCACGTGATCATGCCTCTGGCCAATGAGCGCGATCGCATTACGCAGATTCGATGGGGCATTGCCGACTACGAAAGCCATTACGGCGCACCGCCTGAGGGCATGTGGCTGGCCGAAGCCGCGGCCGACTCAGAAACGCTCGAGTTGATGGCCCAGCATGGAATCAAATTCACGCTGCTGGCTCCGCATCAGTGCAAACGCATTCGACCGCTGAAGGATGCGGAGGAAGGAGCGGATGCGGGATGGATCACGCCGCTTGCCAACTCAGTAGATACAACACGACCTTACCTGATGCGTTTCGACTCGGGCGTGGCCATTGCGGTCTTCTTCTATGACGGCCCCACGTCGCGCGCAATCGCATTTGAGGGCCTTTTGAACTCCGGTGAGGCCCTGGCTGCGAGACTCAAGGCCGGTTTCAGAGATGGCGCCCAGCCTCAACTGATGAGCGCAGCGACCGACGGTGAGTCTTACGGACATCATCACCGGCACGGCGAAATGGCACTGGCATACGCTGTGCGCCTGCTTGAGCAGGACAAATCGGTTAGCCTCACCAACTTTGGCAGCTTTCTCGAACAATTTCCGCCGGAGTATGAATGCGAGATCGTCGAGAACACGTCTTGGAGTTGCGTGCACGGCGTGGAGCGGTGGCGCTCAAACTGCGGTTGCAGCAGCGGGAATTCCGGTTGGAATCAGAGGTGGCGCGAGCCGCTTAGACAGGCACTCGATGAACTGCGCGATGCCATTGCGCCTCTGACCGAGCAGGAGGGTGCAAATCTCTTCAAAGACGTGTGGGAGGCGCGCGATGGTTACATCGATGTGATTCTCGACCGCAACCCTGAGACCCAGGCGAGCTTTCTGATAGAGCATCAGAGTCGCAGGCTTGACAAAACAGAGCGAGTACGCGCGCTGAAGTTAATGGAGATGCAGCGTCACGCGCAGTTGATGTACACAAGCTGCGGATGGTTCTTCGACGACATCTCAGGAATCGAGACAGTCCAGGTGATCGCGTACGCCGCTCGCGTGCTGCAACTGGCGCAGCAGTTGTTTGGGGAGCAAGCCGCGGCGCTGGAACCGGCCTTTGTCGCCCGGCTAAGCGAGGCCAGATCCAACGTAGCCAGCGCGAGAGACGGGGGTCGCATATACCAAGAGAAGATCGGGTCGCTCCAATTGGGACTTGAGCAAGTGGCTGCGCACTACGCCATCAGCTGTGTGTTCTCCTCCTTCGCAGACGAGACAGAGATTTTCTGTTATTGCGTGCGGCGGATTTCGTATGAAATTCACAACTCCGGGCGCGGACGCCTCGCTCTCGGCCGTGTTCACGTTGAAAGCGTAATCACCGGCAACGCGCAGAGCTTCAGTTTTGCCGTGCTGCACTTTGGCGATCAGAACATTACTGCGGCAGTGAAACTCTACTCGAACGAAGATGCAGAGCGATTCGAATTGTTCGCCGCAGAGGCCGCGGACCATGTACAGAGAGCTGACTTCCCCGAAGCAATTCGGCTCATCGACCGCTTCTACGGACACGTGGATTACTCGCTGACATCGCTCTTCAAGGATGAACAACGGCGCATCGTGCGGCTGATTCTCAACTCCACCCTATGGGACATCGAGAACTCGCTGACTACTATCTACGAAGACCACGCCAGCCTGTTGCACTATTTATCGCAGGCAGGCCTTCCCAAGCCCCCGGCACTCTCTCTTGCCGCGGGGTTTGCGATCAATGCCGGCTTGCGTCGTGCGCTCGAGGCAGATCCAGTAGACCAGGCGCAGGTGCGTTCCTATTTGCAGCTTGCCAAGTCAGACAAGGTGCCGCTGGAAACAGCAACCCTCTCGTATATCGCCGATCAGCGCATGAAGCGCGTCATGGTGGAGCTACAGATGTCTGCAGGCTCGCTCGAAATGCTCGAACGTGCCCTATCTCTGGCTCACACGTTGGTCGAGCTGCCGTTTGAGCTGAATCTGTGGCAGGCGCAGAACATCTGGTATGAGATTCTGCGAACTTCAAGCTACGCGCTCACATCGCAAATCTCCGAAGACCGGCCGCGATGGGACAAGGACTTCAACGAACTGGGCAAGTGCCTGTCCATTGAAACTGAAGCAATGAGGGCGCCGGAACAGTTGGTCGAGAACGTCGGCGATTAGCTCTTCAGCGCCACCCGTATGTGCAGTTCCTTCAGCTGCTGATCGCTCACCGTAGTCGGTGCATCGGCCATCAAATCGATTGCCTTCGCGGTCTTTGGGAACGCAATCACCTCGCGCAGACTCGGCGCGCCCGCAAGCAACATGACGATGCGGTCGAGGCCAAGCGCAATGCCGCCGTGCGGGGGTGTGCCGTATTCCAGCGCGTCCAGGAAAAACCCGAAACGCTGCCGCGCTTCCTCATCGCTGATCCCCAACGAGGCAAAGATCTGCTGCTGCACATCCTTGCGGTGAATACGAATCGACCCAGACCCCAGCTCGAGGCCGTTCATCGCGAGGTCATAGCAATCGGCGCGCACCGACGCTGGGTCGCTCACCAGGTTGGCCATGTCTGCTTCGTACGGTGCGGTGAACGGATGATGCGCCGGCATCCACTTGCCGCTTGCAAGGTCGTACTCGAACATCGGGAAGTCGACGATCCAGATGGGCTGGAAGGCTGCTCCGCCATCAATTGCTTTTTTCTCGCCGCTCCGTGAGGCAGCTTCGCGAACCGTCTCTTCAGTCGTGCGGAAGGCGCCGTGGCGATCGGCATATTTCTTGGCCAACTCGCTGCGGAAGTTGCCCGCGGCTGCGTAAACGTTGATTTCGCGCTCGCTCAAACGACCCGCAAATTTCGTGTCGCTAGCCTTGATGTGATGTGCCGGGTCGCCGGCCACGACGATCACAAAATCGGCATCGTTCGCACCGGACAGTTCGCGCACCTTCGCAGCGGCTTCAGGGAATCCCTTTGCCAACCGCTTGAAGTCATCGATGAACTTGGCGCCCTTTTTCTTGTCAAACAGCGGATGGTTGTCTTCGCGCTCTTTGCGGCTAAGCTCGCCGACGCTGGGGATGCGCAATGCAACAACAGGAAGCGCAGGGTCAATCTGAAGCGTGGCCAGAGCCGCTTCGCCGAATGCGGAGCTCACATCGGTGAGTCCGGGCAAACGCATGTCGGGCTTGTCGGTGCCGTACTGGCGCATCGACTCGTCATAGGTGATGCGTGGAAACGGTGTCGGCAACGTCACGCCCGCCGCCGCAAACGCTGCTGCGCAAAACTGCTCGACCACCGCAAAAACACTCTCGCGGCGCGGAAAGCTCATCTCCAGATCGACCTGAGTGAACTCAAGCTGACGGTCGGCGCGCTGATCCTCATCTCTGAAGCAGCGGGCAATCTGGAAGTAGCGGTCGAAGCCCGAGATCATCAGAATCTGCTTGAAGATCTGCGGGGATTGCGGCAGAGCATAAAACTCGCCGGGATGCACGCGGCTGGGAACCAGGAAGTCGCGTGCTCCCTCCGGCGTGCTTTTAGTCAGGATCGGCGTCTCGATTTCGAGGAATCCCTGATTCGAAAGGCTTTCGCGGATAGCGCGCGTAATCTCATGGCGCAGCCTGAAGTTGCGCTGCATCTCCAACCGGCGCAGATCGACATAGCGGTACTTCAACCGGGTTTCTTCGTTCTGGATCGCCTCTTCAGAGGGCGAAAAGGGTGCCAGACGCGTATCGTTGAGAACTCGAAGCTCGGTGGCCTCTATCTCAATCTCGCCCGTGGGCATCTTGGGATTGATGGCGTCTTGATCGCGCAGCGCGACTTTTCCGACCGCAGCGACGACGTACTCGGGCCGAACCTGCTCGCCTTTGAGATGCCCTTCGGGGACCAGTTCTTTATCGAGCACAACTTGGGCAATGCCGCTGCGGTCGCGTACATCGAGAAAGATCAGGTTGCCATGATCGCGGCGACGGTTTACCCAGCCCATGAGCACTACCTGCTGGCCGGCGTTGGCGGCACGCAGTTCGCCGCAGAGATGGGTACGTTCCAGATTTCCTAAAAAGTCGAGCACTACCTGTATCCTTCTACGCGCCTACGGGCTGGGCCAGATGGGCGGCCAGCTCCGTGCGCGGAACCTTGGTCTGAATGCCGGTGGAGAAGTCCTTCACGGTAAGGATACCGGATTGAAGCTCATCCTCGCCCAGGATGACAATGGATCGCGCGACCTTGTCGGCAGCCTCGAAAGATTTCTTGAGGCGGAATCTGCCGTCGCCAAGCTCGACGTAGAGGCCGGTGTGGCGAAGCTCCCGCGCCAGGTTGAGAGCAGCAGGGTTCAGATTTTCACCCAGCGGAGCAATGTACGCGTCTGCCTTTTGCGGCGGCGCAGTGTCAAGAGCCAGCAGCGTCAAAACCAGCCGATCCTCGCCCATCGCGAAGCCAATTCCGGGAGCCTTGGGTCCGCCGATTGCCTCGCTCAGACCGTCATAGCGCCCCCCACCCAGCAGTGCGTTCTGCGCTCCCAGCCCCCCATGCGTGAATTCAAACGTCGTACGCGTGTAGTAATCGAGTCCGCGGACTAAACGATCGTTCCGCGTGTAGGGAACATTTGCAGCATCGAGAGCGGCGAGCACGGCCGCAAAGTGCGTCTTCGATGCCTCGTCGAGTGAGTCAACGATCTTCGGCAGGGTCTCGATAATCGGCTGATCTTCGGGAACCTTGCAATCGAGCACGCGGAGCGGGTTGGTCACCGCGCGGCGCTGGCAATCCACGCACATCTTGGGCGCCAGAGGGATCAGCGCCTCGCGAAGAGTCTGGTTATAGCGTTCCCGATCCGCGGAAGATCCAACGGAGTTGATTTCGAGCGTCCAGCCGGTGATGCCAAGCTCGTCCAGCAGCGTGGCCAGCATCTCCAGCACCTCAGCGTCGCGCAGTGGACTTTCGCTTCCAGCGTGGGGCGGCCCAATAACCTCGGCGCCAATCTGCGAAAACTGGCGGTAGCGTCCCTTCTGCGGACGCTCGCGGCGGAACTGCGGCCCGATGTAATAGAGCTTCTGCAACTGGCCCGTCTCACCGAGCTTGTGCTCGATGTAGGCGCGGACTACACCAGCGGTGTTTTCCGGGCGCAGGGTGAGAGTCTGAGGTTTCTCGGGCCGGTCGCGAGCGCGATCCTCCCAGGTGTACATCTCCTTGGAAACAATGTCGGTTTCCTCCCCCACGCTGCGGGAGAAGAGCGAGGTATCTTCAAAAACCGGCGTCCGAATCTCGCCAAAGTTGTAGCGTGCAAAAACGGAGCGTGCGGTGGCCTCAATGCGGTTCCAGAGGGCTGTCTCAGGCGGCAGCAGGTCGCGAGTGCCGCGCACAGCTTTCAAAGTGGTCATGACCTATCTAGTCTAAATGGAGCCGGGAAGTGACTTCCCAATGGTCAATCCCGATTAAGCCAGCAGCTTCTGGCAAAACTCCAGCCACCAGGCAGGGCTGCCGCGCCAGAGGTAGATCGTGATGCCCTGCAGCACGATCATCAGAGGCAACGCCACGCGATACACCTTGTGAACATTCCGATTCACAACCAGATCACGTGCCACACCCAGCAGAATCACCGCGTCAAGCAAGGGAAAGAAGAGGTCGTTGCGGAAGACATAAGGAAAGCGACCGAAGGCTGCATCGAGCAGCCCGCAGGTCGCGATGAAGAGGAGGCGTCGATGGAGTTCCGGCTTCTTGCGCCAGGAGATCGCCAACCCCACGCAGGTCCCGAACGCCACCATGTCGTAAAAGGGGATGCTCAGGAATGCCGGATCGGGCTGATGCAGCACCACGGCGTCAAAGTGGCCCATGATGACCGCAATGACGATTCCCAGAACCACCATCGTTGCTGCCAGCGCCGTACCAAACCACCCAAGAAGACGGTGCACCTTTAGGTGATGCGTCCGCACGAGCGCGGATTGCAGGATGTAAAACACCACCCAAGCTGAGAATGCGGCGCCATGAATCCAGAGCAGCAGCGGTCGCGGAATGGCCGCGTGAAACAGGCTCTGGTCAATTGTGATGCTGAAGCCGCAGACCACAATCATCGCGATTAACAACGACATGGCGAAGTAGAAATAGCGGTCCACCAAGCCGTTGCGGCCTGCGAACGACGGAGTTCGGCGCGTGACTGCACTCTGCGAAACGGAAGCCATGTCGACGAACCTCGGCCCCGCGCACTTGGAGGGAAGGCGAGGCATTGCAAAAAAGCGCGTGGAAGTGGGCTAAGCCTAGCACCAGGTTGACAGGGGTGCAATGGCAAACTTCCGCGCGCAGTAGTTGAAGCAAACTCCAACATCATCCAGCTTGCATCCTCCTGCCGCTCCGGGCATCCTAACCACCATGGAATATCGACTGCTTGGAGGCTCGGGCCTCAAGATTCCCGCATTGAGTTTTGGCGCCGGAACATTTGGCGGCGGCCAGGAGTTTTTCGACGCCTGGGGTGCAACGGCAGACATCGGTGAAGCGAAGAAGATCGTCGACATCTGCCTCGATGCGGGCGTCAACCTGTTTGACACTGCCGATATCTACTCCAACGGCCGATCCGAAGAAGTGCTCGGCAAGGCACTCGGCGGCAAGCGCGATCAGGCGCTCATTTCTTCCAAGACCACTTTTCGCCTCGGCGATGGACCCAACGATGTAGGGTCGTCCCGCTACCACCTGCGCCGGGCACTCGAGGCTAGCCTCCGTCGCCTCGGCACCGACTACATCGACATCTACCACCTGCATGGCTTCGACGCGATGACCCCAATCGACGAGGTGCAGGACACCCTCAACACTTTCGTCCGCGAGGGCAAGGTTCGCTACATCGCGGCGTCGAACTTTTCTGGCTGGCACCTCATGAAGTCCCTCGCCGTCGCCGATCGCTATGGCTGGACGCGCTTCGTGGCTCACCAGGTCTACTACTCGCTCATCGGCCGCGAATATGAATGGGAACTGATGCCGCTCGGCCTCGATCAGAGAGTTGGTGCGCTCGTTTGGAGCCCGCTCGGATGGGGCCGCCTTACCGGTAAGCTTCGCCGCGGCCAGCCGCTTCCCAAAGAAAGCCGCCTTCACAAGACAGCTGACTACGGGCCGCAGGTTGCAGACGAACATCTGTACACGGTGGTCGACGCGCTGGATGCGGTGGCGAAGGAGACCGGGAAGACTGTTCCCCAAGTCGCGCTGAACTGGTTGCTGCAACGCCCCACGGTGTCCTCGGTCATTATCGGAGCGCGCAACGAGGAACAATTGCGGCAGAATCTTGGGTCCACTGGCTGGAATTTGACCGCCGAACAAATCGCCACCCTCGACAAGGCCAGCAATGTCACGCCGGTTTATCCGTATTGGCACCAGCGGCAGTTCGCCGAGCGCAACCCGCTACCCGTCTAGAGGACGACGGAGCTATTCCTCGCGCAGCACCTCAACAGGCTGTACCCTTGCGGCGCGCAGAGCAGGAATAAGAGACGCAAGCGCGGCAACAGAGAGAATGAGGCAGATCACTCCCGCATAGGTGCCAGGATCGAGCGGGGAAACTCCGTAGAGCATGCCTGCGAGGAAGCGGGTCATTGCGACGCCGAGAGCCATGCCCGCGCAACACCCCACTACGGCAACGCGAATCCCCTGCACTAGAAAACGCGCAACGATTTGGCTGCGCATTGCTCCGAGCGCAAGACGAACACCGACCTCACGCTGCCGCAGTCGCCCAAGATAACTAAGCGTTCCATAGAGCCCAATACAAGCCAGCGAAATGGCTGTTGCGGCGAACAGCGTGAGCAGCATGGTTCGCAGTCGATTCTCTGAGGAGGTTTCATCGAGATGATCCTGCAGTGGTGCAAAGCCGTATACCGAACGAGCCGGCTCGAGCTCGTGAATCTTGCGCCGGATGGTTTCGACCGCCGCCATCGGGTCGCCGTGAGTGCGCACCAGGTAATTCGGAAACGGATTTGGCGCACTGAAACACGAGTAGACGGTGGGCGCAGGTAGCGTGTTCACACCCTCTTCGCGGGCATCGCCGACAATCCCGCGAATCGTGCCCTGGGGCAAAAAGTCGTTGTACACGGCCCCGGTAATCTGGTGCCCAATGGGCGAACTGCCGTTCATGTATTTATCGGCAAAGGCCCGGTTCACCACGACATCGCTCGTAGAAGAAGCCTGTTTGCATGCTTCGCCGACGAGGAGCGGAATGCGCATCGTCGTGAAGTAGCCCGCCGATATATATCGGCTGTCCGCCAGAATCGGGTGGCCGGGCTCAAGCTTGTTGTCGATCTTGAATTCCAGTTGATACCGAGCAGGTACGCCGGGAAGCATGCCGGAAGTGGATGCAGCCTCGACGCCCGGAATTGCACGCAAGCCGTCCAGGGTGCGATCGACTCGCTGGACCACGCCCTTCATGTCGGTTGTCTCGCCCCATGATCCGCTGATTTGAAACGTCAGCACATGGCTTGGATCAAATCCGGGATAAACGCGCGCAAGCTCTTGAAAGCTGCGCAATAACAAACCAGCGCCGATCAGCAGGGTTACCGCGAGCGTTATCTGCACGCCCACAAGCACCCACTGAACTGGTTTTCTCGCGGAAGCCTGCGTTCGCCCGCCCGACGCAAGCGAGTGCGCGAGTCCCCGCCGAGTTCCGCGCAGTGCTGGAAACAGCCCGCAGAGCAGTGTGGTCGCAACCGCCGCTCCAAGGGAATACGCGGCAACCCCCCAATTCAACGTGATCTCGTCGGCGCGTGGCAATGTCTTGGCAAGCAGATGAAATGCTCGGGAAGCTGTCGCCGCGATGAGCAGTCCCGCAATCGAGCCAAGCAGCGCAAGCGCAAGTACCTCAGTAAGCAGCTGGAAGATGATAGCGAGTCGCGATGCTCCAAGAGAAAAACGGATTGAGATCTCGTGCTCGCGTTCTGCGGTGCGTGCCAGCAACAAAGCCGCAATGTTCGAGCAGGCGATCAGCAGCAACAGAGAGACTGACCCGTAAAGCAGCCAAAGAGAATTGCGCGCGCCGCCAACAATCACGTCCTTGAGCGCCTGGGTTTCAACTCTAAGTTCGGCGTCGGGTTTCGGGAATTGCTTGCCCAACTGGCTCTGTACCGTGGCAAGATCGGCACCTGCTTGTTCTAACGTAACCCCAGGCTTCATCCGGCCAATCACGGTAAACCAGGTCGCATCGCGCCTCACCGCGAAAGGGGCATCGGGAGCGCTGGGAGCCCACAAATCCACACCGCCGTTTGGGAACTGGAACGATGCCGGCATGATGCCCACGATGGAGTAGGTGAAGCCATCAACGTGGAGCTTCTTTCCGAGCGCCGCCCCGTCGCCGTGAAAGCGTCTCTGCCAGAACCTGTAACTGATCAACACAGCTTGAGGACCGCCCCAGTGCTCTTCCTGCGGGGTGAATCCGCGGCCCATCGCAGGCGAAACGCCCATCACTTGTAAAAAGCGCGGCGCGACCAGCGCCTCGGTCACTTTCTCGGGCAACGGCCCTGACGTCTCAGAGAGGTCGTCAAAATAGTATCCGCTGATGGACTGAAAGGTTGAGCTGAGACGATTCCAGTCCTCAAGGCGCACCGGGGCGAACTGGTCGGGCGCGAAGGCTGGCAGCAGGTATCGGTCGACAAGTTGACTGCGGCAATCGACGCGCGGATCGGGTTCGATCCCGCTCGCTTCCTGTTCGGTCTCGGCATCCGTCACGTCGGGGCGGTGACGGCCAAGGACCTGATGAAGTGCTTCGGCACGATCGAGGAGCTCGAGCGGGTGGCGCGGAGCGAGGCCGCAATCAGTGAATTGTCGGCGGTCGAAGGTGTCGGCGGCGTGGTTGCCGAGGCGGTCGTCGACTTCTTTCACGAGCCGCACAACCGCGAGGAAGTCGCGGAACTGCTGGCGCTGGCGAGGCCGGCGGCGTTCGTCTCGACGGCGCGCGAAACAGAGTGGACCGGCAAGTCCATCGTCTTCACCGGCAGCCTCGAAACGATGAGCCGAGACGAAGCCAAGGCGCAGGCCGAGCGGCTTGGCGCGCGGGCGGCAGGCTC
>Ga0207691_10007243_pt1 | contig 10701 bp, 9 predicted proteins | sample KBSM13metaG_FD_184327 | JGI IMG/M metagenome (GOLD analysis project Ga0207691, IMG submission 184327) | Miscanthus rhizosphere microbial communities from Kellogg Biological Station, Michigan, USA - KBS M1-3 metaG (SPAdes) (version 2) | ecosystem: Host-associated > Plants > Roots > Rhizosphere >... | reverse complement strand
ACGCACGCTGGACCAGTCGGCGCTCGCCTCCGGGGTCGAGCTGCTCGACCGCGCGTTCGCGCTCGACATCCTCACCGGTACCAACGTCAACGGACGCCGACAAGCCGCTGGCGTGCGCATCGCCCGCATCGACGCCAACGGGATGCCGTTGTCGGTCGGCGTGCTCACGGCGCGTGCCGTCGTCCTCGCCACCGGGGGCTACGGCCAGGTCTTCGCCTCCACGTCCAACCCGCCGGCGGTCACCGGGGACGGGCTCGCCGGTCGGAGTAATCCTTACGAGAGGCCTTGGAGAAGTGAGGGTGGCCGGGCATCTTTAGTGCGCGGCACGTGTGCCTACCGGCCGGCCGCCCCCGCCCACCTGCCGTTCCCGATGCCCACTTCCCGTCGATCCACTGCCTCCGACGCGGTCGCAGCCGACCCCGTCGCCATCGTGCGCACGCGCGCCGATGCTCTCTACCGTGCTGCCGTCGAGTGCTGCCGGCAACACGACCGCTCGGCCAAGCTATTCCAGTCATCCGATCCGGAGCTGGAGCACAAGCATGCCGACGCCCTGTGCGCGATGTGCGACGGCTCGCTCGCCGAGCTGTCGGCTGCGTACGAGACAGCGACAGCGCACGTGCATCCTCCCGACGCTGAAGGGTGGTGGCACAAGGCGAATGCTCTATGGCACGCCAGTCGCGAGTACCAGCGACGACATGCGGGGTGCGACGCGCTCTCGAAGCGGCTGGCGACGAAGCATTCGCCCGCCCAGCTCGCCGCGATGCAGATGGAGTACGAGCTCGAGGCGTCATCGCTGCTGGCGCTTCGCCATGCGGCGGAGGCCTATCGAAAGACGCGGCCGGAACTGACCTGACGAGATGGCGACAAAGCGAAAGGGCAAGAAGACGGGTAAGCGCGCAGGCGGAACGCGAACGAGCGTCAAGCGTTCTGCGCGCGCGAAACGAGGGATCGACGCCCGCTATCCGTGGAAGGAGGAGCCAAATCCGTATTTCGAGCTTCGCACGTCGGAGATCCAGGGGACCGGCGCCTTCGCGATCCGCACGATCCGGAAGGGGACGCGGATCACCGAGTATCTCGGTCAGCGCGTCTCGTGGCGGACAGCCGACAAGCGATACGACGACGAGAACATGTCACGCCACCACACGTTCCTGTTCACGGTGGACGACAAGACGGTGATCGATGCCGCGGTGAATGGAAACGACGCGCGCTTCATCAACCACTCGTGCGATCCGAACTGCGAGGCGGTCAACGAACGCAAGCGGATTTTCATCGAGGCGATCAAGACGATTCCTGCCGGAACGGAGCTCGTGTACGACTACCAGTACGAGCGAACCGACGATCACTCCGCGGAGGACGAGAAGTTCTATCGTTGCCGCTGTGGGTCGCCGAAGTGTCGTGGGACGATCCTCGCACCAGTAGTCACGAAGGAGTAGCGTGCCCACCCCCGCTGCCACCCTGAGAGCCATGATGCGCAGGCTGGTGGATTACGCGGGGCTCTTTCCGCCTGCCGAGTTGTCGATGGCGGACGCGACCGCTCGCTACGCATCGTATCTGCACTCGCCTGATGCGTGGATGCTCGGCAGGTTCGTCGTCCCGCTGGAGCGGCTCGACGAGCTGGCGTCGTGCGCCGAGCCGCTGCTGCGCGATGGCGGCGAAGCGTGGCGAATCAGTGTGCTCGTAGGTGCGGACTCGCAGGCGGGGGTGCGCATCCGCACCTTCAACAGCGCGCATCGAGGCCGTCTCATGGTGGACGTCGTCGAATGTCGCCCGATGAAGCCCGGATCCGTGGCGGCGACGATCGGCTCGCTCCCGGGCGAGATGCGCATCTTCGTCGAACTTCCACTCGTCGATGACCCGCGGAACGGTCTGCTGGAAATCCGAAACGCGGGCGCGTGGGCGAAGATTCGAACGGGAGGGGTGACAGCTGACGCGTTCCCCTCCGCGCGCGAGATCGGCCGATTCCTCGCGCGCGCGGCGGAGTTGATCGTACCGTTCAAGGCGACCGCCGGACTGCACCATCCCCTGTGCGGGACTTATCCGCTCACATATGCCGACTCGCCTCCGCAGGCGCGCATGTTCGGCTTTCTCAACGTGTTCGCCGCTGCCGTCTTCGCGCAGGCGCACATGAGCGAGCGGCTGCTCGCGGAGCTGGTCCAAGAAGAGCACGTCGAAGCGCTTCGATTCTCCGATGATTCGTTGAGCTGGCGCGACCATACGGCGACGACGACGCAGATCGCGCGCGCGCGCGCGTCGCTCGGTCTCGCTTTCGGCTCGTGCTCGTTCGAGGAGCCAGTCGCAGGTCTGCGCGAGCTCGGCCTGCTGTGATTCCGGTGATCGACGAGACGCACAGCCCCGAGCTCCGTTCCTGGGTCGATTCGGCGAACGCGCCGACGACCGACTTCCCCGTGCAGAACCTCGCGCTCGGAGTGTTCCGCGCGAATGACGGACGTGCGCGGCCCAGCGTGGCAATCGGCGATCAGATCCTCGATCTGACGGCAGCAGTGAACTTGAAGCTGCTCGACGCAGCGGAAGCGCAACTGGTCGAAGCGTGCGCGAGCGACGGCGCGCTCAACCTGCTTCTCGAAGCCGGGCCGAAGCAGATGCGATCGCTGCGGTCGGCGCTGAGCCTCCTGCTGCGCGATGACTCGGCGCAGGGGAAGACAGCGCGCGAACATGCCGCGACGCTGCTCGTCCCCTCGGCCGATGCAGAGCCGCTCCTACCAGTACGGATCGGCGACTACTCCGACTTCTACACGTCGATCCACCATGCGTCGAACGTGGGTCGCATGTTCCGGCCGGACAACGCGCTCCTGCCCAACTACAAGTGGGTTCCGATCGGCTATCACGGGCGCGCGTCGTCGATCATTCCCAGCGGACAAGGAGTGCATCGGCCGTCGGGCCAGACACGTGACGACTCACAGACAGCGCCGGTGTTCGGTCCCAGCCGGCGACTCGACTACGAGCTGGAGATCGGAGTAGTCATCGGACGCGGCAACGCACTCGGCGCTCCGATTCCGATCGCGTCGGCCGACACGCACATCGCCGGACTCTGTCTCGTCAACGATTGGTCGGCGCGCGACATCCAGACGTGGGAGTACCAGCCGCTGGGGCCGTTCCTCGCGAAGAGCTTCGCCACGACCATCTCACCATGGCTGGTGACGCTCGACGCGCTCGCGCCCTTCCGCGTGCCGCTTGCTGAGCGCGGCCCCGATGATCCGGCACCGCTCGCGTACCTCGACGATGCGTCGGATCGCTCGCACGGCGGGTTCGCGATCGAGCTCTCGGTGTGGCTCACGAGCGCGCGAATGCGAGAGGAGAGGCGAGCACCGTTCCTCGTGAGCACGGGGCGCTACGAGTCGTCCGTCTTCTGGACGCCAGCGCAGCTCGTGGCGCACCACACGAGTAACGGCTGCAATCTGCGTCCAGGCGACTTGCTCGCGACTGGGACGGTGAGCGGGCCGACGCCGGAATCGCGCGGCTGCCTGCTCGAGCGCACCTGGCGCGGCAGCGAGCCGTTGAGCCTTCCGAGCGGAGAGGCGCGCCGCTTTCTCGAGGATGGCGACGAGGTGTCGATGCGCGGGCGATGCGAGCGCCCCGGTTTTCGGCCGATCGGCTTCGGCGAATGCCGAGGAATCGTCTCAGGGTGACGCAGTAGAGTCGGACGCTCGTTCCGGGATCACGCCGGGAGGGAACGGCGCGGACTTCTTCGTCCACGGCTTCACCAGCAGCTTCTGCCCGATCCTGATTCGATCGCCGACGAGGTTGTTCCACTTGCGGACGTCGTCGGGCGTGGCGCCGTACTTGGTGGCGACGGACGAGAGCGCATCGCCGCGTCGGACGGTGTGGTACCACGCACGTCGTCCCTCGTACTCCTGCACCAGTCGGGCGCGATCGCGCGCGCGGCGCTCCTCACGACGCTGCCAGCCGACGGCGCGCAGCATGGCGTACTTCTTCGCGACCGCACCGCGCAGCGCGTCGGCATGCTCGGAGGCCCCAGCCGGGAATCCGACAACGAGCCTGGGCTCGCGTGGCGCGGCGATCGCCAGCGCGTTAGCGACAAAGAAGAAAGTTCGCGTGGGTGTCACGCTGACCAGCGTATCGATCGGCCAGTCGCGTTGATCGAACGTGGGGGGCGCGTCAGCGGGGCTCAGCGGGTCGCGGGGTTGTAGACCGAGATACAGCAGACGACCACCGACTGGGTGCGTCTTGTCCGGGGGCGCGTCGGTCACGACGAGGATGCCTCGCGTCGCCCGGAAATAGTCGATGAGCGGTCGCTGCCATACGCTCACCTCGGCGATGACCCGCTCATTCGGACGAAGGGCGGTGAGTCGCAGCTCCCGCTCAGCGAACACGCGCGAGTCTCGCGGGTCGGCGCGGTAGGTGTGAATGCCGATCTGCGCGAGCGTGACGACGACGGCCAGGCCGACGCAGATGAGCACATACTTGATCCACACCGGGTATGGTGCGCGACGCCGCTTGCGCCTGTTGCGGCGCGGCATGGCGTCCCAGTTCGGCAAATCGGCGAGATCACCACTCCACGCACCTTCAGCGGGAGTGGGACGAGGTGAGTCAGACACGGCGGATCGCAGGTGAAGACGTCGCATTCATGGGAAGAACAGTGCCGCCGTCGTGGGGTATGAATGGGGGTATCGATGCAACAAACGTTGCTGTCGAGCTTGTCTCGGGTTAGTGATCCATATTACCATCCGAGACCCAAATCGGTGCCGGACTCTCTTGTCTGGTACCGGCCTCGGCCAATTGCCCCTTCCGACCGGAGGCTGCGATTCGTATCCCCTCGCTCGTTCGACAGATCGCGATCGCCGCTGCCGCCGCTTCGACCGTGCTCGTCACGGCTGAGCGCATGCGGCCCGTCTACCTCGGTCGTGCGCCGGTAGCGGGTCGTGTTCTGGCAGCTGCGTACGTCGATTCGTCGACGATCCGAGCGCCGTGGCTGAGTCTCCCGGAGCCAATGGCTCTGCGGCACCCGCAGTTCTTCAGAGATGTGAATGCGTTCGCCACCGATCTGCGCCGGACGGGAAACCTGGAGCAGGGTCGGGCTGACTCGATTGCTCGAGTCGCCGTTCGCGAAGCCTACCACCGACGCATTCCGCCCGCCCTCGTGCTTGGCGTGATGCTGACGGAGAACGACCAGTTCAAGCGGAACGCGCGGTCGAAGGTGGGCGCGATGGGGCTGATGCAGGTCATGCCTCGCGTCTGGATGCCCAACCTCGGGCCGATCCTTGGACGCAACCTCAAGGACGACGAGACGAACCTGCGCTACGGCGTCTACATCCTGAAGCACTTCGCCAAGCGCACGGCCGACACGCTGGACGCGGCCAGCGTCACGAAGGTCGCTCTGCTGAGGTACAACGGCTGCGTTCGCGGAAGCAACACTGCCGACTGCCGCGCGTATCCGGAGAAGGTGCGTCGCCACGTGAACGAGAGTGCGCGCACGATCTGCTCCGGCCGCGACTTCCATGAATGCGTCGCGCTCCCGTTGTGGGCGGCGCTGCGCGACACGACGCCTCCACCCGCGCCGGGCAATACGTCGCGCTGAGCAGGAGGTTCGCCGCTACTGAATCGGCTCGATCTTCGTCCGGGCGTTCTGCTTCATGCTGATCTCCGCGCCCTGCGCGAGGATCTTGAGCTTCAGGTCGACGTCATCGTTGGACGAACCGCCGAGGAAGACTCCCTTCGTGCTGACGAAGAAGGAGCCGTTGCTGGTTCCGGAGGACTCCATGGAGACGGGAGTTCCCTGCGTCGAGCCGCTGCCGGCCGCCCGGACGGATGTGACACGCGCGACCTTGAACGCCTTCACACCGCCGATCAGCGTGTCGTGCTCGACGGTGAAGCTCGACACGATCGTTCGATCGAGCTCCATCCCCTGCTGATTCACTTTACCCGCCGTCGTGTCGGCCCAGGTGGCGCCGAGCTTCAGGTGGGCGCGGTACGCAGGGAGAAATCGCGTGATTCCCTCGGCGATCTGCGACGCGAGAGGATTCTCATTCGCCGGGCCCTGCGTGGAGTAGACGCGACCCGTGGGAGACACCAGCGAAACGAACTTGGCGCCCCTGAGCGCACTGACCTCCGCGACGTCACCGGTACCGGTGAGCGCGATGGAGTCGAGCGTCACGGTCGCGAGCATGGTGTCCTTCGACTGACGCGCCAGGTTGAGCGTGAGCTGCTGCTGCATACCGAGCTCGAAGCCGCTATTGCCCATCGGCGTGGACTGCGTGCCCTTCGTCGTGGTGGACACGCGATAGCGCGTCGTACCGACGGCGTACTCGACCTCCTGCGCTCCGATGGGAAGAGCGCCGAGAACCATCACGGCGGAGAGGAGAGCGACGCGTCGATTCATGGGTGCGGCATCCTGGCTGTAGTTTACGATCGATCTGTAGTCCCGTATACGCCCCTCCCCGCCAAAGGTTACCCCGCATGAGATACCGGACGAGACGGTGGCCCTTCACCAGCGGCCTCGTGGGAAGCAACAGATGAGTGCCGAAAACGGCTCGCGAAGCGAGGTGAAGGACTCGCCCATGGTCACCATCGAGCGGCTGCACGACGACGTGCTTCTTCCCTCGCGCGCCACGGCAGGGTCGGCGGGGTTCGACCTTCGGGCGCACCTTCGGGACCGACTCGTCCGTTGCTCGAACGGCGAAGCCCAGTACGAGCGGAGCGCGAGCGACGCCGGCGGCGAATGGGGGATCGAGCTGGCGCCGCGCGAGATGGCGCTCATCCCTCTGGGATTTCGGACCCGCCTACCGTACGACGTCGAGGCGCAGATCAGACCGCGAAGCGGTCAGGCGTTCAAGCACGCGCTGACGGTGCCCAATGCTCCGGGCACTGTCGATTCCGACTACGCCGAGGAGTGGATGGTGATCGTCCGGAACGACGCGGCGGTGCCGCGGCGGATCGTACACGGGGAGCGGATCGCTCAGGTCGTCTTCTCGCGTTTTGTCGCGCCCGATCTTCAGGTGTCGCTGGTTGAGCGGACGAGCGAGCGAGCAGGTGGCTTCGGCAGCACCGGAAAACACTGAGGACGATCTCGATGGGGCAATGCGCCGGCGGCGAGCCCGGTTAACAACAAGAAGAAGCCCCCCAGGAAAACTCCCTGGGGGGCTTCGCGTTTCATGGTGCCGGGCTGCCCGTGCAGGCCCGTCGCGCATGAAGGGTCGGACCGGATCAAATCGTGGTCCGCGTTGCTCCCTGGAACTAGCGAGCTACGGTGACCTTGCTGGTCCGAGAAGAACTAGACAATGGATCACCTCCTCAGTTTTTGGGTTCGACTTTCGGGCGAACGAACGTCATACCCAACTTCATCACCGGTGTTCACCAACGCAAGTCGTGCTGAGACGTCCGGACTGAAACACGCTTGCGGCCGCTCCGCGTAGAGAGTGAAGTTGGAGGAGACAGTCCGTCTCTTCTCTCACGACGCGCCACACCGATGAATCGACGTCTCGCCGTCACCTGGCTGTGCTCGCTCGTCTGTGCCGCGTGCGCGAGTGGCCCGCAAGTCACGACGACCCCGGCTCCCGTAGCGAAAGGCGCCGCCGCCCCCGAAGGCTCTCGCGCGGCGGCGCCTCCCGCGCAGGACTACTTTGCGCTCGTCGCCTCCGAGGCGGTCGATCAGATCGCGGTCGTGCGATTCGGGCCTTCGGGAATCCGGATCGACCGGACGGCCACGGTGGGGATGATGCCAGCGGATGTCGATGGTCCGCACGGCGTCGCTGTGTCTCCCGACGGGAAGTACTACTACGTGTCGACCGCGCACGGGACGCCGTACGGATTCCTGTGGAAGTATGCGCTCGCGAACGACTCGCTCATCGGCCGCGTCATGCTCGGCAACTTTCCAGCGACGCTGCAGATCACGCCCGACGGTGCCTTCGCCTATGTCGTGAACTTCAACCTCCACGGCGAGATGGTGCCATCCAGCGTGTCGATCGTCGCGACCGATGAGATGCTCGAAGTCGCACGCGTGACGACCTGCACGATGCCGCACGGCTCCAGGATCAATCCCCAGGGCACGAAGCAGTACTCGGCGTGCATGATGGATGACATGGTGGTGGAGATCGACACGCGGACGTTCGGGGTGTCGCGCCACTTCACGGTGGCCAAGGGGAAAGAGCAGGGGATGCAAGGCGCGCCGATGCGCGGGACGGCGAGCCTCGCCTCGCACGACATGGCGGGCCACGGCATGGAGCCGCCGAAGCCGGGCGACGTGAGCTGCTCTCCGACGTGGGCACAGCCGTCAGCGGACGGCACCCGCCTCTTCGTCGCCTGTAACAAGAGCAGCGACATCGTTGAGATCGACGTCGCGGGATGGCGTCTGCTTCGCCGCATCCCGGCGGGGGAGGGCGTCTACAACCTGGCGGTGACGCACGACGGCAAGTTGCTCGTCGCCACGAACAAGCGCGGAAAATCGGCGTCGATCATCGACATCGCCAGCGGGACCGAGCTGGCGCGCATTCCAGTGACGCGACGTGTCGTGCACGGTGCGGCCGTGTCGAGCGACGATCGGTACGCGTTCATCTCGCAGGAGGGAGTTGGCGCAGAGCCCGGCGCGGTGGATGTGATCGACCTTCGCGCTCTCCGGAAGGTGGCGACGATCGACGTGGGCCAGCAGGCGGGTGGCATCGACTTCTGGAAGGTGGCACCATCCCGTCCATAAGCGCTCAGGCGAAGGAGTACTGGCGTAGAAGCCGGTCACATCGCCACAGCCTTCTGTTCGCGCTACCACTGCTCCTCGCGTACGAGCTGCTCGAGGCCATCGCGCCGGTGCGTGCCGCCGGGGCAGCGGGGGGGACGATCCGCAACGGCGCGGACGTGCTCCTGACCGACCTCTTCACCTGGATGCTGGGCCCGCGCGGGCCTCTCGTATTCATGGCGCTGGTGATCGGCTTCGCACTGTGGCTGATCATCCGCGACAAGCGCGGCGGGCCGGTGAGCGCCGGCACCATCGCGACCATGTTCGGCGAATCGATGGTGCTCGCGCTGCTGTTCGGGGTCGTCGTGGGGACTGCGACGGTGCACCTCGTGGGGCCGCTGCGCTCACTCGCAGCCGGTCGGGGGCTGGATGGCGATGCGCTTTCCAGACTCACGCTCTCGCTCGGCGCGGGCCTCTACGAGGAGTTGCTCTTTCGCGTGGTCATCGTCGCGCTGCTCTCCAACGGATTCCGACTGTTGTTCGGGATCGGACGCGTCCCGGCAGGATTCATGGCGGCGATCGGGGGAGCGCTGCTGTTCTCAGCGTTCCACTACATCGGGCCGCTCGGAGAGCCGCTGAAGCTCGAGTCGTTCGTGTTCCGAACGCTGGCCGGCCTGGCGTTCAGCGGGCTCTATCTGACGCGCGGCTTCGGCATCACGGCGTGGACACACGCGCTCTACGACGTGGCGGTCCTGCTCTAGCGGTCGAAGGTCCGGTGCCCCGTTTGCGGAGAGGGCGGCTAACTTCCGCGCTCGTCCAGCGTTAGCCCTCGACCGTCGACTCGATGCCATTCGCAAAGTACAAACTTCATCCCGACCTGCTCCGCGGTGTACGGGAGCTCGGATTCACGCGCGCCACTCCGATCCAGGACCAGGCGATCCCGCCCGCCCTGGAAGGGAAGGATCTGCTGGCCTGCGCGATGACGGGGAGCGGGAAGACCGCCGCGTTTCTCCTCCCGATTCTGAATCGGCTGATGGACAAGCCGAGGGGGACGACGCGCGCCCTCGTGCTCACGCCGACCAGGGAGCTGGCGGCGCAGATCGAGGAGCACCTGCGGCAGCTCGCCGTGCACACTCCTCTCTCGGGGGCCGCGATCTTCGGCGGGGTCGGCATGGCTCCGCAGGAGCACGCCTTCCGCAGCGGGGTGGACGTGATCGTCGCCACGCCGGGACGGTTGCTGGATCATTTCAAGCACCCCTATGCGAAGCTGGACCGCCTCGAGGTGCTCGTGCTCGACGAAGCGGACCGGATGCTGGACATGGGATTCCTGCCCGACATCCGACGCGTCCTGAAGCACCTCCCGACTCGCCGACAGACCCTGTTCTTCTCCGCCACGATGCCTGGTCCGATCCAGGCGCTGTCGCGCGAGCTGCTGCACAACCCGGCATCGATCAACCTCGAGCGGCGGTCGGCCCCGGCGGTCGGCATCCGGCAGGCGGTCTATGCGGTGCGGGAAGAGCTCAAGCCGGCGCTGTTCGTGGAGCTGCTTCGACGTGGAGACATCGGGAACGTCATCGTCTTCACGAGAACGAAACACCGGTCGAACCGGTTGGCGGATTACCTCACCAGCCATGGGGTGTCCAACGCGCGGATCCACGGCAACCGATCGCAGGCGCAGCGCACCGATGCGTTGGAAGGGTTCAAGACGGGACGGTATCGCTGCCTGGTGGCGACGGACATCGTGGCCCGCGGGATCGACGTGGAGCAGCTCGAGCACGTGGTGAACTTCGACGTCCCGCACCTGCCCGAGGACTACATCCATCGGGTGGGGCGGACGGCGCGGGCCGAGGCGACCGGTGACGCGTTCACGCTCGTGTCGCCCGAAGAGGAGCAGGACCTCGCGGCGATCGAGCGAGCGATCGGGAAGCGGCTGCCCCGGGTGGTCGTGTCCGGGTTCGACTACGCGAGCAAACCGGCGCAGCGGTTCGAGGTCCCGATCGCGGAGCGGATCGCCGAGATCAGGGCACGGAAGGCGGAGGAGCGCAAGCGCGCCAAGG
>Ga0207691_10007238_pt1 | contig 10704 bp, 8 predicted proteins | sample KBSM13metaG_FD_184327 | JGI IMG/M metagenome (GOLD analysis project Ga0207691, IMG submission 184327) | Miscanthus rhizosphere microbial communities from Kellogg Biological Station, Michigan, USA - KBS M1-3 metaG (SPAdes) (version 2) | ecosystem: Host-associated > Plants > Roots > Rhizosphere >... | reverse complement strand
CATCCTTATGTCCGCAATCAGCATCAGACTGCAGAATAATCATCGGGTTCCATCCACGCGCGCCGCGTCCGGCCGGTTGCTGTGTTGCAACGCGAAACTATGCAGACAAAGGTGAGTGGCGCGACTGATTTACTGCCCGCGAAGTGGCAGCTTGATACCGCAGACGCGTTGCACCACTGCGGGCCTGGGGCTCGTTACCTCGAGGTGCTCGTATGCAGTGACCTCGAGCGTGCCGTGCGTAACCTTCAGCAATTGACCGGGCTGCAAGAGGAAATCCGGATTGCTCGGGCGTCCGAAACGCTCGTTGCCCACGGCAAACGTTTCATATATGAGAACACCGCCAGTCCTCAACGCGTCCAGCAACCGCGCAAATAGGGGCCGGTGCAGGTAGTTGGTTACCACGATGCCGGCAAACTGCCTGGACTGATAAGGCCACGCGCCGTTCTCGAGATCGGCCTCAAGTACACGGACGCCGTGTACTCCCCCCAGTGAAGCGATCGCGGATGCGTCGCGATCGACGGCCTCGACGCAGTAGCCGATTCCCGCAAGGTAACGCGCATGACGGCCGCTGCCGCATGCAAGGTCGAGCACCGGACCGTCGCGCGGAATTGATGGCGCAAACCGGCGCACCCAATCGGACGGTGAATCGATCTTGGCATGTTGCGCTTGTTGTGTCATGAGGTGATCTACGGGCCACTACGTTGTTGCGGCCCGTTTCTTCATTGTCGCAATCGGGTAGTTGAGTTGGAAGCGGGGAGTCACCGCACTATGTTCTCACCGGCAGCGACAATCACTTATATTACAGGTCGCGCTCGCGTCCACTAATATTGGCTGATGACAATCGAATCGCTTACGTTGTACCGGCTGTCCGTGCCGCTGACGACACCATACCGGCTGTCGTTCGGTCCGGTCCGCGCGTTCGACACACTGATCGTGGCCATGAGTGACGACGCTGGCAACCAGGGGTTTGGTGAAGCTACTTACCTGACCGGATATACGGATGAGACGTTGCAGAATGGATGGGACCTCGCGCAACGTATTGCGCGCACCGCCGCAGGTTCCGCATGCAGCACGCTGCTGCAGGCGGTAGCGCTTCACTATGAAGCTGCGCCGTTCACGTCGACCGCGTTTGCAACCGCGCTAGACATGTTGCGACGGCATCCCTTGCTCGAGATCACCGAGCACGTCGAAGTACCTGTGCTCGGCCTCCTGCATGCAACGGAGACCGCGGATATAGAACACGAATCGGAAGCACTGCTAGCTAAAGGCTTTCGCACTTTCAAGGTTAAGGTGGGCTTCGACGCGGCGCACGACAGCGCGCTCGTCAAACGCATTCAGCAAGTGCTCGGTGAACGCGTGAAGATACGACTCGATGCCAACCAGGGTTACTCACGCAGCGACGCTTGTACATTCGCATCGTCTCTTGTGCCCGAAGGGATCGAATTGTTCGAACAACCGTGCGCCGCGCATGATTGGGAATCCGCGTGTGCCGTCGCGCGCGTGTCGAGCGTGCCCATGATGCTCGACGAATCTATCTACGGTGTTGATGATATTCGCCGCGCGGCAGATCTGAAAGCAGCGCGTTTCATCAAGCTCAAGCTTATGAAGCTCGGCAGTCTCGACCGCTTGGTAGCCGCGCTCCATGTCATCGGCGAATGCGGTATGGAGCCTGTGTTGGGAAATGGAGTGGCCTGTGAGATTGGCTGCTGGATGGAAGCCTGTGTGGCCCGCTCGCATATCGGCAACGCTGGTGAAATGAATGGCTTTCTCAAACCTCACGGCGCCTTGCTCAGCAATCCGCTCATGCTTCGGGACGGCAGCATCGCGCTCGAGCCCGGTTACCGGCCGCGATTGGATCCCGAAGCGCTGGCTCGCTACACACTTGAACGCCTTACCTTTGGTGCGCCGCATTGACGCGCGCTAATCGCGACACTGCCGGTGAGGTGATCCGCATGGATAGTTCAGGAATTCTGCTAGCATTCACTCAGCGTCAATTACGGAGCACGTCATGACTGCCACCGCAAGCCCTGTCTCCGCGCGAACTGCTGCCGGGGGTATCGAAGTCCATCCGTTGACGGCCGCCGTCGGCGCACAAATACGTGGTGTCGATCTCGCGTCCGTCGATGACGTGCAATTTGCGCAGATTGAGAGTGCATGGAGTCGCCACTCAGCGTTGTTATTCCGCGCTCAGCGACTCGATCACGACGCATTGATCGCATTCAGTCGCCGGTTCGGGGAGCTCGATCCTCCGCCGGTCAATGAGAACGGCAAGAAATTCGTCGATGGTTATCCGGATATCTACGTGGTGTCGAATATCATCGGCGCGGACGGCACGCCAATCGGCAGTCTCGGCGCGGGCGAAGCGGTGTGGCATACCGACATGTCTTACCTGCAGGCGCCGCCTGATGCTTCCCTGCTATATGCCGTGGAGATCCCACCCGCCGGCGGCGATACATGGCTGTGCGGAATGATCGCCGCGTGTGCCGCACTGCCGGCGCACCTGAAGCGCGCCGTCGCGGGGCGCAGCATCAAGCATGATGGCACTTACAATTCGGGCGGCTATCTGCGGGCCGGACTCACTGAATCGGACGACCCGGTGAATTCCGTCGGCACGCCGCATCCGATCATCTGTCTGCATGCGCCAAGCGGACGGGAGACGTTGTACCTGGGCAGGCGGCGCAACGCATATATCGTCGGGATGCCGATCGCGGAATCCGAAGCCCTTCTCGATGAGCTTTGGGCGCATGCATCGAAGGCGGAATACGCATTCGCGCATCACTGGCAGGTCGGCGATGTCCTGATGTGGGACAACCGCACAACGATGCACCGCCGCGATCCATTCGATGCCAACGCACGCCGCCTCATGTACCGTACTCAGATCAAGGGCAAAGCGGCGCCGCAACGCGCGTTATAACTGCGCTTTTCCGTGGCGCCGTGGTCACACCACGCGGAAATTCTTGAATTGCCATGCATCCGTGTGGTCGACGTCCTCGGGAAACAATCGCCCGCGGCCGACGAGCGGGGTCCAGTCGCTGTATGTGCCGACGACGTTGCCGAGATATGGATTGGCGATCTCGAGCACGCGCTGAAAATCGAGATCGTCCGGGTCGCACACGCCGCGCTGCGGATTTTCCATTGCCCATACGACGCCCGCCATGACGCCGGCTGCAACCTGCAGGCTCGTCGCATTGTTATAAGGCGCAAGTTTGCGCGCCTCATGTATCGATAAGCGCGAGCCGTACCAGTAGGCGCCCTTGGCGTGACCCATCAACAACGCACCCAGCTCATCGTTCCCGTCGTAGATTTCGTCCATGAGAATGCGCTTGTTTTCGGGCAACGCCCAATTCTTCCCTGCGTATTCGTGCAGTGAGAGGATGGTGTTGTCGCACGGGTGATAAGCGTAATGACAGGTCGGCCGATACACGACTTTTTTGCCGCTGCGCACGGTGTAGTAGTCCGATATGGAAATGGCCTCACCGTGCGTGATCAGAAATCCGTGAAAGTAGCCCTCAACCGGCGTCCATGTCCGGACACGCACTGATGCGCCCGGACGCGTGAGATAAATCGCTGCCCGATTGCCAAACCGGTGCTGCTTCCCGTCACGCGGGAAATGTTTCTCGTGGGAGCCCCAGCCCAGTTCGCACGGCTGCGAGCCTTCACCGACGAAGCCGTCGACCGACCAGGTATTCACGAATTCCAGGCGCCGTTTGCCGGGATTCGCGACCTGCGTATCGCGCTCGGAACAGTGAATGACTTTCACGCCAAGCTCCATCGCAAGCCGCGCCCAATCTGCTTTGCTTTCGGGCTTGGCCGCACGCTTTCTGATATCGCGTGACAGGTTGATGAGTGCCTGTTTGACCCAGTGCGAAATCAAGCCCGGATTCGCGCCGTGCGTGGGGATTACTGTCGGACCGCCGTGCGGATATTTTGTCCTCAGCCGCATTACTTCTTCACGCAAGCCGTAATTCGAGCGGCGCGAGGCTGACACGCTGGTATCCGTATAGCCGCCCAGCCACGGCTCGATGCACGTGTCGAGATACATCACGCCGCGCTTATGGCAGTACTCGATGAGCTCGACGCTCGAGACTTCGACCGATAGATTGAGCAGGAAATCGCCCTTCGCAACCAGCGGATCGAGCACGGAGCGAAAATTCTCGCGCGTGAGCGGCTTTACGGTGAACTTGATCCCGAAATGTTTAGCCTCCTCGACACCGCGCGTGTCGCCGGTGACGATGCGGATGCGTTCGAGAGGCATGTCGATGTGACGCAGCAGCAGCGGCAGTGTGCCCTGCCCCACGGAGCCGAACCCCACCATGACGAGCCGCCCCTGGAATTTGACATGTTTTTTTTCGTTCATTTCCCCGTCCGCGAGCGCGCAATTTTTGCGCACGCGAGTGTACCATTTTGCGTACGCTACGTCGTCGCGGCCGTCCCATGCAGGCTGCCGCCTCGAAGCCGAATGCTATGAGATCTTCAGCAGCAGCTTGCCTTTCGTATTCCGCTGCTCGAGATAACGATGTGAATCGGCTGCGTTGCTGAGCGGAAACTCACGATCGATTGCGACTTGCAGTCGTCCTGCCGCGTAGTGCGCAAAAAGATCCGCAGTGCGCGCGCGCAATTCCTGCGCCGTGCTGATGTAGTCGGCAAGGTGCGGACGGGTGAAAAACACCGAGCCGGCTTCAGCGAGTTCGAGGGGCTCGACCGATGTTACGAGACCGGACGCGCCTCCATAGTTAACGCAGAGCCCGCGTTTTTTCAGGCTGCGTATGCTCTTGTGTATCGTGTCCTTGCCGACGGCGTCATAGACGACGTCGACGCCCTGGCCACCGGTGATCCTCATTACCTCTTCTCGAAAATCCGTTTCCCGATAAAGAATCACTTCATCAGCGCCGCGCGACTTTGCGATGGCCGCTTTCTCTGCATTTCCAGCGGTGGCGATGACCTTAGCGCCGCGCACCTTCGCAAGTTGAGTGAGCAGTTGGCCGACGCCGCCCGCGGCGGCATGCACAAGACACGAGTTGCCGGCACGCAGTGCAAACGCTGAGTGCGACAGGTAATGCGCCGTGCAGCCCTGCAGCATTAAGGCGGTCGCTATATTGAGCGGCACTTCGCCCGGCACCTTTACGAGCCGCCACGCGGGCACTGCTGCATACTCCGCATAGCTCCCGCGCACGATGCAGTATGCGACGCGATCCCCGACGGCGACGTCTTGTACCTCCGCGCCGACTTGCGCCACCGTACCGGCGCCCTCCATGCCGATCGTCATCGGCAATGGTGTTTGATACGTCTGCGAGCGCGCGTAGTTGCCGCTGCGCATGTAGACATCGATGAAGTTTATTCCTGCGTAATCGAGCTTTACGAGCGCGTCGGCGGGCCCTGGCTGCGGCAACGGCATATCCATAACCTGCAGTTGTTCCCCGCCACCGAACGCCGGTATTGAAATCGTCTTCATCGTTTTTTCTACAATGCGTTTTAGCTGAAGTTCGTGTGGCGAGTTTAACGCAGCAGCCACGGGCTGCTTCCACGAGTACGCTATCATTTGTGCTTGCGATTCTGCAGCACCGGTTCGTGCATTCGCGAATCAGCGGAGCAAGACTATGGCGTTACAAACTCAAACTGCACCTTTGCCGATACCTGCGCGCGCTCCGGTGGCCGATCTCATCCGGCGGGCGCGCGCCGCGCAATCGATCTACGCTCAATTCTCGCAGGCGCAACTGGACGAAGTTGCCGTCGCTGCGGGCTGGGCGATCATGGAACCCGCGCACAACCGCGCGCTTGCAGAGCTTGCAGTGAAGGACACCGGCCTTGGCAACGCGCCGGACAAGATTGTCAAAAATCATCGCAAGACGCTGGGATTGCTGCGCGATCTGCAAGGCGCGAAGACCACCGGCATCATCGCCGAATACCCTGAGACGGGAATCACTGAAATCGCGCGTCCCGTTGGCGTCGTTGCGGCCGTTGTGCCGTCGACCAATCCCGGTGCAACGCCCGCCAACAACATCATCAATGCCTTGAAGTGCGGCAACGCCGTCATCTTGTCGCCATCGCCGAAGGGCTATTCGACGTCCGCAGCGCTGGTCGCTTACATTCACGCCGAACTGACGCGCATACGCGCGCCGCTCGATCTCGTTCAAATGCTACCGGCGCCGGTGACAAAAGAATCTTCCACCGAGCTCATGCGGCAGGCAGATCTTGTCGTGGTGACCGGCTCACAAGCCAACGTGCGAGCCGGCTATTCGAGCGGCAAACCTGCCCTGGGAGTCGGTGCGGGCAATGTTGCAGTGATCGTCGACGAAAGCGCCGACGTCCAGGATGCCGCAGCGAAAATCATGATGTCGAAGACTTTCGATAATGCTACAAGCTGCTCTTCGGAAAACAGCGTCATCGTTCATGCCAAAGTGTACGATGCAATGCTTGCGGCTCTCGAACGACAAGGCGGCGCGTTGCTCACCCCGACTGAAAAAACGACGCTGCAAACTGCGATGTTCGCGGGCGGTCACTTGTCACCCGCTATCACTGCCCAATCCGTTAAAAAGATATGCGCAGTCGCGGGGCTGGCACGGCCCGATCTCAAAAACGCCAAGTGTTTACTGGTCGAAGAAGCGGGCGCAGGCAAGGACTACCCCTTCTCAGGGGAAAAATTGTCGCCGGTCTTGACGGTGTACCGCGCGCAGGACTTTGAGCAGGCCTTTGCGATTCTGCGCAGCATCTATGCCTACATGGGCAACGGTCACTCGTGCGGGATTTACAGTGAAGACGATGCGCATATCCGCCGCCTCGGCCTGGAAATGACCGTATGCCGTGTCATCGTAAAGCAGGCGCATGCCTTCGCCACCGGCGGCAGCTTCGATAACGGACTGCCGTTCTCGCTGTCGATGGGCTGTGGCACGTGGGGCGGCAACAGTTTTTCAGAAAACCTGCATTACAAGCATTTTCTGAACATCACCCGCATTGTGCGAACCATTCCGCCGCGGGAGCCATCGGTCGACGATATTTTCGGCGCGTATCTCGCGAAACATCCGCAGTAGAACGAGCGATCTCTGGCAAGCGTGAAGCACTCGGACGCTTCGATTGCACCCTCTGCTTTGCGCCGCACCCGGTCCCTTACCTAACAAGAACATGAGAACGATCCGGCATCACGTAGACCTGCAAGCGCGCACCCAACCCGACGCGCCCTATCTCATCGCGCCCGAGACTGGACGCGTCATGACTTACTCTCAGCTGAAGTCAGATTCCGAACAGCTCGGACGCTACCTGTTAGGACAAGGGCTCGTGCAGGGCGACAAAGTCGCACTCATGCTGCATAACGGCTATCAAACGGGCCGCCTCTTGATCGGCGTTATGTACGCGGGCTTCATGGTCGCCCCGCTCAACTTGCTGTCTCAAGCCGAGCAATTGAGCTATGTGCTCGATCATTCCGATACGCGTCTGGTGTTCACAGCGGCTGAATTCATCGAACGGCTGACGCCGGCGCTGCGCCAGATTCCGCGCGACATCAAGGTGGTCGTCATCGACCATGATGCACCCTCGATTTTTGATAATGCCTCGCTGAACGCGGGCACGTGTTTCGCCGTGACTGAGAACGACGATGCCTTGCTAATGTATACGTCGGGCACGACAGGCAAACCGAAAGGCGTCGTGCTGTCTCAGCGCAGCGTTGCCGCGGGCGGCGAATTCACGAGCGGGGCTCACGAGCTCACGCCAGCTGACCGCGTCATGTGCGCGCTGCCGCTTTATCACATCAACGGGCAGATCGTGACGGCGGTGGCGCCGATTGTGCATGGCGGCTCGGTCGTGATGCCCCACCGCTTCAGCGTTTCCAATTACTGGGACACAGTCGTGCAATTCAAATGCACGTGGATCAATGTCGTGCCGACCATCATCGCATACTTGCTCAATGCGCCGGATCCGCGCGAGCGGGGATTGGATATCAGCTCGATCAAATTCTGCCGCTCCGCCTCGGCGCCGCTCCCGCCGGAGTTGCATCGCGCGTTCGAGGCGAAGTTCGGCATCAGCATCATTGAAACTTTCGGCATGACCGAAACGAACGCCCCGTGCTTTACGAATCCATATGACCGCTCAAAGCGAAAAATCGGCAGCCCCGGTCGCGCCTACGGCAATAGCGCGCGTATCATCGATCCCATCAGCGGCGAGAGCTTGCCGGCGGGCGCCGTAGGCGAGATTATGGTGCGCGGCGACAATGTAATGAAAGGCTATTACAAAGACCCCGAGACGACCGCAAAAACGCTCGAGCCCGACGGCTGGATGCATACCGGAGATCTGGGTTACATGGATCGCGACGATTTCGTGTTCGTAACCGGGCGCATCAAGGAGCTGATTATCAAGGGCGGCGAGAACATTGCTCCGCGTGAGATCGACGAAGCGCTGCTCAAGCATCCCGCGGTACTCGAAGCGGCTGCTGTTGGGATTCCGGACGTGCACTACGGTCAGGAGATCATGGCGTGCGTCGTGCTCAAACCCGGTGAGTGCTGCTCGCTCGATGAGCTTTACGCGTTTTCACAGCAACAGCTTGGAAAGTACAAAATGCCGAAGCTCATTAAGCTCGTGCGAACGCTTCCCAAAGGTCCGTCGGGCAAGGTCCAGCGGCTCAAACTGCTCGAAGCGGCGACAGGGCTTTAAGGACATGATGACTTTAGGAAGCGAATATGCGCTCGCCGGCGTCAGTTTGGTGCTGATTGCGGCCTATCATGTGTTCCTGCGCGTGAAGCTCAAAACGGACCCGCTATATACCATCCAGGCAGTCAACGCGGTCGCGCGAGCCGCATGGGTGGAGACTATCATGGGATCCACGAACAAGGATGTGCTCGCAGTGCAGACGCTGCGTAATTCGATCATGGGAGCGACCTTTCTCTCTTCAACTGCGGTTCTGCTCATCATCGGCACTCTAACGTTGAGCGCTCAAGGGGATAAACTTACTGAAACCTGGCACGTGCTCAATGCATTTGGCGCAGCACGGCCCGACGTATGGCTTAGCAAACTCCTGGCGCTGCTGCTCGATATGTTTGTAGCGTTCTTCAGCTTCGCGGTCGCGATTCGCCTGTTCCACCACGTAGGCTACATGATTAACGTGCCGACGAGCATGGAGCATAAAGCGCTGAGCCCGTACCACGTGGCCCGCCATCTCAACCGCGCGGGCAAGTGTTATGCGTTAGGCATGCGCGCGTATTATGTCGCCGTTCCGCTCGTTTTCTGGCTCTTCGGCGCGCATTTCATGCTGCTGTCAACGCTCGTTCTCATCCCGGTACTCTATTACCTGGACCGCGCGCCCAAGGCGCTCGCCGATGAAGTTCGTTGACCGCATGAACCGCAGCAACGTCCTGGCGCCTGACGTTCTCGCAGCCCCCGCATGAACCTCCATCGGCTGCTCTTGAAGCGCGCAGCGGAGAACAATCCGTTGCGCGTTGCACTTATCGGTGCGGGCAAATTCGGTTCTATGTTTCTGTCTCAGGTCCGACGCACGCCCGGTATGCACCTCGTTGCCGTGTGCGATCTGTCGCCCGCGCGCGCACGCGCAAGTTGCAAACGGGTGGGCTGGCCGTCTGCGCAATATGCGGCGTCATCTCTGAACGACGCGCAACGTCGCGGTGCGACGTTCATTACCGACGATGCGCTTGCCGTTATTCAGAGCGATGCGATCGAGATCGCGATCGATGCCACGGGCAGTCCGGCCGCCGGCATCCGCCACGCCCTCGCCTGCTGCGAGCACGGAAAGCACATTGTGATGGTTAACGTGGAAGCCGATGCGCTGGCGGGTCCTCTGCTCGCGCGCCGCGCAGCGCAGGCCGGCATCGTCTATTCACTCGCTTACGGCGATCAGCCCGCGTTGATTTGCGAGATGGTCGACTGGTGTCGCACTGCGGGTTTCGAAGTGGTGGCCGCTGGAAAGGGCACGAAGTACCTTCCCGAATATCACGCGTCCACGCCCGCGACCGTGTGGCCGCACTACGGCTTCACCCCGGAGATGGTGGCCGCGGGCGATTTCAATGCGCAGATGTTCAATTCCTTCCTCGATGGCACCAAGAGCGCGATCGAGATGGCGGCGGTGGCCAATGCCGCCGACCTCGCCCCCGCGCGCGACGGCCTCCACTTTCCCCCCTGCGGCGTGGACGACCTGCCTCGAATGCTGAAGCCCCGCGACGAGGGAGGGCTTCTCGACCACAGCGGGCAGGTCGAGGTGATCAGCAGCGTGGAGCGCGACGGACGTCCCGTGTTCCGCGATCTGCGCTGGGGCGTGTACGTGACCTTTCGCGCGGGTGACTCGCAGGGTGAGGACTACGTGCGCCGCTGCTTCCGCGAATACGGCTTCTCCACCGATCCGTCGGGACGCTACTCCGCGATGTACAAGCCGTATCACGCGATTGGCCTCGAGCTCGGCATCAGCGTGGCATCGGCGGGCTTGCGCCGCGAGCCCACGGGACAGGCGTTCGCCTGGAACGGCGATGTGGTGGCCACCGCCAAGCGCAACCTCGCCGCGGGCGAGAAGCTCGACGGCGAAGGCGGCTACACGGTGTACGGCAAGCTGATGCCGGCGGCGGATTCGGTGGCGATAGGCGGGTTGCCGCTGGGGCTCGCGCACGGTGTGACGTTGAAGCGCGCGATCGAAGCGGGCGCGCCCGTTTGCTGGAACGACGTCACCTTCGACGCGGGCGACGCCGCGGTGAAATTTCGCCGCGAGATGGAAGC
>Ga0207691_10007237_pt1 | contig 10705 bp, 5 predicted proteins | sample KBSM13metaG_FD_184327 | JGI IMG/M metagenome (GOLD analysis project Ga0207691, IMG submission 184327) | Miscanthus rhizosphere microbial communities from Kellogg Biological Station, Michigan, USA - KBS M1-3 metaG (SPAdes) (version 2) | ecosystem: Host-associated > Plants > Roots > Rhizosphere >... | reverse complement strand
GTCGCCCCCGCCCGCCGAGATCGACGACCTGCTGGCGGCGCTGGCGCGGCCGGGCGTGCAGGTCGCGATCGGCGCGCGCATCGGCATGCTCGGCTACGACATCGACCGCAGCGCCGTCCGGCACTATCTCGGACGCGTGTTCGCGACCGCCGCGTCGTTGATCCTGCGGGCGCGGGTCTACGACACCCAGTGCGGCGCCAAGCTGTTTCGCGCCAGCCCGGCGCTGGCCGAGGCGCTGGCGACGCCGTTCCGGTCGCGCTGGGCGTTCGACGTCGAGTTCCTGGGACGGCTGTTGATCGGGACGCCCGCCGTGGGACCTCTGCCGTTGAACGCCATCGTCGAGGTTCCGCTGGCCGTCTGGCACGACGTCAAGGGATCGAAGCTCGGCATTGGCGGGATGGCGAAGACCGTGAGCGATCTCGCGCTGGTGGCGAACGACCTGGCGGCCCGTCGGCGGGCCATGCGGTAAACGCGTAAATCCTGCGTAGCGCCTCGGTTTTTGCACGCTGAATCCGTTTGGCGCCGCCGCCAGTCGGAGGATAAATTCCCCGCAACGTGAATCGCGCGGACATACGCAAAGAACTGCGTCGCACCTACTTCGAGATGGATCCGCGCACGCTCGCTTTCGGGCGGATCTTCTTCGCGCTGGTCTTGATCGGCGATCTCCTGCGCCGCATCCCGCGCCTGCGCGAGTTCTACACGAACGCCGGGATCCTCCCGAACCACACCGTCCTGTGGCGCCCGCCCGTGCCGCGGTTGTTCTCGTTCTTCTTCATGTCGTCGCTGCCCGAGGAGGCGGCGATCTGGTTCGTGATCTGTTTCTTCGTCTTCTTCTGTTTTCTGATCGGGTGGAAGACGCGGCTGTTCCACGTGCTGGCGTTCGTGATGACGACCAGCCTCCACAACCGCATGCTGTTCGCCGAGAACTGGGGCGGCGTCGCCATCGGCGCGCTGATGGCGTGGACGGTGTGGTTGCCCACCGGGCGGCGCTGGTCCGTCGACGCGGTGCTGGCCAGCATGCGCGCGCGCCGCGACGAGACGCCCGAAGATCTGAAGGCGGGCGTGCCGGCGCCCGACAACACGCCGGCGCGATCACTCGCGGTGTTCGGGCTGCTGCTGCAGATCGCGATCATCTACTGGTTCAACTACGTCCATAAGTCGGGCCAGACCTGGAAAGACGGCACGGCGGTCTATTACGTCCTGCACCAGGAACGGATCATCACCTGGGTGGGTCTGCAGATCCGCGAGCACGTCCCGTTCTGGGTCACCAAGCTGCTGACGCACGGCACGCTGGTGATCGAGGCGGCGGCGCCGCTCCTGGTCCTGACGCCGGTGTTCTGGCGCTGGACGCGGCCGCTGACGATCGTGTTTCTCGCCGGGTTGCACGGCAGCATCGCGGCGATGGTCAACCTGGGCATCTTCTCGGCCGCGATGATCGCCTACGAACCCTTCCTGATCACGACGCCGGTGTGGGAGCTGCTCGGGCGGCTGGCGCAGCGCAAGCGGCGGGCGCGCGTCGTCTTCTACGACACCGACTGCGGCGTCTGCTTTCTGATCGCGCGCGTCCTGGCGCGGCTGGACGCGCACCGGCGCCTGCGCCTGGTCTCGAACCGCGACGAGGAAGCACTGCGCCTGCTGGCGAACCGCGACACGACAGCGTTGCCCGCCGACGTCGACGCGGGCCTGCTGGAGAAGACGATCCTGGTGATCGATCCCGACGCGCCCGAGCGGCGCTGGACGCGGGGCGCGGCCTGTTACCAGATCCTGCGGGCGCTGCCGCTCGGCGGCTTCTGGGCCTGGCCGCTGCGGTTGCCGGGCATCAGCGCGCTCGCCAACTTCGGCTACGACCTCTTCTCGCGCAACCGGACGCGCATCTCGACGTGGCTGGGCCTGGCCGCCTGCGGGGTGCCGGGCGCGCCGCGCGAGAAGACGCCCCAGGAAGAGGACGAGCAGCCGACGCCGCTGCGCCTCGCGGTGCGGCGGCGCCTGCCTCTGGTGCGCGAGCTGGGCATCGCCTTCATGTTCGTGATCCTGGCGGCCGAGGTGTCGGTCGCCAATCCGTCCATCCCGCGCGCGTTCCGCTGGGAGCACCGGCCGGAATGGATGGTGGCGGCGGTGATGTACCCGCACATCTTCGAGGGCTGGTCGTTGTTCTCGCCCGAGGCGCCGCTATCGGACGAGACCGTCGTCGTCGACGCGGTGACGCGCGACGGCCGCCACGTCGATCCGTACAACGAGATCGGCAGCCGCGTGTCGTCGCTGCCGGTCGAGGGCGTGCCGGTGCGCCTCGGCCACGATTCGTTCTGGTGCGATTACACGCTGCGCATCCCCGACGCCGGCCAGTACCACCAGGCGCTGATCGAATGGATCCTGCGGCATCACGAGCGCACCGGGCGTGATCAGGACCAGATCGTGCGGTTCGATGCCTACGTGATCTGGCAGGACAGCCCGAAGCCGGGCGAGACGCAGCCGACCAACATCCGCAAGCGGCGCTTTCTGCGCTACCCCGAGACAGGGCCGTGAAGTTTCCCAGGCTCGAAAAGTTCCGGCGCTACTTCGTCGCGCAGTACATGACGGTCGACGCCCGCAGCCTGGGCTTCGGGCGGATCATCCTGTCGCTGATCCTGCTGTTCGACCTGTGGCACCGCGCCCGGGTGATCACCCTGTTCTATTCGAACCAGGGGCTGATCCCGAACCACATGATGATGTGGCGGCCGCCCACGCAGTGGATGTTCTCGTTCTTCTTCATCCTGTCGAACCCGGACGAGGTGGCGGTCGGGTTCGCGCTGTGCGGGCTCGTCTACCTCGCGCTGCTCGTCGGGTGGCGGACGCGGTTGATGCAGTGGCTGGCGGTGATCGCCGTGATGAGCCTGCACAGCCGTGTGACGCTGCTGGAGAACGGCGGCGACTGGATGCTGGGCGAGCTGGCGCTGTGGACCGCGTTCCTGCCGCTGGGAAAGCGCTTCTCCGTCGACGCGATCCGGGCCAGCCTGCGCCAGCGGCGCGAGACGTCGGCGGCCCAGCTGGGCGAGCGCAAGGCGATGGAGGTGCCCATCAGCGTGGGCGTTGTCTCGCTGGCCGTGCTGGCGCTGGCCATGGAGATCGCGAACGCCTACATCTTCAACGCCGCTCACAAGGGCGGCGCGACGTGGAAGTACGGGACCGCCGTGCACTACGTCATGCACCAGGACCGGATGTGTACGCCGCTGGCGGTCTGGATCCGCCCGTACATGACAGGGTGGCTGTCGAAGGCGATGTCGTGGGGCGCGCTGGGCACCGAGATCATGCTGCCGCTCGTGTTGCTGTCGCCGGTCGCCAAGGTGTCGGCGCGGCGGATCGCGATCCCCGCCATCATCGGGTTGCACCTCGGCTTCCAGCTGTTCATCAACCTGGGCCTGTTCTCGTGGGCGATGATCGGCTACACGCCGTTCCTGCTGACCGGGGCGGACTGGGAGGCGATGGCGCGCTTCGCCCAGCGGCGGAAGCGGCAGCTGACCGCGTACTTCGACGCCGGCTGTGGGGTCTGTTTCCAGATCGCCCGCGTGTGGGCGCGGATGGATGTGCTCGGGCGCGTCACCTTCCGGTCCAGCGCCGATCTGCCGACGTCCGCTGAGGCGATCCCGCGCGGTGTGTCGCCCGACCTGCTCGCGCGCACCATCGTCGTCGTCGACGAGGTGACGGGAAAGACGTACATGCGCGCGGACGCGGTCGCCCAGATCCTGCGGGCGTTCCCGGTCGGCTGGCTGTGGTCGCTGCCGCTGCGGTTGCCGGGCCTGCGCGCGCTGGCGAACTGGTCGTACGACCTGTTCGCGCGCCGACGGGAGTCGATCTCGCGCGGCCTGGGCCTGGCCGCGTGCGCGCTGCCCGAGCCTCCCGTGCCGGCGCCAGCCGCGGCGGGCGAGCCCGACGCGGCCGCAGCTCCCGTTCATCCGGCGGCGATCCTCGAGCCGTTACCGGCTGTCGCGGCGGCCGCGCCGATCCCCGCGTCGTCCGCGATCGTCGCGCCTGCGACTGGCGCCGTGGCGCCTCTGATGGCCGAGGCTTTCGCCGGCAGTCCAGCCGTGGCGGCGGCGCCGATCGTCGTCGAGGCGCCGCCGGCCGAGCCACCCGCGCCTCGCGCGCCGATCGACAAGCCCCTTGCGCCGTTCCGCCAGCAATGGCGCTCGCTGGTGTGGGCGGTGCGCGAGTTCGTCGTCCTCGCCTTCATCGTCACGATGGTCAGCGAGACGCTGTACATCAACGCGGCGGTTCCTCATTTCCTGAAGCACGAGCAGCCGCTCTGGATCAAGCGCATGGTCGCCTACCCACGCCTGATCCAGGCCTGGTCGATGTTCGCGTCCGACGCGCCCACGACAGATCAGAACATGGTCGTCGACGCCGTCACGGTCGACGGCCGCCACGTCGATCCGTACAGCGAGGAAACCTCGCGCTACGACAACCCCGGCCGCGACGAGATCCCCGTTCGCCTCGACAACGATTCCTTTGTGTTCAACTACTCGGGCCGGATCCCGACGTCGGGTGCGTATCACCAGGCGCTGACCGAGTGGATCCTCGCCTATCACGAGCGCACCGGAAACCCGAACGATCGCATCGTCAAATTCGACTGCTACGAGGTCGACGACGACAGCCCGCCCGTCGGCGAGCTGAAGCCGCGCAACGTGCGCAGCCACGTCTTCCTCAGCTACCCGCAGAAGTAGCAGGTTCGCCGATGGCGTTGCGTCGACGTGACGTTGCTGCTGTCGTCGCGGCGCTCGCGTCATGCGCGACCACGCCTGCTCCGCCTCCGGTCGCCGCGCCCGCGGCCGAGGCGAGCCCGGACGAGATCGTCTTCGACGCCCCGGGCGGCTTGAACGAAACGTTCGTTGCCAACTTCCGGAAGCTGATCCAGTCGGTCGATCCGCGCGCCGAAGTGATCGCGCGCGGAAGCGACTCCCTCATCGTTCGCGGCTACGGCAGCCGCGAGGCGATTGTCAACGCGACAGGCTGCAGACGATCGTTGTGGTTCGCGCCGATCGACGACGAGCGAGCCGCCGACCCGGCACACGTACCCGACGGCTACGTCGTGCTGCCGGCTGCCGACGACAGTCTGGATCCCGCGACGAACGGGCGTGCGTTTCTCGTTTCCCGCACAGAGCTGCTCTCGAACTTCGACGCCAGGGACGGATCCGTCGCCGAGGATCCGTTCGGAGTGAACGTGCGACTGGAGCTGGAGAAGGAGGCGGGCGAGAAGCTGGCCGCATACGCCCGTAGCCACCCGGGTCAACGTCTTGCCGTGGTCAGCCGGGGTAGGGTCATCGTGGCCCCGGTGATGGGCGGCGCGATCGGATCGAGAATCGTCATCAAGGTGGGCAACGACGCCGGCGCGCGCGAACGCGCGCAGCGGATCCTAAGCAAGTGGCTGGAGGCGGGCCTCGGGCCCGCAGCGAGGCTGCATGCGCCGGATCCCGCGACCGAGTAGCGGGCTCACTAGCGCGACGAGCCGCCGATGTCGATGCGGACCCAGCGGCCGGGGCGGATGACCAGCGTGCCGCTGACGGAGATCTGCGCGGGCGGGACCCAGACGGTGCCCACCTCGGGCGGGTGTTCGTAGTGGCCGGAGGCCCAGATCCAGGCGATGCCGTTCCAGTCGTAGCGGCCCTGGATCCAGGTCGCGCCCGCGAACGGCGCGGGCGGCGGCGTCTCGACCGGCGGGGGCGGGCAGGTCGGCCGATCGACGGCGCCGACCTGGTGGAGGCGCAGCTTGGTGAGCACCCGTAGATCCATCGCCGCCTGCGTCTCCCAGCGCACGCGCTCGGCCGCCTCGGCGCGCGCGGTCTGCATGTTGCGCGCTTCCGCGTCCATCTGGCGGAACATCGCCTCGTCGCGCTTGCGCCGGAAGTCAGGGTCCGCGCCCATCGACTGCAGGCGCGCGACCATGTTGAAGCGGAGATCGAACGACGCTTTGCGCGCGACCGAGATGTCCAGCTCGCGCCGCGCCTTCGCCTCGTACTGGCGGCGCTGCTCGTCGCGCACGGCCACCAGGCGCGCCTCTTCCTGGCGCTGGCGATAGTAGGGATCCGCGCCCTGGCGCTGAAGTCGCGCGTACACCTGCCAGCGCAGCGCGACGGCGGCCTGACGGGCGCGCCATTCCTGCGCGCGGCGGTCGGCCGCTTCGGTCTCGATCTTGATCCGCAGCTGCGCGTCGCGTTCCAGCCGCGCTTGCTCCGCGCGGAACCGCGCCTGGCGCTCCGACTCTTCTTTCGCGAGCCGCGCCTGCCGCTCGGCTTCTTCGCGGGCGAGCCGTTCACGCTCTTCCCGCGCGCGTCGCTCGCGCTCGGGCGCCTCGCGCCGCTCGCGTTCTGCCGCCGCTTCTCGTTCGCGCCGCTCGCGCTCTGCCGCCGCGTCGCGCTCGCGCCGCAGCCGCTCTTGCTCCGCGGCCTGACGGCGGCGGTTCTCCTCGTCTGCCGTGGCCTGGCGACGGCGGTTCTCTTCCTCGATCTTCACCTGGGCCAGCGCCTGCGCCCGCTGGCGCGCGTACGGATCCGCACCCAGGCGCTGCAGTCGTGCGTAGATCTGCCAGCGCACGGCAAAGGCCGCCTGCTGCGCCTGCCATTCCTTGGACCGCGCCTCGTTCTGCTTCGCGAGCCGCGCCTGCTCCTGGCGCCACCGCTCCTGATCGGCGCGGATCTGGGCCTCGCGCTGGCGGCGGTTCTCCTCGTCGGCGGCGGCCTGCCGGCGGCGGCTCTCCTCGTCGGCGGCGGTCTGCCGGCGGCGGTTCGCTTCAGCGGTGGCGATCTGCTGGCGGCGGGCGTCCTCTTCCGCCTTCGCCTGCGCCGCGGCCTGCGCGCGCGCGCGTGCCATCGGATCGGCGCCCTGGTGCTGCAGCGATCCCAGCAGCCAGACGCGCAACGCCAGCGCTTTCTTGTCCTGCTCGGCGCGGATGACAGCCAGGCGGGCGCGCTCCTCGGCCTCGACGTCGACCAGGCGGACCAGCTCCAGGAACACCTGCGCGCCCGACGCGTCCTGCGCGGCGGGATCGGTGACCAGCGTCAGCGCGCATCGGCCGGCCGCCGACGCGCCCAGCTCGACCTTGCCGCGCACGATGGTGGCGCCCATGTCGCCGGGGGGCAGGGTAGGGGGCGGCAGCGATTCACGCGCGGCCTCCGCCGCTGCGGCGCCCGGATTGATCTCGGCCGTGGCGCTCGCCGAGCCGCCGGGACCCGCGGCTCCAGCGCTGGCGCGCACCGGCGGCGCCACCGCGCCCACCAGCGATCCGATCAGGTTCGCCTGCTGCTGGCGCTCGCGCTCCAGCTCGGCCAGCCGCCGCGTGCGGTAACTGTCGAACGTCTCGCCCATCCGGCCTTCGCGCTCGGTGCTGGGGCAGGTGACCTGGTAGTGAAGCTGGACGGCGCGCGGCAGCGAGACGACATAGCGCAGGACCTGAGGGCTCTGGCTCTCGGGCACGGGGATTTCAGCGACGGCGGCCGGTCCCGCGCCCGACGGACCAGCGACGGTGGTCGTCTGGCCGATCAGCTGCGTCTGGAACTGCGGCGCGCAGCCGGTGACAGTCAGCACGCCTGCCGCGACGATCAGAGCCTGCGCGCGCTTACCCATCAAGACCTGCGAGAATATTTGTGGGTGCATATATCGTCAACCTTGCGTTAAATGACGATGACGTTGCCGCCGAAATTCCACATCGCGACGAACGAGGAGCTCACATGACCAGCCTTCACTGCCGCGTGTTCGCGCTGTCGCTGATGGTCGGCGCCGCCGCGTGCGCGTCGACCGACGTCAACCACTACAAGACGGCGCTCGGCAGCCAGGAACAGTGCTGCAACCGCGTCGGCGACGCGAACGCGAAGCAGGCGTGCCTGGCCGACATTCCGCGCACGCAGGACGAGGCCTCCACGATCAACCAGGAAACGTTCCAGTGCGTTCAGAACAACTTCACCTGCGACCCCGCGACCGGGCGCGCGACCCGGGAATCGGCGCAGAAGCAGCTGGACTGCCTCAACGACCTGGAATCCACCCAGCAGGCGCGCAACGAGACGCCCGCCGCCGGTAAGTGACCGCCAGGGAAGCTCCTTAGTCGACATCCCCTCTCGACATCCCGGCGCCGGACGCTAAGAATGCGCCCATGGCGAACAGTTTCGGCAGCAAGTCCACGCTCGACGTCGGGAAACGCAAGTTCGAGATACACAAGCTCTCCGCTCTGGAAAAGGCCGGCCTCGCGCCGGGCCGGCTGCCGTTTTCTCTGCGCATCTTGCTCGAGAACCTGCTTCGCCACGAGGACGGCAAGTCGGTCAAGGAAGCCGACATCCGCGCGCTGGCCGGCTGGGATCCCAAGGCCGACCCCGCCAGCGAGATCGCGTTCATGCCCGCGCGCGTGCTGCTGCAGGACTTCACCGGTGTCCCGGCGGTCGTGGACCTCGCGGCGATGCGCGCGGCGATGCAGACGCTGGGCGGCGATGCGACGCGCATCAACCCGCTGCTGCCCGCGGAGCTGGTCATCGATCACTCCGTGCAGGTCGATGAGTTCGGTACGTCCAACGCGCTGTCGCTGAACGCGCAGATCGAATTTTCGCGCAACAAGGAGCGCTACGCGTTCCTGCGCTGGGGCCAGACGGCGTTCCGCAACTTCGCGGTCGTCCCGCCCGACACCGGCATCGTCCACCAGGTGAACCTGGAGTTCCTGGCGCGCGTCGTGTTCATGGCGGAATCGAAGTCCGGGCCCGCGCAGGCGTACCCCGATACGCTGGTCGGCACCGACTCGCACACGACGATGGTCAACGGGCTGGGCGTGCTGGGGTGGGGCGTCGGCGGCATCGAGGCCGAAGCGGCGATGCTGGGGCAGCCGCTGTCGATGTTGATCCCGCAGGTGGTGGGCTTCCGGCTGCACGGCAAGCTGCGCGAGGGCTCGACGGCGACGGACCTGGTCCTCACGGTGACCGAGATGCTGCGCAAGGCGGGCGTGGTCGGGAAGTTCGTCGAGTTCTTCGGCGCGGGCGTGGCGACGCTGTCGCTCGCCGACCGCGCGACCATCGCCAACATGGCGCCCGAGTACGGCGCCACCTGCGGCATCTTCCCGATCGACGACGAGACGCTGCGCTACCTGCGCTTCACGGGCCGGTCGGCCGCCGACGTCGAGCTGGTCGAAGCGTACGCGCGCGAGCAGGGTTTCTTCCACGGCCCGTCGACGCCCGAGGCCGAGTATTCGAGCGTCTACGACCTGGATCTGGCCAGCGTCGAGCCGAGCGTTGCGGGGCCCAAGCGCCCGCAGGATCGCGTCAGCCTGTCCCAGGCGCGCAAGTCGTTCGAGGACGCGCTGCCCAGCCTGGCCAAGCCGAAGGCCAAGAAGAAGCCGGCGGCCAGCGGCGACGCCCCGCCCGACGTCGACACCAGCGTCGGCTACGCGCCCGCGGCGCGGCCAGATCCTGACGTGAAGAACGGCTCGGTCGTCATCGCGGCGATCACCAGCTGCACCAACACGTCGAACCCGTCGGTGCTGGTGGCGGCGGGCCTGCTGGCGAAGAAGGCGGTCGAGAAGGGTTTGCAGACGAAGCCGTGGGTCAAGACGTCGCTGGCGCCCGGGTCGAAGGTCGTCACCGAGTACCTCGCCGTGGCGGGGCTGACGCCGTACCTCGAGCAGCTGAAGTTCCACACCGTCGGCTACGGATGCACGACGTGCATCGGCAACTCGGGCCCGCTGCCGCAGCCGGTCGTCGACGCGATCGACGCGAGCGATCTGGTCGTGGCCAGCGTGCTGTCCGGCAACCGCAACTTCGAGGGGCGCATCAACCCCGACGTGCGCGCCAACTACCTGATGTCGCCGCCGCTGGTCGTCGCGTTCGCGCTGGCGGGGCGCATCGACATCGACCTGGAGAAGGAGCCGCTGGGCGAAGGCAAGACGGGCGGGCCGGTCTACTTGAAGGACATCTGGCCGTCGGCGAACGAGGTGAACGAGGTCGTCAGCAAGGCCGTGAAGCCGTCCATGTTCCAGCAGACGTACGCGGTCGTGTTCGAGGGCGACGAACGCTGGCGCAAGCTGGACGTGCCGCTGGGGCAGACGTACGTCTGGGATTCGGCGTCGACGTACATCAAGGAGCCGCCGTACTTCGAGGGCATCACGAAGACGCCGGGCGCCGTCGGCGACATCAAGGGCGCGCGCGTGCTGGCGGTGCTGGGCGACAGCGTGACGACCGACCACATCTCGCCCGCGGGCAGCATCAAGAAGGATGGGCCGGCGGGGAAGTATCTGGTCGCGCACGGCGTGCAGCCGAAGGACTTCAACAGCTACGGCGCACGCCGCGGCAACCACGAGGTGATGGTGCGCGGCACGTTCGCGAACGTGCGACTGAAGAATTTGCTGGCGCCGGGGACGGAGGGGGGCGTGACACGGCACCTTCCGGACGGAGCGCAGATGTCGATCTTCGAGGCGAGCGAGAAATACGCGGCCGAGGGCGTACCGTTGCTGGTCATCGCCGGCAAGGAGTACGGCAGCGGATCGTCACGCGACTGGGCCGCGAAGGGGCCGCGCCTGCTGGGCGTGCGCTTCGTGATCGCCGAGAGCTACGAGCGCATCCACCGCAGCAACCTGGTCGGGATGGGGATCGTGCCGCTGGAGTTCCCGCGCGGGCAGAACGCGGCGTCGCTGGGCCTGACCGGCGAGGAGGTGTTCGAGACCGTCGGCCTGCCGAAGCTGCTGGAGAGCGGCTTCGCGGGCGGA
>Ga0207691_10007236_pt1 | contig 10706 bp, 10 predicted proteins | sample KBSM13metaG_FD_184327 | JGI IMG/M metagenome (GOLD analysis project Ga0207691, IMG submission 184327) | Miscanthus rhizosphere microbial communities from Kellogg Biological Station, Michigan, USA - KBS M1-3 metaG (SPAdes) (version 2) | ecosystem: Host-associated > Plants > Roots > Rhizosphere >... | reverse complement strand
CAGTCGGCGTTAGGGGTTCATGAAGAGCCCCAGGCTCTTGCGGCCAGCTCGGCCCGCCCAAACACGGTGTGCCGATCGGCGATGGTCATGCTGCGCGAGGAGGAAGACAAGTTAGCGCACCTGCCGCCGACGATGGGCGACCTTTCGATTCCGTCTGACGGGAGCGATAAGGACCGGACGATTCCGGCGCTTGCCCTCGCGCTGGGGCTTGTCCTGCTCCTCGTACCCGTTGAGGAACTTGCCGACGTGGGCGGTCCGGTAGCCGCGCCGCCCGAGCCACGAGGCGAGGACCTGGCGCTTCTGGCGCAGATCCGGGTAGAAGTTCCTGAGGACGCCGTTGTTGTGGCCGTACTGGCCGGTCATGTAGGCGGCTCGGGACGGGCAGCAGAGCGGCGTCGTCACGACGAAGTCGGAGAACGACGTGCCGTCGGCGATCAGCCGCGAGTAGAGGTTCGGCATCACCTCCGGCGACATCGTCGAGCGCGCCTGATCGTCGGTGACGATGACGACGATGTTCGGCGGCTTCCCGCCGCCCTTCGCCGCGCCGGCACGCTCGCCGCCGGCGAGCAGGACGAGCGCCGCAAGGAGGCAGGCAGCGATGGCGGCCGCCCGCCGCCCGCTTCCCACCGCGGTTTTCGGTCCGGAGGTCAACGTGCCCTGAGCCTCCAACATCGCACAGGCGAAAAAGTCGCGGGCCGGCCGGATGCGGCGCCGGGCGCCCGGACCCAGTCATCTACTGTTGCGGCCATGTCACGCGCAACCATGCACACCAACGCAGGTCCGATCGAGTTCGAGCTCCACGACGAGGACGCTCCGAAGACGGTCGAGAACTTCCGCAAGCTCGCCTCGGAGGGCTTCTACGACGACCTGATCTTCCATCGGGTGATTCCCGACTTCATGATCCAGGGCGGCTGCCCGGAGGGCACCGGGACCGGCGGCCCCGGCTACACGTTCGAGGACGAGTTCAACGACCACAAGGTCGAGCGCGGCGCGCTCGCGATGGCAAACGCCGGCCCGAACACGAACGGCTCGCAGTTCTTCATCGTCACCGTCGACGAGGCCCCGTGGCTGAACGGCAAGCACACGGTCTTCGGCCGCGTCGTCTCCGGGATGGAGACGGTCGACGCGATCGAGGGCACCGAGACCGGCCCCGGCGACCGCCCGGTCGAGCCGCAGGTCATCGAGCGCATCGAGTTCGGCTGAGGCGCCCGGCCGCCGCGGGTCCTGTCGCGGGGTGTACCGCCCGTCACGCGGCGCGCTGGACCGCCAGCTGGCCGCAGGCGGCCTGGATGTCGCGCCCTCGGGTGAGGCGGACCGTGGCTGGAACGCCGTGGGCGACGAGGGTGGCGCGGAAGGCCTCGATCGCTTCGGGTGAGCTGCCGGTGAACTCGCCGGGAGTCGGGTTGAAGGGGATCAGGTTGACCTTGAAGGCCTCGTGCGGCTTCAGGACCTCGCTGAGGACGACGGCCTGGTCGGGATCGTCGTTGACGCCGGCGAGCATCAGGTACTCGACGTAGACGCGGCGGTTGCGGGCCTCGCGCCAGCGGAGGCAGGCCTCGATCACCTCGGCGATCGGATAGCGGTCGTTGACCGGCATCAGGCCGCTGCGTACGTCTCCCTCGGCGGCGTGGAGCGACAGCGCCAGCCGGACCCGCGGGCCGTCACCGGCGAGGCGCTCGATGCCCGGGACCCAGCCGACCGTGGAGATCGTCGTGTGGGCGGTCGAGATGCCGATCGCGGGGAGGCGCTCGCAGGCGGCGAGCACGGCATCGAGGTTCATCAGCGGCTCGCCCATGCCCATGAAGACCGCGTGATCGACCGGGCCGCGGCGGCGGAAGTGCAGCGCCTGGTCGAGGATCTCCGACTCGGTCAGGTTGCGGCCGAATGCCATCCGGCCGGTCGCGCAGAAGTTGCAGGTGAGCGGACAGCCCGACTGGCTCGAGAGGCAGATCGAGCGGCGGCCGTCGCGGTAGCTCATCAGCACGGCCTCGATCGGCCGGCCATCGCCGGTCTCGAACAGCGCCTTGCGGGTGCCATCGACGGACTTGACCTCGTGGGCCGTCACGAGCGTGGAGAGCGGGAGCGCATCCTCGAGCTCGTCGCGGAGCGACTGCGGCAGGTTCGTCATCTCCGCATAGGTGCGGGCGCCGCCGGCCAGCCACTCCCAGACCTGGCGGGAGCGGAACGCGGGCTCGCCGCGGGCGGCGAGGAGCTCGTCGAGTCGGTTCAGGTCCACCCGGGGAAGTCTGGCATCACCCCGACGCCCCGTCGCGCCGCTCCCAGAGCTCGAAGAATCCGACGTCCTCGAAACCGAGCCGCGCGTAGACCGGGGCGCCCGCGCGGCTCGCCTGGAGGCTGCCGGTCCGGATGCCGCGCTCGGCGGCCGAAGCGAGGAGCCGCGAGATGATCGCGCCGGCGAGGCCGCGGCCGCGATGCCCGGGAAGCGTTGCGACGGCGCTGACGCAGGCGTCGTCGCCGTGGTCGAGGACGAGCGCGCAAGCGACCGGCTCGCCGTCGGCGACGGCGATCGCCGATTCCATGGCGAGGTCCGGCTCGTCGATCATCGCGGTGGCCCAACCGGGGCCCTCGATGCCGTAAGCGCGGTCGTTGATGGCGCCGATCGTCGCCATCGCACCGGGGACGAGCTCGACGCCGGCGGGAAGCTCGACCGCCCTCAGGTCACTCAGCTCCAGCGCCATCGCCCGCGGTGCGCCGTCGAGGACGTGGCCGCGGGCGGCGAGGAGCTCGGCGCTGCGGCGGTCGTCGTCGGGGACCCAGACGGTCCAGGCGCGGACGCCCGCCTCGCGGTAGATGGCGCCGAGGTCGTCGGCGGCGGTCGCGAGGGCGTCCGGGCCGCTCGCGGTCACCGAGTTGAAGATCGAGCGATCGGCGGTCGGCGGCGAGACCGATGCGAGCACCCCCGGCAAGCGGGCGACCGACGTTTCGTCCGAGCAGCCTCCGAACAGGGACACCTCGATCTCGAGCCCTTCGATCACCCGCCGCCGCAGCTCCTCGCGCGTCACGGCGACGAACCTAGATCATCTGGATGGGCACCGCTCAGGCGTAACGGCCGGCGGCGCGGCCGGCGGCGGCACCGTAGCCGCCGCCGAACAGGATCGCGTGGACGAGCAGCGGCTGGATCTGCCAGAGCGACACCCGCTCCTCGTGTCCGGGCGCGAGCGGCCGGACCTCCTCGTAGGCGGCGAGCGTCCGGGCCGGGACCGAGCCGAACAGCCTCAGCATCGCGAGGTCGATCTCGCGGTGGGCGCCATGCGCGGCTGGGTCGATCAGCCACGGCCGTCCGTCGGCGGCGGCGAGGACGTTGCCGCTCCAGAGGTCGCCGTGGACCCGCGCCGGCGGCTCGTCGGGACCCGCCAACTCGGAGATCCGCTCGACAACGGTCGCAATCGCGGCGGCCGCGCGAGCGTCGAGCCGCCCGGCATCGCTCGCCTCGGCGGCGAGCGCCTCGATCCGGGCGCCGTAATGCTCCGCCCAGGGCGGATCGGCGGCCGCTCCGCCGGCGGGGAGCTCGACGCCGCCGAAACGCAGCGCGACGTCGGGGGCGCCCGGCGGCAGCGCTCCGAAACCCGGCGCTCCCGCGGCATGGATCCGGGCGAGGCCGCTGCCGAGCAGCTCCTCCCCCGCCTCGTCGAGACGGCCCTCGTCGACCCACTCGAGGACCAGCCCGCGGGCCCCATCCTCGCCGACCACGCCGAGGACGCTCGGGACGGGCAGGCCGCCGGCGACGTCCCCGAGCCACTCGAGCCCGGCGGCCTCGAGCTCGTACTCGCCGTTGCGGGCGCCCGGGCGGCTCTTCAGGAAGGCCTCGGTCCCGTCGACGAGCCGGAGCTGCCAGGCGTCGTTGATGTCGCCGCCGGCCACCCGGCGGGCCCGCTCGACCGGCGTGCCGAGGGCACGTCCGGCGGCTGCGATCGTCTCCTCGCCGCTCAACCGCCGGCCGCGGTCGCCGAGCGGATCTCGGCGATCAGACCGTCGCAGGCGCGCTCGATCATGTCGAGCACGTCCTCGAACCCCTGATCGCCGCCGAAGTACGGATCGGGGACCTCGAGGTCGCCGGACTCGACCGCGAGCGGGTCGTACTCGCGGAACAGGTGGAGCTTGCCCGCCGCGGCCGCATCCGGCGCCAGCGCCCGGACGTCGGCGAGGTTCTGGCGGTCCATCGCGAGGATCAGGTCGAACTCGTCGAAGTGCGACGGGTCGAAGCCCTGGGCGCGGCTCTCGAGCGCGACGCCTCGACTCGCCGCCGCCGCGCTCGCCCGCCGGTCCGGCGGACTGCCGATGTGCCAGTCGCCCGTCCCGGCGCTCTCGACGTCGACGTCGGCGCCCAGTCCCGCCGCGGCGAGGCGGTGCCGGAGCACGCCCTCGGCCGTGGGCGAGCGGCAGATGTTGCCGAGGCAGACGAACAGGATCCGCATGGCCGGGAGGGTAGAGCGGGTCAGCGCAACAGGCGCTCGCGGCCCGCCTTGCTCATCCGCCGGTAGCCGCCCTTGCGTGGGTCCCAGTACCAGGCGGTCGGAGGCGTGGTCGGCAGCGGTAGCCCCTCGGCGGCGAGCGGGCCGGTGATCGGCCGGTACCAGGTGGTCAGCGGGATCCGGTCGACGACGCGGAGGACCCAGGGGATGCCGCGGTCGCCGAGGTCGGCGAGCGCCGCTTCGACTTCGTGGAGGTCGAGCTCGTGGCCGGCGCGCAGGGTCACGGCCGCGCAGGGCACCTCGGCGCCGTCGTCGCGGGGAACGCCGTAGGCGACGGCGAGCGCCACCGATTCGACGTCGCCGAGGGCGTCCTGGATCGGTCCGGAGTAGACGGCGCCGGAGGCGGCGCGGATCACCGAGGGGGCGTGGTCGACCAGCCAGAAGTCGCCGTCGGAGTCGACGACGAACAGGTCCCCGGTCTCGAGCCAGGCGTCGCCGGGCTCGAAGACGCCGCGGAGGACGCCCTCGCCGAGGCCGATCGCGTCGTGGCGGACCCGGGCGAGGAGCATCCCCGGATCGGTCCGCGCGCATTCGATCGCGAAGCCGTTGTCGCCGAGGACGAGGCCGCGGTCGAGCGGGTCGTAGGCGGCGACCCGGACCTCGGCGCTGCCCGGCAGCGGCCGGCCCTTGCAGCCGGCCTTCAGGCCGGGCACGTTGACGAGTACGGCATCGCCCTCGGTCGAGGCGTAGAACTCGAGGACGCGGGCCGGCGCGAAGCGCTCGCTGACGCGCTTCCAGAGCCCGCGCGGCATCCCCGAGCCGATGAAGAGCCGGACCGGATGGTGGCGCTCGCCGGGATGCGGCGGCGCCTCGGCGATCTCGTCCATCATCGCCCAGGTGTAGGAGACGACCGTGGCGCCGTAGCGGCGCACCTCGTCCCAGAAGATCGACGGCTCGAAGCGGGAGCCGACCGCGAGGCGGGCGCCGCCGGCGACGACGCCGCCGACGCTCATCAGCAGCGCCGAGGGGTGATAGACGGGGCTGGCGCTGTAGACCGTGTCGCTGCGTGACAGCGACGCCGACGAGGCGGTGCCGAATGCGGAGAGCGCCCAGCGGCCGTTCGTGATCCGGTTCGCCAGCGTCCGCTCGCCGCTGCCGGTGAAGAGGATGAACGCGAGATCGCCGGCCCGGCCCGGGTTCGGCTCGTGCCAGGCGGGGACCTCGACCGCGTCCGGATCGATCCGCTCCATGTCGATCAACCCGCGCGGGAGCTTGCGGTCCTTGCCGCCGCCGCCGAGCACGTAGACCTGAACGCTGGTCGCGGCCTGCGCCGCCTCGCCGTTCTGGGGGTCGGCGATGATCCGGCGGACCCGGGCGAGCTCGGCCTCGATGCCGGGATCGCCGTCGGGGCGCATCAGGACCGCGACGGCGCCGAGCCGGTTCAGCGCCGCGACCACGGTCAGTGCGCTCGGCCGCGTCTGCATGAGGACGCCGACGAGCTCGCCCTGGCGGACGCCGATCTCGAGCAGCCCGCGGACGACGTTGTCGATCCGGCGCTTCACCGCCTCCTGCGTGTGGGCGCGGTCCTCGAAGAGCAGGACGACGTCCTCGGGCTCCTCCTCGGCGCGCTCGTCGAGCAGCAGTCCGAGCGAGATCCGGGTTCCCGGGTTGAGGTTGCCGAGCCGGTTGAGCTGCTCGAGCTGGCTCGCCCGGTCGCCGATCACCTCGCGCAGCGTCCGGGTCGCGCCGATGGCGGCGCCGGCGAGCGACTGTACGGTCCCGATCCCGGCCCCGAGCGCGAGCTGGGCCGAGGCCGCGAGACGGTCCTGGCCGCTGATCCCGTCGTCGGGGCGCTCGACCTCCTCCTCGACCTGCCGGATGCCCTCGGGAAGCTCGCCGCCGTCGGCCCGCCAGTGGGCCCAGGCGGCGACCGTCGGCCAGGTCGTCTCGACCGCGGTCGAGCCGACGACGAGCCCGAAGTGACCGGCCGGGAGCGTCACCTCGTAGACCTCGGAGCGCGGCGCCGCCCAGCGCGCCGCTCGGACCGACTTCGCCGGGGCGATCTCGTCGGTCTCGCCGACGAACGCGAGGATCGGGCAGGTCATGTCGGCGAGCGTCACGAGCCGGTCCTCGATCACGAAGCCGCCGGAGACGAGCCGGTTGTGGACGCCGAACTGGCGAATCACGTCGGCGAGCGCCGGGCCCGGCCACGCCACCCAGCCCTCGGCCTCGAGGAAGCGTCGCTGGCGCTCACGGGGAAGGAGCGCCTCGCGGTCGTGAAGCTGGCGGAGGAAGTCGAGCCGCTGGCGCATCGTCTTCGCCGGGTCGAGGAGCCGGAAGCCGGTGCGGCTCATCCACGCCGGGACGCCGGAGGTCGCGAAGACGTGCTCGGCGAGGAACGAGGCAACCGCGATCGCCGTGTCCTCGGGGAGGCCGAAGCTGAGCGTCCCGCGGGTGTCGACCGGGCTGCCGAAGGCGACGATCGAGTCGATTCCGCGCGAGCGGCGGTAGGCGGCGACCTGGTAGCAGAACATCCCGCCCTGCGAGTAGCCGCCGATGTGGATCCGGTCGTGGCCGGTCGCCTCGCGGACCAGGTCGATCGCCTCGTCGAGCGCGACCACGTGGTCGTTGAGCGAGCGCTCGAGGCCGCCCTCCTCGTGCTCGGGAGCGCCGAAGTCGACGACCCAGGGATCGACGCCGTTGCGGGCGAGGATCTCGACCGCGCTGGTCGACGGCGCGACGTCGTAGATGTCGGCGGCGAGCATCATCGGCGGCACCAGCATCAGCGGCGGTCCCGCGCCTTCCTTCTCGCCCGGCGCCGGCGGGTAGTAACGGCGGAGCCGGTAGACGGGCCGGGTCGCGACGACCTCGAACGGCGAGGGCTCCTCGTCGGTCTCGAAGCCGCCGAAGCGCGCCACTTCGAGCGCGTTCTGCGCCACGTCGGCGAGCCGGCCGGCCGGCGCAGTGAACAGATCGCTGAGTGGTGACATTTGATTCCCCGAGCGCCCGGCGGGCGCTGAGCGGCGCCAGGGCGACTCTACCCCGCCCCGCCTGCAACCGATCTCGCATCCGCGGCGTCGTGGAGTCGTACGATCGCCCGATGCTTCGCCGTGCCGCGCTGATCGCCGTGCTCGCCCTCCTGGCGGTCCCGGCGCTCGCGGAGGCCGGCGCCTACCCGCCCCACGGCAAGGAGCTCTACGCCGGCGTCTCCGACGGCGGCTCCAAGCAGGACTACTTCGACTTCGCCGGCGCGGTCGGCCGCCACGTCCCGGTCATGCAGGCCTTCGAGACCTGGAACTCCTGGAGCCAGGAGGCGGTCAAGCGCTGGAAGCGCACCGAGACCCGCGGCATGCTCAGCATCTCGACCTCGCCCTGTTACGGATGCAGCGGCGTGATCAGCCCGCGGGCGATCCGCAAGGGTCGCGGCGACCGCTACCTGCTGACGATGAACCGCCGGCTCGCACAGTGGGGCCGGCCGACGTACGTGCGGCTGCTGCCGGAGATGAACGGCCACTGGAACCCCTACTCCGCTTTCGAATCCGACGGCTCGCGGCGCGGCAGCGCGTACAAGACCGCGCAGTTCCGGAAGGCCTGGAAGCGGACGGTCATCGTCGTCCGCGGCGGCCCGCGTCGTGAGATCAACCACAAGCTGAAGGCGAACAGGATGCGGCCGCTGACGACCGGCCGCAACAGCGCCCACCCGCCGAAGAACATCCCGCAGCCGAAGGTCGCATTCCTGTGGGTCCCGCAGACATCCGGGTCGCCGGACCGCAAGGGCAACGGGCCGCGCGCCTACTGGCCGGGCGCCAGGTACGTCGACTGGATCGGCGCCGACATCTACGGCAAGTTCCCGAACTTCGGCGGGCTCAACCACTTCTACAAGCACTACAAGCGGCTGCCCTTCGTGCTCGGCGAGTGGGGACCATGGGACGTCGACCACGCGGCGTTCACGCGTCACCTGTTCCGCTGGATCCGCAAGCACAAGCGGGCACGGATGGCCGTCTACTACCAGGGATTCGGGCCCGGCAACCCGTTCGAGATCGACCATTACCCGCGCAGCCGTCGCGCGCTCCGCAAGGAGCTCAAGGGCAGGCGCTGGGTCAAACGGGCCCCGGATTCGCGCCGGCCCGACGGCGGCGGGCACTCGCGCGGCGGCCCCGACGGGATCCCGCCGTCGCCGGAGGTGCGCAGGCTGCTGCGCTGATCGGGCCTGCGAGACTGCCCGGCGTGACCCCGACCGAGCAGCAGCAGGGGGACGAGGAGCGCCCGCGCCTCGAGGAGTTCGTCGAGGACCTGGCCGAGGAACACACGGGCTGGATCCCGATCATCGCCGCGATCACGTGCGCGCTGTCGGTCGTCGCGCTGGTCCTGCTCGTCCATCCGCTCCGCCATGCGGCGACCGATGCGCTCAGCGGCGACACCGCCTCGCTGCGCCACGACCTGAAGGGGTTCGGCGTCGGCGGGGTCCTGATGGTCCTCACCCTGGCGATCTCGCACGCGGTGCTCTTCTACCCGGCCGAGATCCTCGACGCCGCGGTCGGGTTCGTCTACGGCGTCTGGTTCGGCTTCCCGCTGGTCATGTTCGGGTGGCTGCTGAACGGGATCCTCTGCCATCAGATCGGGGTCCACGCGGCCCGCCCGGCGCTGGTCCGGATGTTCGGCGCCGAGCGCTTCGACCGCTACGAGGGCGTCGTCGACCGCGGCGGGGTGACCCTGCTCCTCACCTGCCGGATGGTCCCGATCGTCCCCTTCAGCCTGTTCAGCTACGTGGCCGGATCAGCGCGGGTGCCGCTCTGGACGTTCATCTGGACGACCGTGGTCGGCTACATCCCCCTGACCCTGCTGTTCGTCTATCTCGGCAGCCGGCTCGAGTCGCTCTCGCCGAACGACCCGGCGATCTGGATCGGTGCCGCCGCCCTCGTCTTCTTCGTGCTGCTGACGCGGCGCGTGCTCCCGCGGCTGAACGGCCGGCCGCCGGAGCCGCCGCCACCGCCCGCCGTCGACAAGACGTAGCGAGCGACCCGGCCTCGTCTACGGCATCGCCGCGCCCTCGGCCGCGACCGCTCCGCCGCGGGCGCCGGCTGCAGCGCCAACGTCCCGGCTGAGCCGGTTGGCGAGGTAGACCGGGATGATGGAGATCAGCACGACGAGGACGGCGACGACGTTCACGATCGGGAGCTGGCTCGGCCGTGAGAAGTTGGTGAGGATCCAGATCGGCAGGGTCTGCTCGCCGGCGCCGGCGGTAAACGTGGTGACGATGATCTCGTCGAAGGAGAGCCCGAATGCGAGCAGCCCGCCGGCGACGAGGGCGGTCCGCATGCTCGGCAGCGTCACCCGGCGGAAGGTCATCCATGGCGTCGCGCCGAGGTCGGCCGAGGCCTCCTCGAAGTTGCCGGAGACGCGACGGAGCCGGGCGACGACATTGTTGTAGACGACGACGATGCAGAACGTGGCGTGGCCGACGACGATCGTGAACAGGCTGAGCTCGACCCCGAGGATCTGGGTGAAGCTCGTGTTCAGGGCCACGCCGGTGACGATCCCCGGCAGCGCGATCGGGAGGATCACGAGGAACGAGATCGTCTCGCGGCCGAAGAAGCGATAGCGAGCGACGGCCATCGAGGCGAGCGTACCGAGGACGATCGCAACCGTGGTGGCGAACGCCGCCGCCTCGAGCGAGAGCAGGAAGGCGTCGCGGGCACCGCTGTTGTCGAACGCCTCCCCGAACCACTTCGTCGTCAACCCGTCGGGCGGCCAGACCTGCGTGGTGGACGCGCTGAACGCGTAGACGAGGATCACCAGCAGCGGCAGGTAGATGAAGGCCAGGGTCGCCACGGAGGCGAGCTTGAGCAGGCGTTCGTTGCGTCGCGTCAGCCGCACTACCGGCTCACCTCAGACATGTTCGAAGGCGCCGAGGCGCCGGGCGATCAGTAGGTAGACGATCATGATCAGGATCGGCACGATCGAATAGGCGGCGGCGAGCGGCAGGTTGGTGGTGATGGTCGACTTGACGACGGTGCCGATGAACTGCGTCGAGCTGACGAGGGTCGGGGCGATGAAGTCGCCGAGGGTCAGCGAGAAGGTGAAGATCGAGCCGGCGACGATCGCCGGGAAGACGAGCGGCCAGATCACCCGCCGGAAGGTGATCCAGGCCTTCGCCCCGAGGTCCTCGGACGCGCTCAGCACCGAGTCCGGGATCCGGTCGAAGCCGGCGTAGATCGGGATGATCATGTAGGGAAGCCAGATGTAGCTCATCACGAGCCAGACGGCCAGCGT
>Ga0207691_10007233_pt1 | contig 10709 bp, 9 predicted proteins | sample KBSM13metaG_FD_184327 | JGI IMG/M metagenome (GOLD analysis project Ga0207691, IMG submission 184327) | Miscanthus rhizosphere microbial communities from Kellogg Biological Station, Michigan, USA - KBS M1-3 metaG (SPAdes) (version 2) | ecosystem: Host-associated > Plants > Roots > Rhizosphere >... | reverse complement strand
ACCACGCCGTCGACCTTCTGCGCCTTGAACTGCGCGAGGATCCTGGCGACGTCGCGCGTGGCCGAGGCGTAGTTCGGGTCGTTGCTGCGGCGGCCTTCGAAATCCTCGTAGAAGGTCGGCAGCTCGATCAGGCCGATGCGGTGCTTCGCGGCGCCGGTACCGGTCTCGATGACCTTCGACTTCGCGGCCTGTTCCTCCAGGCGCACCTTGTCGCGCACGATCGTGACCATCATCGGCTTGGCGTCGTCGCCCGCGTCGCCCGGCAGGATCTCCAGGCGCACCTTGGTGCCCTTGTTGCCGCGGATCTTCTTGACGACGTCGTCCACGCGCCAGCGCACCACGTCCTCCATCGGCCCGCTCGCGCCCTGGCCGACCGCGACGATGCGGTCGCCGACCTTGACCTTCCCCGAACTCGCGGCCGGGCCGCCGGGCACGATCGAGCGCACGGCGATGTAGTCGTCCTGCTGCTGCAGCACCGCGCCGATGCCCTCGAGCGATAGCCGCATCGAGATGTTGAAGTTCTCGGTCGACTGCGGATCCATGTAGTTCGTGTGCGGATCGAGCGACATCGCGTACGAGTCGAGGAAGATCTGGAACACGTCCTGCCCGGTCAGGCGGTGCGTGCGGGTCGAGATCTCGGCGTAGCGCTTGTCGAGCGTCTTGCGGATCTCGTCCATGTTCTTGCCGGCCAGCCTCAGGCGCAGCACGTCGTTCTTGACCGACTTGCGCCACAGCTCGTCGAGCGCCTTGCCGTCGGCAGCCCACGCGGCCTTCTTGCGGTCGTACGCCCAGCTGTCCTTGCCGGTGAAGTCGAAGTCGTGCTTGATCAGCTCGCGCGCGAACGCGACGCGTTCGTCGACGCGCTTGAGGTACACCGCGAAGACGTCGTAAGCCGGCGTGAGCTTCTCGGACTTGATCGCATCGTCCAGCCGCGTGCGGTACGGCGCGAAGCGGTCCATGTCGGCCTGGGTGAAGTACAGCTTGTCGCCGTCGAGGGTGTCGAGGTAGCGCTTGAAGATCTGTGCCGACATCGCGTCGTCGAGCGGCTCGGGACGGTAGTGGAACTGGCTGTCGCTGAGCAGGCCGTACACCAGGCGCGCGGCGCGGCCTTCCTCGGCGGTCGGCGCGAGGGAGACGCTGCCGCCCCCGGTGGACACCGGCGTGGCGCTCGCGAGCGCGGCCGGTCCGGTCGAGGCAATGAGGTTGCGCGGTGCGATCGAGTCAGGCGCCTGCGCGGTCGTCTGCGTGCGGCCGACCAGCACCAGCGGGATCGCCAGCGCGAGCGGGAGGAGGAGAATCTTGCGCATCACGAAAATCCTTGAAAAACGAACAGCGGCCGAGTGTTACAGGATGCACTTTTCCGATGAATCGCACCTGTGCCAAACGGGCTAGCCGGGCGGTTCCGGCCGGGTCCGGTGCGCGGGTCGGGCGCCTGGCCGCCGCCGCTACGGGCCCTTGCAACGACCGCGCGGAACCGGAAGGGTTCCCGTCGAAAGCGGGCGGGCAGCCTGAATTGAGACCGTTCCGTCGTTTCGACGCCGTGAAGCCCGGAATACTCCCGGACGTTCAGGCGAATCCAGCGTCGGCCGCCATCCGGTCGGCGTGGTAGGACGAACGGACCATGGGCCCCGAGGCGACGTGGGTGAAGCCCATCCCCATCCCGAGCACTTCGAGTTCCTTGAACTCCGCCGGGGTCCAGTAGCGGATCACCGGATGGTGGTGCGGCGTCGGCTGCAGGTACTGGCCGATGGTGATCATGTCGACCGCGTGGGCCCGCAGGTCGGCCAGCGCGCCTTCGACCTGCTCGCGCGTCTCGCCCAGGCCCAGCATGATCCCGGACTTGGTCGGCACCTGCGGATGCTGCCGCTTGAAGCGTTCGAGCAGCGTGAGCGACCAGTCGTAGTCGGCGCCCGGCCGCACGTTCGGATACAGCCCGCGCACGGTCTCGAGGTTGTGGTTGAACACGTCCGGCGGATCGGTCGCGAGGATCTCGAGCGCGCGTTCCATGCGGCCCTTGCCGCGGAAGTCCGGCGTCAGGATTTCGATCTTCGTGCCCGGGCTGAGCTCGCGCACGCGGCGGATGCAGGCCGCGAAATGCGCGGCGCCGCCGTCGCGCAGGTCGTCGCGGTCGACCGAGGTGACGACCACGTAGCGCAGGCCCATGTCGGCGATCGTGCGCGCGAGGTTCTCCGGTTCGTCCGCGTCGGGCGGCTTCGGGCGGCCGTGGGCGACGTCGCAGAACGAGCAGCGCCGCGTGCAGACCTCGCCGAGGATCATGAAGGTCGCGGTGCCGTGGCTGAAGCACTCGTGGATGTTCGGGCACGAGGCTTCCTCGCAGACCGTCACCAGGCGGTTCTCGCGCAGCTTGGCCTTGAGCCTGGCCACGGCGTTGCCGGCCGGGATGCGCACGCGGATCCACTCGGGCTTGCGCAAGGTCGGAGCGCTGGCGTCGAACGTGACCGGGCTGCGGCCGATCTTGTCGCCGCCCAGCTGCTTGGCACCGGGCGTCAGCGGGGAGTCGTCGGCGGCGACGACCTGCAGCGGGATGGATTTGACGGCGTCGGTCATGGGGCGGCAGGGGCGAGGGACGGGGGGCGGGAGGCGGCGGCCGGATCGACAGCAACGTCCTGCCAGTCGGGGCTCAGGCCGAGCTGCGCGGACAGCGAGGCGACCAGTGCGGGCACCAGTGCGGCCGGTTCGGAGGGACCGCCCAAGTCTAGCACCGAGGTGACCTGCAGGCCCCTGAATCCGCAGGGATTGATGCGGTGGAACGGCTCCAGGTCCATGGCCACGTTGAAGGCCAGCCCGTGGAAGCTGCAGCCGCGGCGGACCCGCAGCCCGAGCGCCGCGACCTTCGCGCCCGCGACGTAGACGCCCGGGGCGCCCTCGCGGCGTTCGGCGAGGATGTTCCAGTCGGCGAGCACGTCGATGACCGACTGTTCGATGCGCTCGACGAGTTCGCGCACGCCGAGCTTGAGCCGGCGCAGGTCTACCAGCGGGTAGGCGACGATCTGGCCGGGCCCGTGGTAGGTCACCTGGCCGCCGCGGTCCACCCGGAGCACCGGGATGTCGCCGGCCGCGAGCACGTGCTCGGGCTTGCCGGCCTGGCCGAGCGTGAACACCGGGTCGTGCTCGACGATCCACAGCTCGTCGGGCGTGGCCTCGTCGCGCGCGTCGGTGAATGACTGCATCGCATGCCAGACCGGCTCGTAGGATCGCCGACCGAGGTCCCGGACCCGCCAGCGCCGCGCCGCGTTCACAGCGTCCACTTCACCTCGGGATGCGCGCGCAGCGCGCGGTGCGCGGCCTCGTAGTCGGCGCGGGTCTCGGCGCGGAAGCTGATCGTCACCGAGACGAAGCGGCCGGCGCTCGACGGACGCATCGTGCAGGTCTCGTGCAGCACGTTCAGGCCCGCCTCGAACAGCAGGCGCGGGATTTCCGCATCGAGCCCGGCGGAGGCCGGGCCCATCGCGGTGATCTCGAAGACGCCGGGGAATTCGAATCCGCGGGGCTTTTCGGGGTCGTGGCCGGTCGTGTCCATCGGTGCATTATCGGTGCTGCCGGGCGCAATCCCAAGCCAGGGTGGCGCACGTCGCGCGGTCCACGCACAATCGGGCCATGCCTTCGATCCTCCCGATGCTGTTCCTCGCCGCGGCGCTCGCTGGGCACGCGGGCAAGGCGGCGCCCGTAGCCGAGCCGGCCGGCGAAGCCGTCTACCGCTGCCAGTCGCCCGAAGGCGCCGTCAGCATCCAGTCGGCGCCGTGCCCGAAGGGCGACGTCCAGCGCAAGGTGCCGTTCGACCGGCCGCCGCCTTCGGCGCCTGCGGCGGTTTCGGCGCCTGCGGCGGCGCCACCGGCTCCCCCGCCGCCCCTGGTCGCCGGCCACCCGGTCACTCCGCCCGCGGCGATGCACGGGCCGGGCGATCCCTACCCGTTGTGGGAGTGCATGCGCGCCGACGGGTCGACCTACGAAAGCCGCGATGGCCTGGCGGGCCGCCAGTGGGTCGCCAGCACCGACGCCGAAGCCGCGCCGCCCGCACCGGCCCTTCCGACCGACCCGAAACAGCTGGCCGAATACATCCGCAAGGGCGGTCGTCTGTCGCATCCGATCGAAAGCACGGACACGGCCGACATGTCGAATGCGCGCCCCTCGGACGCGCCGCCGGCGGGCGCGCCGCCGGGGAAGTGGGTCCGCGACGAATGCACCCAGCTCGATCCGGGCAAGGCCTGCGAGCGCTACGCGGCGCGCCGCGATGCCCTTCGCCGCGAGATCTACGCGGCGCGGCCGAGCGACCGCGCGCAGTTCGCGCCCGAGGAGCAGGACCTCACCTCGATGCTCTACGCGGCCTGCGGCAGGTAGCACCCCGCGAACCGCGTCGCGCCGCGGCTGAATCGCGACGAAAGCGCGCCGCGCCGATGCTGTTGCCGCCGCGCGAACCGGCGCACAATCGGGCGCATGGGGTCGGTCCATCGCCTAATCGGGTCGTGTGCGCTGCTGTTCGGAGCGCTCCTGGTCGCGAACGCCGCGCGCGCGGCCGACACGCTGACGATCTACCGCTGCCTCGCTCCCAAGGGCGCCGTGACCCTGCAGGACCGTCCCTGCCCGAAGGAAGCGCGCCAGGACGTGAAGCAGATGGTGCGTCCGCAGGACGCGCCGCCGCGTCCGGTCACGGTCGCGGCGAACCTGCCGCCCCCTCCGCCGCGCGACATCGAGGTGCGCGTGATCCGCGAGCACGTCACGCGGCCGATGTACGAGTGCCGCACCCCCGACGGCGAGACCTACACCAACGACACCGGCGTGCCCGGCGGCCGCTACGTGCCGCTGTGGACCTACGGCTACAGCGGCTTCCGCCACGGCCCGTCGGCGGGTCCGCATCCGGTGATCGCGCCGACCGCGACGACCTGGGTGCAAGACACCTGCATGCGCCTGTCGCAGGGCGAAACCTGCCACCTGCTTCGCGACCGCCGCGACGAACTGGGCACCCGCATCTTCAATGCCCAGGCCGACGATCGCGTGCGCTACGAACGCGAGCAGCGCGTGGTGGACGACCAGTTGCGGAGCGATTGCAACGGTTGACGCGCGGCTAGGGACACCCTCGTTCGCCGCGGCCGCTTGTTTGCCTTCCCGGCGATGCGAGGGCTCCCGAAGTGGCTTTGCTTCCTGCGGCATCGCCGCCGCCAGATCCCTCGCGTCGCTCGGGATGACAAGCCCTCAGAACCCGTACCGCAGGAACCCGCCGTCCACCGCGATGCATTCGCCGGTGACGTAGCTCGCCGCGGGCAGGCACAGGAAGGCGACCGCGGCCGCGACCTCCTCCGGTTCGCCGATGCGCCCGAGCGGCGTGTGCGCGATGACCTCGTCGTAGTACTCCGGGTCGGCGAGCATCGGCGAGGTGCGCCGCGTGCGGATGTACCAGGGCGCGACGCAGTTCACGCGCACGCCGTCGCCGGCCCATTCGCAGGCGAGGTTCTTGGTGAGCTGGTGCACGGCCGCCTTGGTCATGCCGTAGGGCGAACCGGTGCGCACGTGGGTCGCGCCCGACACGCTGCCGATGTTGACGATGCTCGAGGCCGCGTGCTTCGTCAGCAGCGGGTAGGCGTAGCGGCACAGCTCGAAGGTCGCGAACAGGTTGAGTTCGAACAGCTGCCGCCATTCGTCGTCCTCGTAGTCCATCGTCGGCTTGCGCTGGTTGGTGCCGGCGTTGTTGACGAGGATGTTCAGGCCGGTGTCGAGGTCCTCGACCCAGTCGAACAGCTCGCGCCGCGCCTCCTCGTCCGCGAGGTCGCAGGGGAAGGCGCGCGCGATGCGCTCGGGAAAGTCCTCCTCGAGCTCGGCGCGCACGCTTTCGAGGTTGTCGCCGTCGCGCGCGACCATCAGCACGTCGGCGCCGAAGCCGAGCAGCTCGCGCGCGATGGCCTGGCCGATGCCCGCGCTCGCGCCGGTCACCAGCGCCACTTGTCCGTCCAGCCTCCAGCGTTGATCGGCTATCCGCATCGTCCCCGGCCCCGTCGTGATGGCTGCGCTAGCATAGCCGGGCCAACCCAGGGAGTGCCGCCATGCCGCCCCGCACCGCCAAGCTCGTGATGCCCTTCGCGGCCGCCCTGCTGCTCGCGGCCTGCAAGGAAAACCCCGCGCCCGACGCCCCGAAGAGCCCGGCCAGCCCGGTCGGCGCGACCGAACTGCGCGACACGATCCAGAAGCCGATCGACAAGGCCAAGGGCGTCGAAGGCGTCATCCAGAACGCGCACGACAAGCAGGACGAGCAGCTGCAGAAGGAAGAGGGCAGCGGCGCCGCGTCGCAGCCCTAGGCTTCGCCGGCGCGCAGTGGCGCCGGAACGACCCCGTCCACGCCTGCGATCAGGCGTGGACGCCGGACCTCACAGCCCGCAGAAGCAATGCGCGACCGCGTTGAACGGCCGGCCCTGCTGCGCATGCGCCCAGTCGAGCGCGTGCTGCAGGTCTTCCTGCGCGTGCTCCGGCAGGAACAGGCCCTTCATGCCGCTCGCCGAGAGCAGGGCCCGCGCGCGCGCGTTGTCGCCGAAGCCGGCGAAGAAGCGCTGGAACGCAGTCATCTGCTTCTCCACGTAGACCACTGTGTAATCGCCCTTGTCGAGCTTGCCGAGCTGCGCCGCGGTACCGATCGCCTCGTGCAGGCCGCCGAGTTCGTCGACGAGCCCGCGGTCCTTCGCCTGCTGTCCGCTCCACACGCGGCCGCGCGCGATCGTGTCGATCTGGTCGGGCGTGCGTCCGCGCGCCGCGGCGACGTTGCCGATGAACTTCTGGTAGCCGTGGTCGATGGTCGACTGGATCAGCTCGCCGACCGCGGGGTCGAGCGGCCGCGCCGGGTCGAACGCGCCCGCCCAGCGCGTGGTGCCGACGCCGTCGCTGTGCACGCCGATCTTCTCGAGCGCGCGCGGCCCGCTCATCCACAGTCCGAAGATGCCGATCGAGCCGCTGATGGTCGAAGGGTCGGCGAAGATCCGGTTCGCGTTCATCGAGATCCAGTAGCCGCCGGACGCCGCCACATTCCCCATCGAGACGATCACCGGGATGCCGGCCTTGCGCGTGAGCTCGACCTCGCGGCGGATCTGCTCGGACGCGAACACCTCGCCCCCGGGCGAATCCACGCGCAGCACGAGCGCTTTCACGCGCTTGTCGTTGCGCGCCTGCTCGATCAGGGACGCGGTCGACTCGCCACCGATCTTGCCCGGCGGCTGGCGCCCGGAGCTGATCTCGCCCTGGGCGACGACCACCGCGATCTCGTTGCCGCTCAGCGGCGGCAGCTCGGGCCCGAGGTTGGTGAGGTAGCCGTCGAGGTCGACCTGCCGGAATGTGTGGTTGCGCTCGTCGACGCGGCCCTTCTGCTCGAGCAGGGCCTCGACCTCGTCGCTGGTCTTGAGCCCGTCGACGAGGTGCTGGTCGAGCGCCCACTTCGCGAGGTCGCCGTCCTCGGCCTTGAGGCCGTCGGGCAGCTTGTCGATCGCGTCGGCGAGTTTCGCCGGATCGATCTTGCGCGCATGGCCGACGTCGGCGAGGTAGCGCTGCCAGAGGTCGTTCATCCAGTACAGGTCGGCTTCCTTGGAGGCGGGCGAGGCCGCGTCGAGGATGTAGGGTTCGGCGGCCGACTTGAATTCGCCCACGCGGAACAGGTGCACGTCGACGCCGAGCTTGTCCTGCAGGCCTTCGCGGTAGTAGGTGCGGTAGCGGCCGAGGCCCTCGAGCAGCAGGCCGCCCGACGGATGCAGGTAGATCGTGTTCGCCTCGGCCGCGAGCAGGTAGCCCTTCTGGTCCAGGTTGTCGGCGTAGGCGATGACTTCCTTGCCCGATGCGCGGAAATCGCGGATCGCGCGCGCGACCTCGCGCAGCTGCGCCATGCCGTCGGCGCCGATCAGGTCGGGGCGGATCACGACGCGGTCGATGCGCGGGTCGTGCTTGGCCGCGTCGAGCGCGCGCAGCACGTCGCGCAGCTGCACTTCCTTCGACGATTCGCCGAACGCGTGCTGCAGCGCGCGCGTGCCCGGATCGGCGCTGTACTGCTCGACGATCTTCGATTCGGGGGCGATCACCAGCGCGGTGTGGTCGCCCAGCGGCGCGCGCGTGGAGAACATCGCGATCACGACCACGAACACGAACAACAGGAAGATCATGTTGAACACGATCCGCCTGGAATAGTCCACCGCGAGCCACGCGCCGCGGAGGAGTCGGTAGCCGAGGCTGGGTTTGTCGTTGGCCATCACGGGTTCTCGAAATCGTTGGGAAGGGGCCGGTTCGCCGTCCGGAACCGGGCATCCTGCCGTGCGGGGACGATGAACCGTGTGAACCGGTTCACAGGGTAGCCGATCGCGCGACCGCAGCCATCAGCCGGTCGTCATGACGGATCAGGCGGAGGAAGCGTGCCGGCAGCAGCAGCGCGGCCGCGGCGAGCCCGACGATCAGGCCGCACCACATGCCCTGCGCGCCGCGGCCCGCGACGACGCCGAGCCACCAGCCGAGCGGCATCCCGAGGCCCCAATAGGCGAACACCGTGACCAGCATGGGCACGCGCGTGTCCTTGAGCCCGCGCAGCGCGCCCGCCGAGAGCACCTGGACGCCGTCGGGGTACTGGAAGGCGGCGGCGTACAGCAGCAGGGTGGCCGCGAACGAGGCGATCGCCGGGTCGGCGGTGTACAGGCGCGCGATCGCCGGCCCGAACAGCAGCATCGCCGCGGCCGATACGGTCTGCGTCAGCAGCACGATCGCGTAGCCCGCGCCGGCCGCGCCGCGCAGCGAGGCCGCATCCCTCGCGCCGGCCGCGTGCCCGACGCGCACCGTGGTCGCCATCGCGAGACCCAGCGGCACCATGAAGCAGAAACTGGCCACGTTGATCGCGATCTGGTGCGCTGCGACCTGCACCGCGCCCATGCCGCCGATCACGAGCAGGGTCGCGACGAACAGGCTGCCTTCCATGAACACCGACACGCCCATCGGCAGGCCCACGCGCAACAGCTCGCGGATCGGCTGCCAGCGCGGGCGCTCGAACGCCGCGAACAGGCCGACGTCGGCGAAGCGCCGCGAGCGCGCGAGGTAGGCCGCGAAGCCGGCGAATTGCAGCCACAGCACCATCGAGGTCGCATAGCCCAGGCCTGCCGCGCCGAGCGCCGGCAGGCCGAACGCTCCGAACATCAGCGCGTAGCCGAGCGGCACGAGCGCGGCCACGCCGGCGATGCCGAACAGCATCGACGGCACCGTCCAGGACATGCCCACGCTGGTCTGGCGGCAGGTGAGGTAGAGCGCGTAGGCCGGTGCGCCCCAGCCGATGCCGCGCAGGAAATCCATCGCGACCGGGCGCACTTCGGGCGCGACGTGCATCGCCACGAGCAGCGCGTCCCCGCGGCGCGCCAGCGCCAGCAGCAGCAAGCCCATCGCGAGCGCGAGCCACAGTGCCTGGCGGAACAACGGGCCGATGCGGTCGCGGCGGCCGGCGCCATTGCATTGCGCGACCGACGGCGGCACCGCCATCAGCACGCCGATCAGCACCAGCAGCACGATCGACCACAGCGCGCCGCCGACCGCGACGCCCGCGAGGGTCAGCCCGCCGTGGTGGCCCGCCAGCGCGGTGTCCACCACGCTCATCGCGACCGCCGACAGCTGCCCGAGCACGAGCGGCGCCGCGAGCAGTGCGGTCGCGCGCATCTCGCGCAGCAGGCGCGCGCCGCGAGGGCCGGCGGGGGAAGGGACAGGAGGCGACATCGGCGGGGAAAACACAGACAATCCCGGCATCCTAGCCCGACCCGGATCCCGCGGGATGAATTCCGACCCGACCGCGCCTCCCGATCCGCCGGCGCCGGACAACGATCCGCCCGATGCCGCGCCGAAGCGCGACGTGGCGCTGCCGAGCGCGACCGGCCTGTTCTGCGGCAACTGCGGCACGCCGCTCTACGGCGAGCACTGCTACCACTGCGGGCAGCCGATCAAGGGGCTGGTGCGGCGCTTCTCCAGCGTGCTGGGCGACGTCGCCGACACCCTGTTCGAGATCGACACGCGGCTGACACGCACGATCGCGCCGCTGTTGCTGCGGCCCGGCTACCTCAGCAACGAGTACTTCGCGGGACGTCGCGTGCGCTACGTGAGCCCCGTGCGGCTGTTCTTCTTCATCGCCGTGGTGACGTTCTTCGTCGCGCAGTGGAGCCTCGATGCGAGCGGCGCGCAGTGGTTCCATGCGAACGACGACGGCATCAACAGCGCGAAGACGGCCGAGGAGGTCGTTCGCCAGCGCGACTTTGCCTTGCGCGGGCTCGAGGCGGGCAAGCGGCGGACCGCCGGGGTCCCCGGCGTATCCGCATCGATGTCCCAGGCGGAAAAGGAGATCCGCGCCGAGGCCGACCGCCGCATCGCGGAATTGAACGACGCGAAGGCCAAGGGCCTGCCGCCGCCGTCGCACGACGAGGCCTTCGTCGAGGACGACGGCAAGCCCTGGGATCCGGTGGTGCACCCGGTGAAACTCAAATGGGCGCCGGGCTGGCTCAACACCTGGCTCACCAACCAGGCCGTGCGCGCGAAGGGCAACTTCGCACGCATCCAGCAGAACCCGAACCTGCTCGTCGACGCGTGGCTGAGCGCCTTGCCGACCACGCTGTTCCTGCTGATGCCGGTGTTCGCGGTCCTGCTCAAGGTCGCCTACCTCTTCAAGCGCCGGCTCTACATGGAGCACTTCATCGTCGCGCTGCACA
>Ga0207691_10007230_pt1 | contig 10711 bp, 19 predicted proteins | sample KBSM13metaG_FD_184327 | JGI IMG/M metagenome (GOLD analysis project Ga0207691, IMG submission 184327) | Miscanthus rhizosphere microbial communities from Kellogg Biological Station, Michigan, USA - KBS M1-3 metaG (SPAdes) (version 2) | ecosystem: Host-associated > Plants > Roots > Rhizosphere >... | reverse complement strand
AGCTATGTCTTCTTGTTCGCCTGGCGCTTCGCCGATGACGACAATGGAACCAGGTTCGCCGGAGAACGGGACAGGCAGCGTGCACTGGGCGTGCAGCTCGCAACGTTCGCAGTCGAGGATCTGGGCGGTGAGTGTGGTGCGATCCATCTAGTGGCCAAGTTTCGGGTGCCACCGGTATTGGTGCCCGGTGTAGCTGTAGCGGTAGATCCCGTCGTCACCCATGGGCATCTCTTCCGGGATCCGTATCTCCGGTTGACGGTCGAAGATCGTCAGGTAGCTCACTGGCCCACCGTCGGTCGGAATCTTGCAGTTCCAGGATCTCTTCGTAGATCTTTCGTCGGTCAATTTGTATGGTCCTCAGTATTAGGATCACGACAATGCACAGACATACCACCGCCACCGCTTGACAGAGCACAGCGATGACGATCAGGTCGAGTTGGGTCATAGCTCGTGGTGCCAGACGATGCGGCTGGCACCACCGTGCCCGTGAATCTGATAGAGGGTGTGAACGTCGGGGTACACGGCAGTCGAGGCGTATTTGGTGACCCAGTGCATGGTGCACACGCCGTCGGAGAACTGGCAGCCTTCTGCCACCTTGCCCGTACCGGAGATGCCATTAAGGTCGACATCCCGTATGAGCTCGAAGGTGCGGATCACCAGTCGCCTTCCCATAGCTGGAGCGCGAACGCTCGGTCGGCGCCGGAGCGGAGCACGGCGCTGGCGTATTTGCGGAAGTCGTTGTGGGCGTCGCCGCAGTAGGCGACACAGGCGTCGACCATGGCTTTGGCTCGGCCGTCGTTGCCGGGCATCTCTTCCCAGGCTTCCCAGGCGGCAAGCAACGCGTCGCGCAGGTTCATGCGTTCGTCGAGGTCGATGGGCTCGAAGTCATTCATAGCTGGGGTAGCTGTAGCGGCGGGCCTGCCGCCTTGCTTTCTGTCTGCGTTCCCGGGCGGCCTGGCATTTGCGACAGGTGCGGCGCGGCCGGCCGTCTTTGCCGGTGTAGAGGTAGACGTTTTCGGGTGTGTACTCGTGACCGTGGATGCAATGGGTGGCGTTGGCACGGCCGGGCATTGTCACCTCCTACCGGTGAAGGATTCCGCCACCCGGTGTTTGTGGACGCGGGCGGCGTCGAGCATCTGGACGGCGAGGTCGACGAGCTCTTCGATGTGCTCGTTGGGGATCGCCTCATGCGGGATGCGGGTGAGGCGGGATTCGATGATGCCGGACTGGTAGTCGACATCGGCGTCGTCGGCCCAACTGATCTCGATGTTGTCGCCTACGTTGGTGATGGATTCGACTCTGATCATGCCCACTCCCATAGGTGCTGCGGTACGAATCGAGCGTGCCCGCAGTCCGTGCAGACGGCTTCGATCTGGATGCTGTCGGGTTCCTCGATGGCCAGCGGGTTGAGAAGGAACTTGCCGTCCGTGACTTCAACCGCGGACTCCACGCCGAGCGCCGTGAGGTGGATGTCGGCGAGATCGGATCCGCAGCGGGCACACTCGGGGCCGCCGTTCACAGGTCATCCCATTTCTCGAGGAGCTTCTGTGTGTCCGAGCCGGCGGCGCCGTAGACGGAGCCGACAACACGGTGGGTCTCGTCGTCGTCGTCGAGCTCGACCTCGAGCGGCGTGCCGCCCGGCGGGTAGGCGCTGTCGGGCAGGTCGGGAAGCGGCCGGGTGGTGACCGGTTCTTCGGAGCCGTACAGGTAGACGGGCGGCCAGGCGGTGCCGGTCTCTTGGAACGCGGGGGTGTCTTTCACGTCGACGACACCGGCCTCTCCGTTGTAGACGGGCGCGTCGAACACGAAGCGACCTTGGGTCATGGTGGGATCGTCGAGGTAGGCGAGGGCACCGTCACGCAGCTCGCCGTGCAGGACAGCCGCGGCTTGGACGTCTTGGATGTTGAACCGGTACCGGTCGTCGGTGTCTTTGGCCACGGGGTGGTAGCTAGGAGGCTGGCAGAGGGTGCGGACGATCCAGACGACCACGGCGCCGTCGCGTACGGCCTGGGCGTCGTGTTCGGTGATGGTGGTGCGGTCCTTGAATCGGACCACATGGGAGACGACGGGGTTCCCGTCGATCAGTTCGAGGTCCATGGGGTCGCCTTGTGCGTGAGATGGTGTTTGGGGTCGACGGGCGGGTGTTTGCAGATCCGGCATCGGCATTGCACGGAGATGTCGGCGTCGTCGTGGATGTCGCCGTAGCTGGGGACGACCATCCATCCGTTGCAGCGCCCGTGTTTGCCTTGGGCGCACATTCCTGAGATCACATCGGCCTCGTCACGCTGCGGCAATGGATGCCCGGAAGGTCCGCCAGTCGGCGATGGCGAGACGACGGCTGTCGTTGTCGAGACAGCACATGAGACGAGAGCGCCAGCGCTCGTCGGTCTCGGTCTCGAGGATCTTGTAGATGCTGTCGATGAGCGCCTGGTCGTTGCTGGGGTCGAGCTCGTTGAGGTAGCCGGCGGACATGGCTTCGCGCCACATGCCCATGACCTGCGAGCCTTTCATGGGCCTGCGCTTCTTGGCTTTGGCAAACTGCACGACACGGCACAAGGTGTTGGTGCTGGCCTGGGGGTAGGTCTTGGCGATCTCGTTGGCGATCTTGCGGATGCCGGCGAGGTCGCTCATGGTCGGGAACGCGATGCCGAGGGTCTGTTGCATGTAGTTGCCGAGCGCGACGATCGGGTCGGGGGCGGCGGCCACACGGTCGGGGGTCCAGGTGGTCAGCCAGGCTCCACCGGAGCGATGGATGCCTTGGGGACCCCACTTTGTTCGGGTGGCTGCCATGTCGACTCCTTGGGTTGGTAGGTGAGGTGGAGGATGAACTCATGGGGGACGCGGGCCGCGGCGTTGGCGCCGGCCCGTAGCCGGGGGGTTTCGATGTGCTCGAGCTCGACGAACGTGCAGCCGTGGGTGAGGAACCAGGACAGGTGCCATTCGACGACGGGTTGCACGGTCTTCTTGCGGATGTGGTTGGAGACGTTGAGCATCACGAACGCGCCGGGTCGCAGAACGCGAAGGCATTCGGTCCAGGCCCGGTCGTGAAATGCTCGATACTCGTCCCCCCAGTGGAGGGTGCCGGAGTTGTCGCTGTGCAGGGTGCGCCCGAGCGTGTGGGTGTAGGAGTGGCGGAAGGACGGGTCCTTCGCTTTGTGGTGATCGGCGTGCCTATTCCCATAGGTGGGTGAGGTCACCATCCCGTCGAATGCCGCCGTGCGGAACGGGAGGTACAGCGTGTTGCCGACGACCGTGTTGGGGTGCATGGTCGCCCACTCAGGTTCGATCTCGACGCCGACGCTGCGGATGCCGTCGAGCTGGTGGACCTTGCCGGTGCCGGCGAACGGGTCGAGCACCAACGGCTGGTCAGGCTCGTCGCCTCGGGTAGCCAGCAGGTCCGCGAGACGCTCGAGGATTCGGTCAGAGAATTTGGCGGGGTGTTTTGTCATGGGCGGGGTTCGCGGGGGTCGGCGACGGCGATGACGAACGCGAGGGCGATGAGGAAGGCGACGCAGTAGAGGAAGTCGCCGAAGATGAACGCGGTGGCCGCGAACGCGAAGAGCATGGCGATGAGCCCGAACAGCAACGTGTTGCCGTTCATCGCAGGCTCCCGGGGGTGTGACGTAGGACGGTTTCCTCCCAGGTCTCCCCCGGGTAGTCGTGGTGCCAGGCGCATTCGCGGCGGGCCCGACCGACGAGCGGGTCGGTGAGCGGGACGGTGACCAACGTGACGGGGCTCCACTGCATGCGCAGCGACGCTCCCCGTCCTCCGTGACGGGATTTGAGGATGCGAAAGTCGATGGACCCGTCGCGCTCCGCGGGGCTGCGCCCGAGCGCGTCTTCGGGGCGCCACATGCCAATGAGAAAGTCGGCGGTCTCTTCGACGGCGCCAGAGTCGCGGCCGGCGTCAGGGGCGAACTCTTCGCCGTCTTTCGCGGTACGGGACACCTGTTGGGGGACGAGCCAGGCGATGCGGTATTCCTTGGCGATGCGTTTGACGGCGTGCACCGCGGCGCTGGTGCGTTCGTAGGCTTCGCCGCGAAAGCCGCGGGCGAGGTAGCCGAGGTAGTCGAGGCACACCAGGTCGGGGAGCTGGCCGACCTCATAGGCGTAGTCGTCGAGGACCTGGGTGATCTCGGTCATGGAGAGCTGGTTGCGGTCGACGAGGCGTATGTGGTCCTGCCACCAGGCCATGGCGTCGGTCTCGGTTTGTTCCGGGAAGTAGAAGCGGTGGATGCGCCGGGCGCGGTCCCACCACTCCCCTCTTGTCTGTTCGAGCGAGAGGAAGAGCATCCGCTTGTCTTCCTGGCCGGGGACCATGCGGATGCGGTGCATCAAGTTGAGCTGCAGGATCGTCTTGCCGGCAGCGGTGCGGGCGAGGAGCATCATGAGCTGGGCGGGTTGCAGGCCCGGCTGGAGAAGAGAATCGATCTCATCCCAGCCGAACCGCAACCCTCGCTGTGACTGGACGTTGCGGAACTCGTCGACGGCATCGTGGACCGTGACGAGCAACCCGCCTTTGCCGGCCTCAGCGAGAAGCTCTGCGAGCTCATGGGCCGTGTGGGTCTGGAACCAGGTGGTCGGGTCGCATTTGACGCCCTGGGGCGACAGGTAGATGCGCCTGACCTTGGAGCCGAACCGTTCGACCAACTTGGCCGCACCGCGCTCGCCGGCGGGGTCGCGGTCATAGACGAGCCACAGGCGTTTGACGTTGTCGAGGTAGCCGTCCCATTCGTCCTGCCAGGACTGGGCCCCGGGTGCGCCCATGGCGGGGAAGCCGGCCTGTTCGAGCACGAGGGCGTCGAACTCGCCTTCGGTGAGGGCAATCTCGCGGTTGTCCCAGCTCACGTCGGTGTTGAACAGCCGGGTGCCGGTGCCGGCGAGCGTCTTGTACTTGGCCTTGGGGGCTTCGTAGCGGCCGTGTTCCCACGTGGACCAGTCGTCTTCGACGTGGGGCCAGGTGCGCCCGCGGATGGAGACGACTTGGCCGGCGACGCGGTACGGGATGGTGATCATCCCGCCGAGCGAGTCGACGATCGTCTTGTTGTTCTCTTGGCACAGGCCGGTGCCCAAGATGTCGGCGACCTCGAACCCGGCGTTGCGTAGATGTACGAACAGGTGGGAGGGCCGGCGGACCGAGCGCTGCTGCGAGGTGAGGTTGTAGCTGATCTCGATCGGCGCGTAGCCGAGCGAGTGCCTTCGTACCGTGTCGGCGGTGAGGCCCCGTTCGGGACCTTTGAGGTACGCCGCAACCGATGGGTAGCGTTCGAGGGTTTCGTGATAGTACGCAGCAGCCATGTTGAGGATCTCGGAGCGGGTGGCGGAGTCGAGCTCGCGCTCGTTGAGCTGGTCGCCGAAGTGGCGTTTCAGGGTGGTGAGGTTCCCGGACGCCCCGCACAGATGGCACTTGTAGAGACCGGGCGGGTCCATGTCGGGGTCGACGTTGATGTAGAGCCGGCCCCGTTTGTCGATGGGCTCGGCGCAGAACACGCACGCCGTGTGCACGTTCTGGTTGGTCGCGTTCTTGGTGACCATGTTTTTGGAGTGCAGGTAGCCGAGGACATCAGGCATCGGCCGGCTCGTAGGTGCGCAGGAACACGTCGTTGCGGCATGGGTAGGCTTCGTCGGCGACACCGCGGATGATCCAGTCGCCGACGTTGGCTTTCATGTCGCCTTCGAGGGTTCTGATCACGAGCCGGTTGATCTGTTGGGTGACCTGTTGGTCGGCCAGGTCGGGGCCCAACATCTCGGTGATCTCTTCGAGGTTGTCGCCGGTGAACTGGATGGCCTCGATGGTGACGGCCCGTTTGCGGTAGAACGGCATCGGCGCTCCTCGGAGGACTGCTCCATAGGTCACCACTGGTCCGTGGTGCTGGTTTCAGAACACGCCGTATGCTTCGGCCACTGACCGGAGCGTCTCGACACCCATGAACAGCCGGTCGGCGTTCCAGCGGATCGCCGCGTCGGGGGACACGGCGACACGGAGGTGTTCGCCGGGATCGTGGATGGTTGTGCGGCTGCCGCGGTAGACGACAACCACCTCTCCTGCTTCCTTGCTCACTGATTCGACCTGGTCGAACGACAGGTCATGTCGCCACGCGAAGTCATCGGGGATGATGAGATCAACGCGGATCCACTGCGTGGCCGGCGGCCGGGGGATGGGAGCTTCGAGCTCGGCAACGGGCCGCCACTCCTGGGCCACGGCGGCGCAGGCTTCGAGGATGGCGACATAGCTGATGGGGTCGATAGCGTTGCGCTCGTTCTCGGTGAGCGCTTCGATGCATGCCGCGTCCATCCGCAGGAACAGCGACATCAGAACGTCTCGTCGTCCTCGAGGCCGGTGTCCTCCACGTAGGTGGCCACCGGTGCGACAGCGCTCACCGGGAGCACGTCTTCGACGTAGTTGAAGGTGCGGTCCTCGCCGGTCTTCTTGTCTTTGCCTTCACGGGTGCCGATGAGCACGCGGCACGGGCGTTGCCAGAGGTCTTCCTGGTTGAACCCGTAGTCGAGGGGCAGCGGGTCGATCCCGAACAGGGCGGACGCCCAGGTGTAGATCTTGCAGTGCGGGTGGTTGACGATCTTCACACCGCTGCTGCCCCAGACGTAACGGTCCAGGAAGGGCTCTTCTTCGATGCGGAACTTCCAACGCATGCGGGTGGTCGGTTCCGACTCACCCGGAAACGTCGTCTCTCTGGTCTCGGTGGCCATCAACATGGCGCTGACGACGGTGTCATCCGGTATCGGCCCGGCTTCGACGCCGCTGTCGTCGGCTGGCTGTACGACGAACTCGAATCCCATGCGTGCGCTCCCTTAGCTGGCGGCGGTCGGTTTGGTGGTCTTGCGGCCCGCGTAACAGGTGCGACACAGCGGCACCTTCCAGCGGTTGATGCTGAACTGGATCCACTGGGGGTCATCGAGTGGGTCGTTGCAATCGGCGCAGACCGCCGTGTCCGAGGTGGACACCTCGGCGACCGCGCCGTTGCCGTTGGCGTCAGGCTCAACGGGGGCCGACACCTTCGCGGGAGGGGAGGTAGAGCCCACCGCCGGCGTACCTGGCGGAGCCGGCGGTGGGCTCTGGCGCTTCGCGGCCGCCTTCTTTGCGGGAGCTACCGAGAGGGGCGGTGCCTGCGAAGCGGGAACGTCGTCGCCGAAGATGAGCTTGGCGAGCCGTTGGTAGTCGGTCTGGAAATCGATCGGGAACTCCTGGGGCAAGGTCCCGGAGTGGTCCTTGACCCAGTCGTGCTGCGGGTCGGGAAAGGTCTGGAGGTGCCGGGCGATGACGCGGTCGCCGGTGGTCGGGTCGGTCATGGGGCGGGCCACCATGAGCAGGGACTCGTCGACGTAGGCGGCGATCTCGTCGCCGACCTGTCCTTGGATCGACGGCTTCCAGTACATGCGCCCGGTCTCGGAGTCTTCGCTCGACTTGAGGTGCACGTTGAGCACGACGTGGAGGGGGAGGTTCCGAAAGCCGCGCAGCATGGCGCGCAAGGTGTCGCCCAGATAGCCCCAGTCGGCCATGGCCATCGTCTCGCGCTTCTCGGCGCGCAGGCGTTCCTTGACGATGAGCCGGGCGATCTCGTCGACGGTGTCCAACACGATCGTGTCGACCGGTGCGCCCAGGATCTTCTCTCTCACCTCAGGCCCCTGGGCGAGCGCGGCGCGCAGCTCGTCGAGCACGGCGATCGAGGTGATGGGCACGGCCTTTACCGGGCGTTTACGCACCGACAACAGGCGGCCTTCGGCGTCGGCGTAGCAGACGTTGGGGAACGTCGACGCGAACAGTGTCTTACCGACACCGGGAGGGCCGGCGATCATGAGCTTGAGCCACTGGCTGCCGGCGGCGGCGTAGCGTTCGCGGACGTCCTCGAGCTTTAACGGCATGTCAGATCCATCTCTCCTCGTCGTCGTCTTCGGTGCGTTCGCGCAACGCCACAGGGATCTCCATGGCGCACGGCTCGACGTAGTCACATATCCCGCACTGCTCACCGATCTTGGGGACGAACACCTCGTGCTCGGTGGCCCGGACGATCTCGTCGCACAGTCGGTAGAGCCGGTTGAAGTCGTCGTCGGTGCGAGGGCCGGCGTCGAGCTCTTTGCCGTTCCACAGCCCCGACCAGATGGCCCGCTTGGGCAGGTCCCGGCCGATCGTCTCCCACAGCCATTCGCCGTTTTCGATGCCGGGGAAGTCAGGGTTGTCTTTCGCTCCCACCCAGAACTCGCGTTGGGATACAGCCCACACGTAGACGGTGAACTGGATGTCGAGGACCAACTCGAACTTGGTCGGCGCGCGGCTGGCCGACTTGTAGTCGACGACCCGCAACAGTTCGGTGCCGTTGCCGGAGCGCTGCGTCTCCACCAGGTCGACGAACCCGGTGAGCTCGTGGTCGCCGAACGGCACCAGGAACGGGACCTCGGTGCCCAACACGACGCGGTCCTGGAACCGGTAGTGGGTCTTCATGGCTTCGAGGATCTCGAGGCCCTTGGTACGTAACGATGCGTACGACGTGGACCGCGGCCACCAGGCCGGCTCCGTCGGCGGCTTCGCCCAGTCGGCCTTGAACTTTTCGACCGTCTCGTCGTAGTTGCCGGTGTTGTTGTAGTGCTCGAGCGCGGCGTGTATGACCGTGCCGAACACGGTCTTGCCGTTGACGCCCGGGGAGGGCAGCATCTCGTCGTAGCGGTAGTGCGCGGCCAGTGGACAGTTCATCCACAGCTTCAACCGCGACGCCGAAAACCGCACCGTTCACGCTGTTCCCGGTCGGGGCAACATGACCTTGACCATCTCGAACGCGAGGTAGTCGACGACGGTCTGATAGGGGCCACGGGCAGCGTTGGCGTGCACGTGTTCGTCGGGCGTGACTTCCGGTGTCGCCTGGGTCACCCGGAACCAGTCGCCGCCGAACATGAAGCGGTCGCCTTGGCGCAGCTCGGAGGCCTGCACCCACTGGTACGGGTCGCGGGGTTGTTCCCGGCGCAATTTTTTGAGCTTGTCAACTCGTTCGGTCCACATGGGGGCCTCCTTTCGGGCGCGTTGAAACAGAAAGAGTGACTCGTCGAATGTCGCCACAAGCGGTGGCGCACGCGGGTGTGGTCGCTACTCAGTGGCGAGTTGTGCAGTTGCGGTCGCTACCGTCCCGTAGCGCTGGGGAGTTCAGGCTCGGCGCATGTCGCCATCGCGGTGGCGCCCGTTGTGTCGGTGCCTGCCCGAAGCAGAGCACCTCGTCGCTACTACGTCGCTACATCGGTAGCGCTCGGATCTCGTCGTGGTTAGTCGCTACTCGGTAGCGCTCGTTGGGCTGCAGGCGGTGGTCGCTACCAGGTAGCCGCCTAGGCAGTCACTACCGTCCCGTAGCGCGGGGTTACTGCGATGCGCTGTCGCCACGTGTTGGGTCACGTGCATGGTCGCCACGCCGTGGCGCTGGTGCAGGGTCAGCAAAGAGAGCGGTGTATCAGCCACCGTCAGTTCTCCGGTGGGGTTCCGGCCACCTCGCCGTCGGAGGGAAAGGGGGGAGGTGGCGGCGAGGTGGCCGGAGCATCCGTCACAGAAGCCTGGGTGCGGAGGCCTTCATCCTGTGGCGGGGAGCGAAAGTCGGTGGTCGTGATGTGCCCGTTCGGGCAGCGGTAGGTGTAGGTGGGCCCGGTCGCTTCGAGGGCGACGTTGACCATGAGGAGAGCGGAGGCGCCGCAGGTGTCGCAGTCGGCCATCAGAGGCTCGCCGGGTCGATGAGGCGGTGGCCCGCCGGGGTGCGGTGACCGGCGAGCTCGCCGGCGTCGAAGCGCTTCGTGATCGTCTCCCTCGACACGCCCAGGCGCATGGCGGCCTCGGACACGGTGAGGGGGCGGTGGTCGCGGTAGTGCTGGAGGCTGTCGACGTCGATGAGCCGGTAGCCCTTCTCGGTGCGAATGCCGGCAAGGGCACCCTTGTCGAACAGAAGTCGTACGGTCTCGGCAGAGCAGCCCAATTGGCGGGAGGCTCCTGCGACACGTACGTACTTAGCGTTCGTTGTGGCCGTCATGCCGTCCGCCCCAAAGGGACGCCGGGGTCGACCTCGGCGAACCGCGTGCGCAACGTCTCCCGGCTCAAATAGCCCTGGCCGTCCGTGGCCTTTTCCAGCTCAGCAGCAACGGATCTCCAGCTCAGACCTTCCTGCCGGCGGGCCACCACCCAGCCCTCAAGAGGCTGGCCCAGCAGCACTTCTACGAGCTGCAGGGTGCGGGTGGCTGGCGGCACACCGGCACCGTACGACCGCGATGCAGCGCTTGGCAACCCCCCGGCGAGGCTTTATTTAAACCTAAGGCTGATGCCGGTTTGCGTCAGTTTGGAGACCCTTACTTCACCCCAGGGTTGGCCGGATATTTGCCATATTCCATGGGTGTAGTTCTCGAACATAGAGGTCAAATCAGCACTGTTCTATTGACCGGATGACTGCACGGTCATACGTTGCCGGCATGACGATGACGCCGAAGCAGCGCCAGATGCGGGCGGAGATCGCGGCGAACGCGTCGTGGGCGAAGACGGCCGACCCCAAGGCGCGCACGGCGCCGGCACGGGCTGCGGCGCTCAACCGGTTCGAGCAGCAGGTCGACCCGGACGGGACGATGGAACCGGCGGAACGGGCCCGGCGCGCCGCGTCGGCACGCAAGGCCCATTTCCGACAGATGGCCTACAAGTCGGCCCGGGTACGTGCCGCCCGCCGCCAGGCCTGAGCCC
>Ga0207691_10007228_pt1 | contig 10712 bp, 8 predicted proteins | sample KBSM13metaG_FD_184327 | JGI IMG/M metagenome (GOLD analysis project Ga0207691, IMG submission 184327) | Miscanthus rhizosphere microbial communities from Kellogg Biological Station, Michigan, USA - KBS M1-3 metaG (SPAdes) (version 2) | ecosystem: Host-associated > Plants > Roots > Rhizosphere >... | reverse complement strand
ACCAAGTCGCCCGATCAGCGCGAGGGATTGATCCGGCTGGTGATGGAAGGTCACCTGCGCGGCATCATCGGCCAGCTCACCGTCGAGCAGATCGTGAAGGAGCCCGAGATGGTCGCCGATCGGATGCGATCGACCTGCGCCGACGACATGAGCAAGATGGGGCTCGAGGTGATTTCGTTCACCATCAAAGAAGTCCGCGACAAGAACGACTACATCGTGAACATGGGACGGCCCGACGTGGCGCGCATCAAGCGCGACGCCGACGTCGCCGCCGCCGAGGCCGATCGCGACACCGCGATCAAGCGCGCGGAGGCGACGCGGGCCTCGGCGATCGCCAAGGCGCAGGCCGACCAGGAACGCGTCCTCGCCGAAACGCTGTCGATGGCGAAGCAGGCGGAGGCGCAGCGCGACCTCGAGATCAAGAAGGCGCAGTACGTCGAGATCGTGAAGCGCCAGCAGGCGCAGGCGGACAAGGCGTACGAGATCCAGACCAACGTCATGCAGCAGCAAGTGACCGCCGAGGCGGTCAAGGTGCAGCAGATCGAGCGCGAGCAGCAGATCAAGGTGCAGGAAGCCGAGATCATCCGCGTCGAAAAGGAGCTGATCGCGACGGTCCTGAAGCAGGCCGAAGTCGAGCGGAAGCGCATCGAGACGCTGGCGTCGGCCGAGAAGCTGCGGCTGACGGTCGAGGCCGAAGGGCAGGCGGCCGCGACGCGGGCGCGCGGCGATGCCGAAGCCGACATCATCTTCAAGAAAGGCGATGCCGAGGCGCGCGCGATGAACGTGAAGGCGGAGGCGTTCCAGGAATACAACCAGGCCGCGGTGGTCGACAAGCTGCTCACCGGCATGCCGCAGATCGTCGCCGCGCTCGCGGCGCCGCTCAGCCAGATCGACAAGATCACGATCGTGTCCACCGGCAACGGTGACGCGGCCGGCGCCCACAAGATCACCGGCGACATCACGAAGATCGCGGCGCAGGTGCCCGCGCTCTTCGAGGCGCTGTCGGGGATGCAGATATCCGACCTGATGTCGAAGGTCCGCGCGATTGGCGACAAGGCGGCGAAGCCGCCTGACGCGTTGGGGGCCTAGCGCGTTTTCTAGGCCAGTGTTTTTGTAGCGCGACCCCTTTTAGAGTCGCGATAGGAGCACGTCATGGGATTACTGGAACGCGTCAGCACGCTCGTCAAAGCGAACCTGAACGACCTCATCGACAAGGCGGAGAACCCGTCGAAGATGATCAAGCAGGTGATTCTCGACATGGAGAATCAGCTGCTGCAGGTCAAAACGCAGGTCGCGATTTCCATCGCGGATCAGCACATGCTCGAGAAGAAAGAGAAAGAACACGACGAGAAGGCGGCCGAGTGGCTGCGCAAGGCGGAGCTGGCGGTCGATCGCAGCCAGGACGACCTGGCCCGCGCCGCGCTCGAGCGTCAGAAAGCCAGCGAGCGGACGGTGGAGAGCTTCCGGCAGCAGGTCGCCGACCAGCGCGCGCAGGTGACGACGCTAAAGGCCGCGCTTGGCAAGCTGGAACAGAAGCTGGCCGAGGCGCAGGCGAAGAGCGAGACGCTGCTGGTCCAGCATCGCCGCGCCCGCGCGCTGGGGAAAGCCAGCGACGCGCAAGTTGGTATCGGCGACCGCTCGTCGATTCGTACGTTCGATCGGATGAAAGAGAAGGTGAGCCGGGAGGAGGCCGTCAGTCAGGCGAAGGCCGAGCTCGTGGCCGGCAATCTCGAGGATCGCTTCACGCAGCTGGAACGCGACGATGAAGTCGATCGTCTGCTGGCGGATCTGAAAGCGAAACGCGGTGTAACTGCTTGACCACGTCTAACCGCGGAGAACGCAGAGATCACCGAGAAATCTAATCTCTGCGCACTTTGCGTTCTCTGCGGTTCCTGTCTTGTGTTCTTACTGTTGCGACGAGCTCTTGGCAACCTTCCGGTGCGCGTCGAAGAACTCCACGATCGCCGCCAGGTTGGGGCCGACGACGTCGCTGTGCAGTCCGCCGGGGACCTCGATGTACTTGTGATCGATCCCCAACTCCTTCAGCTTCGCCACCATCGTCCGCGACCCGGCGACGGGCACCGTCGGATCCGCATCGCCGTGGACGATGATCTCGGGAACGCCTCGGAGCTTCTCGAGTGTCGCCGGGTTGCCGTTTCCTGAAATCGGCGCGATCGCCGCCCAGATGTCCGGATACTTCGGCGCGACCTTCCACGTGCCGATGCCGCCCATCGAGTGGCCCATCAGGTAGATGCGGCTCTCGTCGATCTTGTACAGCTGGCGCATGCGCTGCAGTACCTGCATGACATCCTGCTCGCTGAAATCCTGCGTGCGGCGTATGGCGGGATCGGCCGGCGGCGTGCCCAGCCCCCAGCCATACGATCCGTCGACGCGATAACCGAGCGGTGCGGCGAGGATGTAGCCGTGCGATTCGGCCAGCGGCGGCAGGCCCGCGCCGTAGTTGTCGAAGAAGGAATCCTCGGTTCCGCCGAGGCCGTGCAGCGCGATGATGAGCGGGAACGGCTTCGAGCCGGTATATGCCTTGGGGACGTATGTCCGGTACGGGATGATTTCATTGGCGGCTTCGAGGAGATAGTGACGCCGAATGTCCCCGGTCCGTCCGGCGAACGGATCCTTTCCGTTTTTCGCGGCCAGCGCGACGGCCTCGGCCGCCGCGAAGTCGCGCTCCGGATCGAAGGTCCGCAGCTCCAGGCGCCCGCGGTTCACCTGTTTCATCCGATCGATCGGATACCGAATCTCGGCGCGAAGGTTCTGCGGCGCCAGCTTCGCGTCGCCCTCGAGTTTCGCGACCGTCTCGTCCAATCCCTTGCGCAATGCGACGACCAGATTGGCCGCACCAAGCGGATTGGCGCCGTCGCCGACGTTGGCGATCAACAGGTAGGTGCCATCAGCGACGTCACGGACGTCGAGATCGAATGAGAACGGCGATTCGCGGAGGTCGCGGCCGACGCCTTCGAACGTGCCGAGCTCTTTCAACAGCTCCGGTGGCGGCGGCGGCACGCCGGCCGCCGGCGGCGGACCGCTCGGGCGTTTGTAGAGCGCGACCTTCGCCGTCAACGGGCGCTCGAGGCCGATCGACGGCGCAAAGATTTGCTCGAGCCGGACCACATATGGCTTCGATGAATCGACCACCACGCGATCGGTGCGGAGCACCAGCGAGCTCGCAAACTCGGACGCGTCAGTCCACGGCCGGTTGTTGAGCAGCGCGATCCCCTTGGCGAACAGCTTGCGCAACTCGCCGTTCCTGCCAAGCCGGGACGCCTCGGCGATCTGCGCGTCGAGCGCATCGATCTGCGCCTTGAGCTCGCCCTGCGGCTTCACGGTGTTCTTGCGGGTGATGTAGCCGACGCGCACCGACGCCAGGCTGGTGAGCGCCTGCGCCGTGACGATCGACGGCACCAGCGACGTGACGCAGACCACGATCAGCGTGCGAAACTTCATGCGGCTCCCCCGTTTCAGCCGCTGATGCTACCCGAAAACCGTGCTAACTTCACCGGCATGAAATGGCTCACGTCGCTCGTTGTGGCGGCGGTGATTGCAGCGCCGGCGGCGCAGGATCCGGGCGGCTCGGCGGCCGTTGCCGCGGCCAAACGGCGTCTTGTCGGCAACTGGAAGCTGGTGAAGTACGAGATCTTCGACGCGGCCGGCCCGGCGCGGCCGGGTGCCTACAACGTCGGCCGGTTGATGTATGACGAGCAGGGCGAGATGTCTGCGCATCTGATGCGATCCGGGCGTCCGCGGGAGGCGGCGACGACCGAGACAGCACGCGCCGCCGCCTACCAGGGCTATCTCGCTTACTTCGGTCCGTTCACGATCGATCCGGATAAACAGATCGTCGTCCATCACGTGCTGGGATCGTCGCGGCCGGACTGGATTGGCAGCGAACAGGTTCGCTATTACGGGTTTCCGGCAGACAACACGCTGACGCTGTCTTTGAAGTCCGGGGATCGCGTGACGCAGACACTCACCTGGGAGCGTGCACAATAGCGCAGGCCTGTTGAGTGCGTTTCAGAATCAACCGCGGCCGCTTGTAGCCTACGGTTTTTTCGTCAGGATTTTGATCCCCTTCAGAATTTCGGCCTGCGGCGGTAGATCGGCTGCGCCTGCGGGGAACCCGTTCTTGGAAAGCATGAAGGCGATGATGTCCGCGTTGTCCTGAGCGCTGACGCTGCCAGGCTTGTCCGCCGGCATCGTGATCCGCAACCGCTCGAACAGATCGCCGACGGTCAGGTCATTCCATCCGGACATGAACTCGACGCCGGTCAGCGGCGGCGCCACGTCGGCGCCCATCAGGTCGGGACCGTGGCACTTGGCGCAGTACTGCGCGTACGCGGTCTCGCCCTTCTTTGCCTGCGCCTCACTGTAGACGGCGTCCCAGACGGTCTTGCCGCTGTTGTCCTGACGGGCGTTCGCAGCGGTCGAGCACAGCGCGCCGAACAGCAGAACGATTGCCGCGTTGATCCGCATGCTGCACATTTTAGCCGAAGCGTCTTTGCGATCAGGCGTGCGCGGCGAGCGCGGCGGCGTGCCGCGCCAGAAACTCGACGCGCGCACCGAAACTGGCAAACCGCGCGTCGCTGGTCTGGCCGTTGATATAGCGGTAGTAGATCTGCTGGATCACGACCGCAATCTTGAACACGGCGAAAATCTCGTAATAGCGGACATTGGACGCGTCGCGGCCGGACCGCGACGCATAGCGCTCCACGATCTCTTCCTTGGTGAAATAGCCCGGCCGATCGATGACCGTCGTGAGCGCGTCACGCTGGCTCGGCGGCGCGGTTGGAGACCAGTACGCCAGCACGATCCCGAGGTCCACGAGCGGATCGCCAAGCGCGCTCATCTCCCAGTCGAACACCGCGACCAGGCGGCCGACGTCGTCGGGGTGGAGCATCACGTTATCCAGCTTGAAGTCGCCGTGGACCACAGATGGATTGGCCGGATCCGGCGGCAGATGCGCATCCAACCAGGTGGCGAGCGCGTCCATCTCCGCCAGCGTCGTCGTCTGCGACCGGTGCCAGCGGTCGCTCCATCCCTTGACCTGGCGCGCCACGAATCCGGCCGGCTTGCCGAGTCCGCTCAAGCCGCCGGCGACGACGTCGATGGCGTGGAGATCGGCAAGCGTATCGACCAACGCGCCGCTCAGGCGGCGACGTGCTTCAGGATGAGCGAGCGCGGGCGGCTCGTCGGTCCGGACGACGAGTCCGCGTCGCCGCTCCATCGCGTAGAAGATGCAGCCAATCACGCTCGGGTCTTCGCACAGCAGATACGGCCGTGGCGCGAGCGGGAAGACGGTGTGCATCGCGGACAGCCACCGGAACTCGCGCGCCATGTCGTGGGCGGTTGGAGCGACCGGCCCGAAGGGCGGACGCCGGACGACGATGTCCGTGTCGCCGAAGGTGACCAAGTAGGTGAGGTTCGAGTGGCCGCCGGGAAATTGCGCCACGCGCGGTTCGTGTGACACGTCCAGTCCCGGAATCCGGGCAGCCGGCAGCCGCTGGCGTAGCCAGCCGGCGAGACGCGTCCAATCGAGCTGCTCGCCCGGCCGCACCTCGCGCGCGTCAGTTTCCATGGAACACGGCGCCTAAATTATCATGCGCTCCATGCATTTCGACCACAGCGCCAAGGTGAGCGATCTTCAGCGCCGACTCTCGACGTTCATGGACGAGCACGTCTATCCGAACGAGCGTGTGTATCACCATCAGATTGCGGACGGCGATCGCTGGCAGCCGACGGCCATCGTCGAGGAGTTGAAGCCCAAAGCGCGGGCCGCGGGTCTCTGGAATCTGTTTCTGCCGGAAAGCGAATACGGCGCCGGGCTGACCAACGTCGAGTACGCGCCGCTCTGCGAGATCATGGGCCGCGTCCCCGGCTTCGGCCCCGAAGTCTTCAACTGCTCGGCGCCCGACACCGGGAACATGGAGGTGCTGGTCCGCTACGGCAGCGAGGCGCAGCGCAAACGCTGGCTGGAACCGCTGCTCGACGGGAAAATCCGTTCCTGCTTTGCGATGACGGAACCCGACGTCGCGTCGTCGGACGCCACCAACATCAAGTCGCGCATCGAACGGGACGGCGACGACTACGTCATCAACGGCCACAAGTGGTGGATTTCGGGCGCCGGCGATCCGCGCTGCCGGATTGCGATCTTCATGGGGAAATCCGATCCGGCCGCCGAGCGTCACCGGCAGCAGTCGATGATCCTGGTGCCGATGGACACGGCGGGCGTGACGATCAAGCGCTGCCTTCCGGTGTTCGGCTACGACGATGCGCCGCACGGTCACGCGGAGATCACGTTCGATGATGTTCGCGTGCCGGCGTCGAACATGCTGCTCGGCGAGGGCCGCGGGTTTGAAATCGCGCAGGGCCGGCTGGGGCCCGGCCGCATCCACCACTGCATGCGCCTGATCGGTGTCGCCGAGCGGGCGCTCGAGCTGATGTGCCGGCGCGTCCAGAAGCGCGTGGCATTCGGCCGGACGCTCGCCGAGCAGGGGACCATCCGCGCCGACATCGCCGACTCGCGGATGGAGATCGAGCAGGCGCGGCTGCTGACGATGAAGGCGGCGCACATGATGGACACGGTTGGCAACAAGGTGGCGCGCGCCGAGATTGCGATGATCAAGGTCGTCGTGCCGCGCATGACGCTGCGGGTGCTCGACCGCGCCATCCAGGCGCACGGCGCGGCCGGGGTGTCGGACGATTTTCCGCTGGCGTCCGCGTGGGCCCACTCGCGCACGATTCGGCTGGCCGACGGGCCGGACGAAGTGCATCGGGAAGCGATCGCGAAGCTGGAGCTGGCGAAAGGCACACGCTCGTAGCGCAGCGCTTCAGGGCTGCCGGCGGCCGACAGGCAGGCCTGAAGGCCTGCGCTACGAGAGGCCTGACTATCGACTACGCGCCGGCCCTAATACATCGATGAAGAACTCCATCATTCGGTCTTCGTTGACTTCACTGTGTCCGCGATCGGGGCCGACCTGGACGTCGAAGCTCTTGCCGGCGCCTTGCAGCGCATCGATCAGTTGCAGCGTGTTCGACGGGTGGACGTTGTTGTCCGCGGTACCGTAGTAGAGGAGCAGACGCCCGTTGAGACGCGACGCGTAGGTCAGCGCGTTGCCCGCGTCGTAGCCGCTCTTGTTGTCCTCCGGCAGCCCCATGTAGCGCTCGGTGTAAATCGTGTCGTAGTTGCGCCAGTCGGACACCGGGGACGACACCGACGCGGCGGCGAACACCTCCGGATGCCGGAGCAGTCCCATGAGCGCGGTGTAGCCGCCGTACGACGAGCCGAAGATGCCGATGCGCGTCTTGTCGAGATACGGGCGGCTCCACAACGCCTTGACACCTTCGCTCATGTCGTCGACATCCACTTGACCGAGCTTCTGATACACGGCGTCGAGCGTGCGCTTGCCGAGGCCGGGTATCGACCGTGAATCGACGGTCAGCAGCAGAAAGCCCAATTCGGTCAGCGCGCTGGGCGCCACGAAGCTCTCCCGCGAGGTGTCGCTGGCAAACTCCGGTGCGCCGTAGACCCTGACGAGCGCCGGGTAGGTTTTAGATGGATCGAAGGTGGATGGAAACTGGATCAGCCCGTGCAGCTCCGTTTTGCCGTCGGCAGCCTTGTAAGCAAAGAGCTCCGCCTTCTTCAACCGCAGCGCATCCAACGTCGTCGTATCGCTTGCCGCCAGGACAGCGACCGTCGAGCCGTCGTCGGCCTTCACCAGCCGAGTCGCCGGCGGAGTGTCGTGCTTCTGATAGATGTCGATGAAATGACGGTTGTCCGGCGCGATGCCGCAGGGCTGCGTCGATGGCGCTTGACCGAATCGCACGCCCAACGAGGCGATGCAGCCGCCAATCGTGTGGTGAAACGCCGGATCGGTCAGCCGACGGTCGTTCTTGCCGTCCAGACCGACACGGTGCAGCTGCAATTTCAGGATGTTGTCGCCGTCGCGCGCGGTGTAGAACAGCAGTCCGGCGCGCTCGTCGACCTTTACCAGCGTCGCCGCTTCGACGTTCGTGGCTGACGTGAGTGGCGCGATCAGCTCGCCGCCGAGATCGTACAGGTAGAAATTGTTCCAGCCGTTGCGCTGCGATTCCCAGATGAACCGGCGTCCATCTTCGAGAAAGACGATCCGGGGGTCTTCGTTGACCCAGCCGGTTGGCCACTCTTCGCGCAGGATGGTCCGGGTGACGCCAGTGTCCGGATTCGCAGCGGCCAGCTCGAAGACGTTCTGACGCCGATTCGTCCGGAAGAAGATCAATTCGCGGCCATCGCGCGACCAACCCACGTGATACACGTAGTGGCCGACGACGCTGTTGTCGAAGAGCCGGCCGCTCCGGACGTCGACGCGCACTGTCTGGTCGCTGATGACGTCGTAGATGTAGAGGTCAACGACCGGGTTGGGCGTGCCCGCGGTCGGAAAGGCTTCCACGTCGACGGTGGTCTGTCTCTTGGTTTGGCCGAACGTCAGGTAATAATCCGCGACCCGCGATTCGTCGAATCGATAGAAGGCAAGCTTCCGGCTGTCCGGGGACCACCACATCGCGCTCCGTTGGTCGAGCTCCTCGCCGTAGACCCAGCTGGCCGTCCCATACTTCACGCGGCTCGCGGTGCTGCCGTCAGTCGTCACCGCGCGTTCGTCGCCGCCGTTGGCTTGACCCAGCCAGACATTGCGGTCGCGGTAGCGCGCCAGCAGCCGCCCGTCCGGCGACGTCGCCGTGGTGAATTGACGCCCGCGTTCCGGCGATTCGGCCGCCGGCGGTCTGACCCGTTCGCGGGAACCCGGTTCGACCGACTCGACTTCCTTCGCGCGCTGCGTCGAGACGTCGAAGCGATAGTGCTTGCCGCGCTGCGAGTACTCGAGGGTGTTGGCGTCAACCCAGGAGGCCGCCAGCGTCCCGCCCCGGACCAGCGGCCTTGCATTCGCGACGCGCTGGAAACTCTCGTATCCGGGCATCGTCCGCAGCCGATCCTGCGCGGCGAGCGACAGCGGCAGCGCCGCCAGGACGCCGAACCAGGCCCAGCGTGTGTTGGCCATTCGTTCCACTATATAGTGGACGGAATGGCCCGATCGATCGCGCGGCATTGCGAAGCCGACGTCTGGGACATGTGGACCACGGCGCCGCATCCCGCGCTCCAGCCGTACATCACACTGTATTGCGGCTATGACGAGCGCGTCGCCGCCGGCCGCCGCATGCAAGTCCCGCATCCGGACGTCGTTCTGGTCATCGGCCTCGGGCCCAGGCTGCGCGTTGTCGATCCGCGCCGTCCCGCCGACGCGACCATCGAGCGCCTGGCGTTCGCCGCCGGGGTGCACGACGCCTACGTCTTCACGGAGTCCGCGGTGCCGACACGCGGCCTCCAGGCGAACCTGACGCCGATCGGTGCGCATCTGCTGTTCGGTGTGCCGATGGATGCGCTCGCCAACCGCGTCGTCGATCTCGACGATCTGTTCGGTGCTGATGCGCTTCGTCTGATCGATCGGCTGTGCGAAGCCCGAACCTGGTCGCAGCGCTTCGACATTCTCGACGAAGCGCTTCTCGGCCGCGTGCTCGCCGCGCGTGCCCCCAACCCGCTGGTCGTCAGGGCCGCGCATGTCCTGCGTGCGACCCGAGGGGCGGCCAGCATCGCGAGGCTGGCTCGCGATCTCGAATGCAGTCAGCGCCATCTCATTGCGACATTCCGTGAACACGTCGGCGTGACGCCGAAGACCTACGCGCGCATCGTCCGCTTCGATCACGCGGTGAAGCGGCTTCGGCAGGCGGACGGCCTGCGGTGGGCTGAAATCGCGGACGCCAGCGGCTACTACGATCAAGCGCACCTCATTCGCGATTTCCACGAGTTCGCCGGTCAGACTCCGGGCCAGTTCGTCTCCCGGTAAATTTCTTCCAAGACGCTTCGGTATCCCGAGTCGTAGCCTGTCCCCGGAGGCAGATATGTCGCAGACCATCGTGCAACCCAATATTTTTCCGATCCTCCGCTATCGCGATGCGACGGCGGCGATGGCGTGGCTGGCCCGGGCCTTCGGCTTCGAGACACGAATGGAGGTGCCGGGCCCGGACGGCACCGTCGCTCACGCCGAGCTGCGGCTGGGCGCCGGCACCATCGGCGTGTCGTCGAAGACGCCGCCAGACGGAAAGAATCCGTGGACGACTGTCGATCAAGGCGTCTACGTCTGTGTCGACAATCCGGACGCTCACCACGATCGCGCGAAGGCGGCGGGCGCGACGATCGAAACGCCGTTGCGGGACCTCGATTACGGATCGCGGGAGTACTCGGCGCGCGATCCCGGCGGCCATCTGTGGGGGTTCGGCACCTATCGCATGACCGACGTGGCGGATGCGCCGAACATGTATCCCACGCTCTGGTACGACGATGCGCCGGGTGCGTTGGCGTGGCTCGAACGGGGCTTTGGCTTCGAGAAGGTGGTGGTGATTCCGGGGGAGAACGGCGCCATCGAACACGCAGAGCTTCGGCATGGGCCGGGAGTGGTGATGCTGAGCTCGATTAAGCCATCCGATGCGGCAGTGCTCGGCAGTAATCGTCAGGCCGTCTGTGTGGCACTCGACGACCCAGATGGGCATTACGCTACCGCGGTCGCGGCCGGCGCAAGCATCATCCGGCCGATCGAAACCACCCATTACGGAGCACGGACCTACTCTGCGCGCGATGTGGAGGGGTATCTGTGGACGTTTGGGACGTA
>Ga0207691_10007226_pt1 | contig 10712 bp, 10 predicted proteins | sample KBSM13metaG_FD_184327 | JGI IMG/M metagenome (GOLD analysis project Ga0207691, IMG submission 184327) | Miscanthus rhizosphere microbial communities from Kellogg Biological Station, Michigan, USA - KBS M1-3 metaG (SPAdes) (version 2) | ecosystem: Host-associated > Plants > Roots > Rhizosphere >... | reverse complement strand
GCGAACAGCACGCGCAGCCGGCGCGACGGTCCCAACCCGGCTCCCACGCGTACGTTGCACGCCCGGTCCCACCCTCCCGTTCCCCAGGCGCCGGAGGCCAACGGACTCCGCGGCTCCGCGGACCCGAGGCCTGTCAGCCGGCCCAGCGCCCCCCGGCGCAGCACCCGCAGCCCCCTCCCCTGCGTCGCTCTCGATGCCCCCTACCTCCCGCTTCGCTCGCCTCGTCGCCGGCTCCGCGGCGTTCGCTCTGGCCACGATCCCGGCGTCGTCCGACGTGCGGCCCGCGCCGACACGTACCAACGTGGCGAGCAGCGGTGCCGTGGCTCGTGAGCTGACACCCAAGGCGGCCGAATTGGCCCGGTCGAAGGCGGCGGTGCGCCGAGAGCTCACCGAGCGCGGCGCGGGCACGTACATCGGAGAGATGGTGGCGGAGCGTGACAGCGCGCTCGCTCGCTGGCACGACCTCCAAGGCGTGCCGCTCAAGGTGTGGATCCAGCCCGCGAGCGACATCGACGAATGGCATCCCGAGTACCCGACGAAGGTGCGCGACGCCTTCCTCTCGTGGGACGCCGTCAAGCTGCCCGTCCGGTTCGCGTTCACCGCCGACTCGGCGAGCGCGGACGTTCACGTCACGTTCGTCGACCACTTCGATGAGCCGATCAGCGGCCGCACGAAGTGGGCGCGCGACGACGACTGGTGGATCATCGACGCCGACATCGTGCTCGCCGTGCATCACAGCAGCGGCCGCACCCTCGACGACGAAGCGATGAAGGCGATGGCGCTTCACGAGATCGGTCATCTGCTCGGCCTCGATCACACCGAGGACCTGACGAGCATCATGGCGCCGCGAGTCCGCGTCCGTGATCTCTCGCCGGCGGATCTCGCGACGGTGCGCCTGCTCTACACGCTGCCGCCGGGAGGCGTCCGCTAGTTCGTCTCCGCGGCGAAGCGATCCCGGCGCTGCTCGTCCTCGCGCTCGGCGCCTTCGTCGCGGGGAGCATCGGCAAGCGCGCGCTCGCCGACGACACACATCCACGCGGCGCGGCCGCGGATACGATCGAGCTTCTGCCGCACCAGCTCGAGGGCGAGGTGCGGCAGATGGTGTCCTCGCCGGCACGTCGCCAGCGCGTGCCCCCGGAGCAGCTGCGCCGCCGCGTCGACAACCTGAAGTCGGGCAGCTACATCGACGACGTCATCGCCGCCCAGGACAGCGCGCTCTATCGCTGGCCCGACAGCGGGTTCGACGCGGTGCGGGTCTACATCGAGCCCACGTCGTCCGCCGCGGGGTGGGATCCGGCGTACGTCGAGGTGGCCCGCAACGCGTTCTTCGAGTGGAACGACGCCGGCTTCCCGCTGCGCTTCGACTTTCTCGACGACCCGGCGAAAGCCGACATCACGCTGCGCTGGAAGGAGCGCTTTCCCGCCGAAGAGGGCCAGCGCATCGGCGTCACGGAGCGCATGCACACGAGAGAGTTCTGGATCTCGTCGGCGCGGATCGACATCGCGAACCACGACAGCACCGGCCGTCTCATTCCGACGCGCATGGTCAGTGGTACGCTGCGGCACGAGATCGGCCATGCGCTCGGCCTCAATCACGCAAACGACGCGACGAGCGTGATGTACCGCGAGTCGGCGGCCACGACGATCTCGCCCTCCGACCGGGCCACCCTCCGCCTGCTCTACCTCGTCCCTCCCGGCTCTCTGCGCTGAGCGACACTGGCGCGGGGCGGTTCCGGAACCCTTCTTGCCTTCCGGGAGCGCTCAACTCGCACCGGTCAGGAGGACGCACGTGGGGATCAGGACGAACGAATCGGCGAGCGATGCGGAAACACGCGTAGCGTCCCGTCTCGACGTCGCCATCGTCGGCGGCGGGCCGGCGGGACTCACGGCGAGCCTCTGGCTGGCGCGCTATCTCCACTCCGTGGTCGTCGTCGACTCGGGTGATCCGCGCAATTGGGAGACGCGCGGTATCAACGGATTCCTCGGGCACCCCAGCATCCGGCCGGCGCAGCTTCGCGGGCTGGGACGGGACGAGGCGCGCGAGTGCGGCGTGACGTTCGTCGACGCGGTGTGCGAGCGCGTCGCGTGCCACGACGAAGATCACTTCGAGCTCACGCTGGCCGACGGGAAGACGCTGCACGCGCGACGCCTGCTCCTCGCGATCGGCTTGAAGGACGTCTGGCCCGACGTGCCGGGACTGGAGCGTGTCTATGGAAGCACGGCGCACGTCTGTCCGGACTGCGACGGCTACGATTGCCGCGATCTGAAGGTCGCCGTCATCGGCTCGGGGCGGAAAGCCGTCGGGATGGCGCTGAATCTCAGCACGTGGACGCGCGACATCGTCATCTGCACGAACGGCGAGCCGGCGAACCTCGACCTGCCCGAGTACTGCGACAAGCTCGACGCACTCAACATCCCCGTGATCGAGTATCCGATCAGCTGCGTCGACCACAGCGGATCGCGCGTGCAGTCGCTCACCTTCGAGAGCGGGCTGGCGCTCGACTGCGACAAGATCTTCTTCGCCATCGGGCAGTATCCGGCGGACGATCTCGGTGCGCAGCTCGGATGCGAGCGCGACTCGGGGGGCCACATCATCGTGGACGAGGCGTATCACACCTCGGTGCGCAACTGCTTCGCCGCGGGCGACATCGTGCCGGGCCCGCAGCTCGCGATCGCCGCGGCGTCGGATGGCGCGATCGCCGCGCTGGCGATCCACAAGACGCTCGTTCCCGCCGAGCGGAAGCTCGAGCAGCTCGAGGACGCGATCGACTGACGGGCGGTCCGACCGGACCGCCCGTCGCTGCTAGCGCCAGCGCAGCGTGAGCGTGCGATGCTCCTTGCCGCGCTGGAGCTCGATCGCGACGGAGCGCTCGCCGTCGTCCGCGGCACGCGCGACGACCTCGCGCAGATCGCGCACCGACGTCACGGACCGCTGGCCGACGCGGAGGATGACGTCGCCCTCCTCGAGCCCCGACTCGTCGGCCGGCGAGCCGACGGGCACGTTCGTCACGAGCACGCCGGCGGGGAGACCCCAGCGGCGCGTCATCGTCTCGGAGACCGTGGCGACCTGCGCGCCGGCGATGCCGCTCAGGGTGAACACGGGGGGCAGCGGCGCCACGACGGGAGACGAGAAGAAGCCACGCGGCGCTTCCGGTACGTAGGGGCGCGGAGGCGCCGACGCGACGCCGGGAGCGGGAGTACGCATCGGAGGCGTCGGCGGCACGGTCACCCAGGTCGCACCCGCGTCGCGCATCTCATCGAAGCGGCGCTGTCTGATCTTCGCCGGCGCCTCCGCGACGACGACGGGAAGGTCCTTCACCTTGCCATCCCGTCGAACGCGCACCTTCACCGTGGCCTTCGGCACCAGGAGACGCGTCATCGAGATCTCCTCGGTTCGCACGTCTCGGCCGTTGTACGCCATCAGCGTGTCACCGGGGGTGAGACCGGCGCGCTGCGCGGGCGAGCTCGGGTCCACCGACGCGATCTGCGGATAGAGCAGATAGCGCATGAACATCTCGTTGTTCTCGAAGCGGATCTGCGTCGGCGCGCCGCTCACGACGATGCCGATCCAACCCGGCACCATCGCCCGCGCGAAACCCGGCATGAGCGCGGCCCCCTCACCGAAGTGGGTCTCGAACTGGAATTCGGGCGAGCGCCGGATGAAGACGTTCCGCTCCGACGGCCGCGGCGACGTGGCCATGCGCAGCGCGTCGAGCTCCGCGGTTCGCTCGTCGATGAACTGACGAATCCTGTACCGCTGGTCCGCGCTCAGGTCCTCCTCGTTGAAGATGCGGACGAGTGAATCGATCGAGCGCTCGAGGCGCCGCAGCCGGACGCCGGACGAATCGCTCGCGGATGCACGCGGCACACTGCGCGTCGTCGTCTCGCTCTTCTGCGCGACGAGTGGCGATGCACTCGCGACGAGCGCGAGACCGACGGAGACGAGAAGGGGAACGGTGGAGCGGGACATCGACGGGTTCATCATGGGTTGCCGGACGGTCCGGCTCAGAAGCTGTTCGAGCGGAGGCTGGCCGGCAGCGCGGTGTTGAGCTGCCGCAGTGCCACCTCGCGCTGGCCGACGGTCGTGAGGTAGTAGCCGTTGATCACGGGATCGTGCGGGGCTTCACGCATCGCCGCACGCGTGGTGGAGATCATCTGGTCGAGCGCCGCGAGCCGTGATTTCACCATCCCGGGGGTGTAGTCCGGCCCGCCGGACGAGTCGTGCTCGGCGAGGAAGGCCGCGGCCTGCTGGTACGTCGCCTCCGAACGAAGCTGTGCCAGGCGCGCCTCCTCGACGGAGGCGAACGTCAGCGAGTCGCGTTGCATCGATGCGGCCCTGGCCGAGGCGACGCTGGCCGGGCTTCCGCTGTCAGGAGCCGCGACGACGGGGAGCAGCGGCGCGCCCGCGCTGAGGCGGCCGGCGATCGCGCCGCCCGCCAGAAGCAGGAAGCCCGCGGCGGCGCGCACCGGCATGCGCATGAAGCGCACGGTGCGTCCGCGTCTCGCGTCGAGCGCGCCTCCGCCGTGCAACGAGATGGCCGGCGCGGCGACCGCGCCTTCGTTCGCCAGCGCGCCGGCGATCGAATCCCAGCGCGTGAGGGGGATCCCGATCGCATCCCGCTCGGCGTGGGCCATCGCGACGAGCGTGCGATACGCCGACCGTTCGCGCGCGCACTCGGCGCATGCGACGAGATGTGCCGCCTCGGCTGCCGTCGGCTCCTCGTCTCCCAGCGCGGCGAGGCGTTCAGTAGACAGGTGCGACATGTGAGCTCGGGTTCTGTGTTCTGGTATCCGCTGCACCATCGATCATGTGGGCCAGCAAGGTGCGCAGCTTCGCGCGCGCCTTGAAGAGCTGCGATTTGGAGCCGCCGGCGGTGATGCCCAGCTCGGCGGCGATCTCTTCGTGCGTGTAGCCTTCGACGTCGTGGAGGAGGAAGACCGTTCGCGCGCCGGGCGAGAGCTTCGCTGCCGCCTCCTCGATCGAGGCAGCGAGCAGTCCGCGTTCCGCGTCGGGCTCTACCGACACCGTGTCGTCTTCCACATCCACCTCCACCGACGCCGTGCGCTTCGTCTTCCGTAGCGCATTGAGCGTGCGATTCACCGCGATGCGGTGCGCCCAGGTCCCGAACTGCGCGTCGCCGCGAAAGCTCGGCAGCGCACGAAAGATCTGGATCCACACTTCCTGGGCGACATCCGCCGCGAGGTCGGGGTCGTGCCCGACGAGACGCCGGACGACGACGTCGATGTGCGGCGCATGCCGGGTCCAGAGGGCCCGCATCGCCGCCTGGTCGCCCTCGAGGGCTCGCTGAACGGTGAGCTGATCAGAATCCATGACGTCCAACGGATTGGTCACGGTGGGGGCAGGAAGGGTTGCCGCGGAGACGGTCGCGCGCGAGTGCCCCCCGGTGATGTCGCTCTCGCGAGACACCCGTGGCATTGCTGCACCTACGGTTGCGCCTCGCATCCGGCTTCAATCTGGCGCTTCGGTATTTCTGTCCGGCCCGCTTCGGACCCTGAGACGTGCCTAAAACTGCCGCTCGAGCCCGCTAAAAGCCGCTCGAAGCCCCCGAACGGGGGCTCGGGCGGAAATCTGGCGAGCACAGCGTATCCCGTGACGCCACAAGGTCTTGCTCGTCGTTCAACTAGGTGTAATAATGGCCCGGCGCATCGTGACCATGGAACTGTGCGCCAGGTCACAGAGTATGAACGACGTCGGGCCGAGGCAGTCCCACCAGGCCCAGTCAAAGTTACATATGGTCGAGCACGCATTCTGCCTCACGAGGCAGGTGATCGCGTGGTCGATCTCATCCGTCCCTCGGGGAGCACTGCGTTGCTCAAGCTGCTGTTCGCTGCCGCGAGCCTTCTCACGCCGCTGACCCCAGCGGTGCCGCTGCCGACGGGTGATGGTCTGCCCGCCAAGGCACCGAGCGCCGTCGGCATGTCGGCGGCGCGGCTGGCGAACATCGACCGCGTCATCGAGCGCGGCATTCGCGCCGGCGGCTATCCGGGCGCCGCGGTCGTCGTCGGGCGCAAGGGCGCCGCCGTCTGGGAGAAGGGCTTCGGCCGACTCGCATGGGCGGGCGATGCCGGCTCGGTCGTCCCGGAGCGCACGATCTACGATCTCGCCTCGCTCACGAAGGTGGTCGGCACGACGACCGCCGTCATGATCCTGTTCGACGAGGGGAAGCTCCACCTCGACGACCGCGTGGTGCAGTACATCCCCGAGTTCGGTGGCGGGGCGAAGGACAACGTGACGATCCGCATGCTGCTCGAGCATCGCTCGGGGCTGCCCGCGGGACGCGACCTGTGGCGCATGGCGTCGACGCCCGAAGAGGCGCGCGCGGCGGTGATCTCGACCCCGCTCTTCGCGCCGCCTGGCCAGTACGTCGAGTACTCGGATCTCGGCGCGGACATGCTCGGCTTCGTCGTCGAGGCGGTCTCCGGCGAGAAGCTCGATCAGTTCCTCCAAACGCGCGTCTTCGGCCCGCTCGGCATGTCGGATACGCGGTTCCGGCCCGATGGGTCGCTGCGTGGACGGATCGCGCCGACCGAGCTCAATCCGCCGCGCGGCTATCCGCTTCGCGGCGAGGTGCACGACGAGAACGCCTACGCGCTCGGCGGCGTGGCGGGACATGCGGGCCTCTTCAGCACCGCGAGCGATCTCGCCGTCTTCGCCCAGATGCTTCTGAACGGCGGCAGCTACAACGGCACGCGCATCGTCGCCGATTCCACGGTCAAGCTGTTCACCCGTCGCGCCGCGTCCACGCGCGCAATGGGGTGGGACACGTGTGGCGGCAAGGGGAGCTGCGGGACGTATCTCAGCCCGACCGCCTACGGACACACCGGATTCACCGGCACCTCGCTGTGGATCGATCCCGAGCGCGAGATGTTCGTCGTGCTGCTGACGAACCGGGTGCACGATGCACGCGCGCGTCGTCCCGCGAAGGTGATCAGCGACGTCCGTGCCGACCTGGCCGACGCCGCTGCCCTGGCGGTGACCGATTCGGATCAGGGCATCCTCAGCATGCCGGCGTCGTTCCGCGCCGACCGCGCCGTCGGCTGGAACCGTCCCGAGCACGCGGCGCGGTCGCGCTCCGCGCGCAGCCGGCACGGCAGGGCGTCGGCGCGCGCTTCGCGCAGCGGCAAGTCGAAGGCGAGCGCCCGTTCGTCGAGCTCGTCGAAGTCGAAGGCGAGCGCGAAGAAGTCCTCGTCGTCCAGGAAGAAGGCGGTGACGACGAAGAAGAGCACCTCGAGCAAGAAAGGCTCGGCGTCCCGCCGCTGATCCGGCAAGTCCCCTGAACCGCAGACGCCCGCCCTCCGGCGGGCGTTCGTCGTTGCGGGGGGAGGGTGAGGCAGGTGATACTCCGAGTGGTTCAGACGGAGCGCATCCGATGTTCAGCGACGATCCCATCTCTCAGGCCGACGACGCGGCGCCGCTCTCGAGCGACACCGGCGCGGCCACCCCTGCCCCTTCGTCGGCCGCGCCGGCTCAGCCGACGCCCGGCAGCGGCGACGCGTTCGCCGACGTGACGCTCGAGCAGATGAAGCTCGCGCTGCGCAAGGTGAAGGACCCCGACCTCAACCTGAACATCGTCGACCTCGGACTCGTCTACGACGTGCGGCTGGTCGGGAAGGACGTGGAGGTCGACATGTCGCTGACGTCGCCCGGGTGCCCGAGCGGACCCGAGATCATGGCCGACGCCGAGCGCATCCTGAAGGCGGTGCCGGGCGTGGGAGCGGTGACGATCAACCTCGTGTGGACGCCTTTCTGGTCGCCGGATCGGATCGAGCCGCGCGTGAGAGCGTACATGGGGCTGTAACCGCCGCGGAGGGGCCGTACCGAGCGCTCAGGTGCTCGGTACTTCCGTGCTCTTCCGCTTCTTGCGGTGCGGCTCCAGCGCTTTCACGAAATCGGCGGCGAGCTCTCCGACCTGCCATCGCCTGAGCTCCGGCACCTCCGCCACCTCCTCCAGCGACACCGGGTTCTTCCGCGCAACGGCCTCGAGGCGATCGCGTGAGCACAGGACACCGGGGTCGAGCTCCAGCCGCTTGGCGGCGGCATCGCGGGCAGTCTTCAGCGCGCTGACGCGCGAGTCGAACTCGGGATCGCGGTCCCACCGCGCGGCGCGCGGGAATTTGGGCAGATCGGCATCGGGCACGGCGAGCGCGCGGCGCACCGCGTCCAGCAGCTCGGCGCCGCGCTGCTCCAGGATCGCGCGCGGCATCCCCTTGATCCTTCCGAGCGCGTCCTTGGACTGCGGCTGCGAGCGTGCGATCTCCAGCAGCTGCTCGTTGCCGAGCACGCGAAAGGTCGCGCGGTCGAGCACACCAGCCACGGTGTCGCGCCAGGGGACGAGCTCGCGCAGCACGGCGAGCTCGCGGCGGCTCAGGTCGCGCGCGCCCTTCATGCGCAGATACGACGTTCCCGGCTCCTCGTCGACCCAGCGCGTCCCTTCGAGCAGCGCGAACTCCTCACGCGCCCACGCCGTGCGCCCCATGCGCTCCAGCTCGGACGCCATGTGATCCCTGAGCTGCAGCAGCCAGCGGGTGTCCTGCGCCGCGTAGTCGAGCATGTCGCCGGTGAGCGGACGCATCGACCAGTCGGCGCGCTGATGCTTCTTGTCGAGCTTGACGTCGAAGAAGCGCTCGAGCAGCGCCGCGAGCCCGAACGCGGTGTAGCCGAGCAGCTGCGCCGCGACGCGCGTGTCGAAGATGTTGCGGATGTGCCAGCCGTAGTCCTGCTGCAGCAGGCGGAGGTCGTAGTCGGCGTCGTGGAACACCACCTCGACCGCGGGATCCTCGAGCAGCGCGCCAAGCCCGGGTGGCACGCCCATCGGCAGGGGATCGATCACCGCGTGGCGGGCGCGCGTCGACAGCTGCAGCAGGTAGACGCGATCCACGAAGCGGTGGAAGCTCGCTCCTTCCGTGTCGAGCGCGATCTCGCGCGTCTTCGCGATCTCCGACGTGAACTTCTCGACGTCGGCCACGGTGTCGAGATACTCGAACGATGCGACGTTCGCGCGCTCTGCCACGCTTGCTCCTCGCTCTGTTGGCGGATCGGATCCCGCGGTAATGTAGCGCCTCGCACGATCGCGTCACGCGGCTTGCAACATGGCGGCGACGGTCGTTCCCGCGCATCCGATCCGAGCTCATCGCATGACGGACTCCACTCTCGATGTCGGCGACATCCCTCGCACCCCGCCGGTCGATCCGAAGGCGCTGAGCACACCCCCGACGCATGGCCGGCGCGACGTCCGCCACCATCGCAAGGTCGGTTGGCGGAGCCGCGACGTGGTCCGGACCGCGGGGCTGGTGCTGGCGATGTACCTGGCGCTCCGGCTCCTCTGGTTCGCCAATGCGCTGTTCCTGGTCACCTTCCTGGGGATCCTGTTCGCCATCGCCGTCTCGTCGGGGGTCGACCGGCTCGAGCGGCTGCGAATCCCCCGGGGGGTGGGGGCGGCGCTCATCGTTCTCGCCTTCTTCGGGCTGCTGATCGGATTCGGCGCCTGGCTCGCCCCGACGCTGCGAGCCCAGGGGGCAGAGCTTCGCGAGAAGCTGCCGGAGGCGGTCGACCGCGTGGAGCTGTGGCTCAACAAGCGCCAGAGCGGGATGTTCGGCGTGCTCCTGGGCGGAAGCGACGCCGTCACGGGCGCCGGGGCGACCACCGGCGCCGCCGATACGTCGGCGGCACCGCGCGCGCCAGGTGCAGCGCCCGCCGCCGGGGCCGGTCAGGCGACTGCCCGCGCCGCCGGCGACACGGCGCCGCAGGCGAAGGGCGCGCCCCAGCTGCAGCAGCGCATCCAGGAGAAGCTGAGCGGGGCGTCACGCTATCTCTTTCCCTTCCTCACGCACACGGTCGAAGCGCTCGGCGGCGTTCTCATCGTCGTCTTTCTGAGCATCTACCTCGCGGCCGATCCACAGCTCTACCGGCGCGGCGTCCTGGCGTTGATCCCGCATCGGCGTCAGGCGCAGACCGCCGAAGTGATGGACCGCGTGGCCAGCGTGCTCCGCCGCTGGCTCGTCACGCAGCTCATCGCGATGCTCGTGATCGGCGCCGTGACGACGATCGTGCTGCTGATCCTGGGGGTGAAGGCGGCGTTCGCGCTCGGCGTGCTCGCCGGGCTGTTCGAGTTCATCCCCACCGTCGGCCCGCTGCTCAGCGCGATCCCCGGCGTGGCGATGGGCTTCCTCGACTCCCCCGAGAAGGCGGCGATGGTCGCCGTGGCGTACTGGGGGATCCAGTTCCTCGAGAACCACATCCTGATCCCGCTGCTCATGAAGGGCGGGATGGACCTGCCGCCGGCGCTCACCGTGATCACTCAGGCGCTGCTGGCGCTGGTGTTCGGCTTCCTCGGTCTGATGGTCGCGGTGCCGCTGCTCGCGACGATCATGGTCATGGTGCAGGTGTTGTACGTCGAGCAGCCGAAGGTCGGGGCGGATCCGGACGCCAGGTCGCGCAGCGATGGGTTCGATCCGGAGCTGGACGAGGGGCTGGAGGGAGCGACGGCCGCCTGACGGTGGACTCGCTCACCGCGCGCTGGCCGCGGCTGCGCCACGCGCTGCCGCGCGTTGACCTCGAGGTGCGCGAGACGCCGGTCGAGCGCTGGGAGCTGGAGGGCACGTCGCTGCTCGTGAAGCGCGACGATCTCACCACGCCCACGCTCGGTGGCAACAAGGCCCGCGCGCTCGAGCTCCTGCTCGCGGGCGTGGGC
>Ga0207691_10007225_pt1 | contig 10712 bp, 10 predicted proteins | sample KBSM13metaG_FD_184327 | JGI IMG/M metagenome (GOLD analysis project Ga0207691, IMG submission 184327) | Miscanthus rhizosphere microbial communities from Kellogg Biological Station, Michigan, USA - KBS M1-3 metaG (SPAdes) (version 2) | ecosystem: Host-associated > Plants > Roots > Rhizosphere >... | reverse complement strand
GCGACGACGTACGACGTGACGTTTCCCCTGTTCGCGAAGATTGACGTGAACGGCGCAGCCGCGCATCCCTTGTACGAACTGCTCAAGTCGGCGAAGCCCGGCCTGCTCGGGACCGAGGCGATCAAGTGGAACTTTACGAAGTTCCTGGTCAACGGACTCGGAGATGTCCTCGTGCGCTACGCTCCGTCCGACACACCTGACAAACTCGATCAGGAGATCGCGAAAGTCCTTGCGGCACCGCTACCGAAGCGGGCTTGACGGCTGCCGGTTCCGCACGAGGTCGCGGATCACTTCGTCGTAATACGGCTTGTCTTTGAGACTCGCCCGCGAGGCGGGGAAATACGCCAGCGCCAGACTCAGCACGCTGGGGTTCAGCGCCGTCAACGACACAGCGGTCCGCTCGCCTCCAGACAGGCGCGTATTGTCAATCATCGGAAAGTCGAACAGGCCAACGACGAAGTAGGTGTCGATTTCCCGTTTGGACGCGAGATCGAGCTTGGGCTGCCGGCACTCGTCCGGCGTCAGGAGCTGCGACACGTAGAGATGCACCTGCACTTCGCGCGCCGCCTCGTCGTAACTGAGAAGTTCGAGCTTGAACTGGCGTGCATGGACCGAACCATCATTGGCCTGCATCGTGAGACACACGCGAGCAGGACCTTCGCCAGGCTTCATGTCCGGATCCGGAATGGCCTTGGGACCGAACATGATGAACGCCTGCAGGTCTTTGATCTTGTCGGGGAGCGCATCTCCTCGTTCGATCATGCCGGCATCCGACAGCGCGGTGAGCTGATGCTCGATGACCTGCGTCGACACCGATTCGAGGCGACCACGCAGCTCGGCGTTCGTCGCCCGATTCTCCAGGGCAATGCGCCGCTGGACATCCTTGAACAGCGGTCCGATGTCGAGCGACTCGTGGAAGTTATAGGCCAGCAGCTCCAGGCTGAGAATCTGCTGCCGGATCTGTTCCTCCGACGATAGTCGCTGCGACGGATCCTTCGACATGAACGTCGTCAGGATCGAATTGAACATGTCCTTGCGGAGATTGCTGTCGGCTTCTTCCCGCCGGCCCATCATCTCCGCGTACAGGCGGATGTTGCTTTCGACCTGCTGCCGTTCGTTGAGCGAGGAGTTGAACCAGTAGCCGAGGACCAGCGTGACCAGCGGCAGCGCGAGCGCCTTGATTAGATCCACCGAGGTCCGGGCGACCCCATTGCTGTGGGGAATGTCCGGCTGCGGCAGCTCATTGTCGTTCGTGCTCACCTTCGCTTCAGCTCGAACTTCCCGTCCGCAAGCTTGACCAATTCGTAGTTGTAGGCAGCCGGGTTGGGTCCCGAGAATATCGCGGCGGAAGGCCGTCCCTCATACGAAGGCAGCGTCAGGTTGCATTGGCCCTGTTGCGGCACGTTGATGCGATAGGAACCGTCGGTGCCGGTCGCCCCCTTCACCGGTTCGTCCTTCCCGCATTGAATCTCGAGCGCGGCACTCTTCACACCCTGGCCTTCAAACACGATCGTGCCGTAGATCTGCCCGGCAGAGACGACGGCTGGAACGAGCAGCGCGAACACGAGACAGGCTGTTGCTGACGGTTTCATGACATATCCCCCGGAGTGGTCGCGGCGTGGCAGTCAGTATCTTAACAGCCGCGATCCGATCAGGCGGCGGCAGCGGACCGGGGTAGACTCGGACCCCGAAAGGAGACGTGCCGTGCAACGACTGATTGCGCCTCTCGCCGCCGCCGCTGCGGCAGTGCTGATCACCCTGGCCGCGACGTCGATGACCTCGAGGGCCGCCGGCAGCTACGCGGACGATCGATCCGAGATCGAAGACCTGCAGGCGCGATACCTGTTCGCGCTCGACCTTCTCCAAGCGCCGCATCTACAACGAGAACCGCGACGAGTGGGCGTAGAAGGGAACGAAAAACCCGGCCTGGTGATTCCACTTCCACAGACGCCCGCGATGTGAAATGCTGCGCGGGCGGGGTTGGAGGGTCGGCATGTGGAAGAGGCGTACGGTCGCGACGCTCGTTGCGACCCTGCTGCCCGCAATGGTCTTCGCGCAAGACGCGAAGGCGGTCATCGACGCCGCATCGAAGGCGATGGGGGCGAACGGCCTGAACTCGATCAGCTATTCAGGCGTCGCGGCCGAGGGCAACTTCGGTCAGAGCCGGACGATCTCGTTCGGACTCGCCTCGACGTCGATTCGCAGCTACACACGCACCATCGACTTCACACAGCCGGCATCCCGCGCGATCGGCGAGGCAACACCTCCGGCGGGACGAGGCGCACCCCCACCGCAGCCGCGGCCCTATGAGGAAACCATCGCTGCTGAGAGCCCGTGGGCGCAGCAGTTGTCGATCTGGGTGACGCCGTGGGGATTCCTGCGCGGCGCCGCCGCGAACAACGCCACGCTGAAAACGAAGAAGCTCGGCGAGGTCTCGTACCGGACGCTGACGTGGAGTCCACCGCAGAAAGCGCCTTCAGGCCTGCCGTATGAGATCGTCGGCTATATCGGTCCCGACAATCTGGTCGATCGTGTCGAGACGCGCGTCGAGCATCCGATCTTCGGGGATATGCGCGTCGAGATCGCGTACCAGAACTATCGCGATTTCGGCGGCGTGATGAGCCCGACGCGGATCGCCGAGCGACGCATGGGCATGGAGATGTTCGTCACCGGGATCACATCGGCCGTGGCCAATCCGCCGAATCTGGCAGCGCTGCTGACGGCCGCGCCGCCTGGAGGATCTCCTGCAGCGGCGCGACCGGCCGCCCCGGCCGCGCCGCCGGCCGCCTCAGAAAAGCTCGCCGACGGCGTCTATCGGATCACCGGCGGCTATGTATCGATGGCCGTCGAATTCAAGGACTACGTGGTGGTGCTCGAAGGCGGTCAGAACGAGGCACGTGGCCTGGCGGTCATCGCCGAAACGAAACGCCTCTTCCCAACCAAGCGCATCAAGTACGTCGTCAACACCCACCCGCATTTCGACCATGCGGGCGGGCTGCCACCCTTCGTCGCCGAGGGCGCCACGATTCTCGAGCACGATAACAGCCGCTATTTCATGGAAGCCGCGCTCAGCGAACCGCGCACACTCGTCGGCGACGTCCTGGCCAGATCGAAAAAGAAGCCGAAGGTCGAGGGCGTGATCGACAGGATGGTGCTGCAGGACGAGACGCGGACCCTCGAGCTCCATGCGGTGAAGGACCTCGAGCACAGCGACGCCATGCTGCTCGCCTTTTTGCCGAAAGAGAAGATCCTGTTCACCGCCGACATCGACATCCCGGCGCCCGGGCAGCCGGTCAGCCCGTCGATTCCGACGCTCGTCGCCAACCTCGAGCGGTTGAACCTCGACTTCGATCGGTACGTCACCGTGCACCCGCCAACCCCCGATCGTCCGCTCACGAGGGCCGATCTGTTGGCACTCATGAAGGTGGCCAGATGATGCGATGGTGGACTGCGTCTGTCCTGTGTGCGGCAGTGATGCTCTCTGCGCGTCTCCAGGGTCATCACAACTTCGCGGACATCTACCTCGAGGCCGACACGATCGACGTCGAGGGCGAGGTCGTCGAGTTCCAGTACAAGAATCCGCACTCGTGGATTCACATCCAGGCGCAGGATGCCTTCGGCACCCCGAAGATCTACTCGGGCGAATGGGCCAGCGTCTCCCGCCTCGAACGCGACGGCATCACCAAAGACTTCTTCAAAGTGGGCGATCGCCTTCGCATCTGGGCGTCGCCCAACCGCAACCCGAACGACAATCGCGTCCGGATCAAGCGAATCGAGCGCCGGAGGGACCGCTGGAAGTGGGGCGGGAACCGCATCGAGCGGTAATCCTGACACTGTACGTCCGTACGCACCCTAACCATCGCGTCCGGGCTGGCCGAAACAGGGGTCATGCCGGCAACGCCACAGCGCGGTCTCGGACGCAGCCTTCTCTGGATCGCTGGCACCACTCTGGCAATCGTCGTCCTCGCCTTCCTGTCGCTGCTCGTCACCTCCGACGGTCTGACCGACGAGCAGCGCCGGATGGTGAACGATGCCATCGCTGTGGTCGAGAAGGGCGGGTTTGACCGCGACGCAACGGTGCTTCACCGCGTCGTCTTCTTTCGCAGCAGCGACAACTGGTGGAATGAGCACGTCGGGCACCAGAACGCGTACGCGGCCACGAACTTCCCGTTCGCGGTGGTCACCCTCTACCCGGCGTTCTTCCGGGTCCCTGTCGATGCCACCGAACGCGCTTCAATCCTGCTCCATGAAGCGCAGCACGTCTTCGGTGTCGACGAGTCCACGGCGCTCCAGCGCGTCTGGCTCGGCAAGCGACGGCTCGGCTGGACGACGGACCGCTACAGCCGCACGCGCGTGTGGAGGAACACCCGCGAGTGGACGAAGGATGCTGCCGCCGTGCTGTTCCAGTGCGGGCCGGACCGGCAATCGGACTGCGTCGAATAGATCCTGCCGGCTCAATCACCTGGTCGTGAATGTCACGGTGACCGTCATGATCACCGGCACTGGTTCCCCGTTCAGCCGCGTCGGCGTGAACTGCCACTGACGAATCGCGTCAATTGCCGCCTGCACAAACACGCCCGAATCAGGCCTCACAGCTTTGACGTCCGTCACCGTTCCATCAACGCCAACCGTGCTCTCGAGAATGACGACGGCGCCTTCCGCTGGCAGCGGGCGAGGACAGGTGGGCGACACATCCTTGATCCTTCGCGGCGCGGCGATCTGACCGCCAATCCGCAGCGGCGCCTGCTGGGCCGCGAACGCTACTTCGATGACCGGTAATTGACGCGAGCTGACAAACAGTCTCGGAGTAGCCGTCCTTCGCACTGCCGCGGCCACGCGAGCATCGAGGGCATCGACAGCAGCGACGCCAGGCGCGCAATTGACCCTGACCGTTTCCATCACACTGCCGATTCGCAGCGTCATTGAGCGCTGGACATCCTCACCGCTGGCGAGCATCAGCTCGGTCTTCAGCGTGGAGAAACCAGGGAGCTGGGCGACGAGTGCATAACTCGATGGCGGGACATTGCGAAACACGAACGCACCCGCCGAATCGGTCACCGTCGAGGCGCGGATATCCGATACGGTGCTCGTTAATGTGAGCTGCACACCAGGCAGCAGGGCCCCGCTGCTATCGCGCACCGTCCCGGATACCGATGCCGGTTGTTGCGCCGCAGCAGCAGCCGTCGCCGCTGGTCGGACGCGCCGCGGACGAGGCACTGCCACTGCGGGCGGCGGCACTGCGGCGGTAGGCGCCAGCGCGATATCGCGAAGGTCGCTTGTGACGATCGACCTCGAATCGAGTCGCTCCGTGAGCGTGACCGCCGCCAGAGGAAGGGTGAGCGCGAACATCGCGAGCACGGTGACCGCGCGGTTGGCGCGGGTCAGCGTCGCGTGATTGCGTGAAACGTTCAGCATTGCGGAAATTCTCCTTTCCAGTGTCGACGGATCGGCAACGGCCGGAGCTGAAGCCCACCGACGTCCATTCGCTGCCACATGCCGGGCGACCGCCAGCAGGTGTGATGCGTAATCCACGGCCGTCAGGCCGCGACGGAGCACGGCGTCGTCGCAGGACTGCTCGCTCTCGTCACGCAGGCGCCGGCTGGTCATCCACACCAACGGATTGAACCAATGCACGGCACGCACGATCTCCGCCGCGATCTGCACCACCCAATCGCGACGGACGATGTGGGCGAGTTCGTGGGCCAGAACGACGTCGATGCGTCCCGTGGTCCAGGAGCGGGCGCCGGCCGGTACGATGATTCGCGGGCGGAACAGCCCCCACGTCAGGAGGAGCGACCGGTCGGGACATTCGAGCACGACGACCGATCGCGTCAGGCCGTGCTCGCGTGAGAGCAGCGCCGCGCGCTCGCGCCAGGTGTTCGACTGAACAGGCTGGCAGCGCCATGTGGTCACCATCAACCTGACAAGTCCCACCACGAGGCCCGCCATCACGGCGATGAAGCCGAGCGACCACACCACGAGCAGCATCAGGCTCCACGCGTGCGCTGGCCCGTCGAGAGCCTGACTTGCGTCTACAGCGGACGCGACGACGAGATCGGAGTTCAGCGTCAGACCGGAGGTCGTCACTGCCGACGCGCCCGTCAGCATGGGAACGTCCCAGTGCGGAATCGTCGTCTCCAGGATAGGAATCGCCGCGACGGCGGCAAGCGCTGCGGCGAGCACCAGATGCCGCAACGCCGCGGGTCGCCGACGCAGAGCGCGGCACACCAGCAGTGCCACCGCGGTCACCACGCTGGCGTCGATGATGACGGCAACGGCAGTGATCATTTGCCGCCTTCCTTCCTGGCTTTCTCGATCAGGCCGGCGATGCGATCGATCTGCTCGTCGGTCAACCTCGCGCCCTCGCCACCGAGCAGGGCGGCCACCGCCTTCTCCGTCGACCCGTCGAAGAATGTGTCCACCAGATGGCGGAGCGCCGACTTGCGAGCGGCGTGTCGGGCGACCACGGGCATGTAGACAAAGCGCACACCGTCGTACTCGCGGCGCACGTGTCCCTTTTCTTCCAGGACACGAAGCTGCGTGCGAACGGTCGAATAGCTTGGCTCACCGGACAGTTCGTCCATCACCTCGGCGGCGGTCGCGCGGCCGCGACGGAACAGGACGTCCATGATCTGCCGTTCGCGGCGGGTGAAGCTCGCCTGATGCGTGGGTGCGCGGCGTGGTGTCATCATCTCCATCGCGTGTTATTTTTATCGCACTAACAGTGCGACAGAAATAACACCATCGGCCGCCGCGTGTCAATCCACCCTGACCGGGACCCTGGATTCGCAACGGCAGATGTGTTGCTATGGTGAAAGAGGGCTGGGGCGATGGACGGACCCGACACGATCCGCGAGTACGGCGAGCCGATCGATCCGCAGTCGATCATCGACCCGCACGATCCCGACACGCTCGAGCTTGAAGCTGGACATCCCGGTCTGGGCGACGCCGCCTACGTCCAGCGTCGGAAGGAGCTGTTCGCGCGGTGCCGCCAGCACCGCCTCGACCGTCTCGGTCCGCCGCTCATCGACTACACCGCGGAAGAAACGCGCATCTGGCGCGAGGTGACACCGAAGCTCGACGAGCTGCATGGCACGCATGCGTGTGCCATTTACCTGGAAGCCAAGAACACCCTCGGCATCAGCTCCCGGCAGATTCCACAGCTGCGTGCCCTGTCCGAGCGACTCCAGCACGAAACGCGGATGCACCTCGTGCCGGCGGAAGGACCGCTCGCCTATCGCACGTTTTACGGATATATCGCCGATCGGGGATTTCCGGTGACCCAGTTCATCCGCCATGGCTCGCATCCGGAGTTCACTCCCGAACCCGACATGATCCACGACTGCCTGGGTCACGTCCCGCCGCTGATGAATCCTGATTACGCCGAACTGCTGACGCTCATCGGCAAGGCGGCAACGACGGCCCGGGATCCACTGCATGTCCTCGCGCTGAAACGCTTCAGCTGGTTCTCGATCGAGTTCGGGCTGATCGAGGAAGCGGGCCAAGTGAAGGTGTTTGGCGCGGGCATCCTCTCCTCGACCAGCGAGATTCCGTTCTCGGTGCTCTCTCCAGACGTCAGGCGTCGGCCGTTCGTCACGAGCGACGTGATTGAGACCGACTACGACCCCTCCCGCATGCAGGATCACCTGTTCGTCATCCCGTCGTACGGATGGCTGCGCAGTGAAGCGGAACGACTCGTCGAGCGGCTGCTTGGTCCGCGGGCGATCGATAACTGAGACGTGTTAGGGTAGGCGCGATACAACCAATTCGTCGGTCCCGGTGTCTAAAGCAGGGAGACGGCGGCGCGTGGATCGCATCAGAAGTATCTTCGCGTGTTCACTGACGGCATGGCTGCTGGTGCTCAGTATCGCTTCGGGCGAACAGCCGTCGAAACTGCTGGCCCAGTCGTCAGCCAGCGCGCGCGAAAAAGACGCCTCCAGCACCCGGGTCCTCCGGTTGCCCGCCACGCCGTATCAATACGCGATTGTCGACCTCCCCGAGCATTTCCGGACTCCGGCGGCGGCGCGATTCGACAACACGCCGCCCGACAACCCGGTTACCGACGCCGGAGCGACGCTGGGGCGCGTGCTGTTCTATGACACGCGGCTCTCCGCCAACAACACGGTCGCGTGTGCGTCGTGCCACGTCCAGTCGCACGGCTTCGCGGATCCCAGCGGGGTCAGCAAGGGATTCGCCGGCGGTCACACCGACCGCCACGCCATGAACCTCGTCAATCTTCGCTTCCATCCGCGTGCGCGCTTCTTCTGGGACGAGCGCGCCGGCAATCTGGAGGAGATGACGCTGCTGCCGATCGAGAACAGCCTCGAGATGGGGCAGAAGGTTGGCGCCCTTCCGGACATTCTCGGGCACGATCCGCAGTACGCGGATCTGTTCCGCAAGGCATTCGGGGATGCGGAGGTGACGCGCGAGCGGATCGGACGCGCGCTCGCACAATTCGTGCGGTCACTGGTGTCGTACCAGTCTCGCTACGATCAGGGCCGTGCTGCGGTGCGTGCCATCGCCGACGATTTCCCGAACTACTCGCCTCAGGAAAACCGGGGCAAGGCCCTCTTCATGCGGAACTGCGCCGTCTGCCACCTCGAGAACCAGGAAGCGCACTTCGTCGTCAATGCGCCGGTGAACACCGGACTCGATGCCGACATCCGCAACACGGATGGCGGCGTCGGCGACATCACGCTGAAACCGGCCGAGCTCGGACAGTTCAAGTCGCCGTCGCTGCGCAACGTCGAGGTGACGGGACCGTATATGCACGACGGCCGGTTCGCCACGCTCGACGCGGTCATCGATCACTACAGCAGCGGAGGCAAGGATCACCCGAACCGGGACCTTCGCGTGCAGCCGTTCCATTTCACCCAGTCGGAGAAGGCGGCGCTGATCGCTTTCCTCAAAACGCTGACGGACCCGACATTTCTCACGGATCTGAGGTTCTCGGATCCGTTTTCGAGCAACTGACGACCGGAAGGAGTGCACATTATGCGACGCGGCCTTCTTGCACTGCTGGTACTGCTCGGCAGCAGTCCGGTGGCCTTCGCGCAGTTTCACGTCGTCACCACACCGGGAACGACGCGAGTCACGCCCAGAGTCGGCCCGGACGAAGTCGTCGCGCGGATCATGACGTTCGATCAGAACAGCGACGGCCGCGTCGCCATCGGCGAGCTGTCGGAACGCATGCGTCCGCTGGTTGATCGTGGAGACAAGAATGGCGACGGCGCGCTCGATCGATCCGAAATCGTCGCGCTGTCACGCGCACCGTCGACACAGGCGGGCCGCGCAGTGTTTCTCAACAGCGGCTATTCGTTCGGCGAGGATGTCGGCTTCTCGTCGAGGCAGCATATCGAGGGCGCGCTCGAGGACCTGCGTTTGACGGCGGACAAGGCGGAGCGCGCGCTGCCTCGGGTCCGCGCCTACATCGAGCAGATCGAGACGGCGGCACGAGCGGACCTGCTTGACCGGATGGAGCATTTGCTGTCGCCCGAGCAGTTCGTGGCATTTGCCCGGGTGTTCGACAATCAACCGCGCGAGCTGACGATTCGAACCAACGTCAACGGAGCCAGGGCGCCGCAAGTGCTCCGCATGACGTCAACGGCGAATCTGATTCGGCGCGTGGACGGGATGGGACTCGCCCTGTTGGCAAACGAGCAGGCGCGGAAGGCTCTTGAGGAATACATGTCGAGGACCCGCTTTGACCGCGAGACGGATCGCGCTGAGCTGCTGGCGCAGGTGACCGGCGTGCTCAGCGCCGAAGAGCTGGTCGACTTCCAGGCCGCCATGGCGCGCAAGCCGGTCGTCGCCAATGGACGCGGGATGCTCAACAATGTTGCCATCTCGAAGGCCAACAACTGACATCGGAAAGGAGTGCGCATATGCGACGCGGCCTTCTTGCACTGCTGGTGCTGCTCGGCGGCAGTTCGATTGCCTTCGCGCAGCCTCAATTCGCCCTGCCGGGAACGACACCGGCAACGACCAAGGTCAGCGCCGACGAAGTCGTGGCGCGGATCATGACGTTCGATCAGAACAGCGATGGCCGCGTCTCCATCGGCGAACTGTCGGAACGCATGCGTCCCCTGGTTGAACGTGGAGACACAGACGGAGACCGCGCGCTCGATCCATCCGAAATCGCCACGCTGTCACGCGCGCCGGTGACGCAGACGCGCCGCGCGGTGTTCCCCAGCAGCGGCTATTCGTTCGGCGAGGATGTCGGCTTGTCATCGAAGCAGCACATCGAGGGGGCGCTCGACGACCTGCGCTTGACGTCGGACAAGACGGAGCGCGCGCTGCCCCGGATCCGCACCTACGTCGAGCAGGTCGAGGCGGCGGCAAGAGCGGACCTGCTTGGCCAGATGGAGCCGTTGTTGTCGCCGGAGCAGCTCCGGGTCTTTACTCAGGCACTGAACAATCAATCGCGCGAGGTGACTCTTCGAACCACGGTCAGCGGAGTCGCGGCGACGCAGGCGATCCGCATGATGACCACCGGCGACCTCGCGCAGCGCGTGGACGGGATGGGGCTGCCACCGTCAACGAACAAGCAGGCGCAGAAAGCGATTGGCGATTACAAGTCACGCCTGCGCCTCGAACGCGAGACCGATCGCCTGGCGTTGCTGGCGCAGTTGAAGGACGTGCTCGGCAACGAAGAGCTCGATGATTTCGGCGCTGCGATTGCCCGCCGGCCGGTCGTGGCTAATGGGCGTACG
>Ga0207691_10007224_pt1 | contig 10713 bp, 9 predicted proteins | sample KBSM13metaG_FD_184327 | JGI IMG/M metagenome (GOLD analysis project Ga0207691, IMG submission 184327) | Miscanthus rhizosphere microbial communities from Kellogg Biological Station, Michigan, USA - KBS M1-3 metaG (SPAdes) (version 2) | ecosystem: Host-associated > Plants > Roots > Rhizosphere >... | reverse complement strand
GCGAGGACGGCAGCAAATGCGCAAGCGAGAAGTTGTTGCATACGAGGCATTGCGGTCAGGCACGATGACATCGTCGTGATTGTCTTCGGATCTGCGGTCGCTTGACCTCAGACCAAGACTTCGCCACGTATCGAACCGGAGGGGTGGCAGGGCTACGGATACCTCTGGTGGGTCCCGCAGAAGGCCTGGCCCTTCTGGAGGCGCTCGCCAGGAGCGTTTTCTTCGCGAACGGCAACGGCGGCCAGTACGTGTTTGTCGATAGGCAGCGTGACCTCGTGATCGTCCACCAAGTCAGACGGTCTCTCATCTGCCGCAACGTCACACCCCAGACCATTACCCCGCTGCTTGAGCGAATCCTTGCGGCAATACCGAACGACTAAACCGGCAACCGCGGCGCCGAAGTCGCCGGGTAGGGAGTGACCGCTGCGAGCGCCTCCGGAAGCTGACTTGCGATAGCGCTTCATTCGGCCATGAGCTGGCGTTCATGAGCGGCAGCTTCCGGCAAACTCCAAGCCGCTAGATTGTTCCGAACCGGGGCGACGCGGCTGCAGTCTCCTTGGTACCGAGGCGGCGGATTGACAGAAAATGCAATGGCAGGCAGTCTGAGGCGGTGATTCCCAAAGCTTCCGCGGATATCCGGGTCGCGAGCACCGAGACGGTGAGCTCGATTGCCGAGGCGCTCGCCTTGGCGACGGACCAGACGCGCCGGAGGAAGCTCCTGTTCGAACCGGACGACGCGGAAGTGCGGCCGTCTTATGGCGTGTGGTTTCGCGGCCAGAGCAATGCGGCTTGGGCAATCATACCGAGCGTCTTTCGAACGACCCTTGTGAAGGACGGAAAGGAGGTCGACGGCGTCTATTCCGAGACCAGTATGTTCCACCAGTTCCAGCTTCTGGCGCCGGAATACCATCAGCAGCATCGGAGCGACTTCGATTGGCTCTGCCTGATGCAACACTACCGGCTGCCCACCCGCCTGGTGGACTGGACCGAGAACTTGCTGGTGGCTCTGTACTTCGCCGTGGAAGGGGGACAAGCCGATAACGGCAAGGTCTTCCTGCTGGGAGCGGAGCGGTTGAATCACCTCGTAGGCAACGTGAAGAAGACCATCTTCGTCCCGGAAAGCTTTCTGGCGGTGGCTCGGGCGCGGCTCGCCCGTTGTCGCACGCACGAGGAATGGGCCCACGAAATGCGGTCGGCCACCTACAACGCCAGCGCTCACGCCACGGCACTGTTCGAGCGAAAGGCGAGCAAGAGCGAAGATGACGTCCGCAAACGCATCGCCAAGCTAGTGAGGGCTCCAGTTGCCGTTTTCCCGAATCGGACCAACCGCCGCCTCATTGCGCAGGCGGGCACGTTCACGGTTCATGGCGGAAAGGTGCTGCGTAAGGAATACGGCTCCAATCCTGATTCGCTACCGCTTCCCGTTCACCTGGAAGCGCTCAACGAGCAATCGGAGAAGAAGTTCTTAGTTGCGTTCGACGTTAAGAAGTCATCGAAGAACAGAATCAAACGCGAGTTGGAGCTGCTGGGAATTCACGAAGGAACGCTCTTTCCAGAACTCGACCATCAGTCGAACCGGCTACGGGAGCTCTGGGCTCGAGCCGAGCCATAGCTGGACACCCGGCTGTTGCCAGCGGGTTCCAGCCCACGCAGCCCTCCGCAGCGTCGCGACCCAATACTGTCGAGGAGTGGAGCGCGAACGGCTGCTCTGAAGAGACCCAATCAAAAGTGCCAATGTCGGCGGCGCGTCGATCGGCGCCGATTGCCTCTCTGAAATCAGCGAAGGCAAGCAGCCTCGAGCCGACCAGCATGGAAGCCGACGCTCGACCTAGCAACGACCGGCCAGAACCGGTCGCTTAGCGACGACTGCTTGCGGGGCTGTTGCACGGGTCGCCAAGTGCGCGTGCGATCCGATCGCGCTGGCGACTCGCGCCCGAGCCTACGGGCAACCGCGGACGCCGGCATGCCCTGTATTCGGGCGCAAAGGCATCGAATTGACCGCGAGTCGTCGTTCGTCGCTGCGGAACCTGATGAAAGAGGCGCGCCGGGGCTCCGTGCGTTAGGGGAGAAACCGATCGGTGTCTCCTCGACATGACCGAGCTCTCCCGGCGCGGGTCCAACCCTTGACTCATCAACGCCTGGTCTCGCGGCCGCGCGTCAGCCGCACGTGAAGCTCGCTGCGTCGTCGGTGCTACCCGTGCCCTTGTAGACCGCCTTCTTCGGATAAGGGCAGAGCGGCCGCGTGCGGACCGTCGCGCCCTGGACGACGCGGCTGGCGACGATCTGATCGGGCGCCACGCCTTGCTCGACCCAGCGGTCGAGCGACATCAGCACGTCGCGCTCGGCGCTGACGACCGGCGACGGACCGCCCTGGTTGCCGAAGTTCGAGGTCCCGCTGCCACCGCTGCAGTGGCCCATGCCAGGCACCAGGAAGAGGCGGAAGAAGGTGTCGAGCTCCGCCTGCGTGCCCTGCTTGGTCTTGACCTGCTCGACGTAGTTGATCGTGTCCTGCGGGTTGACGACCGGATCGGCCCAGCCCTGGTACACGATCGCCTTGCCCTTGCGCGCCTTGAACGCCGAGATGTCCGTGCTGACCTGGTCAACCAGAGGGCTGACGGTCGCGTCGGCATAGGCGACGTCGCGGTCGTAGTCAAAGGTCCACCAGTTCCACTGCGGATTCCCAAACACCCAGAGTCGCCAGTAGTCGGCGCGCACAGGCTCGGTCGAGCCCCAGTACTGCGACCACCCGGATTCCGATCCGACGGTCAGTCCGGGATAGAGCTGCGTCCCGGTGCGTGGATTCTTCGGTCCGGCATAAATCTTCTTCGCGACCGCGATCTCGGGCGCCGTGAGGCAGCCTGCAGTCTGGCCGGGCGCGCACAGCATCGCGTCGATGTTGAACTGCGAGCCCGTGCACTGACGCGGATCCTCCATGACGCCGTCTGTGACGCCGTCGAGCGCGTCGCACGCGGCGACAGCCGCCGTGGTGATGCTCGCCGCCTTCGCGGACGACAGGATCACCGGCGTGTTGGTGTTGGCGCTGCGGTTCGAGAGAAACCGATGCAGAAATTCGACATTGAGCCGCGTCCGGTTGTTGCCGGGAGCGCCGGCGATCACGCCGTCGAAGTCTTCCGGATAGCGCTGGATTTCGGCATAGGCTTGGTGCCCACCGGTCGAGCAGCCATAGTAGTAGGCGCGGGTGACTGCCTGCGCTTGCAGTCCAGCGATGAGCTGACGCGCCGGCACGGTGATCGCGTGGATCGACCGCGTGCCCCAGTCGCGGATCTTCTCGGGATGGCCTACGCCCCAGAACATCTCGTTCGGATCGGTGCTCTGGTGGCCGGTGTCGCCGCCCACGACCGCATATCCCTGGCGCATTGCGTAGGCCATATCGCTGTAGGAGATGGCGGGGCTGTAGCCGCCGTTCCCAGTGGTCACCATCTTCCCATTCCATCCGGACGTCGGCACCCAGACCTCGAAGTTGACGAGCGAGTCGGACGTCGGCGTTGCCTTTGCCTGGATGCGGCAGAACGCGGGTAGGCTCGCGATCGCCGTCGACGACCCTGGCGGGATGAACGCGTTCGCGGCAACAGGGCCGGCGGCGGTGAGGCCGCCATTGTCGAGCTTGACCGCCGCGAGTGCCGTCGGGTCGCACGTCAACGCCGTCGGCGCAGGGGCAGGCGCCGGATCGTCGTCGCCGCCGCCGCAGCCGGTAACGCAGAGAAGCGCTGCTGCGGCGGCAGTCGGCAAGAGTGAGAGGTGTCGCATGGAAGTTTCCTTGGAAGTCTTACGTTTCAATGTTGCTGACTGCGCTCGACGCACGGGCCGTCGTCACTCCGGCTCAATGCCCGCCGCTTTGATCACGCGGCCCCACTTCTGAGCATCGGTGTTTTGAAACTTCGCGAGCTCGTCTGGCGTGGTGGTCCACGGGTCCGAGCCGGTGCCTTCGAAAAAGGCCTTGGCGGGGGCGCTCTTCGTGCCCGTGGCGAGAAGCTCGTGCAGGCGCGTCACCACCGGTGCCGGCGTGCCCGCAGGCACGTAGGCGGCGAACCAGTAGCCCATGTCGTAGCCCTTTACGCCCGCCTCGTCGAGGGTCGGCAAATCGGGCAGGAGCGCGTTGCGTCTGGTAGTTGAGACACCCAGGCCGCGCAGCTTGCCGCCCTTGATCTGCGGCACGCCGGTCGCGGTGTCAGTGATCATGAAGTCGATCTGGCCGCCGAGGAGGTCGGTCACGGCGTTTGGGTTGCTCTTGTAAGGGACGTGAAGGATGTCGGTCTGCGTGAGCTGCTTGAACATCTCGCCCGCGACCCGGCTCGACGAGCTGCCGCTGCCGAACGAAAGCTTGCCCGGGCGCTTCTTCGCGTCTGTGATCAGGTCGGCGACGGACTTGTACGGAGAGTCGGCGCGGACCACGAGCACCTGACCGCCACGGCCAAGGCCGGTCACCGGGACGAAGTCCTTCACTGGGTCGTAGCCGAGCTTCTTGTAGAGATGCTCGTTGGCGGCGTGTGTAGTGTTTGTCGTGATCAACACGGTGTAGCCGTCGGCCGGCGCGCGCGCAGCTGCCTGCGCGGCCATCATGCCGCTAGCGCCGGCCTTGTTGTCGACGACGACGGCCTGCTTTGTCTGTTCGGAGATCGACTGACCGAGCGCGCGCGCGAGCTGATCGGTGGCGCTGCCGGCAGCGAACGGGACGACGAATGTGATCGGCTTGGACGGATATGCCTGACCGAAGGACGGGCCTGCGGCGGACAGGGCTAGCGCCGTGAAGGCAGCCGCCGCGACGGCCTGGCGCGCACGGCTGAAGGAGATGAGGACGTTGGTCATTTGAGGTCTGTGGGGCTAGTTGGACGAGGGAATTTGTAGGAGATTGCGCGCGCGCGACGCGCTCTACCCCGGGTCGGCGATCTCGAGCTCAAGCAGCGCCGAGCTAAAGGACTTGCCGTGCGCATCGAGCGCGAGCGATCGCGTCACGCCGCCGCCAAGGGCGCCCGTGATCACGAAGTTGAATGCGGCGAGCGTTGGCAGCTCGTACCGAACCACGCTTCCGGTGATCAGGCCGCCGAGGTGCGACCGCACCGCGTCCGCCGTCACGTGTCGTCGCAAGTGTTCGTAGTGACTGGCGTCGTAGGCAATCAACGACAGGTTCGACGTGTCCCCCTTGTCCCCCGCACGGGAGTGCGCGAGGTCGCGCAGCTTCATGCAGCGACCTCGCACAGCCTGACGCCGGCGACCGTTGCACCGGCGGGGATCAGGACCGACTGCACGGCGACAACCTCGCGCGCGTGCTTCGTGACCCCGCCACCGCCCGCGGGACCGTTCGTGTAGAGCGTCTCGACCTCATTGCCGATTCGCGTCGCTTCTGACATCGAGGAAGCCCGACCGGTCACGCGAAGCCGCACTTCGTACGGCGCCTCGCCGCGACGCGCCAAGTTCATGCCATGCAGGGCGTCGACACCGACCAGATCAAAGCGCGACTCGCTCATCGAAACACCGGTGAGACGCAGCCGTTCGCGGACGATCTCGCGCGCGAGCTCGGCGCGCGCTAAAGCGTTCGTTCCCGCGTAGGAGATTTGTCCTTCGCCGACCCATCCATCGACGTAGCCCACTGACACCTTGAGAGTCCCCGTCGGCGGCGCGCCGCGTCCACCGAGAACTCGGACGCGATCGGCGCCGAGCTCCTCGATTCGTACCTGGGAGAAGTCGGCCACGAGATCCGGCTGGAAATAGCGCGCCGGATTATGGATCTCGTATAGCAATTGCTCCTTGCATGTGGCGGCGGTGACACGCCCGCCGGAGCTCGCAACCTTGGTGACGACCAGGCTCCCGTCGGCCTGGACTTCGCCGATCGGAAAACCCAGCCGGGCGAGGTCGGGCACATCCTTATGGCCGGGGTCGGCGTAGTAGCCGCCGGTGACCTGCCCGGCGCACTCGAGGAGGTGGCCGACCACGGTGCCTTGCCCGAGCCGCTCCCAGTCGGTCATCGACCAGCCGAACTCATGCACCAGTGGTGCGAGGAAGAGGGCCGGATCGGCGGCGCGGCCCGTGATGACGACTTGGGCGCCGGTTCGCAATGCAGCGCAGATCGGCGAGATGCCGAGATAGGCATTGGCCGAGAGGATGCGATCCCCGAGCTCGCGCAGCGGCGTGCCGCTCTCCTCGAAGCGGTAGTCGCCCTCCAAGACATGTGCGAGAACGTCGTCGCCGGTAACGGCCGCCACGCGGAGCGGCGCGAGGCCGAGTTCACGCGCGATCGATGCCGTGCGTTGCGCCGCGGCGACCGGATGCGCCGCGCCCATGTTGGTGACGATCCGCACGCCTCGTTGCAGCGCCGGGCCGAGCACCGCGCGCATGCGGCTGCCGAGCAGCGGGTCGAAGCCGGCATCGGGATCGCGCCGGCGCGCCTGTTGCGCCAGCGCGATCGTGCGCTCGGCGAGGCACTCGAAAACGAGATAGTCGATCTCACCGCGCTCGACCAGTTCGAGCGCAGGCTCGATTCGGTCGCCGGAGTAGCCGGCGCCGGAGCCGAGGCGAATCGTGTCGCGCGTCACGCGGGGTCAGTCACCCGCTTGCGCCGCCGCAGCGCCGCCAGGGCACCGAGTCCGGCTCCATAAAGAAGCACGACTTCGGGCTCCGGCACCGCCGTTACCTGCAGCTGGTATCCGAACGGCCCAGCGCCGGCGCTGGAGATGCCGCCAATCGCGATCGTGTAGTTGCCCGTGATCGGCAGCAGAAAGCTGGTCAACGCCGGGTCGCCACCGGGGCCGGACGCGACCGCGCGTTCATCGTCGGCAAGCGCGAGGTAGGTGAGCCCGCCCCAGTCGGCGTCGTGCAGGAACTGCGATGCGTCGGCCGTGGTGCTGCCGAAGTAGAGGGTGAAGACCGGATCGAGTCCCTGCACCAGGCGCATACCGACGACGGTGAGGAAGTCGCCGGCGCGGCCGCTGAAGCGCCAGAAGTCGACCTCGGCCGCGGTCTCGCTCTCCCAGCCGTTGCCGCCGACCGATCCGGTAACGGTGGCGGGCAGGGCGAGGGTTCCTTCGTAGGTGATCGGGACGGCGCGCGCCGGCGCGGAGGCGAGGGAAAAGGCCGCCAGTGCGGCGACAGCAGCTAACTGGGCTAACCGGGATGTGCTCATGTGGGTTCCTTGTTGTTGGTCGCTGGATGCGTGCGCGCTCAGCGCATGACGTTGCCGCTTTCCGCCTCGTTCAGGAGGCGCGTCGCGTCTTCGGGCAGCAGGAAACGCTCCTTGACCAGCTTGGTCGTCGCCGCCTTCACGATCGCGACATAGGCCGCGTGCGATGCGTAGCGCTCCTCGAGCGAGCGGCGCGGATCGCCGCTCGTGGCGCGCTCGGCGGCGGTCCGCGCGAACGGGATGAAGCCGCCCGAGAAGCCGCAGTTCTGGCCCGCGGTCACGCCGCCCGCCTGCTGGTTCCAGCCGAGGTACGAGCCGAGCGGCGCCATCAGCAGCGCGCTCTTGATGCCGTCGACCTCGTTGCCGTCGATGTCGGTACGCGGTACGAGCGCCGGCACCACCTGCTTGATGACGGGCGGCAACTGCGTGAAGACGCCGGTGAGGTCGTTGTAGTTGAGGCTCGGGCCGAAGTCGTAGTCGAGCACCGGCAGCAGCAGGTTCGCCGGGTCCGGCGTTCCCGGAATGATCGGAAAGCCCATGTCGGTGCGTGTAGGCGCCGACGCCGTACCGCGTGCGATCTGCGGGTAGCGGCTCGTCGGCGGCGCCGTCCCGTTGGCCACCCACTCGCGCAGCGCGACATAGAGGGCGCGGATCGTCTCGCGCTCCGGATTAGGATTGGGCGCGAGCACGCACGCGCCGGGGTTACCGAGCGTCGTGCTGAAGCCGCCGTTCCCGCCGCCGTGTGTCGTCGACGGAAAGTAGTAGCGGCGCACGTTGGCTGGCAGCGGGATGTCGGCGTTGGCCGAGGTGCTGAAGTAGCCCGGCGAGAGGCGCAGTCCCCAGAACTCCGCCGCGCCGTTGGTCTCAAACACCTTGGGGCACGTGCCCGTCAAGCGGCATCGGTCCAGCATGCCCGCGGCGGGCCGCCCGCGCACGACGTCGGGCCAGTTCTCCCACCACAGCACCGGCTCGCTGCCCGGCTCGTAGAGGGTGCCGGCGCCGCCCGGGATCGCGAAGCGAAAGTTGATCGGGTTCTGGCGAGCCGCGATGTTGGGCACCGCGCCGTCCCACACCGTACGCCCCGACTCGTCCTCGTTGAAGCCGAGGTGGATCATGGTCTTGACCGTGTTCCCCGACTGCGACTGGCCGTGGGCGATCACGTAGCCGACGCTGCCCGCGAGCGGGTTCGGAGTGCCAAAGGTGTCGGTCGCCTCGTATCTGAAGAATGAGTCGATGTCACGGGTCGCGGCCAAGCCGATGCCGAGCACGAAGGGGTCGCGCGCGGTGTAGGTGAGGTCGTAGACCTTGGTCGAGTCGAAGCCGTCGCGCAAACAGATGCGGGTCGGGTCAGGCGTGCCGGGAAATGGCACCGTGCGGCAGTCGGCGAAGGCCCAGTCGCCGCTCGCGATCGGCACCGCCGGCCCGGTCTGCTGGCCGGCGATGGTCTCAGGTGGGACCTGCACGAGGCTCGCCTGCGTTGTGTCAAGGCTGAACGGCGGATAGCGCGTCGGGCCGCCGAAACCGATCGACAGCGTGAAGGTGTTGCCGGTCGGGCCGGGGATGCGAACGAGATAGGGACCGGTCACTGGCGAGCCGTCGGGGTTGCGCGCGGTCGGGACGTTGATCGTCTCGTTGGTAGCGGTGAAGGGCGCTGTCGCCGTCGGCACCGGGGTGAGATCGCCCTGCCAGCCGGCGAACAGCATGGCATAGCCCTGCCGATGCCAGAAGCCGTCGCCGGGCTCGCCCCCGACGTGGAAAGCGAAGATGTTGCGGTTGCCGCGGTTGACCATGTCCCGCAGTAGGCCGCGGTTGCCGCGCGACAGGTCGATCGGCTTGAGCAGGGTGAACGACGAGATGTACTCGACGCGTCCGGACGCGTTGCGCGGAGCGAGCTGGATGTCCTGTATCAGAGCGTTGCGACGGTCGTTCGGATCGAGCTCGCCGAAGATGCGTCCGCGTAATTGCTCGTACTGGCCGACCGTGCCGAACGACTGGCCGGAGTAGGCCGGCGACGTTGTCTGATCGACGACGATGCGGGTGACGCGAGCTTGCGCAGGCAGGGCTGACATCAACGCCGACGCCATGGCAAGGGCGGCATACACCGGTCTGCAGTTCACTGCTTGTCTCCTTCCGTTGTCCGGATGCGGAAGCGCGGTGGCCCCTCGCGTCGGCATCTCTGTTGGACACCGAGCCGCGATGATCGGAAAGCAAGGCTGATAACACCATTGAAATGATCTGATCGCAGCGATACAAGGGCGTGATGGATATCAACCTCCGTCACGCACGCGCCTTCGTGACCGTGGCAAACCTCGGCAGCTTCACGCGAGCGGCTCAAGCGCTGCATGTCTCGCAGCCAGCGCTCACGGTGCAGATCCGCAACTTCGAGAGTGCACTCAGGGTCAAGGTGCTGGATCGCAATAGCCGATCGGTCGAGCTCACTCAGGTCGGCCGAGAGCTGTTGCCGATGCTCGAGCGAACGCTGCGAGACCTTGAAGCTGTCGTTGCTGATACGCACGAATTGAGCGCCGGCCGACGTGGCTCCGTGCGCATCGCCGCGCTGCCGTCGTTCGCGGCCAGCATGCTGCCTTCCTTAATCAGCGCCTCACGCGCCTCGCATCCCGAGCTGAGGTTCGTGGTGCGCGACGCCGTGGCCAGCCGCGTCATCGAACTGGTGCGCGATGGCGAGGTCGATTTGGGCCTTACAGGCGGTGACGTAGCGGACGCGCAGATCGAAGTGCTACACGCCGCCGAGGACCGGCTCTGTGTCGTCTTCGAGCGTGGCCATCCGTTGGCACGTCGCCGCAGTGTAAAGCTGCAGCATCTGCTTGAGCTCCCATTGGTACTCACCGACCACGCGACAAGCGTTCGAGCCGTCGTCGAGGCGGCCTTCAAACGCGCGGGGCGACGCCCCAAGGTAGTCTGCGAGACGACCTACATGATGACGGCCGCGGCGATGGCGGCGAGCGGCCTTGGCGTGACCATCTTGCCCGGCTCCGCGCGCGAGAGGGAGGCTATCCCGACCCTGTGCTCGCGTCCTATCAATGATGACTCGTTCGTGCGTCCCGTCGCCTTGGTCAAGAAAATCCGTAGAAGTCTCTCGCCGGCTGGTGACGCGTTCGCGAGGGCCTGCATCGTCGCGCTTGCGCAAAGCACGGCCGGGTCCGGGCTTTCACTGAGATGATCGGTTGAGCGAGAGGAGTTCGCCGCACTCGCAGAAGCTGACGCTCACGAACGGCGGCTTTGTTGCGGCGTCCTCGCTAAGCGGCGTCGGGCCGCCGTGCCGACTCGGAATACCCTAGTTGATTACTGCGTCTGCACGCAACACCAGGCTCGCGGGAGATACATCGAGGCACTCAGAACAACGCTCACGTCGGCGCTGCTATCGATCGGTGTCTCTCTACCGGATCACCTTCACGGCTGCGGCCATGGTCATCGGCCATTGGACGCCGGAGCGGTTGAATTGGCCTGTGACCACGAACCGCACGTTGTCGCCCGCCGGCAAGCTGCTCAACTGCGCCTTGCTGAACGTCACCACGAGCGAGCGGCCGTCGCTCGTGTAGGCGGCGGAGACCGCGGGT
>Ga0207691_10007222_pt1 | contig 10714 bp, 4 predicted proteins | sample KBSM13metaG_FD_184327 | JGI IMG/M metagenome (GOLD analysis project Ga0207691, IMG submission 184327) | Miscanthus rhizosphere microbial communities from Kellogg Biological Station, Michigan, USA - KBS M1-3 metaG (SPAdes) (version 2) | ecosystem: Host-associated > Plants > Roots > Rhizosphere >... | reverse complement strand
TCTTGTTTCTGCACAGTGTGGTGCTCTTTCAGGAATTCGTTCAACAGCATGGCATTCACTGCGTCATAGCGAACGGTATAAGGCTTGCCTTCTTCATCGCGCGCGACCAGTTCAGGATCCACCTTGGCCACTTCTTCCGCGACGAGACCAAATTGCGGGATGCCATCGGGATCGAGATCCTCCTTGTAACGGAAGGTCACAGGCTTAAGCGACAAGATAGCTTCGCTGGCCTGGTTCATCGGCCGAATGTTGTCTTTAAAACGTGCCGAGGAAGTCGTCGTCCCGAGCCGGCCATTGTTGTCGATCAAGACGGCAATGCCGGTCGCTACGGTTGTTCCTCCAATTCCTGCTATGTACGTGGCGGTCTGGGTTCCTTTCTTACCAACGCGGATCGTATTCGCTTCGCCCAGGACTCCTTTATTGCCGATGTCAATATTGTTGGCTCCAGTGGTCAAATTGATTCCCGCCGAGTCGCCGAGCGCAATATTATTGCCGCCGGTTGTGTTTGTGCCGAGGGCGTTGGTACCAACCGCCGTATTGCTGCCGCCGGTTGTGTTGTGATAGAGCGTTGCATAGCCATCAGCCGTATTGTTTCCCCCGGTTGTATTATTATAAAGCGCTGTAGCACCATTCGCGGCGTTCTGAGAGCCTGAGGTACTGTTCCCAAGCGCGTTGTAGCCATAACTCGTGTTGTAACCGCCACTTGTGTTGTTCCAGAGAGCCAGATATCCGGTGGCGGTGTTGTAATTGCCTGTGCCATTGCTGGCGAGTGCGAAAGCACCGGTTGCGGTGTTGCTAACTCCACTGGTATTAGCCTCAAGGGAGCTATAACCATAGGCCGTATTATTATTTCCAGTTGAACTGGAATAAAGCGCGAAAGCCCCACCGGCTGTATTTTGGTTGCCGGTCGTATTGCTAAACAGAGCATCATAGCCGGCCGCCGTATTGCCGAAACCACTGGTGTTGCTTCTCAAGGCGGAGGACCCTAGAGCGCTATCACTGCTGCCAGTGGTGTTAAGCTGGAGCGCCTCCATACCGATAGCGGTGTTGTCACTGCCGGTCGTGTTGTAGTTGAGCGCAGCCATACCGGCAGCGGTGTTGTTGCTACCGGTGGTATTGATATCGAGCGCTAGCGCGCCGACGGCTGTGTTCTGGACGCCGGTTGTGTTGCTACCGAGCGCCAGCGAACCGGTGGCTGTGTTGTAGCCGCCGCCGGTGTTGGCTGCCAGCGCAAAATAACCAAAAGCCGTGTTGAAGTTACTATTAACGGTGTTATTCCGAAGCGCTTCCTCGCCTTGAAACGTGTTGCCCGTACTGGAGTCACAGCCGTCGCGACATTCTGGCCGCGCTGTCGGAGAGGCGGCAAATGAAAGCAGAAAAATGAGCGCGGGCAGGACGAAGAGCGATTGAAGGGGGCGCGCAGGTGTTCTGCGCTGCAAAGCCCTGGTTGACTGCATTGCGTTGGATGATTGATCTGAAGTTTTCATACGGTTGTCATTGCAGCATCACAAAACTCGGGAGGAGTTCAGTGATTTTTCGTCTTTGTTGTAACGACATTGGAATTCACACTCGTGCCACCTGTGTTGTAAGCACGGAGGCGATAAAAGTAGCTCGTTTTCGGAGTTAAGGCGGTAACGATGCGGCTGGTGACATTGCCAACATCGAGATCTTGGAAGCCGGACACGAAAGTGCCAAAAGAGTTGCTCGTAGAAACATCCAGCCGGTAACCGGTCGCCCCGGGCACACTCTTCCAATTCGCGGTAAAACTGGTGCCCGCTTCATTGGTCGCGTTCTCGGCCTTTGGCGCAGGCGGCGGAATGGGGGTCGGCGTTGGAGTGGGAGTGGGAGTGGCGGAAGGTGTAGGGGTTGGTGTCGACGTGGGCGTTGGGGTCGGGGTCGGCGTGAGTGTAGGAGTAGGAGTAGGAGTAGGAGTAGGAGTAGGAGTTGGAGTCGGTGTCGGTGTCGGTGTCGGTGTCGAGCTTGGGAGCGGAGCTTCTAAAGCGCCGACATCGGTGCCGTCGCCTCCACTTGCATTCGCAATGGAAGGATCATCGATTGTTCGCGGAAAACCGGCGCCACGTTGATCGATCGTAGCATTTATAATGATGCCAAAACTGCTGGCTTTATCGATTGCGGGACTGTCAGGTAATAGGGCGATGGTTAACGTGGGTCCACCATTGTTTTGCAAGCCGTTAGGATCGAGCTTCGGATCGATGGGCGAGGTGCCTGTCCCAACCTGGTCGGTCGGTTGGGTGAACCCAGAGCTGCCATCGGCGTTGCGCACGAGATTAAATCCCTGTGACATGAATGGACCAGCGACATTATCCGCGATGATGCTGTTCTTGACTTGGGGGACGTAGCCGGTTGTGGGATCGGACCACAATCCGGCGCCGAAGACAGCCGTGTTCCCGCTGACCGTGCTGTTGCTCAGGTTAGTGATGACGCGAGAAGAGATACCGCCACCCACTCCGTTTGCAGCTGTCGCGGAATTATTACTGATTGTGCAATTAAAAAGAGTAATCGTCCCGCCATAGCCGTAGGTAAAGCCGTTGGCAACGCCTCCACCGTTGGGAGCGGTATTGCCGCTGACCGTGCTGTTAGTGATATCGACCGCGCCAAGGAAAATCGCGATTCCGCCTCCTTCTTCAGCAGATGTGTTATTGCTGATCGTGCAGTTGGCGACAGCAGTATAACCCGAGTTGAACAGTCCGACCGCAGGGTTGTCGCTTATGTCGCAATTTGTCACAAAAAGTTGACTGCTGCCACCATCATTCCAGATCCCGGATCGAGAGCAACCGACCCCAGCGGCGCATTGGCCACCGTTGTTAGTGATGGACGAGTTGCTTACAGTCAAGATCGCACCATCGCCCCCGACGAGGATTCCGGAATCGTTATTGCCACTAAAGCTGCAACCATCGACTTTCACGTTTCCAGAGGAGATAAGTCCGTATGCGTTGTTGTTCAGCGTGCAGCCGGTCACATAGGCCGTCTCCTCGGTAGGATCATTGCCTAGCGACACACCGAATAGAGTGCTGTCAGTGATTATGCAATTAGTAAGACTCGATTCGCCACTCAGAATCGCCCCCGAACCATTGGTGTTGGTAATGGTCGTATTGCTAACATCAAACACGCCAACGAGGGCATCGCCGCCGCTGGAGGTGATTGCGCAGTTACTGACCGTCGTCCGGGCGATCGTGCTGCTGGAAATTGCACCGCCTCTTTCCGGATATAAAACGGCGCCATCCTTGATCGCCACACCGGAAAAGGACACGCCACCGGATACGACATGAAAGATGCGGAACTCCGGAACGTTGCCTCCAGCGGTATTACGGCGCACGGTGCAAACATCTGGGCCGGCACCAAAGATGGTAACAGGCGTGGTGATGAGGAGCTCCCCGAAAAACAATGTGACCTGCGGAACCTGAATGCTGATGGAGTCTCCGCCGATGCTGCTGGCATTTACCTCATCGATGGCCGCTCGGAGTGAGCAACCTCCGAATCCATTGTCGCACACACCATCCCCTGGAACCGGGTCGCCGCCGTCGCCCCCTGCATTGACGATGTAGACAGCACCGAAGGCTGGTGCTGCGATGAGTAAGAGCGATGTCGCGATAACTAGTAACAAGGATGTGCTTTTTCGGAATGGCCGAGTGAGCGCGTTTGCGACTGCGGTAATAGCGTTAAAGACCTGAGCGTATCCCGATTCGTTCTCGTTATGGTTTTTATTCATAGGTTGTTCCAGTTGATTTGCAGTGGCTTGATTAACCGTCGTCAACCAATGCGAGATTTCGGGCGAAAAGGTGCAATTGAACTCGGAGCGACAAACAGAATCGGACGGCCAGTTGGAACGCGACTGTTGTGGCTGAATGGAGCTTTCAGCGACATCGCCTTGGATGGCTCGCGCGATTCCGCGAGCCAGGCCCGACGGATCGGTGATCCCGGCGTGAATCGCGGTCTAGTTTTCTAAGCGATAAACCTCGACCAGAGCAACGCCGGGCGTGTTGTTCTGGCCGCGCACGATTGCGGTGTAGGCGTCGGGGCCGAGGGTCGCGACGACGGCCGACTCAGCATCGTCGGTCGGCGGAAGGGTAGTGGCGATAATTTCCGCTTCCTGGTCGCTTCTCCAATTGTCATTGCTCGTGATGGTGACGCCATCTTTGTCGTGCAACTCCAGAGTTGGATCCGCCAGTTTCCCTGTCACCGGCAGCGAAGGGCCGATGGCGCGCACGATCACTTTTTGCGGATCAGACCCCAGGACTATGAAACCGCCGATCATCACATTGTCTAGGGTCTGCACCAGGCCGCGGGTCGAGACATTTGCCAGCCTCGAATCCACCGTCTGATCCAGGTCATAAACCTCGACCAGAGCGACACCGGTGGTGTTGTTCGCCCCGCGCACAATGGCGGTATAGCCGGCGGAGTTCGCGGGCAAGGTCGCGACGATTGCCGACTCGAGATTGTTGCTCGGCGGGATAGTGCTATCGATGATCTCCTGCTTGTTGGGTGAGTCCGCCCAATTGTCATTTGAGGTTATAAATCCATTCGGGCCAAAAAGTTCAAGTGTAGGATCCGCCAATTTGCCTGCCAGGACCAATGACGGACCGATTGCGCGCAACAGGACTTTCTTTGGCTGCGCGCCAGTTACGATAAAGCCTCCGATCAAAACGTTGTCCCCGGTTTCGACTCGCAGTCGGGTGGAGATGTTTCCCAAAGTAGGTGCGGGCGTCGAGCCAAACACATAGGCGGCCCCGGCGTCTATTGCGCTATTGTCGGATTGCTCGCCGTTGACCCCGGCCGAGGCGCTGGCCTCGTTAGGCGCGCCAACGACAATTGTCTCACCTGAAATTCCCACTGAATAACCAAATGAGTCGAGGGAATCGGTGTTGGAAGCTTTCAGATAGGCTTGTTGCGTCCAAAGGCTATCGGCGAATGTGAATACATACGCGGCCCCGGCGGTTTCGGCGCTATTGTCCAGTTGGTCGCCATTGACCCCGGTGGCGTTGCTGTCTTCGAGATAAGCAGTGATGACGATGGTGTCACCCGCGATCGCACAAGAACTTCCGAACACATCGACGGCCTCTGTGTTCGACGCTTTGAGGTAGGCTTCCTGGCTCCAAGTGCTGAAGTTAACAAAATCCTTGCGCTTGAAAACGTAGGCGGCTCCGGCATTCTCTGCGCTGTTATCAAATTGATTGCCATTGACTCCGGTGGCAGCGCTGTCTTCGCCAAGGGCACCTATGACGGCCTTATTGTCCGAGATTGCCACTGAAGATCCAAACCCGTCGTTACTCTCGGTATTGGATGCCTTCAGATAGGCTTCTTGTGTCCAAACGCTGTTAACCCGGACAAACACGTATGCGGCTCCCGCACTCTCTGCGCTGTTATCGGCTTGATTGCCGTTCACCCCGGTGGCGTTACTGGACTCGCCAATCGCACCGATGACGATCCAGTCGTCCGAGATTCCGACCGTGTAGCCGAAGACATCGCTACGGTCGGTGTTGGAGGCTTTCAAATAGGCTTGTTGCGCCCAGACGCCACTGTCGCGCACAAAGACGTAAGCCGCCCCAGCCAACGACACACTGTTATCGGTTTGGTCGCCATCGACCCCGGTCGCATTGCTGTCCTCGCCCAAAGCACTGACGACGATCGTGTCGCCGGAGATAGCGACTGACCAACCAAATGCGTCACCCGAATCGGTATTTGAGGCCTTGAGATAAGCCTGTTGAGTCCAGATGCCGTTTGTGCGGACAAACACATATGCTGCTCCGGCAGACGGCGCGCTGTTATCGGTCCGGTTGCCGTTGACCCCGGTGGCGTTGCTGTCCTCGCCGGTCGCGCCGATGACGATGGTGTCGCCCGAAATCGCGACGGACTGTGCAAAGCCGTCGTCGGCCTCGGTGTTGGAGGCCTTGAGATAAGCCTGTTGGGTCCAGACACCGTTAGTGCGCACAAAGACATAAGCTGCGCCGGACAACGAGGCACTGTTATCGGCTTGGTCGCCATCGACCCCGGTCGCGCCGCTGTCCTCCTCGGGAGCACCAACGACTATTGTGTCCCCCGAAATCGCCACAGCCTGTGCAAAGAGGTCTTCGGGGTCGGTGTTGGAGGCCTTCAAATAGGCTTGCTGGAAAAGGGAATCGAAAGTTGCTGGAGCCGCCGCACGACGCTGCTTCTGGTAGATCGTCCGGATGTTTTGCAAATCCGCGGCATTTAATCCTTCGGGAACCGCAGCCGGCCGACTTAGGTACGGGCTCTGCCTCCGCTGCCCAGCCTCAATCGGCGGGGCAAAGGAAAACAAACAGGTCACAACCGCCACACAGATTAGAACTAACAATCTCATAAATGCTCCTTGGTAAGCTTTCGCCAAGTAATGCGAGATTCCGGATGAAATGGGGCAATGGAAAGTAGGGTGCCCGGCCTGCCCGATCCTAGTCCGCGTAGGCGATGCCTCTCGCCGACAAGCGATGCGCTTACCCACAACGAAGGCAAAGAATGTTCGAACGTCTACTCGTTAGCGACAACGCGCGGCTACGCCCGCCATGGCGTCCCGAGTTGTCATCCGCGATAGGACAGCACCCGTCCCTCTTAGCGTCGCATGTTGTCAGCGCTCATAGCGCGCCGCTTCAAAGTCACTCTGTTGCTGCTCCTCTGATCGCTCGGACAACTAATGCAGTTTGAGTTCAAACCGTATCCGACACTCTTGGATCTGCTCGTTCTCCTCCCAAGCTTCTTGTTAGAGCAGGAGTAAGAGTAAAGAAATCAACTCGGCTGCGCATTCGGTTTCAAATTAGTGAAACCCGGCGTCGTAAATCCGTACCAGCCAGTCGTAATTAGAGCCTTGCCGGGTTCCTAAACCGCAAATCGTGACTCGCCCGTGTTCTTCGGCCAAGCCGAGTACGCCCACGCCCCATGGGAAACAGTAAAGACCCGGGACATCGGTGGCGTCTTCCCAAAGCGGCTGGCCATCCGCCGCGTTATAGGTCCGAACCAACATTTGCTCGGTAGTAGGCGAAGTCAGGCCAGAAACAAAAACCTGACCCTGGTCGATGGCGAGTCCTCCAACGGCTTCATCGGGGCCCGCGGTGTCGTAGACGTCCGACCACAGTTGAGCGCCGGTCGCCAAGTCATAGGCATTTACCACCCAGGCCCGCGAAATAAAATTGATCCCGTCATGCGAACCGTAACCAGCCACCACTACTCGCTGGTCATCAGTTCCGACCAGCCACGCGCCGTCGAACGTTCCCGGAAGACTCGTCGGTTCGAGGTGATAGGTCTGCTCCCAAAGGACGTCTCCGTTTTTCGCGTTATAGCTGCGGACAAACCAATCGTCTTTGCGGAAACCTACCGCGAACGCCTGCTCACCTCGGGTGGCGATCTTTATTCCCCAATTACTGAATCCGGGGTCGAGCGTCAGGTCCTCCCACAACAAGGCACCTGTTTTGGAATCGAAGGCCCTAACCACGGCAGCGGATTCGTTTTCGTTAGGCGCGCCGCCGAGGCCAGTAACCAGAAGCCGGTTGCCAGCAGTGGCCAATCCCGACCCATAATCGTCGTTGCCATACTGGTCGAAGCGATCTTCCCACTGCAGTGTACCACTTAGAAGGTCGTAGGCCCGGGTTATCATGTCGCAAGGGAATAAGGTGTCAACAGGACAGCTTCCAGCCCCAGTGGCAAAAACCAGACCGTCTTTGATCACCAGCGCACTCGCTTCGTCGGATTTTCCGTCGTAATCCTTGACGTCCTGCCAGAGTAGCTTTCCGGTCGAGAGCTCGTAGGCGGCCACCAGCCAATCCCCATCACCGCTGATCGAATTGATGTAACCGCTGACGACCGCGACATTGCGGGCGATGGCGACCGCCTGTGCTTCGCCGTAGAAGCCCGGCGCCGAGATATTAGCCTGCCATCTAATTTTGCCCCTTCGCTGGTCGTAGGCTCTGACCAACACCGTGGTATTGTTATTCGCATCCGTGCTACTTCCAGCCACCACGGAGATGCCGTGGTCGGCGGCGACTGCCGCCGCCCCGTCAAACAGATGGGCGGGATCATAATGATCTTGAAAAACCAAAGTTCCAGGACCTACCTGGGAAGACGATGACGAAAAACTATATTTGCCGAAGACACTTTTGTTATGGGGATACACACCGTGAGGCGACGAAGGACGTGCAAATGCCGCGGGTACCAAAGTTAGGCAAATTAACGCGCAGACCTGAGATAGAGACTTGGGTCCGAAACACCGATTGAAGTGGCTGTTGCAAGCTGGGAGCGTATTCGCGAGACTGACGAAGTGATTCATGATTTTCCTCCTGTTTTTGATCAATGCGAAATTCGGAAGGAAAAGAGGCAACTGAATTTTGCCTCCAATCCAACGATCAACTCGAAGCACCCGACTTCGAGCTAGCGAGGCCGTGGGGATTCCAATGACTTTGTCCTCTATAGTTGGGACTGCTGAACAGTCGGCAATTAATGCGAGATTCCGGGCGAAAAAGGTGGCAATGAAGTCGGGAAACGCTCACAATTTGCGATGAGGAATGGGAAGCAGGCGGGATAGCAGCGCTATCCCTGACCTAAAACGTTGCGGGCGGACTGTGACGAATCGCCTAGCGAGGTGCGAAGCTTCTGTGCAACGACTCTGCTATGAAATCATTCCGCCGCTTCCGCTCCGGTAATTTCCTGGAAGAGCCAGGCCCTGGCGTGGGCCCAATAATATTTCACTGTGCGCACCGAAATGCCGAGAGCGTCGGCAATCTCGTCATGGGTCAGGCCGACGAAATAACGCAGCTTCACCACTTCGGCTTCAGTTGGGTGTGCGGCTGCGAGTTGTTGGAGCGCCTCGTTAACAGCTAGGAGTTGGTCGTCGTCGCCGCCAAAAGGTAGCTCCACTTGCTCCAGATCGACTCGCTGTTGTCCGCCGCCGTGGCGGATGGCTTTCCTGTGCCGGGCACGATCGATGAGAATCCGCCGCATTGCTTCGGCCGCCGCACCAAAAAAATGCGCGCGGTTCTGGAATGTTGGAGCCTCGTTGCCGACAAGGCGCAGCCAGGCTTCGTGGACGAGCGCCGTCGGCTGGAGTGTCTGCCCAGCGGATTCATTCGCCATTTTGCTCGCGGCGAGCCGGCGCAATTCTTGATATACCAACGGCAGGAGTTGATCGGCAGCTTTGGCGTCGCCGCTCTCGATCGCGTTGAGTAACAAGGTGGCCTCACTCATGCCGGCACGGATTGATTGGCCTAGCTTGGCAGGAATCAGCCGACTCGTCACGGCGATTCTTGCCTGATGTCTCGGGTAGGGCGGGCGTCCCGCCCGCCGGCCGACGTGTCTCGCGTGCGCGAACTTTAGAATGAGACCAAAAGATCGTTTCGGCGAGACGCCGAAACCGGCAGTCGAGATGCCCACCCTACCCGAGACTGCTGCGACGGCCGCGCTACGAACTTGCGCCGCTGACGGCTTCCAATGTTTCCGCGTGCTCTTTTCCGAGTGACGCTTCCAAATGTTTCGCCGCCGACGCGTAAGCCGAGCGCGCTTCGGATAGCTTGCCTTGCGCTTTGAGAGCGCGGGCCAGAGCCAAATAAGCGCGGCCAATCCGACCGGTTAGCAAGTCCGGTCCGGCGGCTTCCTGCGCCAGGGTTAGAGCGCGCGCCGCGTCTGCGCGCGCTTCCTCGAATTGATTCAGCTCCATTCGCACCGCGGCGCGTCGCGTCAGGTAAACTGTCAGCCGATCGTGACCTTCCGGCGTGGCCTCGCAAAGTGCGACCGCTTCATCCGCCTTCGCTGAGGCAGATTGAGCGTCGCCACGCGCCAAGTTGAGCAACGCATAATGCAATGCGATGCCAGCGAATCCGATGTGCCCGGGCGGGAATGATTTTTTCCAACGCGACTCATATTCGGCCAGCGCCTCGGCGGCGCGATCGAGCTGGCCGAGCTCGCGAAAGACGTTGATGCGAACGTTGAGGCACATGCTAACCACGGTCTCCGCGCCCTGGCGGCGCGCCTTGGTCTCGGCGCGATCCACGTAATCGGACGCCTCCTGAAAACGTTGAAGTTCGCTCAAGGCGCGCGCGAGGTTGTTGAGCAACATCGGCGAAACGGTTTCCGCGTTGCCTTCCGAAGTTTCGATCGCGATCGCCTGGTGATAAAGGCGTTCGGCTTCTATCGGTTGACCCAGGATCTCAACGGCCACTCCCCAATTGTTCAGTAGCGTGGCGGCTTTGTCGGTTTCACCGCGACCGAGCGCGGTCAGTTGCTTGTAGGCCGCGGCGAAAGCCTCCGCGGCTTGCCGGTTCCGGCCCGCTTGGCGATAGGATTCGGCGACGTCCATCGCGATCGTCAAATCGAGGAGGGGCGAACTTTCACCCGACTCGCGGAGCAGCCGTTCCGCGGTCACGGCGCGTTCAATTCCCAACGCCGCCTGGCCGTGTTCGCGGGCGACGTGGCTGCCGCGCAGGAGACAAAAGATGCGCGGCCAGGTGTAGAGCGGCGAGTCCCCCAATTCGGCGAGCGCTTCCTGGATGAGTTTTTCGCCGTGTGCATATTCGCCGCCGGTAGCGATGGCGTTGCCGTAGGCAGCGGCAGCCTTGGCGCGGACCTCCGGTTCGGACAGTGCTCGCGACAGGGTGTAGGCCTTACCGAGAAGGTCACGCGCTTTCGCGTGCTCCTCTGTTTGCTGATATTGCTGGCCGATCGCGATCAGGAGTTCCACGCGATTGTCGTCGGGTTC
>Ga0207691_10007219_pt1 | contig 10717 bp, 10 predicted proteins | sample KBSM13metaG_FD_184327 | JGI IMG/M metagenome (GOLD analysis project Ga0207691, IMG submission 184327) | Miscanthus rhizosphere microbial communities from Kellogg Biological Station, Michigan, USA - KBS M1-3 metaG (SPAdes) (version 2) | ecosystem: Host-associated > Plants > Roots > Rhizosphere >... | reverse complement strand
AAAACGCCAAATGGCGAAATGTCAAAAGGAGCCAATGTTCGAGAGGTGAAGCTTCTGCGTACTTCTTGTCTCGTTTGATCACGCACCACAGAAAACATTCAGAAAAACCGCGGGCACGCGAGCTGCTCTTAGAGGCTGCATCATGGATAAGCCTTACGACATTCAAGAGCGGTCGTTCCTGTTCGCCTGCTGCATCGTCGACTTCTGCCGACCGGTCCTGCCGAACCAGATGATCCTTCGAGAGTTGATGAAGCAGTTACTGGACTCAGGCACGTCCATTGGCGCAAACCTCGAGGAAGCGGACGGTGGTCAATCGAAGCCTGACTTTCGCAGCAAGATCGCGATTTCGCGCAAGGAGGCCTTTGAGACGCGATTCTGGCTTCGGCTCATGGTGCACGCCGACGGACGGTTGACTCCGTCCGCGAGTCCGCTCCTGCAGGAGTCCAACGAACTGATCGCCATCCTGACGACGATCAAGAAGAACTCCGAAACGAACGACAACCGTGGCTAGCGAGCGGACTGCCAACCGGTCGCGAGTGTCTAACTGGCGGTTTGGCAAACGTTTAGGAGACGCGAGGGAAATCGGGAGGTGGCCAAAGTGTCCGGACGTGGGACGAGCCGTTCCGACTTCGAACTGCCCTTTACGCTTTGCCCTTTGGCCATTTTTGGCATTCGGCATTCAGCATTCAGCATTCAGCATTCGGCATTGACGAGACGCCGAGCCTCGCTTTGAGGAGGTTGGCGAACTCCGGGCCTTTGCCCTGCTCCTCGTGCTTGAAGTAGACGTAGGCGTCGTGCGCTGAGCTCTGGGCGCGGATGACGCCGGCCCAGCGGTCGATGTCGGCGGGCTGGTAGCCCTCGTCGCGCAGCCGGTAGTAGGCGTAGTCGGCGGTCGAGACCAGCGGGGTGGACATCTTCTCGCTGTCGGCGATGCACAGCGCGAGATTGCGGTGGCGCAGCATGTCGAACACCGCCTCGTCGTGCCAGGAGTCGTGGCGGAACTCGAACGCGCCGCGCGTGCCTTCGGGGATCGTCTCGAGAAACGCCTCGAACACCGCGTCGTCACGCTTGGACGTCGGCGGGAGCTGGAAGAGCAGCACGCCGAGCTTGGACCCGAGCGTTGCGGCGGTCTTGCAGAACGTCTGCGTGAGGTCGGCGACGTTCTTCAGCTTCGAGTCGTGCGTGATGCGCCGCGGCGCCTTGAGCGTGAAGGTGAAGTGCTCAGGCGTTCCCGCCGCCCATCCCTCGAGCAGCTTCGGCGTCGGGATGCGGTAGAAGGTGTAGTTCACTTCGACCGTGTCGAAGCGCTCGGCGTAGTAGGCGAGCATCTTCGCGGTCGGGAACTTCTCCGGGTAGAACGAGCCGCGCCACTCGGGATAGTTGTAGCCCGACGTGCCGATCAGATAGCGCATCGGGACATGCTATCCGAGGGGGGCTCCGCCGTGCCGCCGTGCGAAGTCGATCGCCGTGCGCTCCGCCCAGTAGCCGTCGTCGTCGGCGCCGTTGCGGTCGGCGAGGAAGCCGCAGTGTCCGCCGTGCGGCGTGACGATCAGCGTGATGTTGGGGTTGGCCGCGATCTTCGGGTCGCGGAAGGGCTCGACCGGGACGAAGGGATCGTCCGCGGCGGTGACGATCAGGGCCGGGATCTGGATGCGATCGACGACGCGGAGCGCGGCGGCGCGGTGGTAGTAGTCCTCCGCGCTCGCGAAGCCGAAGTAAGGGGCGGTGTACTCGGCGTCGAACTGGCGGACGGTGCGAATCCGATCGAGGCGCGAGAGGTCGAAGACCCCGGGCCGGCAGGCATCTTTCCGGCGCATCCGCGCCTTCAGGTTCCGCACGAAGTTCCACTGATAGAGGATGTTCGATCGCCGCTCGAGCGCGCGGACGCAGGCCTCGAGCTCGAGCACCGGCGACACCGCGCAGACGCAGCGCAGCGTCGGCAGGTCCTGCGGCCCGTGCGTGCCGGCGAGGCGGAGCGCGAGGTTGCCGCCGAGCGAATACCCGGTCGCGGCCACACGCGCGACGGCGTCGGTGCGGGCGATCTCGCGGATCACGAACGCCGCGTCGTCCACGAGGCCCGAGTGATAGAGACCCGGCCCGAGATGCTCGGTGCCGCCGCAGTTGCGCTGATTGAGCAGGATGGCGTTGAAGCCCGCGCGCAGCGCCTTCTCGGCGAGGCCGCGCATGTAATGCGCCTCGCTCGAGCCCTCGAGGCCGTGCAGCGCGAGGACCGTGAGGCGCGTGGCGCGATCCGGCTGCCAGTAGCAGTCGGCCACGACCTGCGTGTCCGGCGTGACCTGGAACAGCCGCCGCTCGGGCGGCGGCAGCTGGACGCGGCGCCGCGCCGCCCAGCAGAAAATGGTCATCCAGTGGCCGCTCTCGAGACGGCGGCGGGGAACGAAGCGGCTGTCGTGCGCGGATTCGAAGGAGCTCATTCAGCGGAGGCGATAAATGTAGAGTGAGCCTGAACGGTGCGCGAGCGGAAGCGCCAGCTCGCGGTCGATGATCAGGTAGTCGAGCCCGAAGCGAAGCGCCAGCGCGCGCGCGCCATCGGGCGTGTCCCACGGCAGGACCGCCAGCGCGCGCTCCCGATCCGCAAGCCGCATCGCCGTCTCCCGATCGTACATCGCAATGGCGCGGTCCTTCAGCCGCTCGACGAGGACGTCCCGGTGCCCCGCGGCGCGCAGGCTCGATCCGTATTGCGCCGCGTGCCCTGGATCCGCGAGCCAGCCCGTGCCGGGATCCGTCGTCCGGGCCCAGGCCATCGCCTCGCGCCAGTCGTCGTGCTGCAGATCGACCGCGAACAGGCGGCGATCGGGAAACTGCACGTACGAGATGTAGAGGCCGCGGGCGAGCGACGCGACGAGCAGGATCGAGGCCACGATCGCGGTGCGCCGCGTGCCGGGCGAATCGCGCGTCCCCTCGGCCAGCGCCCACACCAGGTAGATCGTCGCGAGCACATCCAGCATCCAGAACACGCGTGAGGTCTGCAGCTGCACGGCGAGCGCGACGCGGGCGATGTCGAAGGGCAGCCAGCAGGCGAACACGACCGCCAGCGCCAGGGCGCCGGCGACGAGCGGCGTTTCTCCGGCGACCGTGAGCCGGGCGCGGGCTCGCGCGCGCCAGCAGAAGACGATGATCGGGATGGTGACGAGATTGGTGAGCCACGCGTCGATCGGCCAGCCCGTGGGAAACAGGTAGTCGCGATCGGCGATCACCGCGAGCCACGCCTGGTCCATTCGCGTGAGACGCGCCGCGCCGAATCCGGCGGCGACCGCAATGGCGAGAGCGGCCGCGGTGGCCACGGCGGCACCCGCCATCGCGGTGCGCCAGGCCGGCCGCGAAAACCACAGCGTCACCCCGGCCCACACGCAGAACCACGCCGCCGTCGTCGGGTGCACCGCCGCGGCGACCACCAGCAGCACGGGCGCGGCGCGTTCGCGTCGCTCGAGCAGCAGCGCGACGGCGGACAGCCCCAGCGCGAACGCCAGCATGCGCGGGTGGAAGTAGCCTTCGAGCGTGTTGGCGCCGGTCTTCGCGACGGCGTGCCGCAGCGTGAGCGCGGCGGCGAGCGCCAGCAAAGCCGGCCGCGTGCGATAGAGATGCGAGGCGATTCGCACGCCCGCGGCGGCGAGCAGGCAGAGGCTGGCGACGTAGAGGACGAGAAACAGGTGTTGAAGCGACAGCCCCGTGACGCGGATCACGCCCGCGACCAGGTCGTCGACGAGCGTGAGGCGGGCCTGCGCGTCGATCAGAGGGGCATCACGGGGAAACGCGGCGGGCTCGAGATGCCGGATCACCGCCGGAACATAGAAGGCCTGGTCGGACGCGGCGAAGCGGTAGCCCGCCGAGTTCATGGTCGCCAGGATCACGAACCCGGCCAGGGCGGCGCCGGCAGTCAGGGCGCGGATGATCGCCTAGCCTTCGTCGGCGGTCGGGCCGTAGATCGACGGCAGCGGCACGTTGCGCAGCCGCAAGTAGACGCTCAGCTGCCCGCGATGATGAATCATGTGATTCATGATGAAGCTGCGGAGCACGGCGATCCGCGGCATGGTGAAGACTTCGTGCGTGCCCTGCTTCAGCGTCCACGGCACGAGCAGCGCCGCGTCGGGCTGCTCGTTGATCTTCGCGCGCGCGTTCTTGACATGGCCGTCGAAGGTCTTGAGGAGATCGGCGACTGAAGCCGCCGGCTTAGGGCGGGCATCCTCCGGTACGGTCGAGACGTCCAGCGCCGTCTCGTCGAGCGTGAACGGCACCCAGCGCGGGATGCTGGCGATGTGCGTGGCAAGCTGGACGAGGCTGAACGACTTGTCGTGCGGCTTCCACGCGAAGTCGGCCTCGGGCACGCGCTCGAGCAGCCGCCGCGTCGTCCCCATCTCGTGATCGAACTCGGGAAGGATCGAATCTTTCAGGGCCATCCGGTCAGTATAGCCGCTCATGCATCGAGGCGGAGCGCGTCGAGCGGATCGATGCGCGCGGCGCGGACGGCCGGGATGCAGGCCGCTGCCGCGGCGATCGCGAGCAGCACGGCGACGGCGCCGCCGAGCGCGACGGGATCGGTCGGCTCGATGCCGAAGAGTTGACTGCGCAGCAGCCGGACCGCGAGGAACGCGGCGCACAAACCGGCCGCCGCGCCGGCGCCGATCGTCACGGCGCTCTCACGCACGATAAGGTTCCGCACCGCCGACGGCGTCGCGCCGAGCGCCATCCGCAGGCCAATCTCCGGTGTGCGCCGGAGGACGGAGTAGCTGGCCAATCCGTACAGGCCGATCCCGGCGAGCAGGACCGCGAACGCGCCGGCATACCCGGCGATGAGCGCGAGCAGCCGCTCGCGCGCGAACGACTCGTCCGTCTGGGTCTCCAGCGTCTTCACGTCGAACAGGGTGATCGCCGGGTCGGCGCGCGTCACGGCGTCGCGCACCGACGCCAGCACGGCCGCCGCGGGGCCGGCGCTGCGGATCTCCACGGTGGGGGAGTAGAAGATCTCCCGCGGCGCCATCTGGAAGATGGGCATGTAGACGACTTCTCGCGGCTGGTCCTTCACGCTCGCGTAGCGCACGTCGCCGACGACGCCGACGACTTCGCGCGCGCCGGGCCCGGCGCCCAGCCGCTGCCCGATCGGATTGCCGCTGAAATGGCGGGCCATGCGCTCGCTGACGATCGCGACTTTCGGTGCCTCGCGGGAATCACGATCGTCGAAGTCGCGCCCCGCGATCACGGGAACGCCGAGCGTGGCGAAGTAGCCCGGGGCGACATGGTTGAAGGCGACACGGACGCGCTGTTCGACGGGCAGCGTGATCGCGCCGAGCTCCCTGAACGAGGTGACGAAATAATAGTTTTCGCTGACCGGGCGCACCGCCGACAGCGTTACCCGCTCCACCGCCGGCACGCCCCGGGCCGCGTCGAGCACGCGGCGGTATGTCTGCGGCACTTCGTCGCCCCGGCGGCCGGCCAGGTGAGGCTCGATCGAGAACATCAGGACATTCGTCCGCTGGTAGCCGGGATTCTGCGCCCAGAGCTTCTCGAGCGTGCGCAGGAACAGCCCGGCGGCGACGAGCAGCACGAGCGACAGCGCGACCTGCGAGGCCACCAGCGTGCGATCGAGGCGGCGGTGGCCCGGGCTGCCGCCGACCTGCCGCGTCACCAGCAGAGATCCGCCGCGGGTCGCGCGAAGGGCGGGAACGAGCCCGAACACTAGGTACGCCGCGATCGCGGCCGCGAAGGTGAACGCGAACAGCCGGGCATCTGGCACGAGCTGCACCGGCATGCGCTCGGCCGACGGCACGGCGATGGCGACGAGCGCGCGGCTGCCGGCCACGGCGATGACGAAGGCGATGGCGCCCGCCGCGAGCGCGAGCACCAGCGCCTCGGTCACGAGCTGGCGAACGACCCGGCCGCGTCCGGCGCCGAGCGCCAGGCGCGTCGCGATCTCGCGCCGCCGCGCGTCGGTGCGGGCCGCGAGCAGCGTCGCGACGTTCAGGCTGGCGAGCAGGAGCACGGCGCCCAGCAGCATCAGCAGCAGGAGCAGCCAGCGCGCGTAGTTCTGGCGCAGCCCGCTGCGGTTGCCGCGCGCCCCCGGCTCGAGCCGCCAGGTGATTTCACGCGCGAACTGCTGATCGGCCGCTGAGCGCGACGCCACCAGGCCGGCCTGCGCGAAGATCGCCTGCGTCTCCTGCTCCGCGGCGGTCAGCGACGCGCCCGGCGCGAGCCGCCCCATCACGGAGATCCAGGTGGCGGACGAACGGTTCCACATCGGTTGTTCCTCGCTGAGCGACTCGCTCGCCCGCAGCGGGATCGCCACGTCGTAGGGACGGCCGACTTCGGTTCCGAAGAACCCCTCCGGTTCGACCCCCACGATCGTGAATGGCACCTGGTCGAGCGTCACCGCCGCGCCGATTGCGTCGGTCCGCCCGCCGAATCGGCGCTGCCAGTACGCGTGGTTCAGCACCGCGACCGGACGGCCCGCGCGATCGTCGTCCGGCGTCAGGAAGCGGCCGGCCGCCGGCGCGAGCCGCAGCGTGCGGTAGTAGTCGCCGCTGACGAACAGGCCGTCCGCGGATTCGGGCTGGCCGCCGTCCGCTGCCACATTCACCCGTCCCATCGGATTGACCGCGAACACGCCTTCGAGAAGACGGCTCCGCGCGGCGATGGCTTCGAACTGCGGGTACGGCAGCGAGTAGTTGTTCGTGCCGGCAGCGGCGCCAGCCCTTCCAATCGAGGCCACCACGAGCCCGTCGGGATCCGGCACCGGCAGCTTGCGCAGGACCACGGCATCGAAGAGGAAGAAGATCGCGGCCGTCGCGCCGATCCCCAGCGCCAGCGACGCGATTGCGAACGCTGCGAAGACGGGACTGCGCCGCAGCAGCCTGAGCGCGAAGCGCGTGTCGCGCGCGAGCGTCTCGAGCGACGCGCCGGTCCTGGCGTCGCCGACCCGGTCCTTGATCGCGTCGATCGGCCCGAACGCGACCGCCGCCGCGCGCCGTGCGTCCGCGTCGCTCAGGCCGGCTGCTCTGTGCTCGGCTTCGAGCGCGGCCAGCGCGCCGCGCAGCTCTTCGTCGATCTCGCGCCGGACGCGGCCGCGCAGCAACAGGTTCCTGGCAAGGTTGCGGAGTGTGCGGAAGATCGGCACGCTCGTGTCTCCGGCAAATCAGGTTTCGAGGGCGCGCGCGATGGCGAGCGCAATCCGGTTCCATTCCGAGGTCTCGTGGCCGAGCTGGTGACGGCCGGTGCGGGTCAACGCGTAGTACTTCGCCCGCCGGTTGTTCTCGGAGCTGCGCCAGGCCGAGGTCAGCCAGCCGGCTTCCTCGAGGCGGTGCAGGGCGGGAAACAGGGATCCCGGTTGGACCTGGAAGGTGCCGCCGGTGATCTGCTCCACCCGCCGCGACACGCCCAGCCCGTGCAGCTCTCCCGCGGAGAGCGCCTTGAGAATCAGCAGGTCGAGCGTCCCCTGGAGCAGCGCGGCGCGATCGCCCTTGGCCATGGTCCTCCTATCGAGCGTCGATACGAGTCTCGCGCGTCTTCATATCGAATGTCAATAGGAGAGTACAAGGTCAACCGAGCGGGAGCGTGAAGCTCAGCGTCGTGCCCGCGCCGGGTGCGCTCTCGGCGCGGATCGATCCGCCGTGGGCCGTGACCAGGTTGCGGGCGATGGTCAGTCCGAGGCCGGAACCGCGCGACGCCTTCCCCTTGTAGAAGCGATCGAAGATCTTCGGCAGGTCTTCGGGGGCAATGCCCGGGCCGCTGTCGCGAACCGCCACGGCGACGGCGCCGTCGTCGACGCGGCCGTCGATCGACACGACGCCGCCCGGCGGCGTGAAGCGCAGTGCATTCGACAGCAGGTTGACCAGCACTTCGCGGATGCGCAGCGGATCGATCGTCAGCAGCGGCAGGTCTGCCGGCAGATGCACCTGCACGCCGATACCCCTGCCGGCCGTCTCGCCCGAGAACGAATTGACCACGTCGCGAATCAGCATCGAGAGATCGGTCGGTTCCTTCTGCAGCGTCAGGACACCGGTCTCGGCGTTGGCAAGCGTCCGGAGATCTTCAACCAGCCGCGCCAGCACGCGTGTTTCCTCGAGTACGCCTGCGAGATGTTCCTCGTCACGGGCGTAGACGCCGTCGAGCAGCCCCTCGAGCCGTCCCTGGATCACGGCGAGCGGCGTCCGCAGCTCGTGGGCGATATCCGCCATGAGCTCGCGCCGCTGCCGATCCTGCGCCTGGAGTCGTCCGGCCATGGTGTTGAACGCGCCGGCCACCGCGCGGACGAAGCGCGGTCCGCCGGGGACGATGCGGGCCGAGTAGTCGCCGTCGGCGACGCGGTGCGCCGCGTCGACGATGTCGCCGACCGGCCCGCCGACACGGCGCAGCGCGACGCTCGACATCACGAACATGCAGATCCAGACCGCGATCGCGACGATCGGGAGGTGCCCCGGGCCGCCCCATCTGCCGGCGGCGAAGGCCGTCAACACGCCGCTGCCGATGGCGGTCACCAGCAGCACCGCCGCCACCAGCAGGATGGCGCGGCGCAGGAAGCGCGCGCGGCGGCGGGCGCGTCCGGCCGGCGGCCACGGCTCGTTGGCCGGCCACCACATCGGCGCGCAGTCCCGGCGTCCACGCCACCTCATGGCTCGGCGAATTTGTAACCCGCGCCGTAGACCGTGAGCAGGTAGCGCGGGTTGTGCGGATCCGGCTCGAGCTTGCGCCGGATGTTCTTGACGTGCGCGTCGATCGCGCGCTCGAACGACTCGATCGCCGTTCCGCGAACGGCGTCGAGGAGCTGGGCGCGGGTGAACACGCGGCCAGGCTGTCGCGCGAGCGTCGCCAGCAAATGGAACTCTGTCGTCGTCAGATCCACGGCGCGTCCGCCGAGCGATACGCGCATCCGATCCGCGTCGATGGTCAGGTCGCCGCGGCGGATGACGGCATCGGTGGTGCCGGCGGAGACCGAGCGTCGCAGCACCGCCCGCACGCGGGCCACCAGCTCGCGCGGGCTGAACGGCTTGGTGATGTAGTCGTCGGCGCCGACCTCGAGGCCGATCAGGCGATCGGATTCGTCGACCCGCGCGGTCAGCATGATGATCGGCGTCTCGCCGTCGCGGCGGAGCCGGCGCGCCACCTCGAGACCGTCGAGCCGGGACAGCCCGAGATCGAGGACGACGAGATCGGGATGGCACTCGCGCGTGAGCGCGAGCGCCTCCACGCCATCGCCGGTCGCGACCACCGTGAAGCCGGCGTGCTCCAGGTAGTCCTTCGCGATTTCCGCAATCTGCGGTTCGTCCTCGACGACGAGCACGGTCGTCACAACGGCTTGTTCATCCCCTCGTGCGCGCGGCGGTGCCATTCGTCGAACTGCGGCGGAACGTCGAAGGGGCCGCCGCGATACCAGCCCCGCCGCCTGAGGCCGCTCCAGGCGAAGATCCGGAACATCACGAACCAGACGAAGAGCAGGAAGAAGACCGGCCCCCAGCCGAAGCCCCATCCCCACGGCCGGTAGGCCCAGTACGGCGCCAGCGGCGGGACGGGCGCATTGGCCAGCGCCGGGCTGATCGCGATGCCGTGCGCCACGCCGGCGTTATAGGAGAGTACCCCAACGACGGCCGCCACGACCACGGCCCAAATCAGCGCCACGATTCTGAAACGTCGATCCATGTGCAGCACCTCTTAGTGATCGAAGTGTGCACGCCGATTGTGGAGGGATTATGAACTAGGGCCGGAAGCCGCCGGCGCGCCACAGCGGCGCCGGCTCGTAGAGGCGGCCGTTGGCGCAGACGAAGGCGATCTTCTCGATGTCCGCGATGCGTTCGAGCGGGTTGCCGTCGACGACGATCAGGTCGGCGCGCAGGCCCGGGCGGATCGTGCCGCTGTCGTCGGCCAGGCCCATCACCTTCGCCGGGACCGCCGTCGCGGCGCGGATGGCGTCGATTGGCGCGATCCCCGCCTCGACGTAGAGCTCGATCTCGCGCGCGAGGCTGACGCCCGGCACGCCCTTGTCGGTGCCGGCGACGATGGGAATGCCGGCGTCGTGCAGCGCCTTGACGATCTGCAGCGATCGCGCGATCCGGTCGTGCGCCTGTTCAGGGGTCACGTTGCCGCCGTTGGCGTTGTCGAGCATGCGGCGCAATGGCGGCGCGACGTGCTCGACGCGGGGGATGAACGAGGCGATCGGCGTCTGCGCGCTGCGTCCGAGCAGCTCGTTCCAGGACAGCGTCGGATCGATCACCGTGCGGTGCTGCTTCAGGAACGCGATGGTGTCACGCAGGGCGTCGCTGCCGGGCGCGTCGCGGACGGTGAGGTGCGCGACGTTGTCCATCCCCATCTCGATCGCCTCGCGCATCGTCAAGCCGCCGGGAATGTGGCCGGTGACCGTCATCCCGGCGGCGTGCGCCGCGTCGATCACCGCCTGCGTCGTCGGCTTGTCGAGCAGGGAATACAGCTTCATCTGCTGGAAGCCCGCCTGCTTGTAGCGATCGACGACCCCGCGTCCTTCCTCGGGATTGGCGGCGGTGACGTGACCGAACGATCCGGGACCGGGGCCGTCGACGAGTCCCGCAAGCAGCAGCCGCGGTCCAATCGCTTTGCCGTCCCTCCACGCGTCGCGCAGCGCCGTGACGACGTCGAACTCGCCCCCCATGTCGCGCGCGGTCGTCACGCCGGACGCGAGATAGACGGGACCCCACTCGGCGAAGCCGATGTGGGCGTGCATGTCCCACAGGCCGGG
>Ga0207691_10007216_pt1 | contig 10720 bp, 8 predicted proteins | sample KBSM13metaG_FD_184327 | JGI IMG/M metagenome (GOLD analysis project Ga0207691, IMG submission 184327) | Miscanthus rhizosphere microbial communities from Kellogg Biological Station, Michigan, USA - KBS M1-3 metaG (SPAdes) (version 2) | ecosystem: Host-associated > Plants > Roots > Rhizosphere >... | reverse complement strand
TCTTCGAAGACGCGGCGGCGGAGTGGGCGGCGAGGGCCGAGGAGAAGAAGGCCGCCGCGGCGGCGGCCGCGGCCCAGGCCGCGAAGACTCCGCGCGCGCAGGCGAAGCGGCGGCGCGCCCTTCTCGCCCAGGCCCGCCAGGCCCGGCAGGAGGCGGCCACCCTGGAGAAGCGGCGCGCGCAGGTGAAGGCCTGGTACGACGACCCCGGCAAACGCGCTCTCCTCGTCGAAGAGCGCCAGGTCCTGGACGATCTCGCGCGCCGGCTCGGCAAGCGCCAATACGACCTCGACGCGCCCCCGGAGCGGCGCGCCTTCCGCGGGCGCCTGCTCAGCTTCGTGCGCCCGCCCGCGCGCGACCGGCTCATGGACCTGGCCGCGCGCTATCGCGCGCAGTTCGCGCGCCCGCTGCCGATCACGTCCCTGGTCCGCACGGAGCAGTACCAGCGCCAGCTCGGCGAGACCAATCCGAACGCCACGCGCATCCAGGTCCCACCGCACACGACGGGCCTTGCGTACGACGTCTACTACCACTACATGACGGGCCCGGAGCAGGACGCGCTGATGGACATGGTGGCGCAGGATGAGGCCACCGGACTCGTGGAGTCGCTACGCGAGAACCGCGATCACATCCACATCTTCGCGTTCGCGGACGGCCACCGGCCGCCGGAGACTCTGGTGGCCGAGGCCCTGGGCGTCGTGCGCCGGCCGCGGACAGCGGCGGGCGCGGCCAGGTCGGATGGCGCGGCGGCGCGCGCGGCCGCGCGGGCCGGGAAAGCGCCGCCCGTGCGCCGCGCCGGCCAGCGCGCGCGGCGTCACTGACGCCGCGCGCCGCCCTGCGTCATTTGGCGTGGTGACTGGTCTCGGTCATCACCAGCCCGGATCCGATCTTCTCCGGCAATTTGATGATCGTGCCGAGGTCCACGACGTCGCGGATCTTGCCGCTCACCTTCACCTCCGCGCCCTTGCGCGGCACCCCGTGGGTGGAGACCACCCAGATCGTGCCCGTGCCGTCGTCGAGCTTGTAGGCGCCCTGGCCGAGCAGGGAAACGCTCTCCGTGACGTTGCCCGCCAGATGCACGTCGTTCTGGCGGTACCGCTGCGGCTCGGCCAGGATCTTGGAGATGGTGGTCGTGGCGCAGCCCAGGGCGGAAAGGCTCACCGCGCCCAGCAGGAGCATCAGTCCGGCGCGTCGGGTGCGTGTCGTGTTGGCCATGCAGGTCTCCTCGTTCCTTCCAGCGTAGCATCGCCGTCGTGGACGCGGCGGGCCCGGCTCACCTAACGTCGGCGGGGCCGGGCGACGCCCGGCTACACCTCGTCGATGGGCGGCCGGGGCAGGACGGTGGGGACGAAGGCGGAATCGCGCTCCCGCACGCGCTCGGCGGCGCGGGCCACGCTCTCCTCGAAGGTCAAGCCATGGAGCCGCCACGCGTTGAAGCGCATGCGCAACTCGTTCTGCGCGCTGCCCCGGGGCCCTCGCGGGAGCCGCGCGTCCATCTCCTTGCGAACGGTGTGCTGACGCTCGTTCTTCACTGACCGCTGACCAAATTTGGGAGGGTGACTTCCCTTATGCCACAAGAGGGGCGGCGCGTGAAGCATTTTTTTCGCCCCTAGAGAGCCCCGCTGCGGAGCTGCTCCACCGCGTACCGGCAGGCGCGGGCGGTGAGGGCCATGTAGGTGAAGGACGGGTTCTGGCAGGCGGTCGAGGGCATGCAGGAGCCGTCGGTCACGAACACGTTGCTGGACTCGTGGCACTGGTTGAAGGCGTTCAGGAACGACGTCTTCGGGTCCCGGCCCATGCGCGCGGTCCCCATCTCGTGGATGACCTCGCCCGGCACCGGCTCTTTCTGGAAGCCCTGCACGGATTCGCAGCGCGCCGCCTTCAGCATCTCGGTCGCCGTCTCCTGGACGTCCTTCAGCATCGCGCGCTCGTTGTCCGAATAGGACATGTCGATCTGCAGGAGTGGCAGGCCCCAGCGGTCGCGCTTGTCCCGGCTGAGGGTCACCGTGTTCTCGTAGCGGGGCAGCGTCTCGCAGTACCCCTCCATGTACGCGTACCAGTCGCCGGGACGCGTGAGCGCGTTCTTGAGATCCGCTCCGATCCCGGGCCCGTCGTTCCCGCGCCGCCATCCGGAGCGCCCGGTGTAGACCTCGAAGGCATACCCTCGCGTGAACGGCCGGTCCTCGCCCACCCGCAGATTCCGGAAGCGCGGGATGTACATGCCGGAGGGCCGGCGGCCCGAGTAGTACTTGTCGGACAGGCCGGAGAAGCTGCCGAGGGCGCCGGCGGCGTTGGTGTGGTCCATCAGGTAGTGGCCGAGCACGCCGCTGCCGTTCGCGAAGCCGTTCGGGAAGCGGTCCGAGGCCGAATGGAGGAGGAGGCCCGTCGTGGCCAGCGTGGAGGCGTTGAGGAAGACGACGCGCGCGTAGAAGTCCTCCGCCTTCCCCGTCTCCGCGTCGATCACGCGCACGCCTTTGGCGCGGCCCGTCTCGTGGTCCGTGATCAGGCTGTGGGCGATGGAATGCGGGCGCAGCGTGAGGCGGCCGGTGGCCGCGGCCGCGGGCAGCGTCGAGGAGTTGCTGGAGAAGTAGGCGCCGTACGGACAGCCGCGGTGACAGAGGTTCCGGCCCTGGCAGGCGCCGCGGCCGTTGTGGGGCCGCGTCAGCACGGCCACGTGGCTCATGATCAGGTTGCGCCCGGGGAAGGTGGTCGCGATGCTCTGCCGCAGGTGCTGCTCGAAGCAGTTCATCTCGAACGGCGGAAGGAGGTCGCCCTCGGGGAGCTGGGGCAGGCCCGCCTTCTCCCCGCTGATCCCGATGAAGGCCTGCACGTGGTCGTACCAGGGCGCGATGTCCGCGTAACGCAGCGGCCAGTCCACGCCGACGCCTTCCTTGAGGTTGGCCTCGAAATCGAGGTCGCTCCACCGGAAGCAGTGACGCGACCAGAGCAGCGACCGCCCGCCGACCTGGTACCCGCGGAACCAGTGGAACGGCTTCGTCTGCTCGTAGGGATGGTCGACGTCCTTCACCAGGAAGTGCTTCACGTCCTGGCCGAACAGGAAGGAGAGACGGCTCTGGATCGGATAGTCCTGAAGGTCCTGCTGCGTGGCCAGGTTGCCGTAGGGAAGGTCCCAGGGATCGAGGCGCGCGGTCGGATAGTCCTTGACGTGGACGACGGGACCGCCGCGCTCGAGCACGAGCGTGCGCAGCCCGGCCTCGGTCAGCTCCTTGGCCGCCCATCCGCCGGTCATGCCGGAGCCCACGACGATCGCGTCGTAGGTCTGCCCCTGGCGGCCACCGTCGTGGGTGTGTGGCTGCCGCTCCTGGCCTACCACGTGGCCCAGGCCTTCTGTCCCGGCCGAAGCTCCAGGCACCCGCGAACGCCGCCGGGCACGGCCTCGTAGGCGAGCGCCTGGGTGGCCCCGATCCGCGAGGTGAAGAAGCCTACCAGCGTGAGGTCCTTCAGGATGCGGACGAACGATCCGCGCGCACCGGTGTCGGGCGCATAGCTGGCGGCATCGAGGCGCGCCAGCAGCGCGTGGCGCTCTTCGGGCGAGCACGCCTCGAAGGGCCGCCCGTGCGCCGTCTCGCATTCACGGGCGAGGGCCTCGAGCCCGTCCAGGAAGAGCGCCTGCTCGGCCGCGGTGTAGCAGTCGCGCAGGGCGAGGTCCACGAAAACGTGGACGCGCGCCTGACGCGCGCCCGGCGTGTCGGTAGCGGGAAGGATCGTGTCGACGAGCGCCTCCAGCATGGCGGCGCGCGGGGGACGAATCCATCTCGGGGTCCAGGCCTGGCCCGTGTCGAGCCCGGCCGCGGCCTCCGCCGCTCCCGCGAGGACCGCGGGGAAGAGGGCGTGCGCGGTGACGGCGGAGAGAGCCTTGATCGAATCGCGTCGTTTCACGGGGCGAGAGTATGCCCTTCGGTCGATTATTTCGAAACCTCCTCCGGTCCGGCGCGTATCCTGGGAAGCCATGGCGAATCAAATGCGGCACCTCGTCCGGCGGCTGGCCCGGGCGCCCCTGTTCACGTCGGTGACCGTGGCCACCCTGGCCATCGCCATCGGGGCGAACACGGCGATCTTCAGCGTGTTGGACGGCGTCCTCCTGAAGCCCCTGCCCTACCCGCACCCCGACCAGCTCGTGGGCCTCTGGCACACGGCGCCCGGCGTCAACATCACGGACCTCAACTCCGCGCCCTTCCTCTACTTCACGTACCGCGAAGAGGGCCGGACGTTCCAGGACGTCGGACTGTGGACGGAAGGAGCGGCGAGCGTGACCGGGCTGGCGGAGCCGGAGCGCGTCACGGTGCTGCGCGTGACGGACGGCGTCATCCCGATCCTCGGCGTGGCCCCGCTTCTCGGCCGCTCGTTCTCGCGGCAGGACGACCAGGCGGGCAGCCCGCCCACCGTCATCCTCAGCCACGGCTACTGGCAGTCCAAGCTCGGCGGCGATCCCGCCGCGGTTGGGAAAAGGCTCACCATCGACGGCGAGCCGCGCGAGGTCATCGGCGTGATGCCGCGCGACTTCCGCTTCCTCGACCTCAAATACGCGCTCATCCTGCCGCTGCGGTTCGACCGGGCCAAGGTCACGCTCGGGAACTTCAGCTACCAGAGCGTGGCCCGGCTCAAGCCGGGCGCGACCATCGCGCAGGCGGACGCGGACGTAGCGCGCCTGCTGCCGATCTCGTTCGAGCGGTTCCCGGCTCCTCCCGGCTTCAACAAGAAGATGTTCGAGGAGGCGCGCCTCGCTCCCCGCCTGCGGCCCTTCAAGCGGGACCTCGTGGGTGACGTCGGCGACGTCCTGTGGGTCCTCATGGGCACCATCGTGCTGGTGCTGCTCATCGCCTGCGCGAATGTCGCGAACCTGCTGCTCGTGCGCGTCGAGGGCCGCCAGCAGGAGCTGTCCGTCCGCGTGGCCCTGGGCGCGAGCTGGGGCCGCCTGGCGCGCGAGCTTCTCTTCGAGAGCGTGACCCTGGGCCTGGTGGGAGGCCTCGTGGGCCTGGGGATCGCGTACGGCCTGCTGCGCCTCCTCATCTCCCTGGCTCCGGCGAACCTGCCACGGCTGGAAGAGATCGCCCTTGGCCCGGCGGGGTTCCTCTTCACCCTCGTCGCCTCCGTCCTGGCCGGCCTGCTGCTCGGCCTCATCCCCGTCTTCAAATACGCGGCGCCCCACGTGGCGACGGGCCTGCGCAGCAGCAGCCGCTCCTCGAGCGCGAGCCGCGAGCGTCACCGCGCGCGCAACGGGCTCGTGGTGGTCCAGGTCGCGCTGGCTCTCGTCCTGCTCGTCGGATCCGGATTGATGATCCGGTCCTTCCGTGCGCTGCGCGATGTGCAGCCCGGGTTCACCGGTCCGGAGGAGGTGCTCACGATGCGCATCTCGATCCCGGAGGCGCAGGTGAAAGAAGAGGAAGCGGCCGCGCGCATGCAGCAGGCGATCCAGGACAAGGTCGCGGCGATTCCCGGCGTGGCCTCGACCGGCCTCGGCAGCGGCATCCCGCTCGACGGCGATGGCTGGCACGATCCCGTCTTCGCGGAGGACCGCGTGTACTCCGAGGGCCAGATCCCGACGCTGCGCCTCTTCCGCTTCGTGGCTCCCGGCTTCCTGAAGACGATGGGGACACCGCTCGTGACCGGGCGCGACCTCACCTGGAGCGACGCCTACGACCGCCGTCCGGTGGCGATGGTCTCGGAAGGCCTGGCCCGCGAGCTGTGGGGTAGCCCGGCCGCGGCCCTGGGCAAGCGCGTCCGGGAGACGAGCAAGAGCGCGTGGCGCGAGATCGTCGGCGTGGTCAGGGACGTCCACGAGGACGGCCTCGACAAGAAGGCGCCCACCACCGTCTACTGGCCGGTCCTCATGCGGGAGTTCGAAGGGGACGGCATGAGCCGCTCCCTCGCCCTCGTCATCCGCAGCCCGCGCGTCGGGTCCGAGAGCTTCCTCAAGGAGGTCGAGCGCGCGGTCTGGTCCGTGAATCCCAGCGTGCCTCTGGCTTCCGTGCGGACGATGCAGTCCGTCTACGAGCGATCGATGGCGCGGACGTCGTTCACGATGGTGATGCTGGGCCTCACCGCGGGGATGGCGGTCCTGCTCGGCTTCGTCGGCATCTACGGCGTCACTTCCTATGCAGTCTCGCAGCGGACGCGCGAGATCGGCATCCGCCTGGCCCTGGGCGCGCGCGGGCCCGCGCTCACGGGGATGGTCGTCCTGGACGGCTTGAAGCTGGCCGCGATCGGCGCCGTCTGCGGCCTGGCCGTGGCCCTCGGCCTGAGCCGTCTCATGGCCGCGCTGCTCTTCGGCGTCGGGGCCGCCGATCCCGCCACCTACGCGCTGGTCGCGGTGACGCTGCTGTCCGCGGCCATGATCGCCAGCTACCTGCCCGCGCGGCGCGTGACCAAGGTCGATCCGGTCGAGGCGCTGCGAGCGGAATAGCCGGCCCGCCGGGCGGATGTATCCTACGCGCCCCCGCCGCCCGTTCGCGGGGCCACGGGAGCGCGCGTGAACCGAATCTCGATCGTGTCTCTGGTGCTCGGTCTGGCCGCGATGGCGATGGCCGCGTCGCCCGCGGACACCGACCTCGTCTCGTTGTTCCGCGAATGGCGTGCCTTCCAGAAGCCCCCGCGGCGTGACGGCGTGCCCGACTACACCGCGGCCGCCATGACCGCGCAGCAGCGCGCGCTCGCGTCCTGGCCGCGTCGCCTGGCCGCGATGGACTCGAGCCGCTGGCCCATCGCGCAGCAGGTCGACCTCCACCTCGTGCGGGCGGAGATGAACGGGCTCGACTTCGACCACCGCGTGCTCCGGCCGTGGGCCAACAACCCGGCCTTCTACGTCACCGTCTTCACTTCCGAGAGCGACCAGCCCGCGCGGGAGGGTCCCCATGCCGACGCCGCGGTCGAGGTGTGGACCTACAAGTTCCCGCTCGCGGAAGAAGACGCGCGGCGTCTGGGTTCCGAGCTTCGCGTCATCCCGCCGCTGCTGCAACAGGCGCGCACCAACCTCGTCGGCACCGGCAAGGACCTGTGGACGTTCGGCACCCAGGCCGTCCGGCAGCAGAGCGCGGACCTGGCCGAGCTGGCCGCGAAGGTCAAGGACGCGCCCGGTAGCCTGGCCGCGGACGTGCAACGCGCGCGCGAGGCGACGGACGCGTTCGCGAAGTGGCTGGGCGAGCAGGCGGGTTCCCGGACGGGACCGTCCGGGATCGGCGTCGCAAACTACGACTGGTACCTGAAGAACGTGCAGCTCGCGCCGTACACCTGGTCCGAAGAAGTCACGATCATGGAGCGCGAGCTCGCGCGTGCCCACGCCCTCCTCGCGCTGGAGGAGCAGCGCAACGCGGCCCTGCCCGTCCAGGTCCCGATCGCGAGCGCCGAGGAGCACGCCCGCCGCTTCGGCGCCGCCGTCACCGAATACATGGCGTTCCTGCGCGACCGCGACATCCTCACCGTCCACGCCGACATGGATCCCGCGCTGCGCGCCCGCGTCGGCTCGTTCGATCCCGGCCCGCGCGAGTTCTTCACCGAGGTGGACTACCGCGACCCCGAGGTGATGCGCACACACGGGTACCACTGGTTCGACAAGGCGCGCCTCGTGCACCGGCCGCCGGCGAGCCCCATCCGGCGGGAGGCCCTGCTGTACAACATCTTCAACACGCGCACCGAAGGCCACGCCACGGGCTGGGAGGAGCTGATGATGCAGGCGGGCATGCTCGACGCCCGCCCGCGCTCGCGCGAGCTCGTGTACATCCTCCTGGCCGAGCGCGCGGCGCGCGCGCTCGGGGACCTCCGCATGCACGCGAACGAGTGGACCCTCGAGCAGGCCGCGACTTTCGCGTCGGAGAACACGCCGCGCGGGTGGCTGAGCCTGAAGGGCGCGCTCGTCCGCGACGAGCAGTTCCTCTACCTGCAGCAGCCGGCCTATGGCACGAGCTACGTGATCGGCAAGATCGAGGTCGAGAAGCTCCTGGCCGAGCGCAAGCAGGCGGAGGGCGACGCCTTCCGCATGAGCCGCTTCATGGAGGACTTCGAAGCCGCCGGGATGATTCCGGCCGCGCTGATCCGCTGGGAGCTGGCGGGTCGGATGCCGGACGACGTGCGGCGGATGCTGGTTTCGGCACAAGGAGGCAGGCAATGAGAAGGATGATGGCCGCGGCCACGTGGATGGTCACGATGGCCACCGCACTGGGCACGGGAACCGCCGCCGTGGCCGCCGACGAGCCCAAGGTGACGCCGCTGATGGCGCAAGACCTCGTCGGGACGCCCGGAAAGGAGACCATCATGATCACGGTGGAGTACCCGCCGGGATGGAGCTCCGCCGCGCACCGGCACGACGCGCAGACGTTCGTCTACGTCCTGGAGGGATCGGTCGTCATGGCCGTCCGGGGCGGCAAGGAAGTGACCCTGGGACCGGGTCAGACCTTCTACGAGTCTCCCGACGACGTGCACTCCGTGGCCCGCAACGCCAGCACGACGAAGCCGGCGAAGTTCCTCGTGTTCCTGGTGAAGGACAAGGACAAGCCGGTCAGCACGCCTGTGAAGTGAGGGTCAGACCCAGTTGAGGAGGACCCGCCCGGAGTTGCCGCTGTCCATCACCTGGAAGGCGGCCTCGAAGTCGGCGTAGGGGAATCGGTGCGTGATCACGGGCTTGATGTCGAGCCCGCATTGCAGCATGACCGTCATCTTGTACCAGGTCTCGTACATCTCCCGGCCGTAGATGCCCTTGATGGTCAGCATGCTGAAGATCACGGTGTTCCAGTCGATGGCCATTTCCTTTGCGGGAATGCCGAGCATGGCGATCCTGGCCCCATGGGCCATGTTCGCGAGCATGTCGCGGAAGGCCTGGCCGTTGCCCGACATCTCCATGCCGACGTCGAACCCCTCCGTCATCCCGAGCTTCTTCTGGACGTCGGGCAGACTCGTCTCACGGGGATCGACGGCGAGCGTCACGCCCATCTTCCGCGCCAGCTCGAGCCGGTAGGGGTTCAGGTCCGTGATCACGACGTAGCGAGCGGCGGCATGGCGCGCCACCGCCGCCGCCATGATGCCGATGGGGCCGGCGCCGGTGACGAGGACGTCTTCACCCAGGACGGGGAACGACAGCGCGGTGTGCACGGCGTTGCCGAAGGGATCGAAGATCGCGGCCACGTCTTCGTCGATCCCGTCCGCGTGCACCCAGACGTTGCTCATGGGCAGCACGATGTATTCGGCGAAGGCGCCCGCGCGGTTGACGCCGACGCCCTGCGTGTCCGCGCAGAGATGCCGGCGTCCGGCCAGGCAGTTGCGGCACCGCCCGCACACGACGTGCCCCTCCCCGCTCACGATCTGCCCGGGCTTGAAGTCGGCGACGTTGGACCCGACCTCCACGATCTCGCCCACGAACTCGTGGCCGACCACGAGGGGCACGGGGATGGTCCGGGCCGCCCACTCGTCCCACTTGTAGATGTGCAGGTCGGTGCCGCAGATGCCCGTCCGATGGACGCGGATGAGCACGTCGTTGATGCCGGGACGCGGCGCGGGGACGTCGCTCAGCCACAGCCCGCGTTCGGCCTTGCTCTTCACGAGCGCTTTCATGGTGCTAGCACTCCGGAATGTTGACGCTCACGTCCAGCGGTCCTTCGATGACGTCGATGGCGAGACCCCCGCGGGACGTCTCCTTGTATTTGTCCTTCATGTCGGCGCCGGTGGCGCGCATGGTGCGAATGACCTTGTCCAGCGACACGAAGTGCTCGCCGCTGCCCTGGAGGGCCATGCGGGCGGCGTTGATGGCCTTGATGGACGCCATCGCGTTGCGCTCGATGCAGGGGATCTGGACGAGCCCCCCGATCGGGTCGCAGGTCAGGCCGAGGTTGTGCTCCATGGCGATCTCGGCGGCGTTCTCGGCCTGGGCGGGCGTGCCGCCCATCACCTCCGCGAGCGCCCCCGCCGCCATCGAGCAGGCCGAGCCGACCTCGCCCTGGCAACCCACTTCCGCCCCGCTGATGGACGCGTTCTCTTTGTACAGGGTCCCGATGGCGCCGGCAGTGAGGAGGAACCGGACGACGCCGTCGTCGCTGGCCTCGGGAACGTAGCGGACGTAGTAGTGAAGCACGGCGGGGATGATGCCGGCGGCGCCGTTGGTGGGGGCGGTGACGACGCGCCCGCCCGCCGCGTTCTCCTCGTTGACGGCGAGGGCGAAGAGGTTCACCCAGTCCATGACGGCGAGCGGATCACCGGCCGAGGCCTCCTCGCTCTCGACGAGCCGGTGGTACATGTCGGCCGCGCGGCGCTTCACGCCCAGGCCGGGGAGGAGTCCCGGCGTGCCGATCCCCCGCTTCACGCATTCCTGCATGACGTGCCAGATCCGCAGCAGGCCAGCGCGGACGTCCGCCTCGGAGCGGACCGTCTTCTCGTTCGCGAGCATCACGTCGCTGATGGAGAGATGGTTGTCCGCACAGATCTTCAGGAGCTCGGTGCCAGTCGTGAAAGGATACGGGACGGTCGGGCCGCTTGGTGGGCTCATGGTCCCGCCGCCGGGCGACTGCTCGTCGACCACGAATCCGCCGCCGACCGAGTAGTACACGCGCGATCGCAGGGGTTCCCCTTTTGCATCGAGCGCGGTGAACCGCATCCCGTTCGGGTGAAAGGGAAGGCTCTCCCGGAGGAAGGCGAGGTCCTCCTTCGGTCGGAACGCGACCTCGTGCGCGCCGAGCAGGTTCAGCCGGCCGGTGTCGCGGACGGCCGCGACCTTGCCGGG
>Ga0207691_10007211_pt1 | contig 10723 bp, 12 predicted proteins | sample KBSM13metaG_FD_184327 | JGI IMG/M metagenome (GOLD analysis project Ga0207691, IMG submission 184327) | Miscanthus rhizosphere microbial communities from Kellogg Biological Station, Michigan, USA - KBS M1-3 metaG (SPAdes) (version 2) | ecosystem: Host-associated > Plants > Roots > Rhizosphere >... | reverse complement strand
AAGCTCAAGACGTGGGCGCAGACCGTCGCCGCGACCCTCGCCGGGTTGCAGGCGGCAGGCGCCTGGGACGCCGACGTCGCGTGGTGGGCGCTGCTCGTCGCAACGCTGCTGACGTGGATCTCGGGGCTCGACTACGCGCGCGTGGCGCCGAGCCTGCTGCGCGGCGAGCGAACGGCCTCGTAGGCCGACGGACGGACGCCCGACGGGGCGCGCTCGAGCTCGTCGACGAGACCCGCTCGCCACCAGGGCGCTGTCCTCGACGCCGCCTCCGCGGTGAGGTCGATCGCGCGCCGCACGGCCTCCTGCTCCGCCGCGCCCGCTTCCGGAACGAGCTCCACGCCCATGCCGGGGACCCTATCCGCGTCAGAGCGGGAGAAGGCGTGCGGCCGTTGCCTTGAACGACGCGACGACGACCTCGCCTTCGCGCAGGCCGAGGCGCGAGGCGGACCCTGCGGTCACCTCGGCGGCCAGCGGCCCGACGCGGAGCCGAACGCGGTTTCCCAACTCGACGAGCGAGAGGATCGGCGCCCGCACGTGGTTCACCGCGGTGTCGGCGGGAATCTCCCGGGCGATCGAGACCTCCCAGGGGTAGATGCCGAGCGCGACCCGGCCCTCGCCGGGGTCGGTCGACCAGGCGGTGAGGCCGGCGTCGAGGCTCACCTCGGTGAGGCCGTCGCGCCCCGGCGCCGCTGTCCCGTGGAGCAGCGTCGCGCCGGTGAAGCTCGCGACGAACGGGCTCGCAGGAGCGGCGACGAGGCCAGCGGGCGTGTCGACCTGGAGGATCCGGCCATCGACGATCACGCCGACCTCGTCCGCGAGTGCGGCCGCGTCCTCGAAGTCGTGGGTCACGAGCACGGTCGGGATGCGGAGGCCCGCGAGGACTTCCCGCAGCTCCGAGCGCACCGCCGCGCGCGTATGCGTGTCGAGGGCGGCCAGCGGCTCGTCGAGGAGGAGCACCGCCGGATCCCGCGCGAGGGCCCGCGCGAGAGCGACCCGCTGGCGCTCGCCGCCGGAGAGCGCATCCACGCGCGCTCCCGCGAGGTGCGCGATCCGAAAGCGCTCGAGCAGCGCGCGGACGTCGACGTCGCTCGCCGCGCCGAACCGCACGTTCCCGGTCACGTCGAGGTGCGGAAAGAGGGCGTACTCCTGGAACAGGTAGCCCACGCGCCGCCGCTCGGGTGGCAGGTCGATGTGCCGGCCCGTGTCGAGCCACGTCTCGCCTGCGACGGCGATCCGGCCCGCGTCCGGCGCGAGCAGCCCGGAGATCGTTCGCAGGACGGTCGTCTTGCCCGCACCCGACGGCCCGACGAGCGCGAACGTCGCGCCGTCGCCGACGCTCAGCTCGACAGCGGCGACGAAGCTACGGAGGGAATGGGTGAGCTCGAGGTCGAGCGCCATCGGGTGACCAGCTTGACGGACAGCAGGGTCGCGGCGCTCGTGGCAACCAGTACGGCGCTGATCGCGAGAGCGACGTCGAAGTCGAGGTCGAACTGCTCGTAGATCGCGAGCGAGAGCGTCTGCGTGACGCCCTGCAGCGATCCGGCGAACATGATCGTCGCCCCGAACTCCCCGAGGCCGCGCGCAAACGCGAGCGCGGCCCCGGCGCCGAGCCCGCCCGCGGCGAGCGGGAGCGCAACGCGGAAGAACACCCCCCCGGGGCCGGCCCCCAGCGTGCGCGCAGCGGCAGGAAGGGTCGGGTCGAGGGCTTCGAAGGCAGACACGGCCGTCCGTACGTAGAACGGGCTCGCGACGAAGGTGACGGCGAGCACGACCGCGACCTTGTTGAAGGCGACGTCGATCCCCAGCGCGTCGAGCGTGCCGCCGAGCAGTCCGAGGCGGCCGAACGCGGCCAGCAGGCCGATTCCGGCAACGGCCGGCGGCAGCACGAGCGGCAGCTCGATCAGCGTCACGACGAGATCCCGCAGGCGCGATCGGCGGGTCGCCGCCCAGTACGCGGTCGGGGTGCCGAGCAGGAGGATCAGGGCGAGCGCGATCAGGTTCGTCTCGAACGTGACGACGAGCGCGTCCTTCGCGACGTCGCTGTGCAGCGCGGAGACGAGCTCACCCGGAGGCACGCGCAGGAAGATGGCGACGATCGGCAGCAGCAGGAAGCCGAGCGCGAGCGCCGCCGCCAGGACGAGCGTGCCGCGGAAGAGACGGTTTACGACGACGCCTTCGGAAGCGGCAGGAACCCGGCGTTCTTGAGCGCCGTCTGGCCCTTCGCCGACAGGACCATCCTGACCCACGCCTGCGCGGCAGCCTTGTTCGGCGACTTCGACACGACCGCGATCTCGTAGCGGACCCGCGGCTGAGCCCAAGCCGGAATCCGGATCACGCTGACCTGGTCGCTCACGGGACGGGCGTCGGTGACGTAGACGAAGCCTGCGTCGGCCTGCCCGAGCGCGACCTTGCCCATCACCGCCTTGACGTCGGACTCACGGCTGACGACCTTGCTCAGCACGCTCGAGAGCCCCATCTTGCGGAGCACGGTGACCGTGTAGCCGCCCACCGGAACCGCAGGCGCTGCGACGACGAGCTTGACGGGCTTGCTGCGCAGGTCGTAGATCGACGTGATGCCGGCAGGGTTCGACTTCGGAACGATCAACGCCAGACGGTTGGCCGTGAACGTCACCGGCTTGTCGACGATGCCGGCCTTGAACAGCCGCTCCGCGTTGAGCGGAGCCGCGGAGGCGAAGACGTCCGCGGGCGCCCCGTTCCGAATCTGCGTCTCGAGCGCATTCGACCCGGCGAAGCTGTAGCGCTGCGCTCCGTCGAGCGCCTTGAACACCTCGGTCAGGGAGGCGGCCGCGTAGATCGTCAACGGGTCGGCGTGGGTGCGCGCTGTGGCGCCGGAGGCGAGCGTGGCCGACGCCACGAGGGCGACCAGCGCGGCAACGGTGAGCAGACGGGCTCTCATGCGTATCCTCCTCATCCCAGGTACGGCTCGAGCGCGCCGCTCGCGCTCTCGAGGTCGAGAGCGACGGGGAACGGCTCGACGACGGTGCTCGCCGCGAGCGCGGTCAGCGCCCCCAATTGCTGGCCGGCGCTCCCGGCGAGGCTGGCGTACAGGATCCGGTAGCTCGGCTCGGAGACCGCCACGACCGCGGTCTGGTAGAGGCCGAGCATCGTGCGCAGGACGATGCGCCCGGTCGACGCGATCGCGGCCGGCGTGGTAAACGCCTTCGCCGGCCACTGGAAGTCGAAGTCCGCGGCGGTCGGCGCATCCTGGCCGGCGCCGGTGAGGAGACCGGAAAGCGCGCTTGCATGCTGGATCGCCGCTCTGCGGCCGTTGCGGAGCACGGCTCGGCCCGGGTCGGTGACGGCGTTTGCCCCGACCGCGTTCCCGTAGAGGTCCGCCAGGAGCAGCTCGCCCGACACGGCGAAGTTCGCGTACGCCAGCTCCTCGTCCGTGGCAGCGAACGCGGGCCGGACGGGTAGGGCGGCGAGGGCGGCTCCGCCCGCAGCGACGGTCAACAGACGTCGACGGCTGAACGGCCCCGTCATCGCTCCACCATCACGCTGGTCGACTTGACCACACCTGCGGCGCTCATCCCCGGATGCAGCCCGAGCTCCTCCACCGATTCCCGGGTCACGATCGCCACGACCCGAGCCGGCTCGGTGACGTCGATCTCGACGCGGGCGAGCAGGCCGTCCGTCTCGACCGAGCGCACCACGCCACGGAAGCGGTTGCGCGCGGTCAGCCCTTCGGCGCCGTCGTCGGCGCGGAGCCGCTCGACCTCGGACGCCGCAACGACGCGGCGGTTCGCGGAATCGCGCTCGACGCGGATCTTGCCCTCGCGATCCCAACGCCGCAGCGTGTCGAGGCTGATCCCGAGCGCACGCGATGCCTGCGCCGCGGTGAGATTCTTCCTAGGCATTGCCTAGTTACTATCACACGCGGTCCCGCTGGAGACGTCGTCCGTCTCAGGCCGGGCTCGCGACCCAGGTCTTGGCTCGATCGCCGATCGCATCCGCTGCGTCGGCGGCGTCGCCCGCCGCTGCGAACAGGCCGTAGACCACGGGGCCTGCGCCGGTCACGTCCGCACGGATCGCGCCGAGGTCGCGCAGGCGTGCCGTGAGCGGCGAGGAGGCGAGGTCGTTCGGGGGCAGCCGTGCGAGGTCGTCAACGCCGGCGCACTCCTCGAGCGCGTGGAGCAATCCCGCCCGCCGCTCGTCGAAGCCGACATGGCCCCGACGTGCGTCGAAGGCCGTGTAGACGTCTGCGGTGGACGCCTTCGCGGCGCCGTACGGCAGGGCGAGGACGACCGAGTAGTCGCGTGGCACCGCCGTTGGCTCGAGCGTGGTGCCGTCGCCCGTCGCGAGCTGCGGCCCCGGACGAAGGAAGAAGGGCACATCGGCGCCGAGCCCGGCCGCGAGTCGGTGGAGGACGCCGTCGGAAAGCGGCTCGTCCAGCAGGCCGTTTGCCAGCAGCAACGCGGCGGCGGCGTCGCTCGAGCCACCGCCCAGGCCCGCCGCGACGGGGATTCGCTTCTCGATCCGGGCCTCGAAGCACGCGTCACCGGCGGAGGCCTGCCCGACGACCTCCAGGGCAGCGCCGACGAGTGAGTCCTCGGCGAATCCCGTGACGCGCATCTCGCTCGCGCGCCGCACCGCCACGGTGTCCTCGAGCGACAGCCGCTCGAGGAGCGTCACCACCTCGTGCTTGCCGTCGTCGCGCAACGGGCCGACGACCAGCGCCAGGTTGAGCTTCGCAGGGGCACCTGCCGTCGTCCAGCCGCTCACCGGCCGAGCGCCTCCGTGAGGCGGACGAACTCGTCGGGTCGGAGCGCCTCGGCCCTGACGTCGGGGCGTCGGGCGATCGTCTCGAGCGCAGCAACGGCATCTTCCCGCGTCGCAAGCCCCGCCAGTGCGACGGCGTTCGCGAGTGTTTTGCGTCGATGGCCGAAGGCGGCCGTGACCACACGGCGCACCTGCGCGGCGTTTGCCGGCGGCGCGATGCGATCGAATGCGACGAGAGCTGAGTCGACGTTGGGCGGTGGGCGGAACACCGTCCGCGAGACCGGGTGGAGACCCGTGCGTCTCGCGTGCAGGCGGACGAGCACCGAGACGGCGCCGTACGCCTTCGTCCCCGGCTCAGCGAAGAACCTGTCAGCGACCTCGCGCTGCACCATCACGCACCACGAACCGAGCGTGGGCACGCCGATCAACGTCTCGGCGACGAGCGGCGTCGCGACGTTGTACGGCAGGTTGGCGACGAGCTTCGACGGCGGGGGCTCGAGCGCTCCGAAGTCGACGGCCAGCGCGTCCCCGAACACGAGGCCGACGTTGGTGCGACCGTCCAAAGCGTCGCCGAGCGGCGCTTCGAGCCGCCGGTCGAGCTCGATCGCGTGCACGTGCCGCACCCGGTCGGCGAGGAACGTCGTGAGCACCCCGAGCCCGGGCCCGACCTCGAGCACGACGTCGTCAGGCGACAGATTCGCAAGTCGCTCGATCACGGCGAGCAGATTGCGGTCGACCAGGAAGTGCTGGCCGAGTGCCTTCTTCGGGCTGACGGACGTCACGCCCGACCGAGCCCGAACGCGCGGTCGGCGTTCTCGTCGATGCGGCGCTCGAGCTCCGAGGCGGTCTCCTCACGCTCGGCCGCGAGGACGGCGAGCGTGTGGATCACGTGGGCAGGCTCGTTGCGCCGGCCGCGGACGGGTTGCGGGGCCAGATAGGGGCTGTCCGTCTCGGCCAGGATCCGGTCGGCCGGGACGCGGGCGGCCATCTCCCGAAGTCCGACGGCCTTCGGGTACGTCACGTTGCCGGCGAACGAGACGTAGTACCCCCACTCGAGCGCGGGATCGAGCAGGGCAGGCTCCGAGAAGCAGTGGAGGATGACCGTCCCGGGAAACAGCGCCAGCGCTGCGGCGGTCTCGACACTCGCTGCGCGGCTGTGGATCACCACCGGCAGCCCGAGTGCCTCGGCAAGCGCGAGATGCGCCTCGAACAGCAGACGCTGCTCCGGCAGCGTGTCGGCGCCGTAGTGCCCGTCGAGCCCGGTCTCGCCGACCGCAACCACCGACGGTCGGGTGAGCAGCTCGCGGAGCTCGTCGACCCTGCCGGCCTCGGCCGTGGCCGCCTGGTGGGGGTCGATGCCGAGCGCCGCCGTCACTCCGTCGTGCTCGTCGGCGATCGCGAGGGCGGCATGGCACGAGTCGATCCCGGTCCCGATCGTGACGACGCGTGTCACGCCGGCCGCGCGTGCGCGAACGAGCAGCTCAGCCGCATCCTCGTCGCACGCGTCGAGGTGCGCGTGCGTGTCGATCACGCGGCCGGAGCCGGCTCGTCGATCCGCGGGAAGAGCGGCTCCGCGGGCGCGAGCCCCTCTACAGGGCGTGTCTGGCCGTAGGCCACTTCCGCCCAGTCGATCGTCGGCGGCTGCCCGAGCGCCTCGAGGATCCTGGCCGAGGTCTCCGGGAGGTAGGAGGCGAGCGCGACCGCCACGGCTCGGAGCCCGTCGACGAGGTCGTAGAGGACCCGGTCGAGCTCGTCGGCGCGCGCGTCGTCCTTCGCGAGCTGCCACGGCGCGGTGGTCTCGACGTGCCGGTTGAGCCCGCGCACGACCTCCCAGATCCGCTCGAGCGCCCCCGTCAGATCGAACGCGTCCAGCCGTGCGGCGACGTCCTCGCCGAGGGGCGCCAGGATCGCTTCGACCTCGGAACCGGACGACGTCACCGCGCGAAGGTCGCCGTCGCGATAGCGCGCGACCATCGCCGTGATCCTCGAGAGCAGGTTCCCGAGATCGTTCCCGAGCTCCCGCTCGTAGCGCTCGCGAACCCCGTCGACCGATGCCGCGCCGTCCTGCCCGAACGAGACAGACCGCGCGCACCAGAAGCGCACGGGGTCGGCGCCGTAGAGGTCGACGAGGTCGAGCGGGTCGACGACGTTGCCGAGCGACTTCGAGATCTTGCGGTCGTCGAGCAGGAGATAGCCGTGCACGAAGAGCTGCTGTGGGATTTCGTAGCCCGCGGCCAGCAGCATCGCCGGCCAGTAGACGCAGTGGAAGCGCAGGATGTCCTTGGCGAGCAGATGCCGGACACCGGGCCAGTAACGGTCGACGAGGTCCTCGCCCGGACGCGCGTAGGTGAGCGCGCTCAGGTAGTTGACGAGCGCGTCCGCCCAGACGTACGCGACCTGGTCGGTGTCCCACGGGATGGGGATGCCCCAGGACAGGCCCTCACGGCTGATCGAGAAGTCCTGGAGGCCGCCCGCGACGAAGGACCGGGCCTCGTTCGCCCGAAACCCGGGCAGCACCCAGTCGGCGCGCTCGTCGTAGAGGGCGAGCAGCTGCTCCTGGTACCCGGAGAGTCGGAAGAACCAGTTCCGCTCCTCGATCCACTCGGGCTCGATGTCGTGCTCGGGGCACTTGCCGTCGACGAGCTCGTCCTCGGTCTTGAATGCCTCGCAGCCGACGCAGTAGAGCCCCGCGTAGACGCCCTGGTAGATGTCCTCGCGGCCGTTGTCCTTGATCCGCGTCAGGAACTCCTGGACGAACTGCTTGTGCCCGTCGTCGCTCGTGCGGATGAAGAAGTCCGGCGCCACCCCGAGGCGGGCGGGGAGCGACCGCCACGACTCCACGATCCGGTCCGCGTACTCCTGAGGTTGAAGACCCTGCTCCTCGGCCACGCGCGCCACCTTCGACGCATGCTCGTCGACGCCGGTGAGGAGGAACGTGTCACGGCCGCGCTGCCGTTGATGGCGTGCGAACACATCCGCCGCGACGGTCGTGTAGGCGTGCCCGATGTGCGGCGTGGAGTTCACGTAGTAGATCGGCGTGGTGACGTAGTAGGGCTCCATTCCCGCCGATTCTACGGGCGGCCATGGCTGCGGCAGCCGCGGCGAGCAGGAGCAGGGCCGCCGCGACGAGAACGCCCGACCGCGGTCCCTCCTCCATCGACGGCGCGGGCACGGTCGTCGGTCGCGCAGCCCTGGACGGCGGCGGAGCAGGGCTCCCCGGTCGGACGTCCGTCGGTATCGCGAGCGCGGCGACCCGTCCCTCCGCCGGCGCCACGGAGACCGGGAGGCTCGAGCGCTCGTGCCCGCCCACGGCCGCCGTAGGCACGGAATGCCCAGGCGTGACTCGCGCGACAGGCGCGGCGCCCGCGCTCCGCGTCTGCACGCCCGGGCCGGCGTCATCTGCGGGCCTCGCCGTCGCGAGATTCGGCGTCGACGTCTCGACCGCGGGTGGACGGCCGGCCACACCAGACTCCGTCGTGCGCGTGGCGACGCGGGCTGCGTCCTCGCGGGTGGTGACCCGGAAGGACTCGGTGCTTCCGGCGTTCACGGCGCCGGCGCCGGTCACCGTGAACCCTGGTGAGGCGGCGTCGACGGCCGTCGGAGCGTCGACGGTCGCGGAGGACCCAGCGGCGAGCGCCGCCGGCGCGGCGACGGACGCCTGCGGCGACGCCACGCTCGGTGCGGCAGGCACCTCCGACGCGGGCTGGGCGGCTGCCGCGGGAGCGGCCGGCTCCGGCGACGGCGCCGGCCTCGTGGGCGGTGCTGCCGGCGGGGCCGCAGGTGCGGGCGTCGCCGCCGCGGGGGCGGCGACCGGCGCGGGCGACTGCACCGGCGGGGGCTGAGGTGCGGGGATCGACCGCGGTGGCAGCAGGTCCAGCGGGTCGACGTAGCCCTCCGCCTGGGAGGCCACGCGGACGCCCAGGTGGACGGACGCGACCGGATGCTCGGCGTCGCCGCTCCAGCCCATCGTTCCGATCGACGCTCCCTCGGCCACCGCGTCGCCCTTCGCGACGCCGATCGAGCCGAGGTGGACGAGCGTGACGGCGTAGCCGTCTGCGGTCGCGATCGTGACTCCGCGTCCGTAGGTCGGAAGCGAGCCGGCGAACGTCACCGTGCCGGAGGCCGGCGCTCTCACCGCCGAGCCCTCCGCTCCGGCGACGTCGACGCCGCGATGCTGCCCGGCGGCGTACGCGTCGCCGCCGAGCGCGAACGGACGGAGCACGTCGCCGTCCGCGGGCCACGACCACGCCATGGCCGAGCCGCTCAGGACGAGCGCCGCAAGGCCCGCCGCCGCGAATACGAGAAGACGATGCACGAAGCACCTCCTTCATTCTCTGCGCGGGCAACGCGGAGAACGAAGAGTAGCTCCGTCGTCGGACGGCGTCAATCGGACGGCGCGAGCGAGCGGCGGTAGAGCTCGTTCCGGGAGAGGTCGAGGAGACCCGCGACGGTGTCCGCCGCGGGACGTCGGGCGGCTCCAGCGGCAACGAGCGCACGGACGGCCGCAACCGCGTCGTCGAGACCGTCGTCCGGCGCCGCACCGGGGCCGACGACGACCGTCACCTCGCCCCTGACCGGAGCGTCGAACCGCTCGGCCAGCTCGGCAGCGCTGCCGCGGGCGATCTCCTCGAAGCGCTTCGTCAGCTCGCGGCACACGGCCACGCGACGGCTTGGGTCGATGCGGCCGAGGGCCCCAAGCGATGCGGCAAGGCGCTTGGGCGACTCGAACGCGACGGCCGCGTACGGCCACCGGCGCGAGTCCTTCCAGAGCGTCTCGAGCTCGGCCGCCCTCCGCGGGAGGTAGCCGAGGAACCGGTACTGCCCGCCCGCGAGGCCGCTCGCGACGAGCGCCGTCTCGACCGCGCTCGGCCCGGGGAGCACCGTCACCTCGACCTCCGCCGCGAGGGCCGCCTCGACGAGGCGGCTACCCGGGTCGTTGACGCCCGGCAGGCCTGCGTCGGAGACGAGGACGAGCGTCTCGCCCGACCGCAGCCGCGGCAGCAGGTCGCGCGCCTGGCGCGCCTCGTTGTGGCGGTGGACGCTGACGAGCCCGCGCGCACGGATCCCGTAGCGGTCGAGGAGCACCTGCGTGCGACGCGTGTCCTCGCACAGCACCAGCTCGGCGTCCCGGAGCGCGTCCAGCACGCGGAGCGTCACGTCTGCGAGGTTCCCGATCGGCGTCGCGCAGACCAGAAGGGGCATCGGACCGACTACCGAAGCCCGTCGAGCGCCTCGAAGCCGACGAGCCCGGCGCCGACGAGTCCCGCGTCGTCCCCCAGGGCCGCCTGGACGATCCGCAGCTCCTCGTCGGCCGGGTGCAGTGCCTCGCGGCGGGCGGCCGCCTCGGCCGGGCGGCAGAGGAACTCCCACGCCGCCGTGCCGAAGCCGCCTCCCACGACCACGACGTCGGGGGCGAAGACGTTCGCGAAGGAGCCGATCGCGACGCCGAGGTAGTGCCCGATCTGCGAGAGCGCCGAACGCGCGGCCTCGTGGCCGGCCTGCGCTTCACGGAGGAGCCGGTGGGCGTCGGCACCGTCTCCCCACAGCTCGACGGCCGCGCGCTCCGCCGCCACGCCGGACGCGACGGCCTCGAGGTGCCCGTGGCCGTGGCAGCTCCCCTGGCAGGGCGGCCCATCGGCCGCGACGACGACGTGACCGAGCTCGGCCCAGCCGCGATAGAGCCGTCCGTCGATCACCACGCCGCCGCCCACGCCCGTTCCGAGCGCGAGCGCGACGAGGTCGTTCGCGCCCCTGCCCGCGCCGACCCGCCACTCCGCGAGCGCGATCGCATTGCCGTCGTTCTCGACGGTCGCCAGGCGCTCGCGTACGTACGGGCGCGCTACGTCGACCCGTCGGACAAGGCCGAGTGGGCCGCGAAGGACCCGATCGCGCGGCTCGAGCGCTTCCTGACGATCCCCGACGACCGCGCCGCGGCGATCAAGACGAAGGCGGACGCGTTCGCGACGGCCATGCGGGAGGCCTG
>Ga0207691_10007208_pt1 | contig 10727 bp, 10 predicted proteins | sample KBSM13metaG_FD_184327 | JGI IMG/M metagenome (GOLD analysis project Ga0207691, IMG submission 184327) | Miscanthus rhizosphere microbial communities from Kellogg Biological Station, Michigan, USA - KBS M1-3 metaG (SPAdes) (version 2) | ecosystem: Host-associated > Plants > Roots > Rhizosphere >... | reverse complement strand
CTATCGCGGCTGGACAAGGCACGGCATGACGACCGACACCGCCGCCACCTACACCGAGCGGTTTCTGATGGCGTTCAACCTGCCCTACTACCTCGTCGAGAGCGATGCCGACGCGCCGCGCATCACCGCCGCCTTTGAGGACGCGGCGCGCACCAAACGGCCGGTTGTCGTGCTGGTCGGCGACGAGTATCACGGCTTCAACAAATAATCGAAGGACAGCAATGATCGACACCGCCGAAATGCTCAGGACTTTCCACCCCCATCGCGGCAATGCGATCGTGGTGCCGGGACGCGGTGGCCGGCACTGGGTTGGCATCAGCAAGCTACCGAATCGCGATGCACCGCTCGGCGATCCTTCAATGGGCGGACACGCTTCATTTGCGCTCGGCCTCGCCCTCGCACGCCCGAATGAGAAAGTCGTGGTCTTCGACTCCGAAGGTGACCTGATGATGAGCCTCGGCGTACTCGCCACGGTCGCCGAACAGCGGCCCAAGAATTTCTATCATTTCCTGCTCGACAACGAGTGCTACGCGACAACGGGCGGACAGCCGGTTCCAAACGCGAAAAACGTGCACTACGATGCGCTCGCGCGCGGCGCCGGATATCCCGCCGCGTATGCATACGACAATCTTGAAAGCTTTGCGATTAACGTCGAGCGCATTCTTGCGGGTGAGGGACCGGTTTTTGTGGCGCTCAAGGTGACTCCCGAAGTCAATAACACACCGATCGGTCAGCGCAAGAAATGGCAGACGCGACGTCCGGTAGAAGCCCTCGGCGATTTGCGTAGAGAGCTGGGCATCGCTGGTTAGCGCTCGTGCGTCTTATGGCCGCTAACGCTCGTTAGCGTGCGCCTGAGTCGCGGTGTGAGTCCCGTCTGATAAAAAACGAGGAACGTCTGCGTGCAGCAATTTGATGTGGTGGTCGTCGGCAAAGGCAACGCTGCGCTGTGCGCAGCACTCGCAGCCAGAGATAAAGGCGCGACCGTTGCCGTGCTTGAAGCGGCGCCTGAAACCGAATCCGGCGGTAACAGCCGCTTTGCAGGCGGCGTTATGCGCTTCGCCTATGCCGGCGTCGACGATCTCATGAAAGTGACCGACATCCCGGCCGATGAGATTGCTGGCGTCGACTGGGAAAGCAACACGACGGATGAGTTTTATGACGATTTATATCGCGTCACCAGCTTCCGCACTGATCCTGAATTAAGCGAGGCGCTGGTCACCAAGAGCCTTGACGCCATGGTATGGCTGCGCAGCCAGGGCGCGCGCTTCTCGCCGAACTACCGCCACCAGTCGGCCATCGTCGCGGGCAAACGAAAATTTTTCGGGCGCATGCCGCTGTGGGTGACCGGTGGCGGCCCGGGACTCGTGCAGTCATTGACAGACACGGCGTTGAAGAAAGGCGTCGAGATATTCTATGAAACGCGTGCCGTATCGCTCATCTATGACGATGAGCGCGTGTCGGGTGTAAAAGCGAAACGGCAGGGCAAGGCATTTGAATTCAATGCACGCGCCGTAGTGCTCGCAAGCGGCGGCTTTGAAGCGAATGCGGAATGGCGCACGCGTTACCTGGGTCCGGGTTGGGAACTCGCAAAAGTACGCGGCACGCGGTTCAACGTCGGCGATGGGCTCAAGATGGCGCTCGACATCGGTGCCTGTCCGTACGGCAACTGGTCGGGACGCCACGCGGTCTCATGGGAACGCCATGCGCCCGAATTCGGCGATCTCAGCATTCCTGAAAGCTCTTATCGTCACAGTTATCCGCTGTCGATCATGATCAATGCCGACGGCAAACGCTTCGTCGACGAAGGCATCGAGTTCTACAATTACACGTACGCGAAGTACGGCGGCGAAGTGCTGAAGCAGCCGGAGCAATCCGCGTGGCAGGTCTTCGATGCGAAAGTACGCCCCCTGCTGCGACCGGAGTACGGCGACAAGGCCGTGACCCGCGTGGTGGCGAACACGCTCGAAGAACTCGCCTCAAAACTCGAAGGCGTAAATCCGGATGGCTTCCTGAAGACGGTGCGCGAATTCAACGCCGCCATAAAAACCGACGTGCCGTTCAATCACGCAGTAAAGGATGGACGCTGCACTGTCGGCATCGAGCCCAAGAAATCGAATTGGGCGCATCGGCTCGATACGCCGCCGTTCGAAGCTTTCCACGTCACCTGCGGCATCACATTCACGTTCGGTGGCCTGCGCATCAACCCTGAAACCGGTCAGGTTTTCGACGTGAATATGCTGCCGATTCCGGGTCTGTATACGGCCGGCGAAATGGTCGGCGGACTTTTTTACTTCAATTATCCCGCGGGCACCGGCCTTGTTTCCGGCGCAGTGTTCGGCCGGATTGCAGGCGATGGCGCAGCGGCTGCCGCACTTGCTGCATAAGGCGGACGCAGCGGCGTGTGCCGCGGTTCGCATCGCAACTCATGGCTGAACAACCAGCAGTGGCGAGACCGGTCGCCTTCGTCACCGGGGCATCGTACGGCATAGGCGCAGCGACCGCGCTCGCACTCGCGCACGACGGCTATGATGTCGCGATCGCCGCGACACGGCTTTCCAACCTCGACAAAACGATTTCGGCGCTCGAAGCTGCGGGTGCCATGACCACGCCGGTGGTGCTCGATCTGAAGTCGCAGACGAGCATCGAGCAGGCGCTGCAAGACGTCATCAAAGGCCATGGCCGTGTCGATGTGCTCGTTAATAACGCCGGAATAACCATCCGGCGGCCCGCCGCAGATATCTCGCGTAATGAATGGGAAGACGTCATGCGCACGAATGTCGACGGCACATTTTTCATGTGCCAGCAAGTGGGCCGCCACCTGATCGCTGCAAAGCGGCCGGGCTGCATCATCAATATCGCGTCGGCTCATGCATTCGTCGGTTACGCGCAGCGTTCCGCATATGGCGTATCGAAGGCTGCGATCGTGCACATCACCAAAATGCTGGCCGTGGAATGGGCGGAGCACGGCATTCGGGTGAATGCAGTGGCGCCGGGGCGCGTCACGAGCGGCTCGCCCTTGCGCGCCTCTACGTCCAGTGACGAAAAATATATTGCGACCGTGCATTCGCGCATCCCGCTCAAGCGCTCGGCGACGAGCGAGGAAGTCGCTTCCGCCGTACGCTATCTGGCGAGCCCCGGCGCCGGGTATATCACCGGCCACACGCTGCTGCTCGATGGCGGCGTTACGGCGCAGTAACGGTGTAGGCGTCATTCCGGCTGTATACCGGCCGCCTTCACCACTTTCGCCCACTTGGCGATTTCCACGCGTATCAATGTAGAAAAATCCTCCGGTGAAGCGCTGGCCGCTGGCTCAGCGCCGTCATCGATGAAGCGCTTCTTCACCGCCGCGTCCTGCAGCGCTTTCACTACACCGGCATGCAGTTTCAGCACAATGTCGCGAGGTGTGCCTGCGGGCGCCAGCAAACCATACCACTGCACTGCCTCATAACCCGGCAGGCCCGCTTCCGCTATGGTCGGAATGTCGGCTGCGGCGCTTACCCGCTTCGCACTCGTGACGCCGAGCGCGCGGATTCTGCCCGTCTTCGTGTGCGGCAATGCGTTCATGATGTTGCCGAACGTCATCGGCAAATGACCGGCCATGACATCAATCGCCGCCTGGCTCGCGCCCTTGTACGGAACGTGCAGCATTTTGAGTCCCGTCATGCTGAGGAAAAGCTCCATCGCGAGATGTGAAGTGCTGCCGACACCGGCCGACGCATAACTGAGCCGCCCCGGCCGCGTCCGCGCAAACGCGATCAGCTCTTTGACATTTTTCGCGGGTAGTGACGGGTGCGAGTACAGGAGGTTAGGCACGATCACGGTCATCGAGATCGGCGCAAAATCGCGCTCGAGATCGTACGGCGTATTTTTGATCACCGCCGGATTGCTGGCGTGCGACGCGAAGGTGGCAAGCAGCGTATAGCCATCGGGTGCGGCACGCGACGCGAGTTCCGCTCCCAGATTTCCGCTCATACCGCCGCGGTTATCAATCACGATCTGCTGCCCAAGATATTCCGCGAGCTTCGGCGCAATGATGCGCGTGGTGGTATCCGTGCCGCCGCCCGCGAGCGATGGCACGACGAGGCGCACCGGATGATCGGGATAGGCTGCCGCCAATGATGCGGCCGCAATCGCGATGGCGCTCGCAATGGCAAAACCAAATACAGCAAACGCCCGTATGAAGACGTGCATCATGGCGGTCAAAGAATAGCATCAAAGAAGCGGCGGCCTCGCGGATCGGTCGTGCGCGGTCGAGGAAAATGGGTGGTGCGATGCGCTGTTTCGCATAGAATGATGTGCGTTTTGCAACGGCTGCGATACAACCAACACAGGAGGGGTTTCATGTTCGCAATTGCTGTTAAGCACGCGCTTGCCGGAGGTCTGCTCGCAACGACTCTCGCGATGCCGGCCGTTGTCGCCGCCGCGGCACCGGCCGATGGCACGCGCACCGAGAGCAGCAATATGAGACTGGTCGGCTACAGCGATCTGCAGGCGCGCACCGCTTATCAGCCGGTGATCAAGCAGCAGGGCAACCGCTGGATCGCGTACGTCGGACATCATGGCGACAACAAGCTCAACCCGCTTACCGGAAAGATGGAAGACAACGGCACTTCGATTGTCGACGTGACCGACGTCAAAAATCCGCAGTACCTTGCGCACATCCCGGGCGAAGTTGGCAAGGCAGAACAGGGCGGCGCGCAGATGGTGCGCGTATGCAGCGGCGATGACCTGCCGAAAGGCGTCAAAGGCAAATACTACTTGCTGCGCGTCTTCGGCAATCAGGCACATGAGATCTGGGATACGACGGATCCCGCGAAGCCGCAATTGCTGACGACCGTAGTGCGCGGACTCAAGGGCACGCACAAGAACTGGTGGGAGTGCGATACAGGAATCGCCTATCTCATCTCGGGCGAGCCGCAATGGCGCAGTACGCGCATGACGCTGATTTATGACTTGTCTGATCCCGCCAAGCCCGTCTTCATACGTTCGTTCGGCCTAGTGGGACAGGAACCAGGGTCGACGGGCGCAGTGCCTATCACCTTGCATGGACCCATCTCGACGGGACCGAAAGGCAATCGCGTTTACTTCGGCTACGGAACCAATAGCGATGGCGTGCTGCAGATTGTCGATCGCGACAAACTACTGAATGGGCCTAAAGAGCCGACGCGCGACAATCTGCTCTACCCGCAAGTCGCGCGGCTCGACATGATGCCCTACAACGGCGCGCATACGGTGTTCCCGATGATCGGCGTCGAGATGGAGGAATTCAAAAAAGCGAAGTACGGAAGCCCGCGCGACTTCGTCGTCATCACCGACGAGTCGATTCAGAAAGAATGTCTCGAATTCCGGCAGATGGTATGGATCGTCGACGTCACACACGACACGCGGCCGTTTGGCGTCTCGACGTACACGATACCGGAAGCGAGCGGAAATTTCTGTTCACGCGGCGGACGCATGGGCACGCACTCGTCCAATGAGAGCTTCACGCCGATCTACTACAAGCGCGTGATGTTCTTTGCAGCGTTCAACGCCGGCGTGCGCGCGGTCGATGTGCGCGATCCGTATCACCCGAAGGAAATCGGTTTCTACATTCCTGCGATGACAAAGAACACGGTTGTGCTCGAAACGCCCGCCGGCCAGGCGGGCAAAGTAGCGGCCACCGAGCTCTCGAGCAAGCGCGCCATCCAAACGAATAACGTCGATGTCGATGACCGTGGCTACATCTATATCGTCGACCGCGCGAACACCGGCATGCACATACTCGAGTTAACGGGTTCTGCGCGCAACGTCGCGAATTGGCCTAAGAAATAGGCCTGCGCATGACCCTGCGTTCACTGGCGGGTGCGGCGCTTGTATGCCTCTCGTGCGGCGTTCACTCGCAATCGAATTATCCGAACAAGCCGGTACGCCTCGTCGCCGGGTTTGCGCCCGGTGGAATCACGGACGTGCTCGCGCGGGCGGTCGCGGCACGCCTGACCGCTGCACTCGGCGAGCAGTTCATCGTCGAGAATCGCCCGGGCGCAGGAACCGTCATCGCGTGCGACTTCGTGGCGAAGGCGCCGGCCGACGGTTACACGCTGTTGTTCCAGGATGCGACCACGCACGCGATCAACGCCACGTATTACAAAAACCTGCCATACGATTCGGTAAAAGACTTCACACCCGTCGGCCTGGTTGCGCTGTCACCGCTGGTTCTCGCCGTGCATCCTTCGGTACCGGCGCGCAGCGTAAAGGATTTCATCGCTCTGGCAAAAGCGAATCCAGCGGCGCTGACTTACGGCACGGGCGGAGTCGGGACCACCGGCCACATCGCCGGCGAAGTCATGGCGGACATGGCAGGTATTCGCTTGCTGCATGTCGCATACAAAGGCAGCGGACCTGCCGTGCAAGGCGTACTCGGCGGCGAGATCGCATCCACGTTTTCTACGACCGCGGCCCTCATTCCGTTGATGAAAGCGGGAAGGTTGCGCGCCCTTGGCGTCAGCACGGCGACGCGCATTCCAGGCCTGGCAGTGCCGACGATTGCCGAATCAGGCGTGCCCGGCTATGAGGTCGTGCTCTATAGCGGAGTGTTAGGTCCGGCGAATTTGCCGCTCCCGATTATTGAAAAACTCAACGCTGCGCTCGTCAGGATCGTTACCGCCGCGGAGGTGAAAGAGACCTACGCCAATCTCGGTGTCGTACCATTCAGCGACTCCCCACAGGAATTCGCCGCGCATATGAAGTCGGAGATCGCGAAGTTCGCCAAAGTGCTGAAAAATGCTGGCGGCGAGTACAAGTGAGTGTTTCGACACGCCGGAATACGCGTATGCTTTTTGCGCACACATCTATGAAGGTAGAGCAGCATGCTTGAACTGATCGGACTGGACCACGTCGTATTGCGCGCCAAAAATACCGCGCGACTGCTGGAGTTCTACTGCAACGTGCTCGGCTGCAAGGTCGAGCGCGTCAATGAAAAAATGGGGCTGACACAAGTACGGGCCGGCCAATCCTTGATAGACCTCGTATCGGTCTCCGGTGAGATCGGCCGCGAAGGCGGCGCCCCGCCGGGCGGCGAGGGGCACAACGTCGATCACTTTTGTCTTCGCGTGCAGCAGTTTGATGCGGCTGCACTCGCATCGTATCTCAGTGCGAAGGGCGTCGCTCCGGGCGACGTGAAGGAGCGGTATGGCGCGGACGGGTATGGGCCTTCGATGTACATCCGCGATCCTGAAGGCAACAGAGTCGAGCTCAAGGGACCGCCGGTAAGGGGCCTGTGATTTGAGATGAGTCGGACGGTGCACGAATTCAGTCCACCACTTTGCGCATAGTCATCTGCTGCGGCATTGGTGTCAGCGGGAGCACTGCGCCGTGCTGCGCCGGCGTGCGCGCGACGTTCATCACCATGGCGAGCATCGTGTAATAGCCGACAACCCCGAGTAAATCAATCACGCCCTTCTCGCCAAACTTTGCAACGGCGCGTGCATACGTCGGGTCGCTGACACTCTTGTTGGCAAATAACTCCGTAAAGAAGTCGTAGACGATCGCTTCGTCGGCCGCCATCTTGTCGGGGCGCCGGCCTTCGGCGATCGCGTCGATGATGGCCTGTTTGACGCCGAACTTGCGGCCCCACCGGCAATGCGCTTCCCACTCATACTGCTGCGTCCAGTGACGCGCCGCCATGACGGCGGCCATTTCGTTGATCCGCAGCGGCAGACCGCACTTGAAACGCACATACTCGCCGACCTGATCCAGCGGACTCATCAGTCCCGGACTGCGCAGGATGGGTTGATACGAGCCCGTCAGGAATCCCCGTGGCCCGGCGATCATCGCGTCGGCTGCTTTTTTTTGCGCCGCGTTCATTTTCGCGCGCGGCAGGGGCGGCATTCGATCCGGCAGCACACTGACATGCATCTGCTGCGTCGTACGGGTAGCTGATGTTTTGCTGCGGGCCATGACCGGTTTCCTTATTGTGATTGGTTTACCGCGGCTGTTTATCACTGCGGTTTGATGCCTGCGTCCCTGACGACCTTCGTCCACTTCGCGAGTTCTGCGCCAATGAAAGCACTGAAGGCCTGCGGAGACTCGCTCGGTGTTGCGTCTGCGCCGTTATCCGCAAACCGTTTGCGGACTCCTTCGTCCTGCAGCGCTTTTACGGCGGCAGCGTGCAACTGCATGATGATCTCGCGCGGTGTGCCGGCAGGCGCGAGCAGCCCGGACCAATTGTAAGCGGCATAGCCGGGAACCCCTGACTCGGCGATCGTCGGGATGTCGGGGGCGCCGCTCGTGCGCTGCACGCTCGTCACGCCATATGCTCGCAGGCGTCCGCTCCTGATGTGCGGCAAAGCGCTGAGTGTGCTGCCCATCATCAGCGGCACATGGCCGGCGATGACATCGACAAGTGCCGGCCCGACGCCTTTATACGGAACATTGATCATGCTGAGGCCGCTCATGCTCAGGAAGTATTCCATTGCAAGATGCGAGCTGCCGCCGTAGCTGCCCGATGCGACCTGCAACTGGCCTGGCCGCGCCTTGGCGAGATTGATGAGATCGGACAGCGATCGCGCCGGCAGCGAAGGATGCGAGGCAAGCACGTTGCTCAGCGTAACGGTGAGTGTGACGGGTGCAAAGTCGCGCTGCAGGTCATAGGCGGCGTTCTTCATCACCGCGGCATCGGTGACCTGTGAGGCGATCGCCGCCATCAACGTATATCCGTCCGGCGCGGCACGCGCCGCCGTCAGGGCACCGATGCTGCCGCCGGCGCCGCCGCGATTGTCGATCACGATCTGCTGCCCCAGAATTTCACTCAATTTCGGCGCGAGCAGCCGCGCGACGTTGTCGCCGCCGCCACCGGGCGGTGTCGGCACGATAAGCCGTATCGGGCGTTCGGGATACGCGGCGATACTTGGGCAGGGCATCACCGTAGAAACGAGAGCCAACGCAGATGAGAAACAAACAATCTGCTCCCGCGTCGAAGTTCGTTTGCGTCCCGCGGAATCCGGAAGCGCGATCTCTTTGGATTTCACTCGGCCTGGATTCCCGCGTCTGCGATGACCTTGCGCCATTTCGCGACTTCGGCGATAAAGAATTTTCGAAATTCGGCTTCACCCCCGCCGAGCGGCTCGATGCCAATCGCGCTGAAGCGCTGACGTGTCTCGGGTTGTGCAAGCACTCGATTGGCATCAGCGTTGATCTTCGCCGTCACCGCCGGCGCCATGCGAGCAGGACCGAACAGCGCATACCATGCGTCGAACGCAAAGCCCGGCACACCCGCTTCACTCACCGTCGGAACATCGGGCACAAGCGGTGAGCGCGCGGCGCCCGTCACCGCGAGTGCGCGAATTCGGCCCGCCTTTGCATGCGGTAATGTGGTCGAGATGCCGACCATGGCGAGCTGCACTTCGCCGCCGAGCAATGCCGTCATCGCAGGTCCGGTTCCTTTATAGGCGACCGGCGTTAATCGCACGTGCGCAGCGGTGCTGAACAGTTCAGTTCCCATATGCGATGCGCCACCTGCCCCGCTGGTGCCATAGTGCAACTGTCCCGGCTTGCTTTTCGCGAGTTGTATAAGCTCGGCCACAGTCGTCGCAGGTACTGAATTATGGACAGCGAGCAGCGACGGCTGGCTTGCGAGCGGGACGATCGGTGTCAGATCGCGCGTGACGTCGAAGCCGAGATTCCTGCGCAGTGAATTGAGGTACGACACGCCGAGGCTTTGCACGAGCAGCGTGCAGCCATCGGGCGTTGATTTGACGACTGTCTCAGTCGCGATGGCACCGGCAGCGCCGCCGCGGTTGTCGACTACGACCTGCTCTCGCCACAATTCGGCGAGCCCCTGGGCTGCGATGCGCCCGATGATGTCGACACCGCCGCCAGGCGCCTGCGCCGCAACCAACCGGATCGGTCTTGCAGGAAACTCTTCACTGCGATTCGTCTGCAAGCGCTGCTCCACTTGCGCGGCCGATGCCGCGTGCACGACACACACGATGGATGCACCGATCGCCAAAGCGACACGTACGATTTCTGTTTTCGCTTGCAGATGACGCCTTTGCTTCCTGCTCACATCAGTTCGCCACGATGTGGGCGTCACGAATGACTTTGCCCCACTTCGCAATTTCCTGCCTTTGGAATGCCGCGAACTCAGCGGGCGTGTTCGGCACTGCCTCGGCGCCTTGTGCGAGCAATGCATCACGCGCCTCGTGTGTGCGCAAAATAGAAACCACATCGCGGTTGATGCGATCGATGAGCACGGCGGGCGTGCGCGCGGGCGCGTAGAGACCGAACCAAACATACGATTCGAGTCCCGGAAAGCCCTGCTCAACTGAAGTCGGAATCTCGGGCGTCGCCGGGAAACGTTTTGCACTGAGCAAGGCAAGCGCCTTCAGCTTGCCCGCTTTGACTTGCACACTCGTCGTCGCCGTCGACAGAAACGCTGCCTGCACTTCTCCGGTAAACAAAGCGTTGAGCGAATAGCCGGTTCCTTTGTACGGAACATGCACGAGCTTGACGCCTGTCGCCTGCGCAAACAATTCACCGGTCAAATGACTGCTGGTACCAACGGAGGCGGAAGAATAATGCACGCCCTCCGGTTTCGCCTTCGCATAGGCAATGAACTCCTTGATGTTGCCGGCGGCGACGCCGGGCGTAACGACCAGCACGAGTCCGGAATTGGTGAGAAGCGAGATGGGTGCGAAGTCTTTTTCCGGATCGAACGGAACACTCTTGAAGAGCAGCGGTGCGCTGACCTG
>Ga0207691_10007203_pt1 | contig 10730 bp, 9 predicted proteins | sample KBSM13metaG_FD_184327 | JGI IMG/M metagenome (GOLD analysis project Ga0207691, IMG submission 184327) | Miscanthus rhizosphere microbial communities from Kellogg Biological Station, Michigan, USA - KBS M1-3 metaG (SPAdes) (version 2) | ecosystem: Host-associated > Plants > Roots > Rhizosphere >... | reverse complement strand
GCACTTCTTCCAGTAGCAGCCGTGCGCGACCGTGAGCTTGTTCCAACGCCCGTCCGACCACAGCCGGTGCATCGGGTTGAGCATGTCGAGCAGCGAGAGGTAGCGGTCCAGCGGCAGGCCGTCCCAGGTCGGCGTGCCGACCTCGGCGAATGCGATGTCGGGCTCGACCAGGTTGACGTAGCGCACCGCGCGACTCTCGGCATCGCGCGTGAAAGTGCGCACCAGCCGCTGGCGCGAGCGCCGGCCCTGCAGGTGCTCGATCAGCGCGAGCAGCGGCCGCTCGCCGGCATCGAGCGTCACATAGTCGAAGTGGTCGAACACGCGCGGCTCGGCGAGCTCGCGCAGCTCGGTGTTGACGAAGCCGCCGCCGAGCACCGTGACGATGCGCGGGTCGTGCGCCTTGATCGCCTGTGCGATCCGGAACGCCGCATACACCGACCCGGGGAACGGCACCGAGACCAGCACCAAGGTCGGCGCATGGCGTTCGATCGCCGCCAGCGTCAGCTCGGCCAGCGTGCGATCGACCAGGTTCGCCTCGGTGGCCAGCGCCTGCGCGAGCGGCTCGAAGGTCGGCTGGCTCTGCGCCAGCGATTCGGCGTAGCGCACGAACTCGAAGCGCGGGTCGACCGCGTCGCGCAGCACGTCGGCGATGTCGTTGAGGTAGAGCGTCGCGAGATGGCGCGCGCGATCGTGCAGGCCGAGCGCACCGAAGGCCCAGGCGAGCGGGTCGCCGCCGCCATCGTCGGCATCGGGGTCGATGTAGACATCGAGCGGCGCGAAGCGCGCGCCTTCCGGCAAAAAGCTGCGGCCGACGATGCGGTGCGCGGGCGTCGCGTCGCGGCCCTGCAGGAACGCGATCGTCGGCGCGATCGTCGCGAGGTAGCGCTCGAACTGCGCATCGAAGGCCTGGACTTGCGCCGTCCGTGCACTTGCCGGCAGCGCGTGGATGCACTCGCGCACCGCGCGCAGGCCGGCCGGCGAGAACAGGCGCAACACCAGCGCGAGGGCGAGGTCTTCTTGCGCGGCATCGATGCCGCGCGAACGCAAGAAGCCGGTCAGGTAGGCGGTCGACGGATAAGGCGTGTTCAGCTGCGTCATCGGCGGGATGAGCGACAGCACACGCAGCGGGGCGGCGGGCATGCCGAGAGTCTGACATGCGCGCCGCCCCGGGGATCGCCCCCGCGCCGGCGATGGGGTTCAGCGGGACGTCAGAGCGGAGTCACCGTTGCGGCCCCGGCCACGCCTTCGGTTTTCACCAGCACATTGATCCCGCCCGGCTGCGTCGCATCGGGCACGGTCAGCAGCAGCAGGTCCTTGTTGGCCGCGAAGCTCAGCTGGCCGTTGAACAGCACCGTCTTCGTGCCGGCGGCCGTGACCGTGACCTGGTAGGTGCCGGCCGGGATGTCGGTCGAGTCGACGCCCGACAGCGGGCCGCTCGCCTTGAACGCCGTCGCGCCGATCAGCGGTGCCGCGGTGACGGTGTTGATGTCGGTGTTGGGCGGCAGCATGTAGAGGTCGACGCTGGCGGCGTTGTACGACGCGTTCATCAGCCGCAGCCGCGTGCTGTCGCTGGTCAGCGTTTTGTTGTACGGGTCGACGATCAGCGCGACGGTGTTGTCGGTGGCCGACGCCGCCAGGCTGACGATCGTGTACTTGGTGCCGCGCTCCGGGTCGATCGACACGCTGCCGAGCGTGCTGGTCGCGGTCTTGGCCGACCAGTCGGCGACACCGGTGTCGATGTCGAAGTAGTCCGAGGCGAAGCCGTACGTCGTGTTGGTCGCATCCGGTTGCGCGACGTCGGCGCGGTACAGCGTCACGCCGGTCGCGAGCGGCGACGCCTGCACGAAACGCACGACCGGGTCGGTGACGTCGAGGCGGTCTTCGGTGTCGCCGCCGCCGCAGGCGGCCAGGCCGAGTACCGGGATCAGCGCAAGGAACAACTTGTGAATGGTCTTCATGGCCGCGGGCCCCACAGTGGTGATGCGGCCACTGTAGAAGCGGGGTTGCCGTGCACGCGTCGGCAGGCTCTGGCAGCGGCCGTGGGGCGCCGCCGCGATCGGCTGTCGGAAAAACGCCCGTCGCGGTTGCCGCCGGCTAGCGCGATGCCCCGCGCGACGGCCGGCGCTATACAGTTGCGCGCAACTCGACTGCCGCGGCCGGCGCCGCGCCCATTCCATGCGCATCCCGTTGATCGCGGCGACCCTCGCGCTCGGCTCGATAGGGGGCTGCTCGACCGCGCCGCCGAAGCCGCCCGCATCGGCGCCGGCCGCCACCGCGGCATCCGCGCCGCGCACCAGCCCCGGCGCGCTCGACCCGTCGACCACCCGCTCGCGGCTCGTGATCGAGAAACTCCGACTGGCCGAGCTGTTTCGCGGCACGCCGGTCGTGTTCGTGCTGCAGGCCGACGGCAGCATGCGGGTCGAGGTGCCGCTGCATTTTTCATTCGACGCCGGCAAGGCGGTCGTCAAGCCGCCACTGGCCGCGGTGCTCGACCGCATCGCGACCGGCCAGCGCAACGAGGCGACCCGGGTCGCGGTCAGCGCACCGGGCGATGCGGGCGCGAAGGCGGGAGCGTCGCTGGCGGCCGAGCGGGCCGCGAGCGTGCACGACTACCTCGTCGGTCATGGCTTGGCCGACGCACGCGTCTCGATCGCGCCCGGCGCGGCGCCCGGCAGCGTGCGGATCGTCGTTGCCGAAGCAGCGCTGCCTTGAGACGGCTTGGGTCGTTCGATCGCGCCTGCGGCCACGGGCTCGACCGCATGCACCGATGCCGAACGCCGACACGGGCGATGGCATCGTGAACTCATGCCGATGCGGGCGCAGCGCCGGTGCGGCGAACTGGCGGCCGGTGCCCGGTCGTCGTGTAGGGTCGCGCCCATGAGATGGCCCGCGCTGCGACCGGTCGCTCCGTGGCTCGTCGTGGCCGCGGTACTGGCCGGTTGCGCCTCCGGCCCGCCGGGTGCTGCGCCGGGCGGTGCGCTGCCGTCCGGGCGCGACGGCGCCGAGGCCAATCCGCCGGCCGACCTGGCGCGCGTGCCCGATGCCGAGCCGCGGCTCGAGCCGATCCGCATCGGTGGGCCGAACAAGCCGTATGAACAGTCGGGCCGCAGCTACGTGCCGATCACGCAGGACGCGCCGTTCACCGAGCGCGGGCCGGCGTCGTGGTACGGCCGCAAGTTCCAGGGCCGGCGCACCGCGAGCGGCGAGGTCTACAACATGTACGCGATGACCGCGGCGCACCCGACCTTGCCGATCCCGAGCTATGCGCGGATCCGCAACCCGGCGAACGGGCGCGAGGTGATCGTGCGCGTCAACGACCGCGGGCCGTTCCACTCGAACCGCATCGTCGACCTGAGCTACACCGCGGCGCTCAGGCTCGACCTTCTGCGCGGCGTCGCGCCGGTCGAGCTCCAGCGGATTACCTTCGACGAGATCCGCACCGGCGCCTGGCGCCGCGACACGGCACCGACCGGCCTGCCGGTCGCGGTGCCCGACAGCGTCGTCGCATCGGCGGTGGTTGTGCCCGCGGCAGCGACGCCGGACGTCGCGGCCCAGGCGCCGCCCCCGCGAACGGCGCCGCCGGTGGCCCCTGCGTCGGCACCGGCATCCGCTTCTGCACCGGCGCCGGCCTCGGCACCGGCGGCGACGCCGTCATCGCCGTCACCATCGCCGTCGCCGCCCGTCGTCGTGCCGGCCGACACGGTCGTCGCGACCGCGGTCGACGATGCGCCGACACGCCCGATCGCGGCGCAGGCGCGCGGCTTCTGGGTCCAGCTCGGCGCGTATCGGCAGCGCATCGGCGCCGAGGCGTTCCAGCAGCGCGTCGCGGTCGAACTCGACTGGCTCTCGCCGCTGCTCGCGATCTTCAACGACGCGGCGATGTTCCGGCTCCAGGCCGGGCCGTACCCGACCCGCGACGACGCGCGCCTCGCCGCCGATCGCATCCGTGGCGGCCTGAAGCTGGTGCCGGTGATCATCGAGCGGCGCTGAGTCGTCGCCGCTTCACCCCATGCCTCTCAGCCTCTGAAGGCCGGGCAGGTGGCGCAGGAACCAGTCGCAGGCTTCGTCGGCGACGACGTCCAGCGCCCCGGGTTCCTCGAACAGATGGGTCGCACCTGGAACGATCACCATCCGCTTCGCGGCATGCAGCTGATTGAGCGCCTGCCGGTTCAGCGCGATCACGGGCACGTCGTTGCCGCCGACGATCAGCAGGGTCGGCGCCTGCACCGCCGGCAGCGCGTCGCCGGCCAGATCGGGCCGGCCGCCGCGCGACACGACCGCGCCGATGCGCTGCGGCCGCTGCGCCGCCGCGACCAGCGCCGCCGCGGCGCCCGTGCTGGCGCCGAACAACGCGAGCGGCAGCGCCGCGGTCAGCGGCTGCGTCTGCAGCCAGTCGGCCGCGCCGACGAGCCGCGCGGCGAGCAGGCCGATGTCGAAGCGCAGCTGCGTCGTGCGGTCGTCGACGAGCTCCTCCTGCGCGGTCAGCAGGTCGGCGAGCACTGTCGCGAGGCCGGCATCGCCGAGCCGTTGCGCGACATGGCGATTGCGCGGGCTGAAGCGGCTGCTGCCGCTGCCGTGCGCGAACAGCACCAGCCCGGTGGCGCGGGTCGGCAGGCTCAGGTCGGCGTCCAGCGTGACCGCGCCGATCGGGATGCGCAGGGGCTGGCGGGCGATGCGGGCGGCGGTCGGACCCATCGCTAGATCCCCGACGGGTAGGTCTCGGCGAGCTCGTCGCCGTGCCATTCGGCATTGCGCTCGAGCGGCTCGACCGCGCGGGTCGTGTCGAGATGGATCAGCGCATCGAACTGCGCCGGCAGCTGCGCATGGAAGTAGTGGCTCTGGCGTTCGGTGTCGGGCCGGTAGATCACGCCGATGGCGCGTTCCAGGCGCGGCCGGCGCAAGGCCTGCGCGAGCCGTGCGTCGTCGCGCAGCGGCAGCATGAAGCGCGCCAGCCCGCTCGCATGCATCAGCCCTTCGATGCTGTCGTCGCGCGCCGGCACGACCTGCTTGCGTTCGGCCGGCGCGCCCCAGTCGGTCGCCGCGGTCACGCTGCCGTGGTGGGTGCTGAAGCCGACCAGCACCGCGTCGCGGCCATGCCGCTCGCGCACCAGCTGGCCGACATTGAGCTCGCCGCGGTGCTGGCCCATCTCGGTCGCGCGCGCGTCGCCGAGGTGCGAGTTGTGGGCCCAGACGACGATCTTCGGCCGCGTGCCGCGCGCGCCGGTCGTGTCGCCGAGATGGCGCTCGAGCGCGGCCAGCGTCTCGACCATGTGGCGGTCGCGCAGGTTCCACGACGACACATTGCTCAGGTACATCGAGCGGTAGTAGTTCTCCGCGTTCTTCACCAGGCGCGCGTTCTGCTCGGCATCGAATGCGTCGTCGCGGTCGGTGCCGTCGGGGCGGGCTGCATCCGCGGGATGGCGGCGCAGCTCGACCAGCATCGCGATCACCTCGGGCTCGCAGCTCGGTGCATGGCCGAGCCCGGTCATCATCCCGTAGACCTGGCTGTCGGGCCCGAACTGGTCGAAGCAGGCGTAGCGCTCGCGTGCCCGCTGCGCCGCCCGCGGGTCGGTGCGGTCGAAATAGCGCAGCACCGCGTCCATCGAGCTGTGCAGGCTGTACAGGTCCAGGCCGTAGAAGCCGGTGCGCTGCGCCGGTGTGCGCGTCGCGTTGAACGCACGCAGCCAGTCGATGAACTCGACCACATCGGTGTTGCGCCACATCCAGGTCGGGAAGCGCCTGAAGCCGGCCAGCGCATCGACCGCGAATGCATCGTCGCCGCGGCCGCGCACGAAGCGGTTCACGCGATAGGCATCGGGCCAGTCGCCCTCGACCGCGACCGCATCGAAGCCTTTCGCGCCGATCAGCCGCTGCGTGATGCGGGCACGCTCGCGGTAGAACTCGTGTGTGCCGTGCGAGGCCTCGCCGAGCAGCACGACGTGGGCGTCGGCAATCAGCTCGAGCAGCGCCGCGTGATCATCCGAGCCGCCGGTCAGCGGCAGTGCCACCGCGCGGATCGCGTCGAGGGCTTGCGCGTCGTCGGTATTCATGGGGCTTCCCATCGATCGGTTCCCGGTGTCGCGGCAGCGGTGCGCGCCCGCTGCAGCAGGTCGCGCACCTCGTCGTCGCTGGTCTGCGAGAAATCGGCGTACCACAGGCCGACGGCGCGAAACGGCTCGGGCGTGCTCAGGCAGACGACCTCGTCGGCCTCGTGGCGCAGTTCATTGCAGGTCTCGGCCGCCGCGGTCGGCACCGCGACGATGGTGCGTGCCGGCGTCAGGGTGCGCAGCGCACGCACCGCGGCGAGCATCGTCGAGCCGGTCGCAAGACCATCGTCGACCAGAATAACGGAGTGCCCGCGCACATCGGGCGGCGGCCGGCCGTTGCGATACAGCCGCTCGCGCCGCTCGAGCTCGCGCTGTTCGGCGTCGACGATTGCCTCGATGTCGGACTCGCGGATGTCCAGCATGCGCACGACGCTCTCATTGAGCACCCGCACGCCGCCGGCGGCGATCGCGCCCATCGCGTATTCCTCATGGCCGGGCACGCCGAGCTTGCGCACGATGAAGACGTCGAGCGGCACCTGCAGCGCACGCGCCACTTCGTAGCCGACCGGCACGCCGCCGCGCGGCAACGCGAGCACCAGCACGTCGGCGCGTTTTGCGAAGCTGGCCAACGCCGTGGCCAGCGCGCGGCCGGCATCCTGGCGATCGCGGAAGACGTGGTTGTGCATCGCTGTTGCGCTTGCTCTCGCGAGCCGGCCATCGGGCGCGCTTACCCAACCTTAGGACGCGCGCACCGGCGCGCCTGTCGGCCGCGTTCGGCGCCTGCCGCGGGAACTCTCCTACGCTGACGACGTGCATCTCACCGACCATGCGATGAGCGTCATCCGCGACTGACGAAACGAGCCGACAGCCGTCACCCGTTCACCACTGATTACGGTTTTGCTTGCGTCATGCCTCCTCCCAGTCGAAGCGCCACAACGCCAGCGCCCCGAACAGCGCTGCGAAGCCGAGCAGCACCGCCACCGACGGCACCGCCGCACTGAGCGGCAGTGCGCGCCAGCTCATCGCCTCGAGGCCGTCGACGGCCCAGCGCGTCGGCACCGCGAGCGAGACGGTCTGGAGCCAGGCCGGGAAGATGAACGACGGCACCCATGCGCCGCCGAGCATCACCATCAGCAAGGTCGCAAGGATCGCCAGGCCGCGTGTCGCCTCGGGCGTGCGACCGAGCGCGGCGATCAGCAGCCCGAAGGTCGCGGTCATCAGCGCGAACGCGACCAGCACCGCGACGAAGCCGACGAGGCTGCCTTCGATGCGCATGCCGAAGAGCGCGGTGGCCACACCGAACACGACGGTCATCGAGAACAGCGCGATCGCCGCGCAGCTGACGATGCGGCTGCCGAGCAGCGTGGCGCGCGACAGCGGCGCCGCGCGCAGCCGCTTCCACAGGCCGAGGCGGCGCATCGCGAGCAGCGCGATGCCGATGTCCACGCCCATCAGCAGCACGAACTGCACGCCCATGCCGACGAACGAGTGCGCATAGCTGTTGTACTTGCGCTCGGGCCGGGCGCCGGTGGCCTGCAGTTCGCGGGTCGCATACGGCACCGCCAGGCCGAAGCCGCCATTGCCGGACGCCGATGCCGCACCCTGGACGCGGGCGACGTCGTCGAACAGCGCGCCGAGCTGGCGGCGCCGCGCCTCGGGCAGGCCGGGCGATTGCAGCGTGCGCTCGCGCAGCTCGGCGAACACCGGGCCGTCGGCGCTGAGCGCGGCGCGCGTGACGTGCTGCATCACGTGCTGCGCGAGCATGCCGCGTACCACCTGCAGCGCCATCGCCTGCGACGGGTCGTAGCGCAGCACGACCTCGGGCTTCGCGCCGATGCCGAACAGCGCCTGCCCGGCCTGCGACCCGAAGCCCGCCGGCAGCGTCAGCGCGGCCGGCACCTTGCCGGCGCGCACGAGCTCGGTGGCTTGCGCCTCGGTCGCGTCGACGACCGCGAAGCTGCTGTCGGCGCGCAGTGCCGCGACGATCTGCTGCGACAGCTCGCTGCGGTCGAGGTCGGTCAGCGCCAGGCCGATCTGCGCCGGCTTGTTGTCGCTGTTGCCGAAAAGCGCGCCGAACAACGCGGCGATCAGCACCGGCGCGACGATGCTCATGATCAGCGCGCGCCGGTCAGAGAAGTACAACACGAGGTCCTTGCGGACGAGGGCGAGGAGTGCGCTCATCGGGTGTCTTTCATTCGCGCGCGTCAGTCGCGCAGCTGGCGGCCGGTCAGGGCCAGGAACACGTCTTCGAGGTTGCCGCGCGCCGCAGCGGCGCGCACCGCGCGCACGCCGGGCAGCGCGGCCAGCGCTGCGAGCAGCGCAGGGTCGGCGGCACCGGCGAGTTCGAGCTCGAGGGTGTCGGTGGCGGGCAGTTGGCGCGCGAGTTCGGCCTGCGTGCCGCTGGCGACGACCCGGCCGTGGTCGACGACGACGATGCGGTCGGCCAGGCGCTCGGCCTCCTCCATGTAGTGCGTCGTGTAGACCAGCGCCTTGCCCTGCGCCTTCAGCGCCTCGAGGCTGTCGAAGATCGCGTTGCGGCTTTGCGGGTCGACGCCGGCGGTCGGCTCGTCGAGCAGCAGCACATCGGGGTCGTGCACCAGCGCGCAGGCGATGTTCAGGCGGCGCTTCATGCCGCCGCTGAAGGTCGCGGGCCGGTCGCCGGCGCGCTCGGCCAGGCCGACGATGCTCAGCACCTCGAGCGCGCGCCGCTTCAGCGTCGCGCCGTGCAGGCCGTAGAGCGCGCCGAACAACTCGACATTGGCGCGGGCGCCGAGGTCCTCGAACAGCGCCAGGTCCTGCGGCACCAGGCCGATGCGGCGCTTGAAGGCGGCGGCGTTCGCGGCGATGCTGGCGCCGGCGATCGTCACATGGCCGGCGTCGGGCGCGATCAGGCCGCAGAGCATGCCGACGGTCGTCGACTTGCCGGCGCCGTTCGGCCCGAGCAGGCCGAGCAGTTCGCCGGCGCGCACCTGCAGGCTGACGTCGGCGACCGCGACGCGGTCACCGAAGAATTTGCGCAAGCCGATGGCTTCGAGCATCGCGGGGCTCCTGTGGATGGAATGCCCGCGATGCTAGGCGGCGTGCCCGCACCGCGCGCCTGCGCTGCGACGCAACGACGGCACGGGGGCGCCAGATGACGGCCGGCGGCGCGAGCCGTCGGAAGGCGCGGATGGATCCGGCGCGCCCGAGCAGGCCGCCCAGGCGGCTCAGAGGCTGGGAGGCATTCGGTGATCGAAAGGCTGCGGCGAGCCTCCGAGCGAGTCGCCTGCGCTGCGCAATTTCATAGGCGCTTCGCTGCGGCGACTCAGCCGGCGTGCAGCCGCGCGCGGCGCTGCTGCAGGAAGCGCCGCACCGCCGGGTCGGCCTCGAGCCCGATGGCGCGCTGGTAGGCGTGGTCGGCGTCGGCGATCGCCTCGGTGCGTGCCAGCAGCCCGGCGCGCGCGGCCCAATAGGGCTGGTAGTCCGCCAGACGCGGGTCGGGCGCGATCGCGTCGAGCGCGGCCAGCCCGGCCGCGGCGCCGCGCGTCTCGGCGATCGCGACCGCGCGGTTGATCGCGACCACCGGCGAGCCGGTCAGCGCGGCGAGCGCGTCGTAAAGCTGTGCGATCGCGGGCCAGTCGGCACGGCCGGTGCGGCGCCGCACGACATGCGCCGACTGCACCGCCGCTTCGAGCTGGAACCGGCCGATGCGGCCGAGCGTGCCGGCGCGCCGCAGCAACGCCTCGGCCTGGTCGATCAGCGTGTCGTCCCACAGCGCCGGGTCCTGCTCGGCCAGCGGCACGTAGCCGCCTTGCGCATCGCGCCGCGCGCCGCGCCGCGCCTGCGCATGCAGCATCAGCGCGAGCAGGCCGAGGGCCTCGGGCTCGTCGGGCAGCAGCACGCCGACGAGCTGGCCCAGCCAGATGCCTTCGTCTGTGAGATTGCGGTCGCGCGCTTCGGTGCCGGCCGGGTCGGACCAGCCTTCGCTGAAGGCCGCGTAGATCGCCTCGAGCACCGATTCGAGCCGCTCGGGCAGGTCGTCGTGGTCGGGCAGCCGGAACGGGATGCCGGCCTGCTTGATCTTGGCCTTGGCGCGCACCAGGCGTTGGCCCATCGTCGCCGGCGCGACCAGGAAGGCCGAGGCGATCGTCGCGGCATCGAAGCCGAGGATGGTCTGCAGCATCAGCGGCGCGCGCACGCTGCGCTCGATCGCCGGGTGCGCACACGCGAACATCAGCAGCAGCCGGTCGTCGGGGATCGCGCGGCGCGCATCGTCGTCGGTCGCGATGTCGGCGAGCAGCAGCAGGTCGGGCAGGGCGTCGTCGCGCGTGCGGCGGCGGCGCGCGGCGTCGATCGCCTGGCGCCGCGCCGCGGTCAGCAGCCAGGCCTCGGGCGTGGCCGGCACGCCGTGCAGCGGCCAGTCGCGCAGCGCGGCCTCGAAGGCAGCCGAGAGTGCATCCTCGGCGGCGGCGAGGTCGCGCGTGCGCGCGGCGACGAAGGCCACCAGCTTGCCGTAGCTGCGCCGCGCGACCGCCTGCGCCGCGCCGGCCGCGGCGGTCGTCGCGATCGCGGCAGCTTCGTTCACATCGACCAGATCGGCCGCACTTCGATCGTGCCGTGGCTCGCGCCCGGGCAGCGCGCGGCCCACGACAGCGCCGCGTCGAGGTCGGGCACGTCGATCAGGTAGTAGCCGCCGAGCTGCTC
>Ga0207691_10007200_pt1 | contig 10732 bp, 6 predicted proteins | sample KBSM13metaG_FD_184327 | JGI IMG/M metagenome (GOLD analysis project Ga0207691, IMG submission 184327) | Miscanthus rhizosphere microbial communities from Kellogg Biological Station, Michigan, USA - KBS M1-3 metaG (SPAdes) (version 2) | ecosystem: Host-associated > Plants > Roots > Rhizosphere >... | reverse complement strand
TCCCTTTCCCTTGCGGGGATGCCGACAGCGCGCTCCTGTTCGACGATCCACTGTTCATCGCCTATCCGCGCGGGGAGGCACCTCGCACCGCTTCGGTCGAGGCCGCCGACATCGATGAAAACCGGCTATTGCTGCTCGAGGACGGGCATTGCCTCAAAGACCATGCGCTCTCCGCCTGCAACCGGCCGGACCTGCGCGCCCATGCCGAGATGATGGGGACGTCGCTGCACACGCTCGTCCAGATGGTCGACAACGGCCTCGGCGTGACCTTTGTCCCCAGGATGGCAATCGAGGCCGGCATCCTGTCCGGCACCGGAGTCGATGCGAGGCCGCTGCGCTCGGAACATCCCTATCGCCAGATCGCGCTCATCTGGCGCAGGTCGAGCCCGCGGGAAGCCGAATTCCAGATGCTGGCAGCGGCGCTGCGCCGCATCGCCGGCGGCCTAGCCCCCGACGTTGCCGAATCGGCGACACCCGCGCTCCAGCTCGTCGAAGGCTGAGAGCGCAGGGTTCGCGGTTATTTAGCCAGTGCCGGCTCGGCAATGCCGATCGGCTCGGCCTTGGTTGACTTCTGCGGCAGGTCGAAGCGGTCGGCGTTCATCACCTTGGTCCACGCGTTGACGAAGTCGCGGACGAACTTCTCCTCGACGCCCTTCTCCGCATAGACCTCGGCGACTGCCCTCAGCTCGCTGTTTGAGCCGAAGATGAGGTCGGTTCGCGTTGCCCGCCACTTTTCCTGCTTGCCGCCGCGGTCGTAGCCGATGAACTCCTCGTCGCCGCTTTCGTCGACCACCTTCCAGAAGGTGTCGTTGTCGAGCAGGTTGACGAAGAAATCGTTGGTCAGCTGGCCCTTGCGCGCCGTGAACACGCCATGCGGCGTGTCCTGGTAATTGGCGCCCAATACCCTGAGGCCACCGACGAGGACGGTCATCTCCGGCGCTGACAGTCCGAGCAGTGACGCCTTGTCGAGGAGCAACTCCTCGGTCCTCACCGAATGCTTGGTCTTGAGGTAGTTGCGGAAGCCATCCGCCGGCGGTTCGAGATAGTCGAAGCTCTCGACGTCGGTCCATTCCTGCGTCGCATCGCCGCGGCCGCCGGTGAACGGCACCGATACATTGAAGCCAGCGTCTCGAGCCGCTTTCTCCACCGCAGCGGTACCCGCAAGGACGATGGCGTCGGCCATCGAGAGCGAGCCGCGGAGCTCGTCGATCTTCGCGAGAATGCGTCCTAGCTCCTCAGGCTCGTTGACCGCCCAGCCGTTTTGCGGCGCGAGCCGGATCCGCGCTCCGTTGGCCCCGCCGCGGTGATCGGAGCGCCGGTAGGTCGATGCGGAGGCCCAGGCGGTCTTGACCAGCTGGCCAATGCTGAATCCGGCGCCAAGGACCTTCGACTTGAAGGCCGAAACATCGGCTTCTGACGGCATCGCGCCTTGCGGGACCGGGTCCTGCCAGATCAGGTCCTCGGCAGGCACTTCGGGTCCGAGGTATCGGACCTTCGGTCCCATGTCGCGATGGGTGAGCTTGAACCAGGCCCGCGCGAACGCATCCTTGAACGCCTCATGGTCGTTGCGGAACTTCTCCGAAATTACCCGGAACTCCGGGTCCATCTTCAGCGCCATGTCGGCGGTGGTCATCATGGTCGGCACGCGCTTCGACGGGTCGTGAGCCGCCGGCGCCATGTCCTCCGGCTTCTGGTTGATCGGCTGCCATTGCTTCGCCCCGGCCGGTGAGCGGACCAGCTCGTACTCATAGTCGAGCAGCAGTCGGAAATAATTTTCCGACCATTGCGTAGGCGTATTCACCCATGGCCCTTCGATGCCGCTGGTAATCGTGTGCTCGCCAAATCCGCTCTCATGGGCGCTGGCCCAGCCGAGGCCCTGCAGCGCCATGTCCGCCGCCTCCGGAGCGGCGTCGACCAGGCTCGGGTCACCCGCGCCATGAGCCTTGCCGAAGGTGTGGCCGCCCGCTGTCAGCGCGACGGTTTCCTCGTGATTCATCGCCATCCGCTCGAACGTGATCTTGATGTCGCGCGCCGACTGCAGCGGATCGGGGTTGCCCCCCGGCCCTTCCGGATTGACGTAGATGAGACCCATCTGGATCGCTGCCAGCGGGCTTTCGAGCTCCATCTCACGCTCGGGCTGGATGCGAGTTTCCTCGGCATCGACCCACTTCTGCTCCGCACCCCAATAGATATCGCGTTCGGCCTCGAACACGTCGGCCCGACCGCCGCCGAAGCCGAAAATCGGCCCGCCCATCGATTCGATGGCGACATTGCCGGCGAGAATGAACAGGTCGGCCCAGCTGATGTTCTTGCCGTACTTGCGCTTGACCGGCCACAACAGCCGCCGGGCCTTGTCGAGATTGCCGTTGTCCGGCCAACTGTTGAGTGGGGCAAAGCGCTGCTGGCCGCTGTTGGCGCCGCCGCGTCCGTCACCCGTGCGATAAGTCCCGGCCGCGTGCCACGCCATGCGAATGAACAGCGGACCGTAATGGCCATAGTCGGCTGGCCACCAGGGCTGGCTGTCGGTCATGAGCGCCGTCAGGTCACGCTTCAGCGCTTGATAGTCGAGGGCGTTGAAGGCTTCGGAATAATCGAAGTCATCACCCATCGGGTCGGGCGAGCCGCCGCCTTGCTGGAGGATGTTGAGCGGGAGCGACTCCGGCCACCAGTCGCGGTTGGTGCGGCCGAGCAGGGAGCGGACGGTGGTCGGTCGGTCCACCGGGCAACCCATAGATCCGGTCTTGGCGTCCATATGCGAGGCCCTTTTTATGAAAGCTGGAAGTGTCGCCCCTAAAGCGGCTCAACCGCAGGCGAAAACAAGTTGTTCTCGTCAGTGAGAGCAAAGAAATCGATTACTCGCGATGCGGGGGAGGGAGACAGGTTGGGGCCGCGGTCCGAGGGCGGGGAGGGGAAAAGCCGCGGCCCCTGTCTGTTGGGCAGCCGAAACGCGGCACGGGCCCTGCGCTATCCAGGCGATAGGCGCGTGGCCGCCGGCCGGGAAACGACCAATCTTCGTCACAGATAATCGGAAAATCGATTACAGCCGTCCGGCTCCGTCTAGTCCATGTGCCTGAGGCCGGTCCTCAGGTAATCGTAGCCGCTGATCAGGGTCAGGGCGGCAGCGATCCATAGGCAGGCAATCCCGAAATCGTGCACCCACGGCATGTCCGGAAGCGCCCCGCCGAGGATGAGCGCACCAAGCGCGACCAGCTGAGCCGTCGTCTTCCATTTGGCGAGCGCGCTGACCGGCACCGATACCTGCAGCCCGGCAAGATACTCACGCAGGCCCGACACGATGATCTCCCGCAGCAGGATCACCAACCCCGCAATGATGTTGAGTCCGGCGATCTCCGGCACCGGGTTCGACTTGCGGCTGGAGATCAGCATGATCAGCACGGCGGCGACCATGATCTTGTCGGCAATCGGGTCCAGGAACTGGCCCAGCCGGGACGTCAGGCCCTGCGCGCGTGCCAGGTAGCCGTCGAGATAGTCCGTAACGCCGACCACGCAGTAGAGGATGAACGTCACGCCGTAGTCGACCGGCGAAGGCCGCCACAGCAGGAACACCAGGATCGGCACCGCGAGGATCCGCGACAGGGTCAGCAAGTTCGGCAGCGACAGCATGGCTACGGCCTGAGTTATAGCGTTTGGCGGTCTCACGAAAGCTGGCTATGCCACGCGCCAGTCCATGGCAGCTCCCGCCCTCCAGCCTTGATCCAGAACGTCACTCACCTGCTGCGCGCGCGGCGGTTCATGCCGCTGTTCGCGACACAGTTCCTCGGCGCCTTCAACGACAGCCTGTTCAAGCAGGCGGTGGTGCTGTTCGTCACATTCCAGCTGTTCTCGAACCCCGCGAAGGAGTTTCAGTTCAGCTCGATCGCGCAGGGCCTGTTCATCCTGCCCTTCTTCTTGTTCTCCGCTCTGTCGGGTCAGCTGGCCGACGACCATGACAAGGCGCGGCTCATTCGCATCATCAAGCTCGCCGAGATTGGGATCATGATCGTCGGCGGCGCCGGGATCATGCTTGCCAACATCCCGCTGATGCTCGCCGCGGTGTTCGCGATGGGTACGCACTCGACGTTTTTCGGGCCGATCAAATATGCCATCCTGCCGCAGCACTTGCAGAAGGACGAAGTGCTCGGTGGGACGGGGCTGGTCGAGGCCGGCACCTACATCGCGATCCTGCTGGGCACCATTCTCGCCGGAACGCTCGCCTCGAAGCCCGCCGTCGCCGCTGGAGCGACGATCGGATTTGCCGCACTCGGCTATCTTGCCGGACGGCAAGTGCCGCCAGCCCCGCCGGCTGCCCAGCGTATCCCCTTCAACTGGCACATTATCCACGCCTCGATCGAGCTGGTCAGAGCGACGCTGCACATCCGGCGGCTATTCCTGGCGATCTTGTCGATCAGCTTCTTCTGGACCATCGGCGCGGTGCTGATCATCATCTTTCCGCCGCTCGTGAAGAATGTGCTTGGCGCGGACGAGCAGGTCGCGAGCTTGTTCATTGCGATCTTCTCGATCGGAATCGCGATCGGATCGGTGCTGATCAACCGCCTGCTCAAGAGCGAGGTCTCGGCGCGGTTCGCCCCTGCGTCCGTGATCGGGATGGCGGTGTTCGTGCTCCTCCTGCATTTCGTCTCGCTGGCCTGGAGCAAGAGTGGCCCGGATCTGACGACGCTCGGAAATTTCGTTCTGCATCCGATGGCAGGGCTGATGATCGTCGCGCTCCTCGGCGTCGCCGTCACCGGCGGCATGTTCGTGGTCCCGCTTTATGCTTTCCTGACGACGACCGTTCCCAAGACCGAGACGGCAAGGACGGTGGCCGCCAACAATATCGTCAATTCAGGAGCGATGGTGGTCGGGTCCCTGCTCGCCTTCGCGCTGAGCAGCATCGGCGTCGGCCCGGCCGGGCAACTGCTGCTCGTCGCGGCGATGTGCATCGTCTCCGCGTGGCTCGGCTGGAAGCTGCACCTCGCTTGCGACTGAGTTCGTCAGCCGATCAGGATCGAAACGAAGAGAAAGCCCGCAGCGAAGGTCGCCGCGAATAGGCGAAGGTCATCGACCCAGTCCGGCGACGCGGATGCTTGTGCGATCCCACGCACCGGGCCCCGCCCGAAGCGGCGCTGACAAAGGGCGAATGCGGGACGACTGAAGGACATGGCAAGACAACCCTAACGCGGTGTTTACCATGTCCCGAACCCGCGCAAGGGAAAAGGGCTCCGAGCGTCCCGCGGCGGGACATCGGGTCAGAATTTCACGAAAAATCAGCCGTTGATGGCGCTGCGCTGGGTCTTCGCATCAGGGCGTTGCCGCGCGTCGAGCAAATCGCGTGCCTCGTCCGCCGCCATCGGCTTGCCGAAATACCAGCCTTGGCCGATCTGGCAGCCAAGCCGCACGACCGTGTGGTAGGCGTCCTCGTTCTCAATCCCCTCCGCGCAGACGGGGACTTGCAGCGCCGCGGCGAGGGTGGTGACCGCCCGCACAATTGCTGTGCTTTCGCGCTTGGCATCGATGTTGGCGACGAAGGTGCGGTCGATCTTGATGATGTCGAACGGCAGCGACCTCAGGTGCGCGAGCGAAGAGAAGCCGGTGCCGAAATCGTCGAGGGCCAGCCGGATGCCCTGGTTCTTGAGGCTGGTGACGATGGTCCGCGCAAGGTCGAGGTCGGCAAACAATGAGCTTTCCGTGATTTCGATCACGAGGCGTTCGGCGGGGAAACCTGTCTCCGCCAGCGTCTTGATGATGCGCTGCGCGAGCCAGCCGTCCGCTAGCTGGAACGGCGAGATGTTGACCGAGATCTTGATCGCGGCATCCCAACTTGCCGCCTGCCGCAGCGCCTCACCGATCACCTGGTCGGACAAGCGGCCGATCAGTCCGATCTCCTCGGCGATCGGGATGAACACGTCCGGGCCAATGACCCCCGACAGCGGGTGAATCCACCGCGCCAGCACCTCGAAGCCGACGATCTCGCCGGTGTTGAGGTCCACCTGCGGCTCGAAGTGCGGCACGAACTGTCCGTGCTCGAGACCGAAACGAATGCCCTGCTCAATTTCGCCATGGGCGATCAGCGCGCGCTCCATTCCGGCATCGAACCACACCGGCCGAGCGACGCGGCCGGTCCGCGCATGATCCATGGCGATATCGGCGCGCCGGAGGATATCGGGAATGCGGGTGTCGTTCTCGCTGGCCGAGGCGATGCCGGCGAAGGCGCCGACCTGGATAATCCGTTCTTCAAACAACAACGGCCGGGTCACGGTCTGCAGCACGGATTCGGCGAGGGCGTCAGCGCGGCTCATGTCGTCGGGGGCGAGCGCCAGAGCGACGGCAAACTCATCTCCCCCGAGACGGGCGAGCACAGCTTCGCTTCCGAGAGTGTCCGCGAGAGCGACGGACAGCGTCTTGAGCAGCCGGTCGCCGGTCTCGTAGCCATGCTGGTCGTTGATCAGCTTGAAGCGATGGACCTGGAAGGAGATGACGACGAGATGATCGCCGCGAGCGCAGGCCTCGGCGCAGAGCTGCCCGGCGCGGTCGGCAAAGCCTTTCCGATTGTAGAGGCCCGTCACCGCGTCAGTCGTCGCAAGGACCGTCACCCGGCGTTCCTGCTCGCTCCGCATTTCGGCTTCATGCTGGAGGTCTACGTAGCGGCGCCACCCGAACAGGATCAGGGCAACGTTCAGCGTCAGCGTAGTGCTGGCGAGGCGAATGTCCGGGCCGAAGCGGCTGTCGGCCAAGGGCAGCCTATGGAAGAAGGTGCTGCCGTTCCAGATCAGCAGCATGACCGCCGTGATCAGGACGGTGAGGACAATCGCGTCGCGCCGGGCGCCCCGCAATGTCGTGTTCGCGCTACTCGCCACTCGAGGTCAGCCCACCGCCATCACTAGGCGAACAAGTAGGCGAGAACGCTTAATAATTTCCTCTCCGGAATGGATGATTCACGCGCCGGGAGGCGGGCAGCGCGACTTGGATCGCCACCTTCGCCCATTGCCGGATGGTTTGGGAGCGATGGTGCGGACGGCGGGATTTGAACCCGCACTCCCGATCCGGGAAGAGGATTTTAAGTCCCCAGCGTCTACCGTTCCGCCACGTCCGCTCCTTGCGCCACGGCGACGGTAGTTGCCAGCCGTGCTATTCCGCGGTCACTTCCTTGAGGTTTAAGCGCTCGCGCATTTCCTTGCCGGGCTTGAAATAGGGCACGCGCTTGGCGTCGACCGAAACAGCCTCGCCGGTACGCGGATTGCGCCCGACGCGGCCGTCGCGCTGGCGCGTTGAGAAGGCGCCGAAGCCGCGCAGCTCGACACGGCCGCCCCGCGCCAGCTGCTCGGTGATGGAATCGAAAATGGCGCTGACGACGCCTTCGACCTCACGCTGGGTGAGATCGGGGAAATCGGTGCACAGCTGCTGCACCAGCTCAGAACGGATCATCTGCGTCCCCGCTTGGATGGATAGGCCCCCAACTCCCCCATTCACCCGGGGACCACTTGGAGGTCAGGCTGTCAGGAAAGTCTTTCGGAAGCAAGCTCGATTTATGCGGCGTCCCTCTGAAGGAACGCCGCATTTCCCGTGACTTGGCCTACTTCTTTTTCGCCGGCTTGGCGGGCTTCGCTCCGGCCTGGGCTTCCTTCAGGGCAGCTCCAAGGATGTCCCCGAGCGACGCTCCTGAATCCGACGAGCCGTACTGAGCCACCGCCTGCTTCTCCTCGGCGATCTGCAGCGCCTTGACCGAGAAGTTGGGCTTCTTCGAACGGTCGAAGCCGATGACCATGGCATCGAGCTTCTGGCCAACCTGGAAGCGTTCCGGCCGCTGCTCGTCGCGATCGCGCCCGAGGTCGCCGCGCTTGAGGAAGCCGGTCGCTCCGTCGTCGCCGACCTGAACGTCGAGGCCGGCGTCCTGGACGGCGCGCACGGTGACGGTGAGCGTTTCGCCCTTCTTGACGCCGCCCGCGCCCGCGGTGCCTGTGCTGCGGGTGGTGCCGGTCGCGGTGCCGCCGCCCTCGAGTTGCTTGATGCCGAGCGAGATGCGTTCCTTCTCGACATCGACGTCAAGGACCTGCGCCTTGACGCTCTCGCCCTTGCGGTGAAGCTGAAGCGCTTCCTCGCCCGACACGCCCCAGGCGATGTCCGACATGTGGACCATCCCGTCGACGTCGCCCTCGAGGCCGACGAACAGCCCGAACTCGGTCGCGTTCTTGACCTCGCCCTCGACCACGCTGCCGACCGGATGCGCTTCGGCGAAAGCCTCCCAGGGATTCGACTGAGCCTGCTTGAGGCCAAGCGAAATCCGGCGCTTCTCCTCGTCGACCTCCAGGACCTTGACGTCGACTTCCTGGCTTGTGCTGACGATTTTGCCGGGGTGCACGTTCTTCTTGGTCCAGCTCATCTCGGAGACGTGGACCAGGCCCTCGATGCCCGGTTCGAGCTCGACGAACGCGCCATATTCGGTGATGTTCGTCACTCGTCCGCTGAACACGCCGCCGATCGGATATTTGGCCGACGCGCCCTCCCACGGATCGCTCTCAAGCTGCTTCATGCCGAGGCTGATGCGCTGCGTGTCGCGGTTGATGCGGATGATTTGCACCTTCAGCGTGTCGCCGATGTTCAGCACCTCGGACGGGTGATTGACGCGCTTGTAGGAAATGTCGGTCACGTGCAGCAGGCCGTCGATGCCGCCGAGGTCGACGAACGCGCCATAATCGGTGATGTTCTTGACCACGCCCTCGATCACCTGGCCCTCGGCCAGCGACTGGATGAGGCCCGAACGCTGCTCGGCGCGGGTTTCCTCGAGGATCGCGCGGCGCGACACGACGATGTTGCCGCGGCGGCGGTCCATCTTGAGGATCTGGAACGGCTGCGGCAGGTCCATCAGCGGCTGGACGTCGCGGACCGGGCGGATGTCGACCTGGCTGCCAGGCAGGAAGGCGACGGCGCCGCCGAGGTCGACGGTGAAGCCGCCCTTCACGCGGCCGAAGATCACGCCCTCGACGCGGTTGCCCGCGGAGAACTCGCCCTCGAGCTTGTCCCAGGCGGCTTCGCGGCGCGCGCGATCGCGCGATAGCATCGCCTCGCCGTTCGAATTCTCGACGCGGTCGACATAAACCTCGACCTCGTCGCCGACGTTGAGGTCGGCCTTCTGGCCCGGCGCCGCGAACTCGCGCAGCGGCACTCGGCCTTCGCTCTTCAGGCCGACGTCGATGACGGCCATGTCATTCTCGATGCCCGTGACCTTGCCCTTCACCACCTTGCCTTCAAAGGCTTCGTTCTCTCCGCCGAGGCTTTCATTGAGGAGGGCCGCGAAATCGTCGCGGGTCGGGAATGTCGTGGTCGCCATAAAAATCTGCTGTCCTGTAACTTCAAATTCGCTTGCCGCGCCGCGCCACCATGGCGAAGCTCCAACAGCGGACCTGGTTCGAATGCACTGCCGCCGCGGCACCATGCCGGAGCGGCATCCGTGGTCAGTGAGGAATGGACAGCCGTCCAATGACAAAAAGCGCGTTCCGGTGCCGGTCGAAGCCGAACCACCGCACGCGCTCGCCGATAGGACGGGCCGCCCAGAGGGGATCACCGCCCGCCGGACGCCGCGCGCCTTAGCTCAGAGCAGCCTCTGGGGCAAGGTTGCAAGGTGCGCTGAGCCGCTACACGCCGCCATCTGCCCTGACGCTCCCGCGTGTTCGGCGCGATCCGAAGGTTTTGAAGGTCCGACAAGGACTTAGGATTCGCCGAATCGTCAAATTCCTGTTAACGCCCGTAGCCTTTCCACTATTTCAAGACGCGGGCTCGAGTCGTTGTCCGTGCGCTTCTGTACCCGATGGAAAGCAGTCGTCTTTCCACGAATGTCGGGGGACGCGACGTGGGGCAATACCGCCGTCAACATTGCGAAACTAAGGGTCGCCGCGCGAGCGCCTTGCTTTACGTGTGCGCGATCGTCGTTTTCGCAGCGGCGGCGCCGGCATTGGCGGATCCGCCGCCCGGTGGGCCTCCCAGCCATGGCGGATCGATGGGTGGCAATTTGGGTCATGGACCGCCTCCATGGGCCGGGTCGCCTGCAACCAGTAACGGAATTGGACACGGCGTTACTCTGACGCCGACTGCGACAGTCTCAAACGGCGTTGGCAACGGAGGCTCCCCGCCAGGCCTAAGGGTCGATCTTCCCGCGCCGGGAGCGGTCGCAGGCGCGAACACACCCGGGAACAGCGGTAACGCGCCCGGTAACAGCAGCAACGCACCCGGGAACAGCGGCAATACACCTGGAAACAGCGGCAGCGCGCCGGCATCTACAGTTACCGGCGAAGCAAGTCCCGTGGCGCCTACGTCCAGCCCCGGCCCGCTGTCCGCCGCAAGTGCAGGATCTACAGGGAACGCAGCTCCTGCCACAGCGACGGTCAACCAGGGCACCTACGACGTCGCGGCCTTGTTGCCCGCGGCTGTTCGCTCACTGCCTTCAAACCCCTCGGAACTGGCGGCAACTTTGCTCCTCGCTGGAGCGCTCGACGGATCAGCCAACACGGCGCGCGTCGAAGGCGGCACGATCGTTCTTGCCAAGGCCGATCACGAGAAGGTGCCGCCTGGCGACCCTTGCTCCCGAGCAACGGGCAATCCTTGCCGCGGCAATAATGGAAATGCGGGTCTGCAGGGCAATGTAGGCGCTCCTCCTCCGCCTCCGCCTCCGCCTCCGCCTCCTCCGCCTCCGCCTCCGCCGCCGCCGCCTCCTCCGCCGCCGCCGCCGCCGCCGCCGCCG
>Ga0207691_10007199_pt1 | contig 10732 bp, 12 predicted proteins | sample KBSM13metaG_FD_184327 | JGI IMG/M metagenome (GOLD analysis project Ga0207691, IMG submission 184327) | Miscanthus rhizosphere microbial communities from Kellogg Biological Station, Michigan, USA - KBS M1-3 metaG (SPAdes) (version 2) | ecosystem: Host-associated > Plants > Roots > Rhizosphere >... | reverse complement strand
GGAACGTGGCGCATGTCGTCACCGCCTCCGACCTGGGGACGGGCAACGCGCTGGTGACGAAGGGCTCGACCTCCACCTGGCACTTCACCGCCAGCCAGGTGCGCGATTTCTCCTGGGGTACCGGCAACCACTACCTGTGGGACGCGACGTCGGCCCTGGTGGCGAACCCCGCGCGCGGCACCACCGACACGGTCGCGATCCACAGCTTCTTCCGCGTGAGTCCCGCGGCCGCGGCCTGGCCGCTCGGAGGAGCACGCTTCACCCGCGACGCGATCGAACAGCTCTCCGCCTGGCTCTGGCCGTACCCGTGGCCCCAGATGACATCGATGGAAGGCGTCCTGACCAGCGGGGGCATGGAGTTCCCGATGATGACGCTCATGCAATCGTGGGCGGACACGCTGTCGCTGGCCGGGGACCTCATGCACGAGACCGGGCACATGTGGTTCCCGATGCAGGTGGGTTCCAACGAGACGCGTCATGCGTGGATGGATGAAGGCCTCACCCAGTTCAACACGGCGCAGGCGATGCGGGTACTCTATGGCGAGCCGCGGAGCGGCGGGCGAGCCAACGACACCGAGCAGGGGCAGCGCGCGAGCTACATCCGCGCCGTGAAGAACGGCAACGACGCCGCGCTGATGACCTGGAGCGACCTGTTCCCGCTCAACCTCTACTTCATCTCGAACTACAACAAGACGGCACAGGTGCTCGTGGCGCTGCGCGCCGTCCTGGGGGACACCACCTTCCATCGCGCACTTATCGAGTACGGACGTCGCTGGACGGGACGGCATCCCGACCCCGCCGACTTCTTCAACACCTTCGAGAACGTGGCGAACCGCGACCTGTCCTGGTTCTGGGTGAGCTGGTTCTACCTGGCCTGGCCACTCGACCAGGCCATCAGCTCCGTGGTGGCGGAAGGCGATGCCATGGTGATCACCGTGGAGGATCGTGGCCTGGTGCCGATGCCGGTCAACCTCAGCGTGACCCGGTCCAATGGGAGCGTGGTGCACATTTCCATTCCCGCGGAGGAATGGCTTCCGGGCCGGCGCAGCATCACGGGCCGGGTGCCGCGCGTACCCGAGGTGGTCAAGGTGCAGATCGATGCGGAGAACGCCTTCCCCGACGTAAACCGGGCGAACCAGACCTGGGTGTCGAACGAACCCAGGTAGCGCTACTTGTTGCCTTGGGCACGGTACCGGGGCGAGTTTCCTGCGACCATCCCATTGGAGAACGGCAGAAATGAAGCTCATGTCGACCCGCGGCATCGCACTCGCGGTGGCCGCCGCCGTCTGTCCGTTGTCGTTGACGGCACAGCAGACCACCGGCACGCCAGGCTCACCCAGCGCCACCACCACCATCGACGGACGATACCTGCCGGCCCAGCCCCAGCCCTTCACGGGCGTCATCAACCTCGATGCGCAGCACTCCACGCCGGGCTGGCCCGCGCGCGTCGTTCCGCCCAAGGGTGCGCCCAACATCCTGCTCATCATGACGGATGACCAGGGATACGGCGTCACCGGCACGTTCGGCGGCGTAGTACCGACGCCCACCATGGACCGGATCGCCAAGGCCGGGCTGCGCTACACCCAGTTCCACTCGACGGCCCTCTGCTCGCCCACCCGCGCGGCACTGATCACGGGCCGCAACCACCACTCGGTCGGGTACGGCGTCATCGGCGAGCAGTCGACCGGCTACCCCGGCTACAACTCGGTCATCGGACCAGAGAATGCGACCATCGGGGAAATCCTGAAGGACAACGGCTACGCCACTTCCTGGTTCGGGAAGAACCACAACACGCCGACCTACCAGTACAGCTCGGCCGGGCCGTTCGACCAGTGGCCGATCGGGATGGGCTTCCAGTACTTCTACGGCTTCATGGGCGGCGAGACCGACCAGTGGACGCCATACCTGTTCAAGAACACCACGCCGGTCTACCCCTGGATCGGGAAGCCCGGCTACAACCTCATGACGGACATGGCCGACGAGGCCATCTCGCACATCCAGCGGCTCAACGCCGTCTCACCGGACCAGCCGTTCTTCGTCTATTACGTACCCGGTGCAACCCATTCGCCGCACCAGCCCAAGCCGGAGTGGATCGCGAAGTTCAAGGGCAAGTTCGACATGGGGTGGAACGCCCTCCGCGACACGATCTTCGCCAACCAGAAGCGGCTCGGTGTCGTGCCGGCCAACGCGCAGCTCACGCCCTGGCCGGAGCAGCTTCCACTGTGGGAGACGCTGCCGGCCGAGAACAAGCGCCTCTTCGCCCACCAGGCCGAAGTGTTCGCCGCGTACGCCGCATACGCCGACTTCGAGATCGGCCGCGTGGTCGATGCCGTCGAGGCCATGGGCAAGCTCGACAACACGCTCATCATCTACATCAGCGGCGACAACGGCACGAGCGCCGAAGGCACGCTCGTCGGCACGCCGAACCAGATGACGGCCTACAACGCGATCCTCGACATCCCGATCGCCGACCAGATGAAGTTCTACGATGCGTGGGGATCGGCCGGTACCTACCCGCACATGTCGGTCGCGTGGTCCTGGGCCTTCGACACGCCGTTCAAGTGGACCAAGCAGGTGGCCTCGTTCTTCGGCGGCACGCGGCAGGGCATGGTGATGTCATGGCCCGGGCACATCAAGGACCCGGGCGGCGTCCGCACGCAATTCCACCACGTCATCGACATCGTACCCACCATCCTCGAGGCCACCGGCCTCCCGGCGCCGGTGATGGTCAATGGTGTGGCCCAGAAGCCGATCGAGGGCGTGAGCATGGCCTACACGTGGGACCCGGCCAACGCCACCGCGAAATCGCACCGGACGACGCAGTACTTCGAGATGTTCGGCGCCCGTGCCCTGTATCACGACGGCTGGATCGCCGCCACGCCGCCGCCCGCCGCGCCGTGGCTGATGGGCACCGCAACGATGCCGAACGTGGTGGATGGCTACAAGTGGGAGCTCTACAACCTCGACGAGGACTACTCCGAGGCGAACAACGTGGCGGACAAGAATCCGGAGAAGCTGCGCGAGCTGCAGGACTACTTCATGATGGAAGCGGCGAAGTACCAGGTGTTCCCGCTGGACAACTCCATCCTGGCCCGACTCATCACGCCACGCCCGAGCTCCATCGCGGGCCGGAACGAGTTCGTCTACTCGGGTGTGATGCCCGACATCCCCGCCGGCGATGCGCCGAGCTTCCTCAACCGTTCGTACACCATCACCGCCCAAGTGGAGATCCCCCAAGGCGGTGGCAACGGCATGCTGGTGACGGAGGGCGGGCGCTTCGGCGGGTTCGGCTTCTACCTGCTCAAGGGGAAGCCGGTGTTCCTGTACAATGCACTGGACCTGAAGCGCTTCCGCTGGGAAGGCCCCGCGCTCGCGCCCGGCAAGCACACGGTGACCTTCGCGTTCACCTACGACGGCCCCGGTTTCGGCAAGGGGGGCACCGGCATCCTGTCAGTCGACGGGAAGGCCGTGGCGACGCAGACCATGCCGCACTCGATTCCCTTCCTGATGACGATCGACGAGGGCTTCGACATCGGCACCGACACGCGGACGTCCGTGGCCGACACCGACTACCAGCCGCCGTTCAACTTCAACGGCACGCTCTCGAAGCTGACGGTGACGCTGCAGCCACCCCAGATCGCGAGCGGCGACGGCGCCGACGCGACCCACAAGCTGGCCCAGGCGACGGACTGAACCGAAGGGGCGCCGCCTAGAAGACCGGGCGGCGTCCCCATGGGCGGGGAATGAATCGCGGCACCCTGCGACGATACTCCGCGTACTCCGGATATTTCCCCAGCGAGATCTTCTCGGTGAACTGTGTGCTCCCCTGGAAAAGCAAAATGAGCAGCACCGCGCCGATGACCGACCAGTTGAGCCACTGTCCCGTCGCGGCCACGCCAAACAGGTAGAATGTGCACCAGATCGCCTGCTCCGCGGCGAAGTTCGGGTGCCGGGCGAGTGCGAACAGCCCCGTCGTGCGGAACCCGCGTGCCATGTCGCCGTCCTGCCGTTCACCGGCGTTGCGACGGCGGTGCTTCTCGGACTGGAAGTCGTACTGCTGCTGGTCCGCGGCGGTTTCGAGCACGAGAAAGGCGATGAAGAGCACCGTCGCCCCGGCATCGAACAGGTTGAGGGGTCGCGCCGCATCGGCCGCCGCGACGGAAGGCAGCGTGATGAGGAGGAGCAGCAGCACCTGGTACAGCGACACGAAGCCGAGATTGAAGAGCCGCCATCGCCAGGGCCCGCCGAGGAGCGGGTTGCCTCGCAGCACCGCCCAGCGATAATCCTCGACGCCGCTCCAGGGGGGCCACGCGTACCCGCCGCGTCGCCAGAAATTGAAGGTGAGCCGCGCGCCCCAGGCGGTCGCGAGCACCGCCATGAGCACGAGGCGCGGCTGCCATTCCGAGGCACCCGCGAAATACCAGGCGAAGATGGGAGGGATGATGCTCCAGAGCTTGTCGATCTGGCTGTAGTTCCGGGTGACCTCGCTGGTGAGGAACGCCAGCACCGCGAGGGAAACCGCGATCAGCGCACCGCCGTACAGGAGGTGCCACTGCAGCGCGTTGAGTGACGGAACGATCTCGATTCGCAGCATGCGACAAGGTACCAACCCCCAACCAGCGAGCGACAGGTGCCCCTCACGAGAAATGTGCTTGCCGTCGGTGTCCTGCTGTCACTGGGTGCGGCACCGACGCTGCGAGCCCAGGCGCCGGCCGCCAATCCGGCCGATGTCGCAACTATCCCGGCGCTGGTGCGCGCCTTCTACGAGGTGATCAGCGGCCCGGCGGGCGCCCCGCGCGACTGGCGCCGCGACAGCACCCTGTATTCGGAGGGGGCCACCTTCGTCGCGATGGACGTGAAGGACGGCAAGCCGGTGTACGCAATCCTCACGGCGGAGGAATACCGCCGGAAGACGAATGCGAGCTTCGTGAAGAACGGGTTCTTCGAGACGGAGATCGGGTCGCGTATCGAGCGGTTCGGGAACGTCGCGCAGGTGCGGAGCGTGTATGAAACGCGGCGGGCCGCCAGCGGTCCACTCGACGGGCGCGGCGTCAATTACCTGACGGTCTTCTGGGACGGGACCCGCTGGTGGATCACTGGCGCCGTGTGGGACGATGAACGCCCCGACAACCCGCTGCCGCCAGCCTGGGTCGGTGCCTTCGAGACGGTGCCCTGATTCAGTTCATTCCCTTGAAGGCGAAGAAGCCGATTACCGCCCCGCCGAGGATGAGGTAGGCGGGGTTGATCCTGGAGCGCAGCAGCGCCAGGAAGACCACGATCGCGATGACGACGGCGAACCAGTCGAGCAGCGCTCCCTTCGCAAGCGTGATCGCACCCGCCAGCACCAGGCCCACCGATACCGGCGCCAGCCCTCCCTGAATAGCGTTGCGCCAGCGCCAGCGCTCGAGCTTCACCCACAGGCGACCCACCGCGAGCGTGATCAGGACCGTGGGAAGGAAGAACGCCAGCACCACCGCGAGCGACCCGACCGGTCCCGCCACGTGCTCGCCGATGGACGCGACCACCATCATGTTCGGCCCGGGCGCCATCTGCCCCACACTGTACAGGTGCACCAGTCCCTGCTGGGTCAGCCAGTGGTGCACGTCGACGACCTCATGCTCGAGGGCGGGGTACGCCGCCATGCCGCCCCCGATCGTGAGGAGGGACAGGTAGGCGAAGACCCGTACCAGTGTCGGCAGTTCGTTCATTCGCTCGCCGTGCCGGCGGCGCGCGGCCGGTGCCACCAGATGGACAGCGCGCCCGCGACCAGGAGCACGTGCAGGACCTTGAAATGGAACAGGCTGACGGCCGCCGCGGTGCCGAGCACGAAGAGAAGATCCCCGGCGCCGGCGAGGGCCTTTTTCGCGATCTGGACGGTGAGCGCGAAGACGAGCCCGGTGGCGGCCGCTGCGACACCGTGCAGCATGGCGACTACGACGGACCGGTTGCCGTGGATCCCGAAGGCGACGCCGGCCGCGAACATGAGCAGCGCACCGGGCAGGCACATGCCGATGACGGCGGCGGCCGCGCCCGCCGCGCCGCGCAACCGGTCGCCGACCAGGACCGACATGTTGGTCGCGTTGAGGCCCGGGAGCGTCTGCCCGATCGCCAGGCACTCGACGAAGGTGCGGTCGTCGATCCAGCGATGCTTCTCGACTAGGCTGCTGCGCAGGTAGGCCACCACACCGCCACCGAAGCTCGTGGCCCCGATGAGGAGGAAGGCGCGAAAGATCTGCGGAACGGTGACGTCTTCCGCCACCGGGCTACTCATGCGCGGTGGGCGGGTTGCCGTGCAGCTGGTAGACGACCCCCGTCTTGGTGGTCGAGAGGGCAACCCACTCGCCCAGCGCTTCCTGCAGTTCTACGAAGAACTTCTGCACCCGGTGCAGCGCCTTCTCGTGCAGCTCGTCGCGCCGGCGGAATCGCGTCTGGAAGGAGAACTCGCCCACGAGCGAGCGGTGCTCACCACGCGAGCGCCAGAGCGATGCGTTCGCCCGGGCCGTGATCCCCTTGCCGAAATCGAGGACACCGAGGTCCTGCAGCACCTCCTCGACGATCATCTGGTTCACGAGCTGCACCTGCTCGTCGCCGGCGAACGAGAGTCTCTGCAACACCGGAAGTGCCTTCGCAATCTCGCGGGCGGCGGTGTGTGTCTCACTGTCCGGCACGGCGCTCGTGAGGAACTGGACGGTGTGCGAGTAGAGGAGGCGGAACCCGCCGAGCCGTTCCTTGAGCGGCAGCGCCTCGGCCTTGAACTTCATGACATGCGGGCCCGGAATGCTCGGCCGCACGTCGGTCTCGGCCGCCGTCTGCAGGTCGGGATGACGGAACTTGAAGACCACCTCGGGCTCGCCCACCGGAAAACCGTTTTCGAAGAGCGTGCGGCGGCGCAGGATGAAGGCGTTGTTATAGAGCTGAAAGCCGGGCGTGTCGAGGAAGAGCACCTCCCGGATCTGCGGCGGCAAGCCGGCACAACCACTGATATCGAAATCGACACCGCTCGAGGCCGACGCGCGCCGCACGAGGTCGGCGAACTGCCGGAAACTCTTGACTGACGTGAACCGCTCGGCCTTGAGGATGAGCTTGCACTCGAGGTAGTGCACCTCGTCGAGCGGATGGCCGTCGCTGTACGTGCCCTGCTGCAACTCGGGCGCGGCGGGCACGTTCTCGAGCCCGGTCTCGAGTTCCACCCGGCCAGCGGCCTTCTCCTGCTTCCTCCTGGCCTTCTTCTCCTCCTTCTCCTGCTTCTTATCCTGCTCCTTCCGCCGTTTCTTGTCCTTCTTCGACATCCCGCCCCTCCCTGGATGGCTGCGTCAGGCCTGGCCGATTCGCCAAGATAACGCCTGTGCCGCCGGTCGACGCGGCATCAGCCCGTCACGCCGAGGGGACCCCAGTGCACACGTCCTTGAGCTTGCCGATGAAATAGACCCAGCCGAATGGGTAATCGCTGATGTCGGTGGTGCGATCGAAGCCGAAATGCACGAAGGTCACGCGGGTGCCCTGGCCTACCGATTCCAGGTGGAAGGCAATCTTCTGTCCGTTCACGGACTTGTCGCCCCGCCAGTCGGGCCAGTCGAGCACCAGCTTCTCGTTTGGTACGTATTCCAGGATCCTGGTGGGGCCGCCCTCGACATCGAGACCGTCGACCTGGTACTTCCACCCGAGGCTGTACCGGCCGCCGACGTGCGGCTCGACGACGGCGTCGGCGGCATCGAACCAGCGGCTGACCGTCCCGGGGTCCACCAGTGCGCGGAAAACCGCCTCGCGCGGTGCGTCGATCATGATGGTGAGACGCACCTCGGGTGACGGATCGGTGTAATCCGGCAGCACGACGCCGCTGCCACCGGCGAGGTGTGCGGCGAGGTTGCCGAACGCGAGCTTCCAGTGATCGGAGATGAGTTCCTTCTGCCGCGAGGTGGGCAGGTCGCCGCCGACATGATGATGCAGCGTGAGCCGGGTGCCGTCGCCATCGGCCGCGAGCGTCATCTCGACGCTCGTCGGCACACCGTACAATGGCCATGAGAAGGCGAGCGCACGGCCCGGCTGGAGGCGGCTGATCGGCTGCAGCACATCGCGTTTGTTGGGCGCACCGAGCGTGTGCTTTCCCCAGAAGCGATAGTGGCCATCGGGCGCCGCCTTGACGTCCACCTCCTCGGCGAACCACTGCCTCAGCTGCACCGGGTCGATCAGTGCGGCGAAGACCTGCTCCGGTGTTGCAGCCAGCTTCCACGAGTGCTCGTGGGTCCACGTCATGGGTGCCTCCGTGCCGGTGAGGGCCGTGCTTCCTGCTCCACGACACGCTTGAGATCGTGGAGTCGCGCCGCCCAGAAGACCTTGTAATGATCGAGCCAGCGTTCGACGTCGCGCAGCGGCGCAGGGTCGAGTGAATAGAGCCGCGATTGCGCCACGCGCCGCTCCCGCACCAGTCCGGCCGTCCGCAGCACCCGGAGATGCCTGGAAATGGCCGGCCGGCTGACCGGGAAGAGCGCCGCGATCTCGCCGGCGGAGCGCTCCCTGCCCCGAATGGCATCGAGGATGGCGCGGCGGGTGGGATCCGCGATGGCGGCAAAGGCCAGGGCTTCTGTAACCATACTGTTACAGAATATGCTACACCGACAGTGCCCGCAAGTGCGCCCGCGATTCGACTGGACGCGCCGACCGGGAAGGGCGATGCTACGGCAACTACTCAAGGGGACCGCAATGCGGCTGTCAGCACTCTCCATTCTCTTCGCCGCGCTTGCTGCGTGCACGCCAAAGGCCACTACTCCCTGGGTGGTGCTGCCTGCTACTGCCGATACCACCGGCAGCAAACTCACGATCGTGGGTACGGTGCACTACATCGAGCTGGAAGGCGGGGTATACACCATACGGAGCGAGGACGGGATCAACTACGACCCGACCAATCTCCCGGCAGAATTCAGCAAGGAAGGGCTGGCGGTCGAGGCCGAGGCCCGAAAGCAGGAGACGATGGCCGGCATTCACCAGGTGGGCCCGATCGTGACGCTCACCCGCATTCGCAACCGCTAGGAGCAGACCCATGGAGCGCACAGCAACGGCACACTGGGAAGGTGATCTTCGCTCAGGAACGGGCACGATGCGACTGGGCAGCGGCGCCTGGGAAGGACCCTACTCGTTCAAGACCAGGTTCGAGGGCGCCCCCGGCAGCAACCCGGAAGAACTCCTCGGCGCCGCGCACGCCGCCTGCTTTTCGATGGCGGTATCGGCCGGCCTCGCGAAGGCCGGCAAGAAGGCCACAAGCATCGACACCAAGGCAGCGGTGATCCTCGAGGGACTGGCGATCACAAGGATCGACCTCACCACGAATGCCGTAGTACCCGGGCTCACGGCAGCGGAGTTCCAGGCCGTTGCCGACGATGCGAAGGCGAACTGCATCGTGTCGAAGGCGCTGGCGGCGGTGCCGATCACCCTGCAGGCGACGCTCGCGGCGGGCTGAGGATCATCACTGGATCGAGCCGCCGAAATGGTTTCGGGGTAATTCCTTCAGGAGGAGACATCATGGCCACGGTACCAGGCGCGCGTGTGCGGCAGGTCGAGGCGTGTGTTGTGGTCCTGCTCGTGCTTGGAGGCTGCAAGCGGGGCGAGAAGGCCCCGGCCGACGACATGAGCACGCGGTCCACCACCGACGCGCCGGCCACGATCCCGTTCAACGCGTCGATCGACTGTACCAAGGCCGCCTCGAACGTCGAGCAGCTCGTCTGCAGCGACCCTTCCCTCTCCGCACTGGACCAGAAGCTCGGCACGGTCTACAAGGAGGCCGAGACGAAGCAGGGGGCACCAGTACCGGAATGGTTCGTGAACGAGCAACGCGAATGGAATGCCGACCGGGATGCTTGCGGCAAGGGGAGCAGCATGAAGGGCTGTGTCGATTCCGCCTACACACGTCGCATTGCCGCCATTCAGGCGAGGAACCTGCTGGTGCCGACCAAGGGCCCGGTGATCTACTCCTGTCCGCTCAACGGCGACCATGGTGAAGTGGTGGCGATGTTCGCCGATACCGACCCGCCAACGGTCGTGCTCGAGCGGGGCGACAAGAGCGTCGTCGCATACTTCGTGAAGGCGCCGAGCGGCGCCCGGTACGAGGGAAGCAACGTGACATTCGTCGACCGGGGTGGTGAGGTGCAGATCCTGTGGCTGGGGACGGCCCTCAAGTGCCGCGAGCAGGCGCCGAGTTCATGATACCGGTGTGGGTCGGTGTCGCGCTTACCGCGATCACGCTGATCGAAGCCACGAAGGCGGCGGCGCAGGACAGCGCGCCCTCGAAGGCGCCGGCCGGCGGTACGACGACCGCAAGCCAACCGGAGTACGACGGCTGGAAGGTCTTCCACTCCTATTGCGACCGCTGTCACGGCCAGGACGCGACCGGCTCGAGTTTCGCACCCAACCTGCGGCAATCGGTCGGCGCGAACGGCATGACCGAGTCGGCCTTCGCGGCGGCGGTCGCCGATGGGCGACCCGACAAGGGCATGCCTGCCTTCAAGACGATGATCACGGACGCCCAGATCGGGCAGCTGTACGCCTACGTGAAGACCCGCAGTGCCGGCACACTCGGTCCCGGACGGCCAAAGCGCGCATCCTGAACTGCAAGCAGTTGCACGACCCGCCAGCGGTATGTGAATTGCCCTCTAACCCCCGTCTATCACTGACCTTCGCCCTATCGGCGGTTCGAAGGCATTCGGCTCACGGGGAGTGCTCGCCAGTTGCCCAACCGGTA
>Ga0207691_10007198_pt1 | contig 10732 bp, 16 predicted proteins | sample KBSM13metaG_FD_184327 | JGI IMG/M metagenome (GOLD analysis project Ga0207691, IMG submission 184327) | Miscanthus rhizosphere microbial communities from Kellogg Biological Station, Michigan, USA - KBS M1-3 metaG (SPAdes) (version 2) | ecosystem: Host-associated > Plants > Roots > Rhizosphere >... | reverse complement strand
TTTCTGAATGTAATAAATCATTACCTATAAAAATATTATTACCATTCTCGGTAATTGAGATTCAAAGCAAGTTTATTATTACTTTTACAATGTAAACGCGTATCATGAAAAACAAATCAATACAGTCTATAATGTTAGGGCTCGCGACAATCTCCATAATTTTAGTTTCAAATGGAATTGTTTCGTACGCTCAAACAAACTCGTCGGATATAACAGTAGGATACAATTCATCAATTTCAAACTCCAGCTCTACTACTGTGAATAATGCAACATCAACATCTGATAATCCAGTTGTGCAATCCATAGACGCGGCAATTAAGGCAATAAAGGACGGAGATAAAGACACTGGTAAAAAGTTACTTCTCAAAGCAGAAGAAGCACTAGAAGGTAAATCTGATCTGGTAGATGCTGAAAAACGTGTCGAAGCTTCACTCGCGGCACTTAAAGATGGTGATAACAACGCAGCAATTTCACATGCCGAAGAAGCAAAGAAGAGTCTTTCCTAATTACCACTTTTGGTAATTATTTCTTGGTTTGGAAGGTTCTGAATTGATAAATCACAAACTCATTGTCTATTCATTAGCAAGTATCCTGGTTATCATCGGAATCGTTTATTTCCTAGTAGCAAATAGTGAGTATGAAGATTCTAAAGAGTTATCTGACATGGGAATAAAAGGCGAAACGGCTGAAAAACAATTTGAAGCTTCATTCTTTGTATCCAGTGGCATAGTTAATTTCGTACTTGCTGCATTGGTAATAAAATCGAACAGAAGTATAGTGCCATACTTAGCTTCAGCTGGAATCTCAGCGGGACTGATTGCTATCTATGTAGCATCTAGAACCGTAGGCGTTCCGGTAGTGGGGGTAGAATATTATATTGGGCGACTTGACATGATTTCAAAAATTCTTCAAGCTGTCGCCATCGTCCTGTCAGGTCTTGCTATCCATAGTATAAGGAACTCAAGGGTGCTGAAAAAAATCATCTAGTCGACTCCAAAATCTTACTTTTTGTTAATTATGAGATATCCAGTATATCCTCCGGGATTTGAGGATTCACATAGCTGATACTTCTAAACATAATAAATCAAGTCTAACTTTCTTTAGAATTACAAAGATATTTGTAAAGGTCCATGTTGAGTTAGTCAAGTAAAATGGATACCTATTTTGTAATCGTAATAATCCATATTCTAGTCGGATTCTTTTTGGTATATGTTGCTGCCAAGGCTTATAAGAGAACAAAATATTTTCCAATGCTTCTTCTTACATTTGGCTTTTTTCTCATAGTTATTGGTGATACCGTCCTGGGAGACTTTCTTAATATTAATGACGAAAGTACTATCAAGATGATCGAAGAATTAGCTGAGGTATCAGGCTTTTTACTGGTAATAGTTGCCGTGATAAAAAGTTGAACAATGAATCAACTGGAAAGGAAATTCTATCCATACTTACGGATGAACCTTCATTACAAATAATGAAGTTACTTGATAAAAGAGAACTCAGTGCGCGAAATATTTCATCAACTCTAAATATACCAATCTCGTCGACTTACAAAAAAATGAAGAGACTAGAGGAGCTCAAATTAATAAGAGTAACCAAAGTAATAAGAACACTAGATGGAATGGATGAGTCTTTTTATACTCTGTCGATTAAACAAATAAGCGTTACTTACAAGAATGATACATTTTCATTTGATATTCAACAAAAGGCATTTGATGATAAAATAGTTAGACTTTGGCAAAAATTCAAAAATTAAAATCGTCGTGCTGTCATCTCCACATATGTGACATCATCCACGGATTTAGAGGAAATGTTACAAATTGCATATGAAAACTATTTTACACATGACAGATCCCTTTTCGAGTAACTCATGAGCTTTAGGTGCCTCATTCAACGGCATTCGTGCAGCAATGATAGGTTTGATTTTACCCTGCTTGAGCAGATTTAATAGAACTCTCAAATCTTCACGAAACCAATTTACCCAAAGGTCAAAAAGCCCCGCGCTGGTAAAGTATGGGTCAAATCACCCGTTGAATTGATGGTGGCTATAAGAGTATATTCCAAAAGATCCGTTATTTCAAATAAATATAAGCAAAATAATGATAAAACTCGTCATTAAAACCAATTTGCGAGTAAGATTGGATATAATACCATAGCGGATGTCATACTTTACAAACATTCTTCACATAAGAAACATATACTTTCGGGGAACGAAGTTGATCATATCACTTAACTACCACTAAAATGATCGTGTCTATGGAATCTTTCTCTTATGGGGAATAGATTGAAAACTTGAAAAACTTGGAATCATTATGGCTTCTTTTCCAAGGCTTTAAATAGTCGTATTACTAACTTGTAGTAATGAAAACATCAATGGACAAATCTCCCGGCTGGATGAGAGGCGTGCAAATAGGACTTGGTATTCTCGTTGTTATATTATCAATTTATGCTCTTGCATATCCAGGAGCTGCGTTTGTCTCTTTAGTATTAATACTTGGCATAATTTTATTCATTGTAGGAATTGAGAAGATAGTTTCCGGAATATTCCTTCCTATCAAGGGTAGAGGGGCAACGATAGGCCTTGGCATACTTGCCCTTATATTTGCAGGTTTTGTGATTGCGTTTCCAGGATTTGCTACATGGATTATAACGGTCTTCATTGGCATTGCACTTCTCTTTGGTGGTGCTGCCAGCATAGTTCAGGCGTTCTCAGGAAGGGAATCTGGATGGAAGAAAGCTTTCCTTATCGGAGTAGGCGCTTTGTTGATAATTATAGGAATCACGACCCTTGTGTCTCCTATTTTTGGTGCACAATTTGCAGGATTTGTTATAGCGATAGGACTATTGATAGCAGGAATTCAGATGATTGCAGCAGGTGCTACAGGCAGAAAAATTATGCTTGACTCATCTATTACCAAGTAGAAATGGATGATATAGAAACTGAGGTATGTCTTACTACAAGAAAGAAATTAGTCCCATTCTCCTTGAATCTAAGTAATCTTGGAGCTGACACCGATAATTGTTTTATATATTTATAAGGTAACTTCCTTCTATATAGTTAGAGAAGATATATAATTGTTAGAAAAGACATTGAAAAGTATTGAGCCCTTTACATCAAGCTCAGAAAAGAATTCGAGATTCTGTATAGGGTGCGGAGAACTTGCAACCAAGTTAGTCAAATACAGTACTGAAGGAGCAATAATAATAGAGAAGTATTGTGATAAATGCGCTAAAGCAATTGAAGATAGTTCGGCTAAATAGTGCCAAATATGTTTAGTCACAAACAGCATAATAGAGCGACAAATATGTCAGATAGAAGGTAATTTGTCGATAAGATGCTTGGATTCCTCAAAACGGTAGGGTAAATGCAACTTGCTTTACAAGGCGAATCTCTCATGAGCTGATTTTAGCGCATATAACTTGTTTGGAGAAATTCTCAGAGACTTAGTCCTAATTGATAAAGTCAATTTCCAGAACTCAAATCTTGCAGGACAAAACTAAACACGGAAAATCCTGAATACGGTAATTATATGTCTGCGGTCATCAAGTTGTACATTATAACCCTCCAACCTACCAAGAATTCGAAATTAGGAATAAATTTTAAAGATGGTCTTCTAAAAACACATTGTGGAAAGTATTAATTTTGTATGCCTTGGTCAAACCGAATTTGTAAAGGAGTTAGGGAAGAAAGGGCAGTCAAGTGATATTACAACATATGATAATAAAAAAGATGACAGAATCATGACCTACGTAATACCATCAGGCTTTCCTGACAAGATCCAACCATTAATTACTGCAGTAAATTTAGGAGAGTATTCTATAATTAACGTTGACAAACTAGATAGGTTTCTAGGAGAACAAATAGTAGCCTTAGATCTACTGGAACTAAATAAAGGATTTCTCCTTCATTCTTACGGAGTTGAGAGCAAGGCTCTTAAGAGTCTTTTAAAAAATACCGTTGCCTCATCATTCAAGGTTGAACAGAATATTGAAAGTCTTAAAGAGAGTATCAGTTCTTTATCTCCGGTGAAAAGAGATGGACCAGCAATTATCAATATAGATAACATATTTAATGTAAAAGGAGTGGGTGTGGTCGTATTGGGTATGCTTAAACAGGGAGTTATCAAAGTACACGATGAGCTATTACTATTTCCTCAAAATAAAACGGTTACAGTTAAAAGTATACAGATGCATGATAAAAATGTTGAAGAGTCACATAGTCCAGCTAGGGTAGGTCTTGCTCTAACAGGCGTTTCTTTTGATGAGATAACTAGGGGAGATATTCTTTCCAATTACAACCATTTTACTTCTGCCGACCAAGAATTGATTATTGATTTCGATATGGTGCCATTTTATAAGAATGACCTTTCAGAAAATCACTCCTATCTTTTGTCCATAGGGACTCAGATCAGGCCTGCAAAGATAGAGAAATTAGGGAATAATAAACTTAAGATTTTGTCTGATAATATATTTTCATTTAAAGCCGAAGATATTGCAATCCTCTTAAATCCAGATAGTAAAGATATACGAATAGTGGGTTCAGGAAGAATAAGTGTATGAAATCCTGGTATATCTCGCTCTATAAGTTCAGGTATTGTACTTGAGTTTAAAACCAGAATTTAGTAAATAGATACAAAAATCCAATTTATCCATGGTAAGCTAGCATTAAGGAATATGGTTTAAAACGTAAAGATATGTCATGGCAATATTGAAAGTTCAATTCAGCACCGCTTAATAATTCTAACAATAATTGGAAAAACAACAAAATGATTTTCATAGAACATATCTAGCCGAAATCCTAAATAATTTGTTTATGTGTATATTATCAATCCATGGCTCAGCAACAACTTTTAAAACAGGAATCGTCTGTATCTGAAGTTCTAAGCAACCATAAGAAGCAGTTAACACGGAATATCGAGCAACATACCGATGAGCGGCATATGAATACACTTAATCAACAATCAAAGCAAGAATCATCTATCTCCCAAATAATACGTACATATGGAAAACAGTTTACACAGATTAGAAAGCAGTATACCGACGGACTTGGTGGAAGATGTGTTATGGGTGTTATCATGTCATATTACGGTTGGGATGGTAAATGCATCAGTAACGCAGAAAGAAGGTTATATGCTGCATTAGTTGCTTTGAGACAGGCCGGTATAACTAAAGAATTACTCATAGAGCTGAATGATTCTGGTGCGACATTCGACGAAATAGCCGATTATCTCGACAACATTAAGAATCGTTAGAGTAATGGTTAATCGTGGAAAGCATTGGGATCATAAGGGCAATACTTCACAAATCGAGAGGTTATCAAATGTACCTGGATGACTCTATATTCAATAGAGAACCCTAATGCTTCTCATGATTCTTGATTGTTAGAAGGGCTGCACTCTTTGCAGCGAATTCAGCCCTCTTTTCAGAAACACTATCACTCCCTATTATTATTACATCTTTATCAATTGGGTTTAAACCTACCATGAGCAGCTTACGTATCTTGTGTTCATTCCTTAGTGCATCAAGTTTTGTTCCAGCTAAAAGAAATTTACCATTTCTGAAGATAAGGGTAGTTGCACCTGACGCTTCCATCTTTATTGCAGCATCTCTTTGTTCTATTCCGGTCTTTACCGCAGAACTCATTTGCTTTAAAATTACGGCATAGTTGAATTTTCCTAAAGCCACAGAGCATTTTGGTAATTTCATCTCCGACGGAATTGAGGTTTTAATGTCAGAAAAAAATAAGTGCCCTTTTTGGGTCAGCTTCGTTCCAGCATTGGAAGATTCAACTAGGTTCTCCATCTTTAGGTGTCTAAGAAGTGTTCTAATTGTTCCTTCGCCGAGAGTTAATTCATTTCGCAGGATATCTCTGCTAACATGTCCCTTCTCCTCAATAAGCTGTAAAGTTTTAAAAACATGCATGACATCAAATGAAAGAGCTCTGCTCGGGGCATATTTGCTTGCAACCAACTGAAGTGTTCTAACATACGTATGCAATACTAGTATGAGAGTAGCAGAAAGTTATATCTATATTATACTAATTACCTTGACTGGAAGATTGGCTAAACCATCCAATAATTTAAATACTCTGAAGTTTTTACAAAAGAGAATGTCTACTCTCAAACTAATGACAAAAGAAAAACCTGGCGAGATGGGAATCGCAGTTGGAATTCTGGTTGCAATTTTGATTTTTACCATGTTTATTGTTGGCTATGACCAAGGTCAACTGTTTAGCATAGCTCAAGGTCAGGAAGCATTTGATAATATGTGGATACACGAGTTCGCTCATGATATGCGACATACTGCTGGATTTCCCTGTCACTAGTTCCCTGTCACTAGTTTCGTTCAATAGGCGTAATATTTGAGAATACTGCTTTTTCTTGCAATTACAATTCTTTCTGGTGCGTTAGCCGGTACAATCCTTGGTATCATCAATCTTGGACTGGTAGAACCCTACATCGACCAGGCAATTGGCATAGAAATACAGAATTCAGTTTCCTCAGGGGAGAACGTAGATTTAGCTGAAATCGCACACTATCGTATTTGGCAAAAAGGTGGTGAAATAGTTGCTGCAGCAGTATATGGAATTTCGCTAGGAGCGTTGTTTGGAATCATTTTTGCGTACGCAAGAAATGCATTACCTGGAGATAATAACAAGAAGAAAGCATTGTTTTTAGCTGGTATTTTGTGGTTTGTTTTGTACCTTGTAGTGGCTCTAAAATATCCTGCAAACCCACCGGCAGTGGGAGACCCTGAAACAATTTACTATCGTGAAGCCTTGTATGTAGCTTTTATTGCAATTTCTGGTTTTACAGCATTGGGTCTAGCACTATTATGGAACAGGGTTAAGATAAACTCGAAAAAGATTGTGTTCCCATTAGTTTACGCAGGAATAATGATTGTTGCATATTTGGCTATGCCTGCAAATCCGGACTCCATAAATATATCAATGGAACTCGTCCAGAGTTTCAGGGTTTGGACAGCCGTAACTATCGGAATCTTCTGGGGACTGTTAGGAATCATCTTTGGTTCACTCTGGGATAAATTTGTACGTCCTGGGGAACCTAGATTGACGACTTTTAATTAAGATTGTCAACTCTAGTATAGGGTTCTCTCTCAAATTATGATTCTTGCATTATCAGTTCCACCGAACCCGACCTAAGCTTTACCATGATTAGTAATAGAAATTATGTATTCTTGTTTTATTACTGACGTATGAAACCTTTGTTATCCATGTAAGCTTCCCGTGACCACTGCTCCATTTCTTTGTCTGACAGTTCGGCTCTTATTTTGAAGATAGAATCTGCATCTTTTCCCACAGGATTTCTTATCTCTGGGTTGGGTAAATTTAGCACGTCTAAAATTGTTTGAGCAACTTTGGAAGGGTGAGAGGAATAAGCAGTAATTGACTCAAATCCTTGAAAGACTTGTTGTACCTTCTTGGCGTACGGAGATTTATTTGAATCAAAACCTTTGGCATACTTGCTATTATCCAAAAAGCCACTACTGACATACCCTGGCTCAATCAATAGTATATTTATGTTAAAGTCATCAAGTTCTTGTCTCAGAGATTCTGTGAAACCTTCTATGGCAAACTTGCTTGCATGATATGCAGTTAAAAATGGAAGTAGGCCAACTTTTCCACCAACGGAACTTACATTTATTATTGTACCCTTTCCCTGTTTTCTCATAGTTGGTATCACAGCTTTTGTGGTTCTTATCACACCAAAAAAATTTGTTTCAAACTGCTGTTTTATCTCCTCCAGGCTTGATTCCTCAAGAGGGCCAAACAAGTCATAGCCTGCATTATTGATGAGAACATCTATCCTATCGTTATCTTTGACAATCTTGTCTATGGCCTTATTTACGGATAAATCGTCGTTTACATCTAATTGAGCTACGTTTAGTTGGAGATTTTCCTCAGAGGCAATTTTTATGAGTCCCTCGCTCTTACTCATATTTCTCATAGTTGCATATGTTTTGATTTGGTTTCTTGCTAACAGAAGCGATGTTTCATAACCTATTCCACTGGAACTACCTGTTACTACAGCTACTTTTGACATTCCATTCAATTATCACATTGTAATATATGAATATGAGTCAAACAATGACAAAATCTATTCTCAAGAAACCAGGTCCGCATTAACTTTTGAAGTATTAGATAACGGATGAAGACTATTGGCATTGGAGGCTATCAAGATCTAGAATGAAGGTCTATTTGATAGGCGCGTGACCATTGAAAATCCTCATCTTGGATAGTGAGTACATCATTATGCGATTTCGTTTTGTTCTAGACTTTTGTGCCAACATGTTAATATAGTAAATTTATCAGATCAAATATATGAAATACAGAAGCAGAACAGAAATAGTATCAATGATTCTTGAAGCAGCAAACGGTGGTGCAACTAAAACAAAAATCATGTACAAAGCCTTCCTCAGCTATGCTCAATTGAAAGAATATCTATCCGTACTTATTGAAAATAATTTACTCGAATATCTAGAAGGTGTACAAACCTACAAAACCACTGAAAAAGGATTTAACTTGTTGAAAATGCATAACGAAATTGGAGAACTTCTCCAAAGTCCAGTAAGAGAGTCAAGGATACAATAAATAAAAAGTGTTGGGTTCCTAAATCGTAATTCTAGTCTTATCGGTTCCAGCGAACCCGACCTAATTTTTACCATTATCAGTATTGAGTGGTGACTTTTTCTGTTTGTTTTCATCCAAATCGAATGTTGTTAAAAGAATTGCCCTCATTGAGCAATTAACATTTTTTATAACTTTAGGAATTTCATTCCATTCATTGCTGGTATTCTCAAATCAGAAATCACATAGCAGTAATACTTTGCATTTAAGCAAACGTAACAAATGTTAATAGAAAGGCAAAATTTCATTCTGTTTGTATTCTACTGAGAGTAATAGGGCCGATAATCGGTTAATTTTATTGTTTCCATACTTCATTAGGAATTAGCATATTGCCTATCATCTGCAGCAATTTTGGATTGATCGTTATAAAGTTTAAAGTCCTATTCAATATTAATGAACAAACCATTCATTGCAGTGACAACGCTTGCTCTTTCGTTGGTTCTCTCGTTTCCAATGATGAGCTTAACACAGCAGCAATTCGCAGCAGGACAACAATCTGAAGAAAAAATCGATGTACCGCTCAATTTCACCTTAAAGGCAAAAGGTGATGGTGGAGATGGCGGTGAAGAAGGCAACGCTTCCTCAACCAAGGACGTTATTGTTACCTTAAAGGTCCTAACTAGTCAGAACGGAAGTCCAACCGAAATACCGATAACCGCAAAGGTATCTAATGATACCAAGACACAGAATCTAGAACTGTGCTCCTCCTTGCAAGAAGGAAAGGAAGTGTGCAATTCACTTAAAGATCTAATGAAGTCCAAAGGTGAAAATCAGTCATCTAGTGAATCTAGTGAATCAAGCGGATCTGACAACTCAACAAACAAAAACAAAAATAACGATGACGAAGAAAACAACTAGGCAATTTACCTAGTTAGAAAATTTTTTTTACTAATATTCAAATAAGTTAAAACAGATATCATTATCTTGGTTTTATTTTCTTTCGTGCAGGAATAAGATTCAGTTTATTTAGCAACATAAACCTTTTATTATTTGTTGAGCATACGTTGATCGGTTAAGATAAAATATTGACGACAATTGGTGAATTAATGAGCAATAAACTTGAGACCATTGAAGCATCCGACTTGGTTCAAGTGGCGGCAAAAAAAATGCGCGATAAGAAGATTAGTTCCTTAGTGGTAATAGACAGTAGTAACAAGCCGGTGGGGATCATAACAGAACGAGACTTTGTAACGAAGGTATGTGCCGATGGCTCTGATGGTAAAAAGATGAAGGTGCAAGATATTATGTCAGATGTGCTTGTGACTACGGATGCCATATCGGATGTTGAAGTTGCAGCCGATATAATGTTACAGAATAAAGTTAGACATTTGCTCGTCGTAGAAGGAGATGATATAAACAAACCACTCGGAATAATTACGCCGACTGACTTCACTGGTTACCTCAAAGAAAATTTGAATATGGACGCTGTAAATGCAAAGATACTTGAATCGTTAAAACAGACAGAGGCAGAGTCAGATAAATACGAATAATCTTGTCTGACGATTTTCTAATATTAAATTACGAAAAAGTTATTTATCTTTTTTGAATTTAATTTATTACACATACACTGATGCATGGTAAAGGTAGGATAGGTTTATTTATTTACAATAATCCGTAATTAGGAACTACCCCCCTTAAATCGATCTAGTCTTTTAGATTCCTCTTATACGAAATTAGATGCTTCATAACTGCTGAACGAAGATCCTTTAACCGAATAGGTTTTTGTAGAAAGTCATTTATGATATCCGCTTTCGTATATTCTTGAAATAATTTATCATCTATTTCGAATGCAGTCATAAGTAACGTTCTTACTAGAGGATTTTCTTTCTTAACTTTCTTTAAGAATTCTATACCGCAAAGGCTTGGCATTCTCAAATCAGAAATTATTAAGAAGTATGTATCCTTGTTGGTTATGAAATGTTCTAGAGCGATGAAGGGATCGGTAAATGTAAATATCAAGATATCTTTAATACCACTAAGGCATTCTCTAAATAAATTCACGATGTCTAATTCATCGTCCACTATGGCAACTAGCCACTTCTTAGTCACCAAAAAATCAATAACCTTCTACCAAACCCTGATTATTCC
>Ga0207691_10007197_pt1 | contig 10733 bp, 12 predicted proteins | sample KBSM13metaG_FD_184327 | JGI IMG/M metagenome (GOLD analysis project Ga0207691, IMG submission 184327) | Miscanthus rhizosphere microbial communities from Kellogg Biological Station, Michigan, USA - KBS M1-3 metaG (SPAdes) (version 2) | ecosystem: Host-associated > Plants > Roots > Rhizosphere >... | reverse complement strand
CAACGCGGCACGCTGCATGTGAACCGCAAGAAGAACGGTGAGGCCGGGACTCATCCTTTGTCCGGCCGCGAGCTGCGAGCGTTACGACAGCTCAAGCGCCGTCGGCTAAGACCACCATGAAGCTCCTTTCCCTCAACAAAGGAGCCGTTCATGCATACCACCGCAGCGACTACGCTATGTGCAATACCTTGGAACAAGGGCAAGCTGCTTGGCCAGAAGCCACCATTGAAGCTAAAGGAGATTTGGGCTATCCGGATTCGGCTACAGCTCGATCATCGCTCCCGCGAACTAGCGCTGTTTAACTAGCGATTGACAGCAAGCTGCGCGGTTGCGATCTGATTGGCCTCCGCGTTCCCGATGTGGTCCAATTGACCCAGGCTGCGACGAAGTAGTAGCAACCCTTCGTCTGGCTCAGTGGCAAGCAAGGTAGTCACAGCGTCGCCAGCAAACCGACCTCGCGGATGTCGGGCGGCCCGATGATCTCCCACTCTGTATGTCGCGCCGCGAGTTCGTGCTTCTCCGCCACGTAGCGCGCCTTGACCCCCTTGCCGGTCAGCCGATCGCGATAGCGGAAGTGAAGGAAGTTCGAGGGCAGGCATGCGCTACTCGCTACTTGGAGCAGACAAACCTCAGAATCGGTCTGTACGGCGTTCGTCGCGGGATGTTGCTTCCCGTTATCGGCGCGACGTACAGCCACTCCGATTGTCGTTCCCACGAATTCACGCTCTTTCCCTGCGCCATCGGTTCCGAATACTCGGTCACCGCAACGCTTCTAAGCCGCTCGCCGCCGCAATCGATCTCATATGACACTCGCCGGGACCGCGTGCCTGCGGGCTCTTGCGTCGCGTAGCTCTGTATGACGACTCCGCGCCGGAATTCGCCCTTGTCGCTGATTAACGCGGGGTCGAGGTAGTACACCGTGTCCGTGGTCTCGGTGAGCTTCACCCAGTCGGCCCACGCGGACGCGGCAGCGAGCAGCAATATGGCGCAAAGGATGGCGCGCATCATTCGCCTCTATGCAAATATCGTACGCCTGTTCCACAAGTAAGTACGACACGATCTCGACCCACGGCCGCGACACCTGCGCGCTGGCTTTCACTCAACGCGGTTGTTGGCTATGGCCGAGGCTGTGTGGAAAGCCCTATCTCCGTGCCGTTTCCACACAGCCTCACCCGGTGCGGACATCTTTGAGTTGCCAAAACTGTCGTTCGGGATGGCTGGATTGGGGCGCGGTCAGTGCCGCCCGGCAGCCGTCATCTGCTGCGCCACCCACGCTGCTTCGATTTCGCGATGTTCCGGAATGTTGTCGAGATAGCTCTGGCGTAGCGTGCTCCTCGGCGTGAGGCAGGAGCAACTCACGCAAACATCGTCGCTACCCAGGTCCTGCAGGGCAGCGTCGGCGTCGACGGCCTTGTTGGGACGTCGGAATCTACGAGTTGCGCTTCCTGCTGGAAGATGGTTTCCCGGAGCAGCGTGATAACGCCCTTGCGCTTGGCGAACCACTGCCGGCGCAATCGGGTGAGCTCGCGCAGCGCATCCGATTTGCTGAGGAACATGAGCGGGTCATCCAGCGATAGCTGAATCCCAGCCGATTCAGATCATCGAGCATCCCGGGCCAGGTCGCGGTCGAAAAACCGCGCACCGAGGCGACGCGTAGATGCTGCTCACCCACCATTGGCTTCAGCCCGCCGGTAAGCGGTGCATCGGCCGACAGTGCGTCGAGATGAAACGGTGTTGCGGGAACCGCGACCGGATGGCTGCGCGTTGAAACGCTCGCGTGCAGGTGGGGTGAGGGGCGAATACCGTCTCGCTACGGGTGACGAAGTACTGAAGGCCGCGCGGCAAGTCATCGGGCGTCGAGTTCGTCGAGGCACCTCTATGACTTCACCCCAGATCGTACGCGACTACCTGCGCACCAAGCTCGCTGAGTTGCCGCACGAAGTCTTCGTTACGCTCTTGCTCTTTGAATCGCGAACCAGCAGTTCGAGGGATTTGGATTGGGAAGTGGATTGCGACATGCTCGTGCTCCGGCCTTGTTCGGGCGGGATTGCCCGAGACCGGCGGAACACGGCGCAGCGCAGCTGTCAGAGGGTCGATAGACGGCCGTGAGGACGCAAGCTCACGAAGTGAGCGCAGCCCCTTGACGGCGAGAACGGCGTGGTACGGTCGGTCGATAGGCAAATGCCAACAGCCCCAGACTGGTGGCTAGAGAGTCAAGCCGTCCCGAGTGGGGGGCGCTCGAGATTTGCATCAGTAGGCTGTTAGAGAACGGCTTGCAGTGGGTGCCCGACGCCAACCCTCGCAGTTCTTGGCGCTCGCCGCATAGTCCCCGGGAGTGCGTAGCGGAGCTCGGCAGCAGGATGTACCTTCCATCAACAAACTGAGCGCACTCTGTATTTCAAGACGGTCGGCCGTTGTCGAGGCACGCGGCACCGTTTTTAGCAACGCCGCACCGGCGCGACGCGATGGGCAGTCACGACCCTAATGGTCGGAATTGGTATTGATGTTAAGGATGTCGCTGCACTACGAAATTGATTTGACAAATACCATGGTGTTTCGTATTGTGCGTTCTAATCTCCCTCCGGTTGCCTAGGAAGGGCGGCAGAAAAAGTAACTAGGTCTCTCGCACCTGAAACGACGCGCCAGCAGCGAACTGCAGTGTAGGCCGCGTCGCTATATCGAGAACGAAGGAAAAGCCGTGAAGAAGAGGATGGCCATACTGGACGACTACCAGAACGTCGTTCGTGATTATGCTGATTGGTCGGCAATCGAGGACCGCGTGGACATCACCGTGTTCCACGACACCATCCACGACCCCGATCGCCTCGCTGAGCGGCTTGCGCCGTACGAGATTCTGCTCACCAACCGCGAGCGCACGCCGTTCCCCGCAAAGCTCATCGAGCGCCTGCCCAACCTGCGCCTGCTGGCAACGACCGGCATGCACAACCACGCAATCGACACCAACTTTGCGCGCGACCGCGGCATCTTCGTCTGCGGGACGCAGTCGGATACCGACAGTACCGCCGAGCTGACGTGGGGGATGATCTTTGCTCTCACGCGCAACCTCTGCGTCGAGGACGCAAACATGCGTGCTGGCGGATGGCAGTCGACCGTGGGCTTCGGCATGACGGGGAAAGTGCTCGGCATCCTCGGCCTCGCGCGCATCGGTGCGCAGGTCGCGACGATTGGCAAGCTGCTCAATATGCGCGTGGTCGCGTGGAGCACCAACCTGACAGCAGAGCGCTGCGCGGAGGTTGGCGTCGAACTGGTCGACAAAGCGACGCTTTTCTCGATCTCGGATGTGCTGTCGCTCCAGATCCGACTTTCGGAGCGCACCCGTCATATCGTGGGTGCGGAGGACCTCGCACGGATGAAGCCAACGTCCTACCTTATCAACACTTCGCGCGGTGCCATTGTCGACGAGGCGGCGCTTGTCAACGTGTTGCGCAACAGGAAGATCGCCGGCGCGGGTCTTGACGTGTTCGACATCGAGCCGCTGCCGCGGGACCACGTGCTGCGCACTTTGCCCAACACCCTGTTGGTGCCGCACCTTGGTTACGTCACGGACGGCATGTATCGCAATTATTGGCCGCAGTCGCTCGAGAACGTGGTCGCATATCTTGATGGCAATCCTATCCGGCCCATCAAGGTCATCTGACCTGCGACCATGGCTTCGTCCACGCTGTCCATGAAACTCGAGCTTCGCGACGTGGCGCTGCGCTTCGGCGGACTGCAGGCGCTCGACGGCGTGGATCTCGCCGTGAGCGAAGGAGAGATCCGCGGGATCATCGGACCCAACGGCGCAGGCAAGTCGACGTTGCTCAACGTCATCTGTGGCGTACACCAGCCGGATAGCGGTGAGGTCCTGCTCGACGGCGAGCGAATTGCGGGCCGTCCGGCCAGCGAGATTGCCGGCCGCGGCCTTGCGCGAACGTTCCAGACCTCGCAGATGTTCAAGGGCATGACCGTGTTGGAAAGCGTCATGACTGGATTGCATTCTCGGCTTCGCGCCAGCCCGTGGAGCGCAATGCTCTCGCTCAGGTCGGTACGTGACGAAGAGCGCAAGGCGGCGGCTGATGCGACGGAACTCCTGCGGTTCATCGGCTTCGCGGATCTCGCCGATCGTGAGTCGTCGCGACTCTCGTTCGGGCAGCAGCGCCTTGTCGAGATCGCGCGCGCACTTGTCAGCGAGCCGCAGATCCTTCTGCTCGACGAGCCTGCGGTGGGGCTGAGCGTAGTGCGTGTTAAGGAACTGGACACGCTGTTGCGGCGCATCCGCGAGGAGCGCGGCGTAACGATCGTGATGATCGAGCATGTCGTGAACCTCGTCATGGGCGTGTGCGATTTCGTGACGGTGATGAATTCCGGCAAGCCGATCGCGGACGGCACACCCGATGTGGTTGCGAGCGATCCGCAAGTCATCGAGGCCTACCTCGGGACCGGCAAATGCTGAACGTCGAGAATGCGAACGTGTGGTACGGCGTTACACCGGTGCTGCACGACGTGTCATTCGAAGTACCGGACAAGCAGGTGATCGCATTGCTCGGCGGCAATGGCGCCGGCAAGTCCACCACTCTCAACATGTTGAGTGGATTGCTGAAGCCGCGCAGCGGCACCGTTACGCTTAAAGGGAAACGGGTGGATGGCCTACACCCCCACGACATCGTCGTGCGCGGCATGGCGCAGGTCCCGCAAGGCCGCTACATGTGGCCGACGATGTCTGTCCGCGACAACATTGCGCTGGGCGCGATCACCCGGCACGACAAGGCGGCGATACGCCGCGACACCGCGGCGGTCCTCGACATATTCCCGGTCCTGGCGGAGCGCGGCAGCGCGCGTGCGGGCGACTTGAGCGGGGGCCAGCAACAGATGCTCGCGATCGCCCGCGCGTTGATGAGCCGGCCGAGCATCCTCTTAATGGACGAACCATCCCATGGTTTGTCCCCGAAGCTCGTCGAAGAAATGGTCGCGATAATTCGCCGTCTCAACGAGAGCGGGCTCGCCATCTTGCTCGTCGAACAGAACGTGGGTGTAGCGGCTGCGCTCGCCTCCGTAGCGCATGTGCTGCGCAACGGCAAGATCGCGCTAACCACCACCGGCGCCGAGTTGATCGGAAACGCCGAGTTGCTGCACAGCTACCTCGGCCGCTAGATGGACGCACCGCAATGCATTTTCGGTTACCACAATGAGTTGGAGCGCAACCGGGTCGAAACTGTGCCTGACGTCGATGTCCCCGTGCGAGTCAATGCGCCCGGTTTTTTTTGCATTCGCAACCAACTGGAGACTGTCCATGCGCAAGCCACTGCCTTTCGTACTCGCGCTGAGCCTTTGCTCAGCTGGGTTCGCCCCTTCGGTCTTTGCCGAGGAAGGCATCACGCCGACCACAATCAAGATCGGGACGATGGTGGCGCTCACGGGACCGCTGTCGCCACTGTTTATTCCACAGGTCAACGGCACGCAGATCGTGTTCGACGAGGTGAACGCGGCCGGTGGGATCCACGGCCGCAAGATCGAGTACATCCGCGAGGATGACGAGTGCCTGCCGGCAAGAGGCGTCGGCGCGATCAAGAAACTGATCTACGAGGTGAAGCCGTTCATCATCGTCGGCGGCGGCTGCAGCAATGCGGCGATCGCGGAAAAACCCGAAATCATCGCGGCCAAGATTCCCTGGATCATCACGGCATCGACGGCCGACGGGCTTACCGATCCGGTCAGCCCTTACATCTTTTCGTCGATCTCGCCAGCCTGGACCGAGGCCTACGGCATCCTGCAGCTCGCCATTGACGACAAGAAGCAGCGTATCGCTGTGGTGTACCAGACAGACGCCTGGGGCAAGGCGCGCATCGAGCCGCTGCGCGAGGCGCTCAAGAAGAAGGGGATCGTTCCGGTTGCAATGGAAGAAGTGTCGCCGGAGCCCACGGATCTCACTCCGACGGCGCTGAAGATCCAGGCCGCGAATCCCGACATCGTTCTGATGCTTTTGTATCCGAAGGCCGCGGTGCCGTTCCTGCGAGACAGCTTCAAGGTCGGCCTCAAGCCGACGATGGTGGGCGTCTCGCCGCTACTCGAGATCGATCAGATCGCGAAGGGCGCCGGCGGACCCGAAACCGTCGCGAATTTCCGCGTGCTCGGCGCGGCGGGCTACGGTCCGGAAGATGCACAAGTCGCGCAGTGGAAAGCGAAAGTGGAGAAGCGCTTCGGCGATCGCTTCAATCTCTACCACCTTCAGGGCATCGCCGGCGGGCAGTTTGCCGTCGAGGCGCTCCGTCGCGCGGGACCGGACCCGACGCGCGAAAAGATCCTGACCGCAATGTCCACGCTGGAAGCCAAGGCCGACACGTACGCAGGACCCTTCAAGTGCACGCCCACCGATCACCAATGCCAGAAGACGCTGGGCATCTTCGCGCTGAAGGACGGGCGAATCACCGGTGTAGGCCAGACCACACCCTCACGCTGATGCGCTAACGGGAACACATGCACGAACCCCGCTGGCCGGGGTCTAGCCCTGCCGGAATGCCTGCGGAGAAGATTGAATGCTGCTGACTTACTTGTTGGTGTCGGGAATCACCAGTGGCGCGATGTACGCACTGGTCGCCGTGGGTCTCGTGATCTGCTATCGGACCACCGGCCATCTGAATTTTTCGCACGGTGAAATGTATATGGTGGGTGGCTACTTCGCCTTTACTTTCCACGTGCTTTGGGGCGTCCCCTATTTGCCATCGCTGATCTTGGCGGTCGTTGCGGGTGGTGTGATGGGGCTGCTGAGTGATCGGCTCGTCTTTCGGCGTCTGATCAAGGCGCCGCCAATGGCGATGGTCGTGGCTACGGTTGCACTGTCGTTTCTGCTGAAGGGCATCGCGCGCTTCCTCTGGGGTGGTCAGGGCGAGTTCGTGCCGTTTCCCTCGATCGTCAGCGGGGCGCCTGTGCAGTTTCTCGGTGTGACGATCTTTCCGCAGCAAACCGTCGTGCTTGGTGTCGGTTTGTTGGCCATGGTTGCATTGACGCTGCTCTTCCGCAATACGCGCGCCGGCAAGACGATGCAGGCGACCGCGGAGAGCCAGCGCGCCGCCTACCTGGTCGGTGTCCGCGTCGAGCGCGTCTACAGCGCGACGTGGGCCGCCGCGGCGGCATTGGCCACACTCGCGGCGGTGCTCATGGCGCCGCTCACGCAGCTGACGCCGGATATCGGCTTCAGCCTCCTTATCAAGGCACTCGCGGCCACGGTACTCGGTGGTCTCGGTAACATGCCGGGTGCCATCGTCGGCGGTTTTGTCATCGGCATCACCGAGGCGCTCGCTGCCGCCTATATCGACTCCACCGCGCAGGATGTGAGTGCCTTCGTCGTAATCATGCTGGTGCTGGTGGTGAAGCCCACCGGACTTTTTGGCGCCAAGGGGCAGCGCGATGTCTAATGCCAAGCGCCTGTTCTGGCTCCCGCGCGGTTATGTGATCGGGGCGGGGTTCGTTGGATTCGCGGTGATCCCGCTGCTGCTGAGCCAGTACTACATTTTCATCGCTAACATCGCACTGATTCACATCGTGCTCGCGGTAGGTCTCAACATCGTGCTGGGATTCACCGGGCAGCTTGTGTTCGCGAACGGCGTGCTGTTCGGCGTCGGCGCTTACGCCACCGGACTCCTAATGGTCGACGCGCACTGGCCGTTCTGGTTCGCCTTTCCCGCAGGGACCGCGATTGCGACGATCATCGGTGTGTTGGTGGCACTACCCGCGCTCCGTTTGCGCGGGCTCTATCTCGCGCTCGCGACCGTCGCGTTCGCGCAGTTCGCGCTCTGGGTTTTCATTCATTTCGACTCGCTTACCCACGGCGTGTCGGGTGCAGTGATTCCACCGCTCAATTTCGCGCCGCTGCCGATCATCCCGCCCGTCGGGATCTACTACCTGAGTTTTGTGCTCGTAATCGTCGCCGTCTACCTTGCGATCAACCTCGTACGCTCGCGGATCGGACGTGCGTTCGTAGCGATCCGCGAGAGCGAACGGGCTGCGGAAGCGCTGGCGATCGACGTGCCGCGCTACAAGCTGCTTGCCTACTTCATTAGCGCAGTCTACGCGGGGGCCGCGGGCGGGCTCTTTTCGGCCGTCGTCGGCGCGGTCGTGCCCGATCAGTTCAACCTCTTCCAGATCGTGCTGCAGTTCTGCATGGTACTGGTTGGCGGGATCGGCATGATCTGGGGTTCGGTGCTTGGCGCCATTGCCATCATCGGTTTGCAGGAAATGCTGCGCGGGCTCCGGGAGCTCCAGGAAGTGGGCTTTGGCCTGCTGCTGCTGCTCACGGTTCTCTTCCTTCCCGGTGGCTTCGGCGCGTTCCTGGCGAAGCATGTCGCCGGATGGCGCGAAAATCTACGGAATACGTCAGAGGATCATGCGAGGTAAAAACCATAGACATTGTTCCAGGACGTTTCAGAACTGGACATGGGTGTAACGTTACCCATGTCCGTATGCGGGCGTACTGCTTGTAGTGATGGGTTCCTACCAGGCCCAGGCATACCACCGCACAATAAGCGTCGCAACTCGATCATGGCGTCCTATCCTGCTTTCACTACTACACGCCGGATTTGCCTGCTCCGCGAGGCGACACACCGCGGCGCGCATGCGAGCGGCGAGCTTGGGAACTTCGGAGTTGACATGTGCCGCGAACTGCTCGGGTGTAGTGCCGACGACCTCGAGCCCCATTTCATTGAACTGAGCGGTAGCATCAGGACGGCGAATTACATTATTGATCTTGCTGGCAAGTCGAACTGCGATCGCAGGTGGGAGGTTGGCCGGACCCATGAGTCCATACCCGCGATGACGTTGAAGCTTTCGAGGTCTTCGAATTCCGACATAGCAGGAGGCGTTGCGTTTGCGACCAGGGGGAATGGGTCGGCCGAGTTGTCACGAGCGTTCGTAGCGTGCCCTCATTGACAGCGGCATGGCTGTCGAAGCGCTGTCGAACAAGACATCGAAACGCGGCCGGCGAAGACATCGGCTGCCGCGGGCGCCTGGCCTTTGTAGGGGACATGCAAAGATCGATACCGGCCGAAACCTTGAACAATTCCCCGGCCAAGTGTGTTGCTCCACCCGCCCTATGCGATGCGAAGGTCAGCTCACCGGGCTTGGCTTTGGCCATCGCAATCAGTTCGGGGCCGACTTGGTGGGTGGCGATGAAGGTACGACAAGTACAAAGCCTGAAGCGTGATCATGGTGATCGGTTTCGGGCCTCGTACATCGAAGGGGGTGTCTGCGTAGAAGCTGGGATTGGTAGCCAACGGCGTCGCGGCGAGCACTATGGTGTGACCGTCCGGGTGGACCGGACTACCTTCATGGTCCCGAAGTTGCCGCTTGCGCCCGCGATGCTCTCGATGACAACGGGCACACCCGAGCGCTGTGTGAGATGGCGACAGATGATGCGTGAAACTCCGTCAGCGGACCTCCTGGCGGGGACGAGCCCGATCAGCTGGTTGCCAGGCCAAATCCTGACCCACACGACGCTACTCGCGAAAACGGTGAGCAAAGCGGCGCCGACCACCTTCAAAATTCCATGAATTCACACGTTGATTTCTTCGTTGATTAGTGCGGCTGCCGCTGCGTTGCGCTTGGAATGTCTACCGGTAGGAAGCGCTGGAATCGTCGTTCGACGCAGACTCGCGTCGGATATCGGAGTCGGCCGCTGGCATTGCGCTGTACATCCCGTCACGCGCAGGCAGGCGCATCCTGCGTGCAATTTCGGACGCGCGAGCAGGACGATCTGCGCTATCGTTGTTGCGGAACGAAATCTGGTTCCCTGCCGTGGCAGGGACCATCAATGGAGAGACCGACCGATGCCTGCGAACGACATTGCGATCACTGCCACTGAAGCTGACGGCGCGCACGCCATGCAGCGGCAAATGCTCGGCGATGCCGGGAAGCTGGTCTGGGACTTTTTGACGCTGTTCGCCGAACTGCGTTACGAGGATGCGAACGGCTACCTGGCACCGGGTGCGCGCATGTTGTTTCCGGGCGGACAGGAATTCTTTGACTGCACCGCGCTGCCGCGCCGTGCGTCGGGAATCTATCGCTGGGTGAAAAAGCGCTTCGAACGCATCGACGAATTCGCGGCCACCGAGGAAGTCATCGTCTACAACTACGGGACGCTGCGCGGCGTGTGGCTCGACGGCCAGCCTTTCGATGGTGTTCGCTACATTGACCGTTTTGTCGTGCGCGATGGCAGGATCACCGACCAGCAGGTGTGGAACGATCTCTGCCTCGCGGCCGCGGCGCGTCGCGCGCCCAACGAGCTGCACCGCGGGGCCAGCTAGATGCGACGGGGCGATGCGGGCAGGGCGCAGCGCACCCGCCCCCCGGCGCAACGTGAGATCCGCAGTCCACACGCTCTGCAGCCACACAACCCCGCCTTGGACGATCCGCCGAGGTCACCCGCGCACCTTCAAACCCCGCCAGTGCCTAACGTACGGCCTTCGACTTCGCACGCGTCTTGGCCGCGGGTGCCGTTCTGGCTGCAGTTTTCTTCGTGGCGCCGGCCGTCGATGCGCGCGTACGGCGTATTTTGGTTCCGGCCCCCTGATGCCATGGCGGTTGACGATTTCCCGGTAGCTTCCGGTAGCGTACGTTGACCCCTGGTCGGAGTGCAGCGTTACAGGTGGACCTCGATGAGCAATCGCCGTGTTCAACGCGTCCATCGCCAGCTTGGTGTCCAGAGTTCGGCTCATCGCCCAGCCCACCAAGGCTCTCGAGTA
>Ga0207691_10007195_pt1 | contig 10734 bp, 8 predicted proteins | sample KBSM13metaG_FD_184327 | JGI IMG/M metagenome (GOLD analysis project Ga0207691, IMG submission 184327) | Miscanthus rhizosphere microbial communities from Kellogg Biological Station, Michigan, USA - KBS M1-3 metaG (SPAdes) (version 2) | ecosystem: Host-associated > Plants > Roots > Rhizosphere >... | reverse complement strand
GGTGGCGACGATGCTCTGGCCGGCGGTCGGCGCGAAGCAGGCCGACACCAGCCTGCGGCAGCGGCTCTACCGCTTGCGCCGCGATGTCGGCGTGCCGCTGCTCGGCGGCGGCACCGGACTGCGGCTGCAGGAGACGGTGCGGACCGACCTGGCCCCAGCGCTGAAGCGGATCGACAGCGACGAGCAGACCGCGCTCGAGGAGCTGCTTGGCGACCTCGACTTCGACGGCCTCCCCGAACTGTCCGAATGGCTGCGCGAGCAGCGCCGGCAGTGGCGGGAGAAATGCGCCGCGGCGCTGGCTGCCGCGGCCGCGCGCTGCGAGAACGAGGGCGCCGTGGTCCGCGGCCTCGTCTATGCGCAGCGCCTGGTCGAGAGCGATCCGCTGGCCGAGCACGCCCAGCGCCGGCTGATGCGCCTGCACTACCTGCGCGGCGACCGGGCCGCGGCGATCGCCGCCTTCGAGCGCTTCGAGCAGCGCCTGAAGGACGAGCTCGGCACCCGGCCGTCGGCGGAGACGATCGAGCTGCTGGCGACGATCGAGCGCGGCGCGGCCACGCTGCCGGTGCGGCGGACGACGGCGCCGGCCAGCCTGCTTCGGCCGCCGCGCCTGATCGGCCGCGAGCGCGAGCTCGAGGCGCTCGAGCATGCCTGGGCGAACCGGCGCGCCTTCATGCTGGTCGGCGAGGCCGGCATCGGCAAGAGCCGCCTGCTGCAGGATTTCTGCACCGGCCGCAGCGGCATCGTCGCCGTCCAGGCGCGGCCCGGAGACGCCGGCATCGCCTATGCGGTGCTGGCGCGCCTGCTGCGTGCGGTGCTGGCCGCGCACCCGCTCGAGATCGGCTCGGTGCGCACCGGGGAGCTGGCGCTGGTGCTGCCCGAGCTGGGAGCGGCGGTGGCGCTGGCCGGCGAGGCACAGCGCCTGCTGCTGCAGCGCGCCGTCGACCAGACCCTGGCCGATGCGCTGTCGCAGGGCCTGCAGGCGCTGGTCGTCGACGACCTGCACTTCGCCGACGAGGCCAGCCTCGAATTCCTGCAGACGCTGGCGCAATCGGAAACGCTCGCCGCGCTGCAGTGGGGCTTCGCCCAGCGACCGGCCGAGCCGGGCGCCGCCGGCTCGGCGCTGCGCGTTGCGCTCGAGGAAGCCGCTTGCCTGGAGACGGCCGTCCTGCGGCCGCTCGACCTGGCGCAGCTGTCGGCCCTGGTCGAGTCGATCGGCCTCGCCGAGCTGAGCGCCGAGCGGCTGGCGCCGGCGCTGCTGCGTCACACCGGCGGCAATCCAATGTTCGCGCTGGAGACCTTGAAGGACCTGGTGCTTTCGGGCAGCGCGGAGACGGTCGCGGGTGGCGGCCGCCTGCCGCAGCCGGTGACGGTCGGCGCCCTGGTCGAGCGCCGCCTCGGCCAGCTGACGAGCGAGGCGCTGCGCCTGGCCCGCGTCGCCGCGCTGGCCGGCGCGGAGTTCAGCGCCGAGCTCGCGGTGGCCGTGCTCGAGGCGCACCCGCTCGACATCGCCGAGCCCTGGCGCGAGCTCGAGACGGCGCAGGTGCTGCGCGACGGCGGCTTCGCCCACGACCTGATCTTCGAGTCCACGCGCGCTTCGGTGCCGGTGCCGATCGCCCAGCTGCTGCATCGGCGGATCGCCATGCACCTGCAAGCGCGCGCGGCGCTTCCCGACAGCATCGCGCCGCACTGGGCCGGCGCCGGCGAGTGGCAGCGGGCCGGCGAGGCCTATGCCGCGGCGGCGCGCCGGGCCCAGGGGGCGTCGCAGCGCAGCCACGAGGTCGAATGCTGGCGCCTCGCCGCCGAGGCCTTCGATCGAGCGGGGGCGGCGGACGCCGCCTTCGATGCGCGCTGCGAAAGCATCCATCCGCTGATCGTCGTGCGTGGCGTGACCCACGCAAGCGCGGCGATCGAGGCGCTCCTCGCCGCCGCCCGCACCCCCGAGCAGCGCGCCGCCGCGTTGACGGCCAAGGCGACCGCGGCCCTGATGGGCGCCGACCATCCGGCCGGCATCGCCGCGGCGCTGCAGGCCGCGGAGCTGGCGCGCGGGTTCGCGTCGCCCTGGCCCGGGTTCGAGGCGGCGCGGCTGCATGCGGTCGGCCTGGCGCAGGCGGGCCGGGCGAAGGAAGCGCTGGCGGCGATCGAGCCGTATCGGGCGCTGGTCGAGCGCGAGGCGCCGGCCGAGCAGCGCGGCCGTTTCTGGGCCGACTACGCCTACGTGCTGAATGCCGCCCGGCGCCTGCGCGACACCGAATTCGCGCTGCAGCAGGCGATCGCCAACGCCGCGGCGCTGGGCGATATCGCCGAGCAGGCGACGCTGACCTCGAACCTGGCGACGGTCACCGGCAACCTCGGCCGCGTGCCCGAGGCGCTCGCCCTGGCCGAGCGCTCGCTGGCGCTGCAGGCCCAGCTCGGCGTCACCGACGGGCCCGAAGGCGCGGTGGTCGAGACCTATGTCGCGCTCTACTGCGCCATGGTCGGCCGCTACGGCGAGGCGCTGCAGCGGCTGGATGCGGCGCTGACCTGCTTCAACCGCGACCGGCAGGCGGTCTGGATCGCTGTCGCCTCCAACCACAAGGCGCAGTTCCTGCTCGAGCTCGGCCAGTTCGCGCGGGCCCGGCAGACGCTCGAGTTCGAGCGCCCGCCGATCGACCACATCCGGGCACGCACCGCCACCGTCGCCGCGCGGATCGAGCGCGCGCTCGGCCACTCGGGTCGCACCCAGCTCGACAACGCCCTGGCGCTGCTCGGACCCGGCGCCGATCCGCACGTGCGCATGCACGTCCTGCTCGACCAGGGCGAGGCCGACGACCCGCGGGCGACGCTGGGCCGCTGCGACGAGGTCCTGGAGATGGCGCTGGCGCTCGAGTTCGCCGGCGTCGCCATGAAGGCGCGGCTGCTGCGTGCCCATGCCCTGAGCCGGATCGGCCAGAGCGAGGCCGCGGCAACGGCGATGCGCGAGCTGCTGCCCCTGCTCTCGACGGTGCAGCCCGCCGATCTCTACTTCGGCCATGCCTGGTGGCTGGCGGCCCAGGTGTTCGAGGCGAGCGCCGATGGCGACCACGCGCTGATGGCGCTCGCGCACGGCGCGCAGTGGGTGCGCCGGGTGGCCCTGCCGAACGTGCCCGAGGAGTTCCGCGACAGCTTCATGCAGCGCAATCCGATCAATCGGGCGCTGCTTGCCGCCGCCGACCGGCGCCTCGCCCGCTGAGGGCGCGGTAACTGCGCGGTAACGGCCTGGGCCTACCTTGATCCCTCTCGGCGAAATGGCCGGGTTCGGATCAAGGAGACGAGGATGAAGCGCACTCCCTTCCCCGCCATCGCGCTTGCCGCGCTGGGCTGCACCGCTGCCCTGGCGATGACCGGCGACAGCGTCGCCGAGCCGTTTCGCGGCAGCTGGGTGCCGGCCAAGGCGAGCTGCGACTCGCCGCTGAGGCTGGTGATCGACGCCCAGGTCGTGACCTTCGTCAACGGCACCCAGCGCGCCGAGTTCAGGAAGCTCGAGCAGTGCTTCGGCTGCATGGGCCGCGATGTCCAGGACATGACCCTGCTCTCGACCGAGGCCATGGGCGACTCGCCGTTCATGATCACCCTCGACGGCAGGAAGAAGGGCAGGCCGGCACTGAGCGCCGACCTCGGCAACGACAAGAAGCTGGCGGCGCGCTTTCCGCTCGGCAGCGTGGCGCTGAAGAAGTGCCCCTGAATGGGCGGCGCGCGGTTCTTCCGCCTGCTGTTCGGCGCAGCTCGCCAGGCGCGTGGTCGGCTCAGCCGAGCACGCGGGACAGCAGCTTGAAGAGCTTGACGAAGGGCGAGAGCGGCTGGGTGAAGTCGGCGGTGTTCTCGGGCTCGACGTTGCGCATCGGCGGACCGCGATCGAGCGAGTTGTCGACGAACGGCCCGACCGTGGGCACGCCCGCGGCCTCGATGCCGGTGCCCGAGAAGTCGATGATCGTCAGGCAGTGCGAGTCGTTGACGTTGCGGAAGTAGGGCACGTGGAAGCTCACGTTCGCATAGGTCGCGAGCTGCGCGGTCCAGCGGGCGATGTCGGGCCACCAGCGCGAGAACAGCGCCTGGCGGTAGGCGACCTCGTTGGCGGCGTTGGCGATGTCGGCGAAGAACTTCTCGTAGCTGAAGGCCGAGAAGTTGGTGTCGCGGGTGAACAGCATGAAGCCGAAGCGGTCGCCCGGGAAGCTGAGGGCCAGGGCGCCGCTGACCGAGCCGAGGTCGTTGGCGTCGAAGCCGGTGAGCAGGCCGGCGAAGCGGGTCACCAGGCCGTCGGGGCCGTCCAGGCCCCAGGCGTCGCGGATCTTCTCGTGCAGCGGCAGCGACGGGTACTGCGTGCTCGTGCCGCTGCGCGGTGCCGGCATCAGCGGTCCGGAATCGGCGAGCAGGGTGGCGTTGCCCGTCGGCTGGAGGATGCCGCGCACCAGCGGATAGGTGACTGTCGAGCCGACGCCACCCGCGGAAAATCCGGTGAGCAGCATCTTCTCCGGCTGGCCGAGGTGGCTGCGCAGCCACTGCGCGGCGGCGGTGACATTGGCCTGGCCGCGGTGGTACTCGACCCGCGGCGTCGCCGGATAGGCGTCGTCGTAGACCGCGACCTTGCTGCCGCTGTGCACGTCGCCGGTGCAGTAGGGCAGGAAGACCATGTTCCAGGACTGCGTCTGCACTTGCTGCGCCGGATCGTTGCGGGCGGTGAACGGCGTCACCAGGCCGAAGGCGACGTTCGCCGACTGCATGTAGTCGGCGGGGATGCCGTTCGGATTGGCGGCGGAGAGGTGGCCTTCGCCGAGGCAGGCCTTCTGGTCCCAGCAGGCGCCGCCGCCTTCGTAGCTGATGACGATGTCCTTCGACAGCGGCGTGCGGTTGACGAAGAAGCGGTAGGGCGAGCCGTCGCCGCAGGCCGCGCCGGTGTCGGGCGGCAGCTCGACCATCTCCCACTGGAAGTAGCCGGCCTGGGCCAGCGGCGCAGCGAGCAGGAGCGCAAACGTGGACAGGGCGCGTTTCAAGGACATGGCCGGAATCTCCGCAGAGGGGTCGTCGATGGCTTGAAGGCTCGGCCGATCAGCGCGAGCCCGTGCCGGGGGCGAAGCTTTGCTGACGCAGCACCTCGAGCTCGCGCTCGAGCGCGGCCCGGTCGCGCGCCGCCGGCGGCAGGGCCGACCAGGCGGACACGATCTCGACCTGGCGGCGCTCGAACGCCTGCTGGCGCGGGTCGGGGGCAGCGGCGGGTGCGAGCTCGGACGCGGCCCACTGGCGCAGGCGCTCGCTCCGCTCCGCGTCGTCGGCCACGGTGAGGGCGAGGATCGCGCTCTCGATCTGCTGCGCCTCCGCGGCCGAGACCTCGGCGCGGCGGATCCGCTCGCTCAGGCCCTGCTCGAGGCTCTGCGCCAGCGCCACCCGCTCCTCGGCCGGGACGCCGTCGGCGCGCGCCTCGCGAAAGCGGCGCAGCGTGTCGCTCCACTCGAGATAGCCGCGCAGGCGGCGCAGCTCGGCCGGCCCATCGGCTTGCTGCCCGACCTCGGCGGCGATCGCCGCCCACTGCTCCCGGGTCACGCCGGGCGGCAGGGCAGCTTCCGACGGAACGGCGGTGAGCGGCGCCGCTTCAAGGACGACGTTCGGCGCGGGCACGACCGCTTCGACGCGTGTCGCCGGCGCCATCTGCGGCGCCGCGACGACGCGGATCGGCTCGTCCGGGGCTGCGAGGGTGAGAGCCCAGAGGCCGCAGAGGATCAACGCCGCGATCACGGCCGGCCACCACCGACGCCACGAATGCGCTGTTCGCATGGCCTCAGTATGTCCTTCGTCGCTCGAAAGTGGAACCTTGGCCCCCCCTGGCCCCGGGGAGGCTGCGACCTACCAGCGCACGTCCAGCTGCAGGCCCCAGGTCGGGCTTTTCGGGCGGAGGGTGTCGGGCCGTGCTCCGGCCGCGCCGCCGGCATACAGCGTGCTGGCATGGGCGCCGGAGGTCGAGCGCAAGGCATTCGTGCCGCGGAACGGTGTCAGGGCCACCTCCGTCTCGACGCCGAACAGTCGATTGGTCAGGTCGTTGGCCGCCCCGAGGGGATCGGTGAGGATCAGCCCGAGCTTGTCCCAGTTGTCGAGCGGGCCCTGCTTGGACTTGATGCTGCTGCGGATCGGCGCGAAGACGAACTCGCCGAGCAACGAGCCGACCAGCGGCGTGATGACGAGATCCTGGTAGGACGGCCTCTCGAACAGGGCCTCGGCGCCGAACTCGTACAGGGCGGAGAGAAAGGCCGAGTAGCCGAACGATTGCCAGCGGCTCAGGCCGCGCTCGCGGCCGCGGATGTAGTACGTCGCGCCCCAGTACGGATGCAGGATGTAGTTGATGTAGAAGGCGTCGTCGTCGAAGGTGGGATGGGTGACGTTGTCCCACCACTTCGAGAGGTGGTCGCCGCTCCGGTCCCAGTTCGTGACCGATTCCGGCATGACGTAGAGCACGCCGATGACCGCGAACTGGTACGCCAGGAAATACCCGGTGTCCCGGCGGATCCCCTTCCAGTCCGGGGGGATCGCTTCTTCCTCGGGGCTCTGGATCGTCGTCTCGAGGGTCGCGCCGGGCTCGATGCCCGGGTCGACGGCCTCGGTGGCGGCGAACGCCGGCGAGCCGAGCCACGGCACCAGCGCAAGAACGAGAACTGCTGAAAGCAAAGCGAGGCCGCGCGACATCCGGAGTCGTATCCCAGGCGAGAGTCAATGGCAAGGACCGAACCCTGCACGGTGGCCCACGCGATGCGGTGCCGGGCCGGAGACTACACCGGGTCCCTTACAACTTCCGTCAGGCGGCGAAGGTGCCGGCCTGCGGCAAGACCGGCCGTCGGCTCGCGCCGGGCGGAAAGAGAACCCGTTCACGCTTCGCGACGGAACCCGCTCCGGCGGTTGTACCCCGTGCCCGCGCGGGTCCTACAGTTGTATCGAGTTGCTTCTTTTGGCGGGGCTTCGCATGTCGGATGTTCGGATCATCGCGGTGTCGCTCGAAGGCGGGGAAAGACTCGAGCATCTCACCCATGTCTGGACGGCCGAAGGCGCCATGCCCAAGCAGCGCGCGGTCGAGGACATGTGGTCTGGGCGGCGGCGCTACTACGTCGTGCTGCCGAGCGGCCGGGTCGACGTTGCGCCGGTCCCGGGGCGCGGGCCGAACATCCTCTCTGCCCTTCTGGGCAAGCGGGTCGAGGGCGATCTGGAATCGCCGCGCGGCGCGAGCATGAAGGACAGCCTGCTGACCCTGCCCCGGCTGCCGAGCCCGACGCGGCCGCGGCGCAGCCGGGCGATGGCCAGTCAGAGCGCGTCCTGAGCCGGCGACCGCTGGCCCGAAGCCGAGATCGGCGGGCGGGCCGCGCGATCACCGGCGCCGGAACCAGACCCCTGAAGCGACCGCCCCGGCGACGATCGCTCCGTAGGCCAGCAACGCCAGCGCCAGGGCGGCGAAGGCCCAGGCGAGCGAGCCGGTGAGCGTCAGCACCAGCCAGCCGCCGCCGACGGCGACGAGCAGGCGGACCATGCCGCCGATCAGCGGCCAGGCGAGGCGACCCGCGCCTTGCGAAGCGAAGTACAGCGACAGGCCCAGGCCGAAGAAGCCGTAGGTGGGTCCCACGACCCGCAGGTAGGCGGCCCCGGCCTCGAGCATGTGCGGGTCGTGGCCGAACAGGCCGAGCCAGGCCTCGGGCCAGATCGCGGCCGCGATGCCGATCGTCTCGGTGAGGGCGAAGGCGAGCGCGCCGCCGGTGAGGGCGATGCGCAGGGCTCGCTGCGCCTGGCCGGCGCCGATGTTGGTGCCGACCAGCGCCACCATTGGCGCCCCCAGGCCGAACACCAGCGGGATCAGCAGGTACTCCAGGCGGGCGCCGGTGCCGTAGCCGGCGACCGCGTTCGGCCCGCCGAACGAGCCCACCAGCGCCGTCGTCAGCGCGACCGTGAGCGAGGTCTGCAGCGTGCTGATGGCGCCGACGCCGCCGACCCGCAGGATGTCGGCGAACATCGCCCCCTTCAGCCGGGCGCGGCGCAGGCGCACGATCGCGCGGCCGGCCAGGACGTACCAGGCGAGCACGCCGCACGTCAGCGCCGAGGTGATCAGCACCGCCAGGCCGCCGCCGGCGATGCCGAGCGCCGGGATCGGCCCCCAGCCGAAGATCAGCAGCGGCGACAGCGGCACCAGCAGCACGACGCTCAGGCACACGGCGAGCGAGGGGACGAGCATGTTGCCGGTGCCGCGGATCAGGCTGGCGAGCGCGTTCATCAGCCAGACCAGCACGTTGCCGACGAAGACGACGTTCGAGTAGGCGAGCGCGGCCTCGAGCGAGCCGCCTTCGCCGCCCATGGCCGCGTAGATCGGCCGGCCCCAGATCAGGAACAGCGCCGAGGTGAAGAGGCCCAGCGCGAGATTGATCAGCAGGGCATGCAGCACCAGCGCGTCGGCGTCGGCACGGCGGTTCGCGCCGAGCGCGCGCGCCACCGCCGACGCGACGCCGCCGCCGATGGCCCCGGCCGAGAGCATCTGCATCATCATGAAGCCGGGGAAGACGAGCGCCATGCCGGCGAGGGCGTCGGTGCCGAGCTTCGAGACCCACCAGGTCTCGATCAGGCCGGTGGAGGCCTGCGCCGTCATCACCAGGATGTTCGGCCAGGCCATCAGCAGCAGGGTCGGCACGATCGCGCCCTGCAGCAGGCGCCGGGTGCGCGGGTTCATCGCCTCGGCCGGGGCGGCCGGGCTGGCGACCGGCGCCGCGGCGGGCGAGACCGGCAGGCCGGCGGCGAGGCTGCTCATGAGCGGACGCTTTGCGGGTCGCGCCGCCGCGGCGCGGTCGTGGCAGCCCTTGGCCGAGGCGCGACTGTCTGTGGCCGAGGCGCGGCCGCCGGTGCCGCGGCGAGGAGACCGGTGCCGCTGCGCCGTGGCGCGGCATTCGCAGCAGCCCCCGCCGTCCGCCTGCCGCGGACGATGGTGAATTCGGGCTCGACTAGTTCCCTGCCGGAACGGCGATCGACCAGCATCGGCTCGACGACCGCGCCGGTGGCGGCGTCGACCACCCGTGCGCCGCCGCCGCCGCCGACCGCGAAGTGGCGGTCGCCGAAGGCGAGGAGCGCGACCAGCACGGTGCGGAAATCGCGGCCGCGCTCGGTGAGCAGGTATTCACGGCGCGCCGGCCGCTCGCTGTAGAGCCGCCGCTCGAGCATGCCGGCATCCACCAGGGCGGCGAGCCGGCGCGTCAGCATGTTCGAGGCGATGCCCAGGCTTTGCTGGAACTCGTCGAACCGGCTCTTGCCGGCGAACGCGTCGCGCAGGATCAGCATGCTCCACCACTCGCCCACCTGCTCGAGGCTGCGGGCGATGGGGCAGGCCATGTCGGCGAAGCTCTTGCGTTGCATGGCGGGATCATACGCCAGTTACTTGCATGATGAAAGTGACATGCCACGACCGGCGAGCGCACACTGGGAAGGCCGCTCCGCGACTCGCCCCGACCCCCGTGATCCGCTCGACCCGTGCCTGCCTGACGACCCTCGCCCTCCTGGCCGCGGGCGCCGGCGCGGCGCACGCGCAGTGGCGACCCGCCGGGACGCTGGCGGCGGTGCCGGTGATCCGCGAATGCGACGAGACCGGCGGCGACATCGCGGTTTCCCGCCTCGACCCGCCGACGATCTATGTCTGCCGGCGCGTGGTCGAGCTGCTGCGCAAGGCGGATCCGGGGGCCGAGCACTTCTACCTGGTGCACGAGTATGGGCACATCGCCCTTGTCACCTCCGACGAGGCCGCGGCCGATTGCTGGGCCGCCCGCGAGCTGGCCCGGGCGCCGAACGGCGAGCGCTACCTGGCGGCGGCGATCCGCCACTTCCGCCGCCGCGGCGAGGACCCGAGCCGCCGCTACGGCACGCCGCTCGAGCGCGCCGAGCGGATCAGGAGTTGCGCCGACTCTCCTGGCTAGGCAGGGCGGCGAGCGCCTCTTCCTCGCTCTCGAAGATGTGCGGCGCGAGCTTCATCCGGGAGAGGGCGTCGCCGAGCTTGGCGCGCAGGAAGGCACTGGTGGTGTAGCGGGTGACGCCGTCGTACCAGCGCTCGACCACCTCGCTCACCAGGTCGGCCCAGGCGTCCTCGACGTCGCGGCCGAGGACGAATCCCTCGTAGTTCACGACCGCGTGGATCCGCCGCTTCAAGGGCGCGCTGATCTCGGCCACCTTGCGCCGGATCGCCTCGATCGTCTCGAGCGAATGCACTTCGTAGCGCTCGAAGTTGATGAAGAGGGTGTTGCGGGCCGGGTCGTACTTGAAGCGGGCGTCGAACGGGATCTCGAGCAGCTGCGCGCGCAGCCCCATCGGCTCGCTGCCGAAGATGCGCGCATCCATCGTCTTCAGCGGGCTGGCGACGATCGGCCTGAAGTCCATGCGCGCGAGCACGTCGCGCTCGAGGTCGACACCGGGGGCGATCTCGATCAGCTCGAGGCCCTCCGGGCGCAGCCGGAAGACGCAGCGCTCGGTGATGTAGAGGACGTCCTGGCCGCCGGCGGCGGCGTGGCGGCCGGAGAAGGTGCGATGCTCGACCTCGGCCACGAACTTGCGCGCCGCGGCGTCGCGCACGACCCTCAGGCCTCCGGCCTCGAACGCGAGCTCGCATTCGCCGGCACCGAAGCTGCCGACGAAGACGACCTTGCGCGCGCTCTGGCTGATGTTGATGAAGCCGCCGGCGCCGGCCAGGCGCGGGCCGAACTTGGAGACGTTGACGTTGCC
>Ga0207691_10007189_pt1 | contig 10741 bp, 8 predicted proteins | sample KBSM13metaG_FD_184327 | JGI IMG/M metagenome (GOLD analysis project Ga0207691, IMG submission 184327) | Miscanthus rhizosphere microbial communities from Kellogg Biological Station, Michigan, USA - KBS M1-3 metaG (SPAdes) (version 2) | ecosystem: Host-associated > Plants > Roots > Rhizosphere >... | reverse complement strand
GAGATGCAGATACAAAACGCGATATAGGTGAGCGTGTACTTCGATTGAATGTGATTCACGATATATGCTCCGGGGCAAGCTTTCAGTTTTTTGAGGTAGCCTAATTTGAATTTCTCTGTGCTACATCTGTGTCTCTGCGGTGAAATCTATCTCAACAACTCAGTCAACCACACAGCCACAGAGGCATAGAGGTAGCACAGAGACATTCAAATTAGGTCACTGCCGTTCGTGATAGCGACTTGACGGGGTAACACAACTTCTTGGCTTTCGATGAGCGAAATCTTTAGAGCACCTAATTCTTCTTGTGCTGTGCGATGTAGCGTCTCGCGAATTCATTGAGGTGAGGGCTGTCTTTCAATCCGATCTGCTCGGCCTCTTTTTCTGCTGCTTCAACTGTAAATCCATCACGCAGAACCCGGCGAATCATCCAGAACGCGCCCACGCGAATGCCGGCAGCACAGTGAATAAACGCCGGTTGATTGGCAACGTCATCAGTGATCCGTAAGAACTCGTCGACCTGCTCATCCTTCGGTTCACCAAACACAACCGGAATATTGAAGTAGCGTAACCCAAGTTCTTTTGCCTTGGCTTCTTCTTCCCCAGCGCGGTGTTCACTGGGTTGACGAAGATTGATGATGGCTTTCACGCCATCCTTTTTCAGCATCTCCAGATGTTCAAGCCGGGGCTGAGCACCAGTGCAGTATTGCGAATTGAGCCGAATGAAGTTTCGAATCGGCGGAACGGAGTCCTGAACCGAAGAGCTCATGAAAGACAAGAACAATAAAAGAAATGAGCAAATGTGAGTAGTCATGAAGTCTACCTGCGTTCAGTGTAGATAGGTTCAAACGTCCGAGTTGTGTGTTCAGTCACACTAGCCGGGGGTTCCTGAAGCATTCCCCGCTGAGGTTCGTTTAGCTCGAGAGGCCTTGCTTCCTTGGCTTCCCTTAACACGTAACTTTCTTCCGTGTGCCTCGCGGCCTTCCTGCCGCTTAATAACAGATAAACGAGCACGCTTTCGAGCGCCACCATCAATCCAAACCCTAACAACATCACAGCGGCGATGAGACCGAGATTGAAACCGACCACTTCTTTCAACACTGCCAACAGACCGATCATTACGCCTGTGCCCATTATGAAGATCCCGCAAATGGCCCATACAAGCGATTCGGGAGGTAACTCCGAAGGACGCGTTAGGCTCACACTCTTTGAGCTGCTTAGACGTCCTCCACACTTATTACAGTAGGTAAGGTTTGTCGGAACGGCAGAGCCGCATGATGAGCAGTACATCCTCGTATACCTCCGAAAGACTTTACGATACTGAATCGGCCGAAGTTCGCCAACGATTCTTCGTCGATCTTATCTAACCCACCGGACCATGTGCGGATAGGGATCTACGCCTCGTTCAATCGCAATCCGCGGTTCGAACGCCATTCCGTAACGCTGGAGCAAGGGCACACCCACATACCGGCCTTCAGCGAAATTATCAATCAAGGCCGTACTCCAGCCATGAAAGCTGCCGGGATAGAACACTAGATCCGAACTCAGATTAAGTTTGATCGTGGCCGCGTACGACCATGCGAGTGCACTAAGTTCTTCACCTCGTTTGGGAGAAAACTTGGCGTCTGCTCGTCGCACTGGTTCGTGTACTGCTATATGACCCGCCTCGTGCAGGATATTGCCGGGATGTAGGAGCCGGTCTTCGTCAACCAGTACCGATCCGCTGCGAATATCAAGACCCGGAAATTGAGTTTTCCAATCGATCGGGCACGGTTGAACCATAATGCCGATCGAACAAACAAACGTAGACAGCTGTTTGACCAACGGATCTCGCATAGTTTCCGGTGAAGGGTCTCCTCAGGATCTTCTACTACGTTATCCCAGTTTAGGCTAGAATACCGCCGACCCAGCAATTATCTCCTTCAGGCGCAGTCACCAATTGGACTGCGTTTTTAGCGTATCAGGTGCGGGTGCAGTAGCCCGACTGTCAAGGATGGCTCACCTGGATCCTAGTCGACCCGAAAGCCCTCCTTGAAAGTCGGGCTACTGCACCGAGGCTGAACACGCGAACGTCAAACTCGTACTTGGTACTACATGACAGACTCTGAAGACTCAACCGGGAAACACGCCGACGAGAAAGCGGCAAAGAAGCAGCGCCAGGAAGCTTTGCCTGAAAGGCTATTACGTCGTGTCCTGGAAGGCATGGGCGACGTCGTGGATCGGAAGTTCGGCCGAACTGTCGACCCAAGGGCCGGATTGACCACTTCAAAGCTCATCGAACGAATGAAAAAGTTGATCGATGAGCGGACACGTGATGAAGGACGTAAAGGAAGAATTGCTCCACATCACCTCGTTTTGAAAGTTGAATGGGGGACACACTCCGAAGCGCCACCGGAAATCCTTCACGATCTTAAGAACGAAGTTTTGGCAGCGGCCATTGATCACATCAACGATCATCGCTATCGCACGCTTGGTCCGGTGACGGTCGAAGCCGAGGTCGATATCTTTACGACCGGCATTTCAGTCGATCCAAATTTCGGCGACTTTGAAGACGACTTACGTAAAGAAGATGAAGCAAAGCGTGCCGAAAAGGCTGGTGTAACGATTCCGGTAGCGGCGCCACCAATGCCGGACATTGAAGTCATCGCACGCGTGACTCAACCGAATGGTAGCCGTGAGATACCACTGATCTTCAAACCCGGAGGTAGGCGACTTAACGTAGGACGCGCCTCAGACAACGAACTGATGTTGAATCATTCAAGTGTTTCGAAGATACACGCGGCGCTACTGATGAGTTCTGAGGGTACGCTGCTGGTTGCGGACACTGGTTCGACAAACGGCACCTTCATTAATGGACGGCGGATCGCCTATGGTGAATCTCGGTTACTTGAAGACGGCGATGTCGTTGGCTTTGGCGATGTCGAAGTGCGGCTGCGGAAGAGTGAGTAGCGAGAATTGCGAAATTTGCGTGATTGTGTGATTGCGGATTTCGTGGTGGGTTAACTGGATACGGTTAGCGAAGATTTGTAACTACGGACCAAACAATTTCGCAGGCGCGCGATTTATTCATGAACCCGATACTTTCATTTCTGTTATTCCAAACTCCCTCGCCTTCTCCTACGCCTGTGATAACCGTGCCGGAACGAATGCCGGCTCTATTTACGCTGATCTACGTTGGTGGTCTCGCTCTAGTCCTGCTGTTGCTGATCCTCGGACTCGTTCGCAATCGACGTCAACCCATTGCCAACGCCGCAATCCCTGAAGACCTTCCGAAAGACGTCAAGAAACGACTTGGGTCAACATCTACGAATCGCGGCCTGCGAGCACTGAGGTGGTTGTTCATTCTGCTGTCACTCGCTTTGTTCAGTTTTCACGTCTACTGGGCCCAATACGCAGCCGAGCAAAACGAAAAGTTCCAGGAGTTAGGTTACAAAGACCTCCGAACACGACGCCTTTCCGAGTCGACATTACGCGGCTGGATACTGGATCGCAGTGGGCGCCTCGATCAGCCGCTCGCGTACTACCGACGCGATTCAAGCGGTGAGATTCATCGTGAGTATCCGTTGGACAAAGCGCTGTCGCACATTTTTGGATCAGACCGCGGCGATCCGGGACTCGAGCGCGCGCTCTTCGGCATACAAAGTGGCGCAATGCCTGAGGCTCTCGATGTTGTCAGAGGTCGCACACCTCAACTCAAGGGGAATCAAGACGTACGGCTGACGATTGATCGCACGCTTCAACTCGCCGTGGTTGATCAACTTAAGGGAAAGCACGGTGCGGTAGTTGTTCTCAATCCGCAGACCGGTGAAGTACTTGCTCTTTACAGCGAACCCTCCTACAGCTTGCAGGAAGTCGAAGACGAGAAGACGTGGATTCGACTCGAAGCGAATCAACGTGACAATCCCCTGGTAAGTCGCGCGCTGGGCGCCTACTACATTCCCGGATCAACCTTTAAGACCGTGACCATGACTGCGGCGTTCCTGGCAGGCATTCAAGACACGGAGTTCACGTGTTCCGGCGGCGGCTATCAGGCAGCACCCGGTGCGAATGCCATTTTCGACGATGGCGGCGCCGGCGAAGTACATGGTCGCATCGACATCTCTACGGCGTTTGAGGTCTCCTGCAATCAGTACTTCGCTCAGATGGGTGTCAAATTGGGCACTGAGCGATTGAAGCAAGCAGCCCAGTTGCTCGGCATTGGAACCTACGACACTCCGGTTGAAGCGCTTCGTGGCAGGAAAGAACCTGAGATTTGGAATGCGAGCACAGATGCTGTTAAGCGCGCGCTCGCGCCTCGTGAGGCGACAATAGTAACCGGTAAGGATGTAACTCGGTACGATCTGGCTTTGATTGGTTATGGCCAGGGTTACGCGGGACAGATGACTCCATTCCAGATGGCGTTAGCCGCGTCGGCTGTGGGAAACATGGAAGGTAAGTTGATGAAAGCAAAGATCGAATTCAACCGGCCTCCTGAAGTTTTCAAACAGGTCTTGCCGGCATCTTCGGTTGCGCAGATGCGTTCAATCATGAACCTCGTTACGGGTGGACCAAGTGGAACGGCCCGCGGGGTGTTTGCTCCCGTGAAAGCGGCCGGCATCAACACGGGCGGCAAAACAGGAACGGCCCAGAAGGTAGTGCCGGTCTACGATCCTAAGACTGGCGAAGCAAAAACCAGGCACCGGGTAGAGAAAGACAATCGTGGCAACATCATTCGTGAATACGACGAAGTGATAATGGACAATGAGCACCCGCGCATCGACGCTTGGTTTCTTTGTCTCGCGCCAATCGAAAAACCGCAAATTGCAATTGCCGTGATTGTTGAAGGTGGAGGATACGGATCAAAATCCGCGGCGCCAATCGCAGCAGCACTCGTGCTGAAGGCGAGGGACCTCGGTTATTTCAGCGGTGGCAAGCCCACGGCGCCGCCTCCAAAGAAAACGGGTGCGAACCAATAACTTGTCTACTGATCACTGACTAAACTGTGAAAAACCGCGCGTCATCACATCTACTGATCATCCTAATCATTCTCGGGCTCGAGATAACCGGCTACCTCGCCGTACATCGTGCCGCATTGCTTCGTGGTTATGAAACTTCAACCATTGGCGCCGTGCGTGACCTGTTGATGTTTCTGCCATTGATTGCAATCGCCCTGTGGCTGTCACGCGCAATGCGTTTCTCTGGTAACTGGGTGCTCTACACAACGGCAATCCTGCTCTTCTCATTTGGCATGCTGATTCAGTATCGACTTTACAGCGACCCGGAATACAACGCGCGAAACAAGTCGGCGGCTCGTGAGGACAAGATGGAAGCGCTGAGGCTGCGCTACATCATGGAGAATTACGACCCAGTAAAGAAACAGATGATGGGCTTGCCACCAACACCCGCTCAGCCAATCACCTTGGATCAAATTCCACGCAAGCCTTCTACTTATTCGCTCTTTAATGCATTAACGTCGAGCTACACGTGGATCCCAGTCTTCTCGTTTTTAGCTTTCGGACTTGCTTACACCTTCTGCGTCCGTGACGGATTTCTACTGTGGCTACAACGCAATAGTTTCATCATCGTCTTATTTACCCTCTTACCTCTGGCAGTTGCCGTAGTCACCTCCAGCGCCGGCAAAGCACTTGGGAACATGACCCCCTGGGAACCATCGAAGATTCCGTTCCTCGTTGGTTTTGCCGGCATCCTGACCGCTCGTTACAAAGACCTGGCTGAAACCTATTGGGGTATTCCGCGAGCGCGCGACATCGTTCCTTTGCTGGTTATGGCGGCGTTGCCATTTGTTCCCTTCTTCGCCCTAAAAGACTTCGGCCAGATGCTCATATTTAGTGGTGCCTACACCACTCTGTACCTCATCGCCGTTCGTCGTTGGCCACAATTGCTTCTATTCGTTGGCTCAGTGATGCTGGTCATCGCAATCCTGGTGGTCGGTGCATTGCCTCGCGACATTCAGGAGAAGGTTCCACTGTTACCGACGATTGCTCGGCCCATAAGCGCGACTCTGCCATCCCGAATTCAACAACGGTTTCATCTCTGGCTGGACGGCTTTGACCCGCCATCTCCCGAAGTCTCCTGGTGGAAGAAAGACTATGATGAGGCGTTGAGCAAAGACCCAACGTTGAAAGCGCTTGCTGAACAAAGTCCAGCCATGCAAAAGGCCGTCAATATCGATGTCTGGTTTGATAAGCTCGCATTCCAACCTGCGCAGGCCGTTTATGGAATCGCTTCAGGCAAGGCGACAGGACGTGGATTGGGCCTTGGGTATTCCGAAGTCATACCGATTGCCGACTCAGATTACGTTTACGCTGCAGTCGCCGAAGAAACTGGATTGGCAGGCGGGGCAATCATCATTGTTGCCGTGATAGTTTTTGTCATCGCTGGTGTTCGCACTTCGCTGGAGGCGCGTGATATGTTTACAAAGCTTTGCGCGGCTGGTCTAACGGCCTTTATCGGCTTTCAAGCTCTGGTAAATATGGGTGGAATTGTACGAGCACTACCAATGACCGGTATCACCTTGCCCTTTGTTAGCCACGGCGGGTTCAGTTTGATTACGAGCTTTGCGATGTTAGGAATGTTGATGGCCTTTTCAAGTCGCAACGCACGGGATAAAGTTATCGCCGATCGGCCAGCCCCAAAGAGTTCGTCTCCTCTAAAGTTGGAGGCAGTCCAATGAGCCAAAACGCCAAGGCCTTCACCATTCAAGCGGCCTCGCTTTCCGACCGTGGTCTAAACGAGCGTCGTCCGCTTAATGAAGACTCGTTTCTTGCCGACCGCGAACGATCAATATTCGCAGTAGCGGATGGTGTCGGTGGAGCTGAAGCAGGAGAAGTAGCTTCACAAACCGCCATCGAAGTGCTCGACGAAGCATTTCGTCATCAGACTGACGGAAGCGACGTCGAAGACTTGATGGAGCTTGCGATACAAAGAGCCAACGCCTCCATTCATCAGATGGCACAGGAGCACGCCCGCTTTTCGATGATGGCTACTACCATCGTCGCGTTACACGTAAACGGCAATCTTGCGACCTTTGGACACGTCGGTGACTCACGGCTCTATCGACTTTCACCGGATGGCCATCTCTACCGGGAAACAGAAGATCACTCCATCGTTGAAGAGGAAGTCAGGGCCGGTCGGATGACGCCGGAACAAGCAGCGAACCACCCTAGCAAGAATGTAATCAGCCGGGCGCTCGGTGCAGAAGACAATGTCGAAGTCGACATGAAGACGATGGAAGTCCAGGAGGGAACGGAGTTCCTGCTTTGCAGCGATGGAATTACCCGTCACGTTTCGGACAACGAACTTCGACAACTCATGGTTTTGACGGATGATCTTGAGGGGGTCTGTGCTGAACTTAAGGAGCGCTGCTACGAACGTGGTGCAGAAGACAACCTAACCGTGGTTGTTGTTCGCGTTGGACAACGAATTTCTGCGGATCAAAGGCTGGAAGACCTGGAGCCCACGATTACTCCTGAAACACAACCAATCTTTGCTGCGAAGCCAAATGGCAATCAGAGTGCGCCTGCGGTCCCGGATTCATCGTTTGTGGCGCCTTCGCGTATTGCCTTCCCTGCCCCGGCATCTGATCCGCAACCTGTCGTTGCGCAGGAGAAACTTAACGTGGCCGCTCCGCCCTCGAAAAAGGGTGGTAGTTCAGTAGCCCGCTTCTTCGGGTTTCTGTTTGTCTTGGCATTGATTGCTGGAGCGTTCTACGCGGGCGCTCGCTTCAAAGAACGAATTCCGTTCCTCGCCAGCCAAACAAAGGCAGCCGAACCTCCGGTCGAGGTCCCCAAGCCGGTTGAAGAACCGTTTGTACAGTTTGAGCGAGCGCGACGTGAAGTTGATCGAGACCCGCGCGCCTGGCTCGCAACCGACATCGGTAAAGAATTGCTTAACTCTGGGATTCAAAAGCCACTGGAGTCGCCAAATCCTGAGTTCTTGTACTTGTATGGAAGGGCAAATCTCCTGACCGGTAATGCGGACGAAGCCGCGAGTGCCTTCGAGGCGGCAATTGCCAAAGTCGACGCCAATGCATCGCAAACAAACGCCACCATCAAGAAAGAAGCTGAACTTGGGCTGGCGGCTGTGAGCCTGAAAACTCTAAAAGCTCGCGAGAAAGCGCTGCTTCATTATGACGACCTGACAAAACCTCCTGCCGCCCAATCAACCCCTTGAAACCGTTCCCTGATCTTTTCGTTTTAGCATCTAACGGATGTGAATCAGGGCGAACTAATGTCGGAACTAAAACTTCAACAGAGCAGACTCGATGGCCGGTACGACATCGTCGAATGTCTTGGCCGTGGGAGCTACGCAGAGATCTACGTTGCTAACGACAATGCGGCTACCGACGGCGCGCCTCGTACAATCGTCATCAAGGCGTTGAACATCTTCCTCCAGGATGAACCCGACGCCGAACTCGAACGCACCCTCGTTGCCAATTTCCAAAATGAGGCCGTTGCGCTCGATCGCGTTCGACATCCAAACGTCATTAATCGACTTGGACACGGAACGGCGATCGACCTGGCTGGAACTACGTTTCACTACATCGTGCTCGAGTACCTTCCGGGCGGTGACATGTCTGCGTTGACGCGGAATCGCCCGCTGCCAATCGAACGCGCAGTTCACTACCTGGAACAGGTTTGTTCTGGTTTAGCTCACGCACACAAATGTGGCGTGATCCACCGAGACATCAAACCGCAAAATCTTCTACTCACTCTTGATAAGAAGATTGTGAAGATCGCCGACTTCGGTGTTGCGCGACTGGATGCCAACGAAGGCGCGATTACACGAGTAGGTACGAATATCTATTCAGCACCTGAACACAATCCACTCATGCAGACGGGGCAACTCGACACTGCGACGCTAAGTGCGCCACGGGATCTGCTCACGCCCGCGGCTGATATCTACTCGCTTGCGAAGACTGCCTACACCTTGCTCGCTGGTGAATCGCCGCGTCGTTTCGCACAGCACACGTTAACGCAGTTGCCGGAGACGGTGACGGAGAAGAATTGGTCGAGTGCGGTGCTTCGGGTATTGGAAAAGGCTACCCAGAACCGGCCGGAAGATCGCTATCAAACTGTCGAAGAGTTCTGGGACGAGTTTGCCGAGGCAAGTCTGCCACCGACTCGTCCGCTTCGTGCCGTGACAACGGAAGATATTGAACTAAGGCGAAAGCCGAGTGAGGATCTTTCAATTGAGCCTGAAGAGTTCACTGAAGCGGCGCCGCCCAGACCGCACTTTGCCGAGCCAGCACTTAAGTCGAACCCACTGTCTGAAACTGCCTCCATCAAGCGTCCGCGCATCGTGGTGCCGATAAGCCTTGAAGCTCGGCTACAAATGGAATTGGAGGCGAAGCATGAGGCCAAAGTCTATAAGTCGACTTTGAATGCGCGCAAACCACCAGTCGGTGGACCATCAGAGCCTCGTCAGACGCCACAACCGGCACGTCGTGCGGTGGTGGCGGCAGGATTAATTCTGGCGTTTTCAGGAATGCTGCTCGCCACTCATAAGTACGTCACGTCACACTGGAATCCCTTTTCTTCCTTGACGCGGTTGAGTGAGACTTTCGAAATCGGCAAAGAAGGTGTTACAACGACTGATGTAAACCTTCGGCCCGTGGCGAACACAGCGAATGCTCCTATAGGAATTGCGGAGTTGGGGTCACGTGTGAAGGTTTTGAATATTGCCGACAATAACTGGGTGGAAGTGCAGGTGATGGCGCACGGGCGACCAAAAACTGATCCTTATTCATCGGATCGCGGGTGGATTAATAAGCGATACGTGAGGTTTGAGTAGTCTAGTGTCCGATAAACTTTAGTTGTCGATTACTCACATTAGCGAACCTGTTTGGTCAGGATAGCGACAAACTGAAGTTTATCGGACAAGAGGAGAGTCTAGATTGGGTCTTATTGAATCAATTAGAAAATGGATCGACGGTGAAACGGGCGAGGACCTGCTCGAGGCTGCGGACGAGCACGCTAAACCACGACGAGTGTGGGAAGAGTTTCTGGTCAAGATCGCGCGTGAAGTTGAAGCCGCGATGCAACGAGAAATGTTTACCCCGCCTGGTGGCCCGACCTACATACCACGTGAATACATCGTCTATTTGAGTGCCGAGGACGACAAAGACTGGCAAGGTGATAAGCGACGTGGACTTGAACAAGGTCTTTTCCATGTGCTGTCCGAACGAGCACGAGAACTCAGTGGGTCAACCCAACTTGCTGTTAAGTCATTCGCTGTAGAACTTCGTGTTGACGGAACTCTTAACAAGGGCGAATTCCGTGTGCAACCAGTTTGGGATGAAACTGAATCCGGTCACACGATGGTGACACCGCGAGTTGATCCTGCGAAGTTACCGGCGAACGTGAATCCAAATGAAACAATTCGAGAGTTTGCGTTCAGCGATACAAACGAGAGCGAGCAGACTGTAGTTCGTGCCAAGGCTGTTCCCTTGTATTCAGTTGAAGTCTGGCGTGATGGAGTGCGCGAAGCGGTTGTGCCGATCCTGAAGAACGAGATTACGATTGGCAGAGGTTCACGAAGTGTTTCGGTTGATTTACCGATTAAGGGTGATCCGGAGGTGAGTCGCGTTCATGCCACGCTCTCACGCGACAATGAAGGTCGGTTCTGGGTAGTAGCCAAAGGAAGAAATCCAACGCTCGTGAATGGCCGAGAGTTATCGCGGGACCAAGCATCTGAGGTGTTTGCCGATCAGAAGATCTCGATTTGTAATTTCATAATTAGAATT